>JAEEGH010024046.1_pt1 | contig 12333 bp, 7 predicted proteins | sample 9134181 | NCBI WGS metagenome assembly JAEEGH01 (sample SAMN16246544, study PRJNA631951) | gut metagenome | biome: gut microbiome; feature: rumen; material: DP-attached | host: Bos | place: Iran: Karaj | collected 2018-10
CTTGCGGACGAGGCCACGAGCGCGCTGGATTATGAAGGCTCCAGACGTATTGCCGCGCTGATCGACCGGTACGCGGCAGGGAAGACAAGGATCATTGTTGCGCACGATCTTTCCACCGTGCAGGACGCGGACACGATCCTGGTTCTCAACAAGGGCCGGGTTACGGGCTGCGGAACCCATGAAGAATTAAAGAACAGCTGTCCGGAATACCAGCGTCTGCTGTCGGCCGGAGAGGGGGCGAAACAATGAAGAACAAGTCCAGTCTTGCGATGGAAAACGTCACAATCAGGACGAAAAAACCATTAAAGACCCTCTATAAAGACGTTAAGCTGCCCGTTCTCCGTACATTGCTCGGATCATTGCTGTACCTGGTCGGTACACTGATTGTCGCATCGCAGGCTGACACTGTGGCCGCGATCTCTGTCGGTAAATTCAAGGATTTTTCACCCATTGTCACCTATGCGCTGATGTGCATCCTCGGCTATGTGTTTTCCTACGCCAGCGTGGTGGCTGATCTCGGCTTTGTGGAGCTGGCGGCAGGAGTCCGGAAAAAGATCTGGAAGAAAACCATGCGGCTTCCGTACAGCTACTATGACCGGGAGAGTCCCAACCGGGTATTAAGCCGTGTCACCTCAGACCCTGAATATTCCTATCTGCCCTTTAAGCTGCTTCAGCTCATTTTTACGCTGCTGGCTTTCCTTCCGATTGTTCTGGCGGGTGAGGCGGCTGTTGCAGAACTGACGCCGTATCTGCTCATCGGCTTTATCGTCACCATTGGTATTATGCTTTTCTCCGCCCGCTTCAGTGAGCGGGGGGCTGTATATGTAGCCGGAAAACTGTCCGCTTTTACCGCTTTTCTCGCAGAACGTTTCGGCAGAATCCGTTTCATCAAGGCCATGAACAGCGAGGAAAAGGAGAATGCAGCCAGCCTTCGCTGTATTGAGGAACGCTACGAGGCGGACAAATATAACGCCATGGCCAATACCCTTGTGCAGTTCGGCCAGACCTTTCTGATCTTCGTTCTGTTTACCGTTGCTTTTCTGATTGGCAGCATGCTCATCCGGAGCAGCCGCGTTCAATCCGGTGCGACGCTGGCAGCGTTCTACGCTTACGGCAACAACCTGGTGCTGGTGTTTCAGTTCTTCGCCCAGTTCCCATCCGTGTTCTCGGCTACAAAGGGCGGCAGCAAAAAGATCGTCTCCATCCTGGAGGAGCAGGAGGAAGATCCTGACCGGGGGCAAAGTGAGTTTACGGCAGCCGGGGACCTGTGCATGGATAAGGTCTCCTTTGGCTACAACGACAGGGAAGTCATCCACAGCATCAGTACGCATATCCCCAAAGGAAAGATTACAGCCATTGTCGGCCCGAACGGCAGCGGCAAAACGACAGTACTGCGCCTGCTGAACCGCCTGTATCCGGATTACGGCGGAAACATCCGGATCGGTGAGGCCGGAAACGAGGTGTCCCTGCGTGCCTGGCGTGACCGCTTCGGCGTCGTCAGCCAGAACGCCGGCCTTTTTGAAGGGAGCATCCGTGACAATATCTGCTATGGCGTCAGGGATGTTAAGGAGGAGGAACTGGGGGCTGTTATTTCCCTGGCCTGCCTGGAGGATCTGATCGCCTCCCATGAGGGAGGACTCGACTTCAACGTCGGCTTCAACGGAGAAAAACTCTCCGGAGGCGAACAGCAGCGTATTGCCATTGCCAGGGCTATGCTGAAGAATCCGGACTATCTGATCCTGGACGAAGCCACTGCCAATCTGGACCCTGTGACAGAGGAAAAGATCAGGACAGGCATCCGGGCCCTTATACAGGGCAGGACAGCCATTATCGTGGCGCACAACTTCCGGACGGTAGCTGAAGCACATCATGTGATCGTGATGCGCAACGGAACCGTTGAGGATGAGGGAACCGTTGACGAATTAAAGACCAGAAATGACTTTTTCAGGGCATTTGCCGGACAGTGAGGGGAGAAGCATATGATATTCAAATATCTGGAATGGATTTGCCTGCTGCACGATATGAAGCGGTATCAGAAGGTGGATGACTATGACGGAACGGCCAGGCCGGATCATCTCTTCAGGTTCTATCCGGAGGGCGCTGTCTGCAGCGACGGCAGCCGCTATCACGGGCTGTTCCGGATGGGCAGGGAGAACAAGCTGCTCATTATGCTTGACGGCGGCGGCTTTGCCTTTGACAAATACACGGCAGCACGCCCATCCGGTGATACATTCGATGAGAACAATCCAACCTTTTATGACAGCTGGTGCAAACCCAGCAAGGATGCCTATACCCGGCTGAGCATGTTCCACGAGAAGTGCAAAAAGAGTCCCTTTTACGGCTGGAGCCTCCTGTGTGTACCCTATGCCACCGGCGATTTCCACGGAGGGACAGGAACGTTTACCTATACTGATACGGAAGGGAAGGAACGAACTTTCTACGCTCACGGGAATATCAATCTGCATCTGTGCATTGATTTCGCCAGGCAGTTTTGCCCGCATCCGGAGAAGCTGGTTGTGCTGGGCAGCAGCGCGGGCGGCTTCGGTACGGCTCTTGTGGGAAATGATGTTCTGGAACGCTTTCCGGACTGCAGGGACTGTACCTGCATTGTGGACGGAGCTGCGATCGATCTGGATCTGAAGGAATGTGCTGAAACACTCTGGCAGGTGCCTGAATCCATCAGCGCGGCGCTTCATAGCGGCGATCCGGTGGCTGACGGGCTGGAGTATCTTTACGCGCATCAAAAGGGAAGGGTAAAGATCGGCTATGTGATCTCCCTGCGGGACGGCGTCCTGATGCGGTACCAGAATTTTATCGACACGAAAAAAGAGATGGGCTGGCCTCCGGAGGCCGGGGAACGCATGGAGCGCATCATCTGCGGTACGGTGAACCGCCTGTCCGCTTCCATTCCCGACATCAGCTATTTCCTGTACAATTACAACTTCAACGATATCAAAGGGCGGCCGGTTGAGTCCAACGGGGCGACTTCCCACTGCTGCCTCTGGATTCCCGAGTTCATGCGTTTTGAGCGCGAAGGATGCACCGGTCTGCAGTGGGTCCGGAACGTGATCGACGGGAAAACCACGCAGATCGGCAGGGATCTGCTGACCTGAGCACCATCAAGGCGGAGGACCGGAACATGAAATATGTATTGAACACTGAGAATTATCATAACTTTGATATGATTCAGGACAATACCCTGCCATCCAGAAGCTATTTCATTCCCTTCAGCCGTAAGGAACGGATGGAGGGAATTGAGACCAGGGAAAAGAGATACCGCTCTGACAAGGTTGAAGTGCTGAACGGCGAATGGGATTTCTGCTTTTTCCGGGACCCGAAGGAACTGCCCGCAGTGCTGGATACGGACGATCTGGCGTTTGACCGGGTACAGGTGCCGTCCTGCTGGCAGTTTACCGGTTATGCAAAGCCGTTCTATCTTAATACCAGATACCAGTTTCCGTTCAGGCCGCCTGTGATCCCCACAACCGAAAAAGTCGGCAGGATTTTCTTCACAACGGGTGCAGATGTCAGGCCGGGACTGCATTGGATCACGCCGGAAGATGAATACAATTCTGTGGGCGTGTACCGCCGTTTTATCCATATAACGGACAAGCCCGGGAGAGCCATTATTTCTTTCCTGGGCGTGGCCAGCTGCGTTGACCTGTATCTGAACGGCTCTTATGTCGGCTATTCCGAAGGGAGCCACAACACCTGTGAGTTCGACCTGACCCCCTTCCTTACGGAGGGCGCGAATGAGCTTGTCTGTGTTGTCCACCGCTGGTGCACCGGAACATACCTGGAGTGCCAGGATATGTTCCGGAATAACGGTATTTTCCGGGATGTGCTGCTGTTCATCTGTGATGAAACGGATGTTTTCGACTTTTCTTTCACGCCTTATTATTCCCGGGGAAGATATCGCGCAGAGATCAGGGTGCAGGGCATCGGCAAAGCAACGTGCCGGATCTCGCTGAAAGGTCCGGGTATTGAAAAGGAAGCGACGCTTGCAATCAGCGGGGAAGAGTCCGGCACAGTCCGCTTTGAAGGCCTTGAGCCCGTGGAGTGGAACGCTGAATATCCCGTTCTTTACGAGCTGCTGCTGGAAACTGAAAGCTGCGCGGTCAGCACAAAGGTTGGCTTCAGGCGCGTCAGCATTGAGGGAAATCTCTTTAAGCTGAACGGTCATCTGCTGAAGCTCAAGGGAGTCAATCATCACGATACCACGCCCGGCACCGGCTATACGATGACCGCCGCGGAGATCGTGAGGGATGTGGAGCTGTGCAAGGAGTACAACATCGACACTATCCGCACCTCCCACTATCCGCCGGATCCGCTTCTGCTGGAACTCGCCGATGAACTGGGCATTTATATCATCGATGAGGCGGATATTGAGACGCACGGCGCCCAGACAATGACTTTTCCGCCCGATTTCAGCCGGATCAGCAAAGAACGTAAATGGGCGTCACACTATGTGAGACGGGCTGAACAGATGTTTGAACGGGATAAAAACCATCCGTCCATTATCATGTGGAGCCTGGGAAACGAATCCGGCGGGTTCGCCTGCCAGGATGAGATGGCGGCTTTTTTCAGATCCCGTTCCGGACTCCCGATACATTATGAAGGAGCGGTACACTCAAAAAGGGTTGCTTACGACGTAGCAAGCCAGATGTATCCACCGGCTGAAGACCTGCACAGGATCGGAGAGGGAACGCATAAACAGCGCGCGTTTCTGGACAGGCCGTATTTCCTTTGTGAGTATGCCCATGCCATGGGACTTGGCCCGGGCAGCGCGGAGAACTACTGGAAAGAGATCTATGCCTATGACAACCTGCTGGGAGGCTGCGTGTGGGAGATGAATGACCACGCGGTCCGGCACGGGGACGGGAGCTATACATACGGCGGCGATCACGGCGAGTATATGCACGACGGGAATTTCTGCGTCGACGGGCTCTTTTTCCCGGACAGGACGCCGTCTTCCGGCGCGAAGCATATCCGGTTCGTTTACCGGCCGATCCGGGTCAGCTATTGCGGGCAGAACCGCTTTGAGGTCTTCAATACAACCGCTTTTTCTGACGGAAGCAGGTATCTGCTGCGTTTCTCTGCGGACGGAGCGATCTTCCACGAAGAAGCTTATTCCGTGCCCCCTCTCAGCAAAACAGTTATTTCCATTCCGCTGCCGGAGCATGACAGCGAAGCCGACTTTTTCATCGATACAGAGACGGTGGATACGCTCACAGGAAAGACTGCGTCCGTTGAGCAGCTTATTCTGAACGAGTGCTTCCGAAAAGCCGGTGAGCTGAAAAGAGCAGCGCTTCCAAAGGATTTTGCCGTGGATGAACAGGGCCGTGTTTCATTCGGCGTGCTGAACTCAGCGCAGGAGGATACACTGCTTTACCGGGCGGCTACGGACAATGACGCGCCGCTTCTGGGAATGATTCCACAGGCCCTGAATGTTCAGCAATTCTATCACACAGAGGAGAAGATTACCGGCATCGACAGGGAAGATGGACGGATCGAGGTCAGGAAGGAGCTTGCCTGCGGAAAGCTGCGCTTTGAGGAAACAACAGCCTATATCGGCACAGAAGAGGGCGTCCTTGTCCGGTGTACGCTCCATCCGGTGAGGGGCAGGGCACTGCTCCCCCGATATGCCAAGGCGTTCCGCCTGGAAGAAGCATATGACCGGGTATCCTACTACGGCCGCAGCAGTGAAAGCTATGCTGATATGAAGGAGCATGCACCTGTTGCACATGTGGAATGCCGCGTGTCTGATATGGTTGAGCCTTATATCCGCCCGCAGGAATCCGGAAACCGGGCAGATACAAGGTTTACCGCTCTCTCAAACGGCCGGGAAACATACATTTTTGAGGCAGTCGAAAACGCGTTTGAACTGGGCGTTAAACCTTATTCCGACCGGGAACTGATCCGGATGCGCCACCGGGAGGATGTCGTTCGCAGCGGCACTTATGCGACTGTGTCCATGTTCCAGGCAGGGATCGGAAGCGGAAGCTGCGGACCGATTGCCGATGATTCCTATCAATATCCCATGACAAAAGACTATCAGTATTCCTTTTTGATCAGGAGAGCAGGCACAAAGCGCGGATGACCATTCAGGAAAGGGTTAGGATGCGCCCGGGAAGATGTGAACAGCGGTGCCGTCACAGGCAGATGATTGACAATTGCATTTTCACTTGCAATTTACATGGCTTTTATGTATAATGACGGCGATGTAACTAATGCATATTGAAAACATTTTCGAAATGTAACTACTAATGCGGCAAATGCAAAAATAGTGAAAAAAGAAAGAACAGGTAGCGCAAGAATCAAGATTTTTCAAGCAGTGCCTCCAAAAGAAGGCACTGTTTTTTATTGTAATATCATGTTGAATCCGGTATAATAAATCGTCAAATATCATCTGCTGTTTGATAATCTGAAAATATGTAGCGAATAATTCGGGCAACGCAAACGAATGTGGAAATGGGACCAATGACGCTTGCTGGACCATGGAAATATTCCGTCATAGTTCTGGCACTGACGACCTGAATCCCAAATCAGGCCGAAGGGCGGAGCTATGCCCGTGGGAAAGGGAAATGTACACTTACTGCCTATTTTGTGAAACGACAAAGACCAGGTTTATTGCCCGGACGATCTGCGAAATGACCGGCTGTAAAGCGCTGCGTCCTAAACAGATCCAGCATACCTGGGCCAAGGGCGGCGGTACCCGGGACGTGGTCAATGACCTGATGCCGGGTTACGTTTTCGTTTACTGCGATGAAAAAGCGGACGTTTCCGTTCTCAATACCCTGCAGGGTGTGATCCGGTGCCTGTCAACAACAGACGGAGAATATGAACTGACAGGACAGGATGAACAGTTTGCGCTGATGCTGCTTGAAAAAGACGGAGTGATCGGAAAGACACAGGTTTATCAGGAAGGACAAATCATCCGGATCGCAGGCGGTGTTTTTGAAGGTGTGACCGCGAGGATCCTGAAGGTGGAACGGAGGCTTTCACGGATGCAGATCGAGATTCCTTTTGCCAGGCAGCTGGTGAAAACCTGGGTGGAATATGAAATTGTGGAACCGGCTCATTCCGATAATGAGCCGGAACAGATAAAAAGATGAAAGAAAGATCGGGAGTGTGGAACCGGTAATGAATAAAGAACAGAATAAGGAACTGACGGAAGCGGCCATCAACCAGCCCGGACGAAAAACATATTCAACAGCCGATGGATCCGCACCGGAGTACTATACAGGGATTGACTGGGTTTCGGTTCTGTTCCGGCTTCTGGAGAAGATCCACTGGATTATCCTGACGGCGTTGGTCGGGGCAGTCCTGGCGTGGTTCTATGTGACCAATATTGCGACGCCGGTCTACCAGGCGACATCCAAGATTTATATCGCGGGTTCGGATACGACAATCTCCCTTTCGGACCTTCAGATGGGTTCTACCCTTGCGGTAGACTATCAGGAAGTGTTCAAGATCTGGCATGTTCACGAAATGGTGGACGAACGGCTGAACCTGAACTACAGCTACTCTGAGCTGGAAAAAATGGTTTCAGTCAGCAACCCCAGCGGATCCCACCTTCTGTACATTTATGTAAAATCCACAGATCCGTCGGAAGCGAAACTGCTGGCAGACACCTACGCGGAAGTGGTTCAGGATTATATCGCCAACAAAATGGAACTGCGCAAGCCCCAGATCCTGGAGAAGGCCCGGACGCCCAATAAACCGGTTTCGCCCAATGTGATCAGTACTGTTGCAAAAGGAGCGCTGATCGGCGGATTGGGGATCATACTGATATTCCTCTTTGTCTTTATCCTGGACGACAGGATCCGGACGGGAGAAGATATCACGAAGGCTGTGGATCTGCCCACGTTTGGTACGGTTCCACGCCAGAACATGGAACGGAACGCCCTGGAGGAAGAAGAACAGGATCAGGCTCCTGGTCCGCTGTACGCGGAAGGAAAGCATATGGCGGTGTTCAGGGGAAACCTGAAACTGGATTATGCAGGCGAGGAAGCCATCAATGCGATCTGCTCCAGCATCACGTTTGCAGGCAAAAGCATGAAGCGGGTGCTGATTACAAGCTGCGGAGCGAATGAAGGCAAGACGTTCTCCGCGCTGCAGATTGCGATCGGCATGACCCGGAGAGGAGAACGCGTTCTGCTGATTGACGCGGATCTCCGGTTGTCCGTAATGAAGATGAAGTATGACATTCATTATGACGGGCAGCCTGCAGGACTGGCGCATCTCCTGTCCGGTCAATGTACCCTGGAGGATGCGGTTTATCACACCAATATTCCCAACCTGGATCTGCTGCCGGACGGCGCAAGCATCAAGACACCGCTTTCCCTTCTGACGTCTCCCGAGTTTGACCGCCTGATGACGACGGTGGGCGAAGCTTATGATCTTGTGATTGTGGATACGCCGCCGCTTGGCGCGGTGGTGGATGCCGCGGAGATTTCCCGACGGTGTGACGGAAGCATGCTGGTTCTTGAATACAACAGAACCCACGCAAAATCGCTGAAGGAAGCGGCAGCTTTGCTCAGGCAGACCGGAACGCCGGTGCTTGGATGCATCGTGAACAAGGCGGTAGTGAGCCGGATCGGCAAAACCCGTTACTCCTACTATTATGGCGGGAAATACGGATACCAGAAACATGAGACAAAGCCGAACGGCCGGCCGGGATGGCTGAAAAGGGGAAACGACCGCCGTGCATGATCATCGGAAGACAGTCCTGCTGCGGGCTGTGGTGAGCCTTGTGATTGCCGGAACGGTCCTCTTTATCCTGTTCACACTGACGAATCAGTCCTGGACGAAAAAGTACCAGCATCCCGAAATCCGCGAGACAGGCAATCAGGCTTTTATGGATGAAGGCATTGTCGAATGGAACGGAGAGCGGTACCGAAAGAAACCGGCGCTGACAACCCTCCTTGTGGTCGGTATTGACAAGGACGGTATGGAGTCTGCATCACCGCGGGTCAACTACCGGAACGGCGGACAGGCAGACTTCCTGATGCTGCTGGTGATTGATCATGGTGAAAAACAGATTCACCAGCTGCAGATTGACCGGGATACGATGGCGGAAGTGATGGTTCTGGGCGTTTACGGAAATGAGACCGGAACCAGGGAGCTTCAGATCTGCCTGGCTCACAGCTTCGGCGCCAGACCGGAGGATAACGCGAAATACACTGTCCGGGCTGTCAGAACGCTGCTGAACGATCTGGAAATCGACGGATACTATATGGTCGATTACAGCGCGGTCCCGGTACTGACAGACATGCTGGACGGCGTTCCGGTGAAGATAGCGGAAGATATGACGCCGATCAATCCTGAATGGTATAAGGGACACACAATCACGCTGAAAGGGACAGACGCTGAAACCTTTGTCCGTACGCGGAAGAGTATCGGGAGCGGAACCAACGCGGAACGCATGAACCGCCAGGTGGTTTATATGCGAAGCGTAATTGACCGGATCTATCAGAAACTTTCAGACACGCCGGACTTTGCTTCAAAACTGGTTTCCACTATCCAGTCGATTGCAGTCACAGACCTGACGAACCAGAGACTGCTGGAGGAAATCAACGAGGCCCGCGCCTATGAAGTATTGCCGGTGGATCATCTTTCGGGCCGATATGAACAGAATGACAACGGTTATGTTGAGTTCTATCCGGATGATGGAAGCGGGACGGCATGGATTATGAATCATCTTTACAGCATCCGTTAAGACGGAAAGACTTTGGTAAATCAACAAACGTAAAAACCAGGAACAAACGCACAGCACATCCTGGCGTTTAACAGGTGACAACAAGAAAGGAAGGTCGTCAATGAAAAGGCTACTGATCGTTCTCTTTGCTCTGCTTCTTGCTCTTCTGCCCGTTTTTGCAATGGCAGTCAATTCCCGGTCCAACCAGGATATTCCTGAAACCACTGTCAAAAAAGTGGTGCCGGAGGATGAAGCCGAAGAAGTGATTCCGCCGGTGGTGGATATCATTCCGGATACGCCGGATATTATTGAGCTTCAGGAAACCCTGAAAACAGTGTTCCGGCTGACGATCTACTATGTGTATGTGGACGGAAGCACAGCGGCGCCCGCTTATGATGCAATGCTTCAGGGCGGCACTGAATACAGTGTTTCTTCTCCGACAATCAAAGGCTTCACAGCGTCCAAACAGATGGTGAGCGGTGTGATGCCGATGCGGGATATCGAGTATACCGTTGTATACCTGTCTCCCGACGAAGAAATTCCGGAATTTCCGTATTCGGAGATGCCTGAACTGTATACCCTGGATGATTATGAGGCGCCTACAGGGCTTGGCTTCTCTGTCGCCAATGTGGGTATCTGCTTCGAATAATCTTTTCCGGCCTGAGACCGGTACAGCTGCATGAATCAACAAGGGGGCGTCCTGATGAAAAAATGGCTTGGTATCCTTCTGGCTTGTATGCTGATCCTGAGTATGCTTCCTGCCATGGGTGAAGAGGCAGGCACTGTGAATACGGAAACACAGGAAAACCAGGTTGTCTATGACTACAACGACCTGGTGATCGGCAATCCCACACAAATGAACGGGCAGTTCTTTACCGCACTGTGGGGAAGCCATACAAGCGATATTGACGTCCGCCAGCTGACTACCGGATATAACCTGATCCGCTGGGACGGAGAGACAAGCCTTTTCCGTTTTGACCATACTGTGGTCAGCGGCGCCGCAATCGGCGATGACCAGAACGGAAATCGGAGGTATATGATCTCCCTGTATAAGGATCTGTATTTCTCCGACGGCGTACGGATTACCGCATGGGATTACGCTTTTTCCGTATTGCTGCAGGCCAGTCCGCTGATTGCGAAACTGGGAGGGATCCCGTCAGACCTGAGTTACCTGGTGGGCTATGAGGATTACGCTGCCGGAAAGACAAGCAAGCTGAAGGGCGTACATGTGCTTGACGATAACCGTATTGTTTTTACCGTCAAGAAAGAAGCGCTTCCTTACTTCTATGAGCTGTCACGGTTCAGCTTCAATCCTTATCCGATCAGCACGATTGCCCCCGGATGCAAGGTGTATGACAGTGAGGAAGGTGCCTATATCGCCGGAACGGATCCGGATACGGATCCCTTCACGGAGGAACTGCTGCGGCAGACCATCCTGACGCCGGAAACAGGGTATCTGGTTCATCCGGTTCCCGGATCCGGCCCGTACACGATCCAGTCTTTTGACGGCGTATCCGCCGTATTCGAGATTAATCCGTGGTATAAAGGCGATGAGGACGGTTCCAAGCCGAAAATCAAACGCCTGACCTATACGTGGGCGCAAAACGAAAACATGATCGCGGAGCTGGGCAAGGGGACATACGCCATGCTGAACAAGGTGACCCTTGCCGACGTGATCCGGCAGGGTCTGGAACTGTGTACAACCAGCAGCCAGTATACCCGCACAGCTTATCCCCGGACAGGCCTGACTTATTTCTACTTCCTGCCCGGAAGTGAAATCGTCCAGAGCGGAAAACTCCGGCAGGCAGTAGCCAGCTGCCTGAACAAAAAGGATTTTGTAAGCCAGTATGTCGGTGCGTTCGGTCGGGAAGCCGACGGCCTCTACGGACTCGGACAATGGATGTACCAGCTGGCTGCCGGCCTGATGCCCTATCCTGAAACGGGAACAAAACCGGCGGAAGAGGGTGAAGCCGGATGGGAAAGCGTCACCCTGGACGGACTGACCCGCTATCCCTTCGATCTTCAGCAGGCAGCAGCCCTGCTTGACGAGGATGGATGGAACCTGAATGAAAAAGGGGAAGCCTTTGTCCCCGGAACGGACGCAATCCGTTACAGGCAGACCCAAGACGGACTGGAACCCCTGGAGCTGACGATTGCCTATACAGGCGCGGCTGAAGTTGAACAATACCTGACTTCCTGCTTCCTGGATAATCTCAGGGATGCCGGTATCAGTACCAAATTTGTGGCCACCACGCTCTCCCGTATTGAGGAAGTGTTCGACGGAACCATCGATGAGATCTATGACCTGATTTACCTGGGCAACAATTTCTCTTTCGTGTTTAATCCGTCCGTTATTTTCAACAACGGCGCTGCACAAAGACAGGAAGATTCAGCAACGGACAGCCTGCCTGCTGTTCACGCGGAGCTGCAGGAACTTGCGCTGGAAATGGATCGTACAGAGCCGAGCGATATGCTTGGCTATATGAAGAAATGGGTTGGCTTCCAGGAACGGCTGAGCGAAACCCTGCCGATTCTGCCGGTTTATATCAATATTTACTTTGACTTCTATACCCGCGACCTGCAGAATTACTGGATCGCAGACCATACCACCTGGGCAGGCGCCATTATTGCCG
>JAEEGH010024047.1_pt1 | contig 12332 bp, 11 predicted proteins | sample 9134181 | NCBI WGS metagenome assembly JAEEGH01 (sample SAMN16246544, study PRJNA631951) | gut metagenome | biome: gut microbiome; feature: rumen; material: DP-attached | host: Bos | place: Iran: Karaj | collected 2018-10
TTTGCAAAAACATAATGAATGATGAAATACTTGAATCAGTTTCACAAGGAAGCATTATAAATAAGGAGGAATAGATATATGATTACATTGAAAGGAAAAGATCCAAAGATGATAGCCAACAATCTGAAGCCTTTTAGGCCTACACATCCGGGCGAGGTGTTGAAAGACGAGTTGGAATTCCGCGAAATATCTCAGCGCGGATTGGCAAAGGAATTGGGCATATCGTATTCTGCACTCAACGAGGTGTTGAATGGTAAACGTGCCCTTAACCACGAGCTGGCCATGATGATGGAAGCTGCTCTTGGTGTTGATGCTGCTCCACTCTTAGCCATGCAGAACGAATATAACATGCTGATGGCTGAACGTGATGAGACGTTTATGGAAAAACTGAAGAAAATACGTAGGATAGCTGCTGTTTTCTGATAGCCTATGGACGACTATAAGATCATAGTAGAACAGGAGCACCAGACGGTGATGGCACACTACGATGTGGTGGCGAAGCCGGATGAGGGGTATCAGAGTGAGGCCAGGCTGGAGAACTCGCTGATACAGCAGCTTAAAGCTCAGGGTTACGAGTACGTACAGGTAAAGAACGAGGCTGCCCTGCTGGCTAACCTGCGAAAACAGTTGGAACTGCTTAACGAAGTGACACTAAGCGATACCGAGTGGGCCCGACTGCTACCTATGATTTCGAACGAACAGATGACGATACAGGATAAGACCGAGATGATACAAGGCAAAGGCTATATCCTGAACCTGACACTTGACAACGGACTGACAAAGAATATAAAGCTGATAGATAAAACCAACGTTTATAATAACCGTTTACAGGTAATTAACCAATACGAAGAGGAGGGTGGAACGTATAAGAACCGCTACGACGTAACGATACTTGTAAATGGATTGCCTATGGTGCACGTAGAGCTTAAACGGCGTGGGGTTGATATCAAGGAGGCTTTTAACCAGATAAATCGCTATCTGCGCGACAGCTTTTGGGCGGGTAGGGCCATGTTCGACTTTGTACAGATATTCGTGATATCGAATGGCACCGAAACCAAATACTATAGCAACACTACCCGCTATGCAAAGGAGCGCGAGGCTGATAACGGGCAGCGTAAACATAAAACAGATGGCAATACCTTTGAGTTTACAAGCTATTGGACTGATCAGGAGAATACGCTGCTAACTGATATCCGCGACTTTACTACTACGTTTTTTGCAAAGCATACCATACTGAATATACTTACCAAATACTGCGTGTTTAATGTCGACAAGCAGTTGCTGGTGATGCGACCATACCAGATTGCGGCTACCGAAAAGATACTGCAACGCATTCAAACAGCGATGAACATGCGTTGGCAAGGTACCATTAAGGCGGGTGGCTACATATGGCATACCACTGGTTCGGGTAAAACGCTAACCTCGTTTAAAACGGCCCAGTTGGCATCGCGCATGGATGGTATCAAAAAGGTGCTGTTTGTGGTAGACCGTAAGGATCTGGACTACCAGACCATGAAGGAGTACGACAACTTTGAGCCTAACTGTGCCAATGGCAACAGTTCTTCACGGATACTGCTGCAGCAACTGAAGGACGATAACGTAAGCATTATTATTACCACTATACAGAAACTGTCGAACCTGATGAAACCTCAGTACGACAGCGACGAAAAATTACACGAGGTACTTACCAAGGATAATGTGGTGCTGATATTCGATGAGTGCCATCGCTCGCAGTTTGGCGATATGCGCCAACAGATAGCCCGTAAGTTTAAGCGTTACTTTATGTTTGGTTTTACGGGTACGCCTATCTTTGCTGTTAATGCCCATCAGGGTAGCAAGTATAGTACCACGGCTCAGCTGTTTGGTGGCGAACCCGATGCCAACGGGAAGCCTACCAAAGCCCTCCATACATATACCATCATTAATGCCATACGCGATAAGAACGTGCTGCGTTTCCATATCGACTACGAGAGTACGATGAGAATGAAGGATAGTGTGGATAGCAAGATGGTGTGGGGTATTGATACCGACGAGGCGCTGCATAACCCTAAGCGTATCAGTATCGTAACACGCTACATTATTGAGCATTTCGACGAAAAGGCCAAGCAGCATAAGTTTAACAGCATATTTGCTGTAGATAGTGTGAAAACGGCTATTCTCTATTATAATGAGTTTAAGAAGCAGCTGGCCCAGCCAGGAACTCCCAACCTTAAAGTAGCCACCATCTATACCTATCAGGCTAACGAGGCAGAGGAAGACGAGTGGGGCTTGGGTGGCGATGAGAATCCCGAAGGCATAGGCGAACTGGACCTGCAAAGCAGGGATGCGCTGGCAAAGGCTATCGACGATTATAACCACATGTGGACACCAAACACCAACTTCAGTACCGATGGCGAGCGATTCCAGAGTTATTACAAGGACGTGTCGCTGCGTATGAAGAACAAGCAGATAGATATCCTGATTGTGGTGGGCATGTTCCTGACTGGTTTTGATGCCAAGACACTGAACACACTCTGGGTGGATAAGAACCTGAAGATGCACGGACTGCTGCAGGCTTATAGCCGCACTAATCGCATACTGAATGCCGTAAAGAACTGCGGTAATATTGTGTGCTTCCGAAACTTGGAAGAGGCTACCAATAAGAGTCTGGCTATTTTTGGCGATGAGAATGCATCGGGCCTTGTATTCATGAAGAGTTTCGAAGAATATTACGCTACAGGTTACGACGACGAGAAAGGTTGTAGCCATGAGCCCTACGTAGAGTTGATAAAGCAACTGCTCGAACAATTCCCTGTAGAGAGTATTGCCAACATACTTGACGAGGAAGAAAAGAAACGTTTTGTACGTTTGTTTAGCGAGATACTGCGATTGCGTAACATACTGAGCGCCTTTGATGAGTTTACCGACGACAAGCTGCTGGTGCCCATGATGACGTTTAACGACTATCTGGGCTGGTACAACACGCTGCACGATGAGTTCCGACCTAACACACACAACGATGAACACGAGTCGATTGTGGACGATGTAGTGTTTGAGATGGAACTGGTAAAGCAGGTTCAGGTAAACATTCATTATATACTGATGTTGGTGCAGAAGTATCACGACTCTAACTGCAAGGATAAGGAGATAATCGTTAAGATAAAGAAGGAGATTGATGCCAGTCCTGATATGCGTGATAAACGCGATCTGATTATGCGTTTTATCGACCAGATGGCACCTGGAAAAGGTGGTGATGACGTTGGAGGCGACTGGGAGCACTATGTAGAAGAGGAAAAGCTGAAACAGCTGCAGGACATTATCTTTGAGGAGAAATTGCGCCCCGCCGAAACCTATCAGTTTATGAGCAGAGCCTTTATCGAAGGGTATGTTACCGAAACCGGTACGGGCATCGCCAAGATTTTGCCACCAACAAATCCGTTCTTACCCGAAAGTGGTGAGAAAAAACAAACGGTTATCGATAAGTTAAAAGCCTACTTTAACCGTTTCTGTAATCTGTTGAGCGACGATCAGCTTGAAGAAGAAAATAATCGTTTCAAAAATATATCTGTTTCCGACGAGGAGGAGTCCTCATACAGAATGGCTGCCGAGCCACTAGGTTAGTTAACATGTTGAACCATAAACACAGAAAGGAGGGGTAAGAGATGATGATAACATAAGATTTTCCGTTCAAGTTTTGGGCGGAAAGTCTTAAAAGATGCACCGCCTTTTTTGTGGTGCCTGAAAGGGCGTCAGGAAGTTTACTTAAAAGAAATACTATCAATTAACAAAAACCATATGAAAAAAACAAAATGGAGCCTAAAGTTGTATAAGCTCCAACTCAACAGCTCTGAGGGTACGTTGTTTGGCGGACCTGCACAAGTAAAACTTATGAAACTGGTAGAACAGGCTACTGAAAATGACTATCGTAAAAAGCGTTTGTATGATTTCAGAGATCCTGAATCGAACGAGAAATATACTCGAAAATACTCGATAGTGCCCAAGGGAGGTGAAATAATGATAAGCGTGGGTCGTTTTACAACGCCTGATGACTATGCACAGATATGTATTCAGGTAAGCGACAGGGTAAAGGTGCCATATCTGGCTCTGCTCGACTATAAACCAGCATTCAAGGATGCGCGCTCGTTGCTGAAGGTGGTGAAAAGAGCCTTTAACAAGATTCTGTTAGAGAAAGGTGTGACGATGGATCTGGTATCTTGGGACATGGACTACGACGAAGCGATGAACATGATTGCAAGGAACTGCTATGAGTCGTTTCTATATGCCAAGCATCAGGATATACAGAATCCTTTTTTGGGAGTGGGCTTTGAAGAATTGGCACCCGCATGCAAGAAACTGTTGGAGCAGAAGTTGAAGAAAATGAAGAAGATCAAGAAGCTGAAGATTGTGCATGTAAAGAAGTATCGTGACTATATAGTAGCTACTGATGTGGATGCCGTAATGCAGATACTGCATAAGTTTACGGATGGAAAGATGAGTGCGCAGGCGGTGATGATGGGCCAGCGTGCTCTTATAAAACTGAAGATGCTGAACGAGCCTATTCCGTACCAAGTGTTTGTTGCAGAATTCGGTAACGGGAAAGGGCGCGACAGTGCTTCGTATTGCACATACCGTGGTGCGAGATATCAGAAATACGATAATGATGTTGATTTCTTAAACCTCTGTCAGCAACTGGAGGTATATGCACTTGCAGCATAACCAGAGAACTCCGAATTTTTCGAATTTTTCGAATTTTTCGAATTTCTTGAATTTATGATGAGGCCACTTCCGAAATTCGGAATTGGTCTCTTTTTTTTGTTCAAAAACACATAAATTTGCCCCCACTTAAAATTATAACATATTATTAATCCCCGAGTGAGGGAGTAAGCGCTGAAACCAAGCTCTTTTTTCAGAACAGAAATATGAGAAAAGAACAAGAGTCAGAGTACATCTGGCATGATGGTGTAAGGATTCGCGAGGATCAGTTGGTAAACATGGCTATGAGTGCGGGTAGTTACGCACTGGCCGAACATTACGTGTGTTCGCTATTGGCGCATGGGTGTGCGCATGGGCTCGTGTACCTTATTAATAAGGCTAACGAGATTCGTGAGTACTATCAGGTGCGCAAATATCCTGTGCCCAATATGGACGAGGATAGCGCTAAGCCATCAACCAAATATCGCAGTAGCGTAGAGGACCAGATTCGCAAGAAATATCGCTTCATGACGTCTGATGAGCGTACCAGTCTGTTGCGTGCTTGTCTGGACGAGCTTCGTGCCAATTATCCCAAGCTGTTCCGCTTTAAGAATCAGTGGCAAGGCATCTATTTCGTGATCCACGATCGCCTGGATGCCAGTCTTACCCAATGCGATTTTCTTGGTATGGCCAAGAAGGCTACACCAAGCGGCTGGCCTGCAAGGATTGCCATTAGTGGTAATGAGTTTAAGAATCTGCGTCGCGATTTTAAGATTGAGGATGACGACGAGATGTACTATGAAATGGATTATAACCCACACCGCACACTTTGTGATACGTTCTGGGAGGTAATAAAAGAGTGGATTTGTGGAAAAAATGTGGAAGATTAATCTAATTTGTGGAAAAAAAGACGGAAAAAAGTTGATATGACGGAATCGCCGTTTGACGCACTTTTTTATGCCTACATTTGCATCGTCAAAAGGAAATAAACCTCCTGGCGACGATGCAAAAATAGTTTATAAATGTAAAATTAAAAAAGTGAAGAGAAAATGAAACAAAGAGTACTTTATGTAGAAAGCTACGCAGAGATTGACCATGTGGTGATCAGGGACTTGAGCGGCGACTATGGTGTGGCTCGTAGTGCTGAAAAAATCATGGAGCAGGTTGGAGATGAGGTGAGTGCAGAACTGCTGGAAATGCTGCGCTGGCAGCTGTTAGGCTTCTGTAGGGAGATGCAGCGAGAGATGGCCGAAGACATCCTGTTTTTCGCACTCTGCCATGTGGTACGCACCACGGGGTGCCCATCGGTAGATTATGTGCTTGACTGCTGCTACACGCTGATAGCCTTAGAGCATGGTATTGAGAGAAAACAACCAGAAGAAGATGATGAATGCTAAAAAAATATACAAATGAAGAGCTTGATGATTGATGTAACAACCCATACGAATGGCTATTCGCTGGCGATTGGCAAAGATGAATTTATGTATTATACGGCTGAAGGCTTGCTGGCTGGTTTTTCTGTAAGATTGGGTTTGGAACGATTGCATACGATGAATCATCGTGAGATTGATCGCCTGATGGATGCGGCACGCGACGGTAGCCTGCCCAAGCGCCTGCAGAAGGAGGTTGACGCGCTGAATGCCCAAATAAAGGAGCAGAAAAAATTGATAGCACAGCTGAGGCGTGAGAATAGAGAATTAAAACAGAAGTATGAAGATGAATAACCTTTACGGTATAGAAATTAAGTGCTGCTGTGCATCGTGCGAGCATAAGGTGATAGACTACGAAGGAGAGCGCACCTGCAAGCTGATGGGACTGAAAGTACAACAGACTTTTAAATGCAGCAAGTGGCAGATAAGCTACGGTATGAGCAAAGCCGGAAGTGCTCAAGGTGTAGTACGCCACATCATAACTAAAGAGATTATCATAGATTAGTAACTAACCGAGTCAATGGGCCCAACGACTCACTAAAAAACAAAAGAATTATGCGAAAATACATTGAGATTAACGAAGAGGTGCTTAAAAGCATCATGGAAGGAAAGTTTGTGCAGGGTTCATTGCACTATAACGAGCAGGCCAAGCGTATCGACTTTAACCACTATAAGCGTAAGAAACGCTTGAAGGATAAGGTAATTGCTATCCTGGAGCATGGCTGGCTGAAAGAGAGCCCTAAGAGAGTGAAGTACTACATCTCGCTGAAGAAATCCATCGGAACAGCACGTATGATTGCTGCCATGGAACGTGAAAACCGCGTGGCCAGCAGCCACCTGATGGATCGTGAGATTGTAGATAGAGTTTAACAAGTAAAAAAGGAGGTTGAATGAGTTTTTGTTATCAAGAAAATACACATTTCTCTCAGGCTGCTCAGTGCAGCCGAGAGAACTTCTGGAAAGAGATAAAAAAGAACTCTACCAGATGGAAGATTGAAAGTCGCAGAAGCATACTGCAGGCTGTGGCTAAGCAAGACAAGGCTGCCATTAAGAAATGGCTGGAAAACGAGGATTTTCAGAAGTTCCTGGCGAAGAAACGTCATGCGAAGAAGGAGGCTGCGCGAAAAAAGTTCTTTGAAAAGAGCGATGAGGAACAGCTGTTGGCTTTTGCCCAGGAACTGAAGGATAACCTTACGGCCTTTATCTTTAGCTGCCGCGAATTTGATGAGAACGTTACTGCCAAGGGTGTGCCCTTTCGTCACCGCAGGTTGGCTGGCTGCCACCTGAACGGATTGGTAATGCTGGATATTGATCATGTGGAGAACCCCATGGAGGTGTGGGAGAAGCTGCAGCAGAATGAGGCGCTGATGGCACTCACCAAGATGGTACACATTACCAGCTCGAAGAAAGGTGTGCGCATTGTTTTTGCCGGCAATGCCAAGATTGGAAACCTGGCAGATAACCAGATTTGGTTTGTAAATGCCCTTGGTGGCTATAAACCCGATGCATCGTGCATCGATGCCACCCGAAACTCTTTTGCTCCCTTAGAGGAGGATATTTTATACATTGATGACTCAATATTTGATTATTATGACGAAGAATTTGACAAGAAATACACAGCTGATTATCGCGCCAAAAAGACGCAACCCTTACATTATAAATTTCCTGTTAGCGATGGCGCTGACGGCAGTAGTAACCCTGAAACTGCTGCTGTGGCCCACCAAGATGGCCAACTGTGCGCTGACCAGAGTAGGGAGGTGGATGATCATGAAGTGGAAATAAAGTGGCGTGAGTATGATATACAGTGTATTATTGATAAGCGCTATAGCGCAAAGTTGCCCTGTGCAGCCGATTCGAACAGACACAACGAAAGTCTTAAACTGGCAAGCGACCTGCTGGTGCTGTTTGATGGCGACCGAAAACTGGTGCAGCGGATACTTGAACGACAATCGTGGGTGCAGGAGATTATCGAGGAACGCGACGAGAACGTGGCACAGACGGTGGCATCGGCAGCAGAACGCATGGCGGACCGCGAAAAGAAGTACCTTACCCAATGCCCTTCAAAGGCTATGCAAGAGGCAATTAGCCAAGCGTGCGGCCAAACATGGAAACAGATTACGCAGGGCGAAACGACAGACACCGCCACCATAGGTGAGGAAGAGATTGAGCAGTGGCTGTGGGATTGGGGTGAGAAGATAGAGGCGCTATTCCCTTATTATCCTGCATTGCAGGATGCCTGCAAGGGATTGAAACGTAACCAATATCCTGCTGCGTTGATAGTATCGGGAGCCCTGATGATGACGTTGATGACACGTTGCACATATCGCTTTTATCATCGACCCTCAAAACTGCGACGCCTGAATGCATCGGCATTGATTATCGGCGATCCTGCCAGTGGTAAGAGCTTTGCTACTCGTTTGTATGAGTTCCTGGCTGCGCCCATTGTGGCAGCCGATAAGGCAGGTAAGGACACCATCAACCGCTATCGAGAGGAGATGAAAACCAAGGGGGCCAATAAGGAGAAACCCAAGAAACCTAAGGTAGTGGTGCGTGTACACCCCTCGCGAACTAGTAACGCCCAGTTTATCCAAGACATGGTGAATGCTGTGGAGAATGTGGATGGCACGGATATGCAGCTGCATATGCTTACCTTTGATACCGAGCTGGATAATACCCTGAGTGTACAGAAAGGTGGCAGCTGGATTGACAAGCAGAACCTGGAGCTTAAAGCGTTTCACAACGAGGAGGATGGCCAGGCGTACTCGAACATGGATTCTATCATGCAGGATTTTAACGTGACTTGGAACTACGTTTATACCGGTACGCCCATCGCCTTGAAAAAGAAGGTGAACGAACAGAACTTCGGCTCTGGATTGGCCACCCGATTAACCTGCATCCCCCTGCCCAGCACGCACTTTGAAATGATGGACCTGGATGAAGAGGTAGATGAGGACAGCGACAACCGCCTGCTGGAATGGGCCAAGAAGCTGGATAAAACCAAGGGTGAACTATCCATCAAACGCATTGTTCGAACGATGTACGATTGGACAGCACGTCGCATGGCCGATGCCAAGGACAATGAGAGCAAGGCAGATGAGATGCTGTTGAAACGTTGTGCCTACCATGGCATTAACTACTCGGCTCCTTTTATCGTGATGCGCCACTGGGGCGAGTTGCACCAAGAGGGCGATTACTGGTGTGGTGAGTTTGAAACAGACGAGATCGACGACCAGTTGGCCGAACTGATAGTAAACATCCAGTTCGCCTGTCAGCGCCACTACTTCGGATCATTAGCTGAGAAGTATTTCGACGATAAGCTGCGTGATGCAGCCACCAATCGTCGCCATCATCAGCGAACAATAGATGAGTACAATCGATTGGCAGATGAGTTTACCATTGATGATGTAGTTAACTGCTTGCACATCGGTATCAATGCCGCTCGTTCGCGAGTAAAGCGTATGGTGAAAGACGGTGCAGTTGCAAAATGTGGCGAATATGTGGAGAATGGTACCACGAAAGTGCGATACAAGAAGAAAGCGATCTTAGTATTCTGACGCTGGTACGCTGGTACGCTTGGTCATTTTGTAAAATGTAAAAATGAGAAAATGTAAGAATGTAAAAAATAAGAGTATGGAACAGATAGTACAGTTAAATAGTAATGCAAACCTCTCCCAGCACTTTACGCTGGGAGAGTTCACCAGGAGCAAGTATCCTGAAGTTTATAACATTCCCAGCCATGAGGCGATTGCTAACCTAAAGCGATTGTGTGTTTGGCTAGAGGTATTGCGAGAAAGGGCAGGGCATGCGATTGTGATAAACTCAGGTTATCGCAGCCCGCAGTCGAATAAGAAGGTTGGGGGGGCGCCCACCAGTAATCACCTTACAGGTTGTGCCGCAGATATACGTACATCGGGCTTTAAGCAGGCAATAGAATATGCTGCGATACTGATAGCCTACGCCACAGAAAGTGATCAGGAGTTTGATGAGCTGCTGATAGAGAAAAACCGCTACGGGGCCGTTTGGCTGCACTTTGCGGTGCGGCCGAAGGATAATCGGCGAAAGGTCGCGTTTATACGAGCGTAGAAAGAATGCGAGTTTATTCTTTCGGAAGGGGCTTGGATTTGCGGTAGCCCATGCCGGTGACATGGCAGATGAGTTTGCCATTCTGGTTGGTGACGCTAACCTGTACGGATGGAATCTTATGGTGATCGGCTACGAAGGTGGCTTCGGCCCTAAGATGGTCGCTCTCGATGGCGCTGGCCACAAACATAATGTTGTTGGAGATGCCGAAAGTGAGCTCGCCGTGCTGGTTCATCAAGGCTGCGATGGCAAGGTCGGCTAAAGTAAACAGAGCACCACCCTGGCACACATGGCCACCATTCAGGTGCATGGAGGTTACGGTCATCTCTGCTACAGCGTGCTGATCGTCTACCTCCACAATCCTACAACCAGCGTTGGCTGCAAAATGGTCGGTCTGGTTTAATAATTCTTTAATATCCATGATTGTACTGTTTTTGCGTGCAAAGATACACAAAAATATTATTTATTAATGGCAATTAACATAGTTTAAAGGAAATAGTGTTAAATGATAGTGCTGAAAGGACCAACTTTCGGCACTATTTTTTAAATTTGCACCTTGTAATGAAAGCGAAATTGACAATTGTACTTTTACTGCTTGGGGTGATACAGGTGTTGGCCCGTCCGCAGTTGCACGATCTGGACATACGGGTGGTGCTCGACAGGAATGGCGATGCCCTGATTACTGAAACACGACAGATGACCATCGACAGCGAGGGTACAGAGTGCTATATCGGCTTGGCGAACATGGGACCAAGCATTGTAAAGAACCTGACAGTGACCGACGAAACGGGCGCCCGTTATGTATATACAGATTGGGACGTGAACCAAAGCCGCAGTTGGAAACAGTACAAATGCGGTATTGTTACTACCAAGCGCGGCTTTGAGTTGTGCTGGGGATTGGGTGCCGAGGGCGAGCGCACGTACACCACCACCTATGTGATGACTGGGCTGGTGCGCGGCTATCCCGATGCGTGTGCCATCCGCCACGTGTTTCTGGATACTGCTGTATCGCCTAAACCCGAGCATGCCCGCGTGGCTATTACCACGGCCGACAGCACGATGGTGATTAACGAGGACTCGTGCGGCGTGTGGGGCTTTAAGTTCGAGGGCGAGATATGGATGCAGGATGGCTTTGTGATGGCCGAGACCACCAAGCCCATGAGCAGCGAGGCTGGCTTGTACCTGATGGTGAAATTCCCCAAGAGCATGTTTGAGCCTGCCGTATGGGAGAACGATACCTTTGAGAACAAGAAGGAGGAGGCCTTTGAGGGTAGCGACTACGTGTACGATGAGGACGACGAGGATGATATGAGCCCGTTTGAGTGGGTGCTGTTTATCCTGTTTTACGGCGGTGCAGCCCTGGTGGTTATAGGTGGTGCTGTGTGGCAGATGTACCGTGTATGGCGAGCCAAGCGCCAGCTGAACAAGGGCTTGATGTGGTATCGCGGCGTGCCGCTGAACGGCGATCTGCAGGAGGCAAACAAGATGCTGAATGCCTATAAATATTTTAACAGCGATTATAATAACCTGATGTCGGCTTGTATCCTGAAACTCATCAGTATGGGTATTATTACCATTGAGACGAAGCCTAACTCGAAGGGTAAGATGGAGCCTAACTTTGTGATGCACGACTATAAGGATATTGACAAGCAGCCTGTACTGATGCGCCAGCTGTACAAGATGTTTAAGGACGCTGCAGGCAGCGACAGGATACTGGAGCCTTGGGAACTGAAACAGTATATGAGGAGCAGAACCCACCAGAGTGCTATCGACCAGTTTATCACTACCTTGCATGCCAAGAAGGACCTGTCGAAATATTCACCATACGATAAGGACGTGAACGAGGTGTTTGGATTGCGAAAATTCTTGAAGGAATTTACACTGCTTGACGAGCGCGAACTGAAGGAGGTGAAGCTGTGGAAGGATTATATGATTTATGCCACGCTGTTTGGCATAGCTGATAAGGTGATTAAGGAGATGAAGCAGGTGAACCCTGCCTACTTTGATATGGACCGTGTGGCCAATACCATGGCCGACAACATGACGCTGCCACTGATTTACAGTACCTTGCAGCGTAGTACATCGAGTGCCGTGGCTGCCAAGGCAGCACGCGAACACCGTGCAAGCGGTGGTGGCGGACACTCGTCGTGG
>JAEEGH010024049.1_pt1 | contig 12331 bp, 7 predicted proteins | sample 9134181 | NCBI WGS metagenome assembly JAEEGH01 (sample SAMN16246544, study PRJNA631951) | gut metagenome | biome: gut microbiome; feature: rumen; material: DP-attached | host: Bos | place: Iran: Karaj | collected 2018-10
CTTTGCCGCGGAGCGGGAGGAGCACCGCCGCTGGTTCATTGCGATGAACGAACCGGAGGCCCGTCGCACCCTGCCCGACGGCTTCGCCGACGAGTTTCTGGCCGATATGGAGCGGCGGAAAGCCCAGCCTCAGCGTCTCTGGTTCCTTGTTTCGAGGTTCGGGCGAATTGCGGCCTGCGTCGCCGCGATGCTCCTGTTCTCGCTCTTCTCGTACGCGGTCGTCAAGGTCGTCGGGCGCTCCGGCGACTCTTCCACCGGCGCGTCGGCTCTTGTGGAGGCGTCCGCGGAGTGCGGCGGAGAGGCGTCCCCGCCTCTCGCCGACGGTGCCGATGTCGTCGCAGAGCCCGAGACGCTCGTTTTGCATGATTCAGCATCGGTTTCGTCTGCCAATTCCCCAAAGCAAATGAAAGGAGATACGATCATGAGCAAGGTTAAAGCTGCGGCGGTCGCGTTGATGGCGGCTGTGGTGTCAACGCCAGCCGTGACTGTGGCCGACTCCAATGGCGACGGCTACATCGAATCCGAAGGCGATGCCTATGTCAGCCTCGGCCATTGCGCCGGCCCGAATACGAAGATGGAGGTCGATTTCCAGCTGACGGAGGTCAAATACGACACAAAGCCGTTCGGAAGCTGGGGCGACCGTCTCTCAATCCCGATGTTCTCGCTGTTCATAAGCTACATCAGTGACTCGACGGATCTGAGGTTCTCTTGGGACAGCACGGATTCCAACGGCAATCGTCAGGCGTTGAATTTTGGCAAGGCCGATCTCAAGCGGCATGTAATTTCCTTCGACGCGCCGAACAGGACTTACGCTTCCACGAACGTCACGGACGGTGGCTCGGCCTATTCGTACACGTTCGAGAGGCCTTTTTCCACTATGACTTCTCCGTATCCGCTTGCCGTGTTCGCCAGAGGCGCCAACACGCCCGCGACGCGAGCCCCCAACGATTTTGGCGGCCCGACGAAGATGAAGGTTTACGGGGTTAAGATATACGAATCGGGCAGTTTGGTCAAGACGTACACGCCGTGTCTCAAGGGCGGCATCCCGGGCCTGAAGGTGACGGGACCGGGCGTTGATACGTTTGTCACGGGCATTGACGTCACGAAGGTCAAGTACGGCGGCAACATACTGGTCGAGAAGGACGATCCGTACATTTCTACGGGGGACTACAACAGCGCGACAAATGGTGCGGTGGTCGGCAAATGCATCTACATGGACATTGGCTACAACGTGAGGCCAACCTCGCGCATCGAACTTGACTTCGCTCCGCTTACGCCGAACATTGCGGCCAGCAGCTATAACCATCCGACTGAATTCATGTTTGCAAGTGGAAGCAGCCCAGATTGCTACGTTGAGTTTTATGGAAGGAATTCGCAAGGATTTCTCGGGTTTCTGGTTGGCCGGTATAATGGCTCTGCCAACAACTATCGCAATACCCCTTGTCCGCTGTCTACGGCATATGGCATACGCCGTACCGTTTCGGTTGACAGTGCTTCGCTGAGCCTGATAACCGCCGGTTACACGAATTTTACAGCATCTGTTCCAACTGGTTATGAAATCAACAATGAAATGACGACGATTCCGCTTCGTCTCTGCGCGGCAAAATCGGACTACGGCGCGATGAAGATATACGGGCTTAAGATTTACGAGTCCGGCAGTCTCATAAGGGATTACAGGCCGATTGTCACTAACGGAGTGGCGGGGCTGATTGACGTTCTCAATCCTTCGGACATCCGCTATGCATCCACGAATGGCAGCGGCTCTGGTTACGCCCTCACATTCACGGCTGGCGGCAACCATGCCTGCGCGGACGGGTCGGACGAGGCGTATCTGGAGTTCGACGGTTCGAGCGAACGCATCAACACGGGCATTGTCGTGACAAAGGACTCTGTAATCGAAGCGGATTTCGCCCTCGCCAACGCGAAGTATCCGAGCGGACAGCAGCAGGTGATGTTTGTGCAGGACGGAAGCGACGGCATCCTTGCGAGGCTCTACATGAACTCCGAATTCAAGTATTCCTATGAGTTTAGGGACTACACGGGCACCGGTAATGCCATCAACTCCGGCGTATTGGCCTCGAACGAGCGCAGGCAGTTCAAGCTCGACGGGCCGAACGCCCGGATGACGATCAAGTGCGGAGACGACGAACTGTACAACCAGGCCATCACGGACGGCGAACGCACGCGCACGGGCGGGTCGACGACGCTGAAGATAGGCAATGCCGCCTCCACAATGCGACTCTACGGCTTCAAGGTGACGACGAACGGCTCCGTGGTGCGCGACTTCGTGCCGTGCGTCACGAACGGCGTCGCCGGACTCTACGACGTCTGCGGCGAAAGGTTCTATCCGCTTCCCGGCGGCAGGGTGCGCGGAAAGGGTTCGAAGGGCAGGCCCGAGTTCCTCGCCACGCCGCATCATGTGCTGCTGACGCGGTACGGGGTGAACAGCACGACGACGCTCAGGTGCGTCGCGCCGGGAGCGCTGCGCTACGAGTGGCGCGAGGACGGAGTCCTCATCCCGGGCGAGACGTCCGATTCGCTGACGCTCTCTTGGGTGCAGAACAAGCCGCACACACGCACCTATTCGGCCACGCCCGTATACCAGGTTCTGGGCGAGACCGTAAAGGGCGAGACCGTCGACACGAGAGTCGACTTCTCGTTGCTGGGAACGTCAATAATAATCCGCTGACGCGGACAAGGAGAGGAACATCGAAATGGCAGTTGAAAGGAAAGGATTGCTCATGGCCGCCGCCGCGCTCGCAGCGTGGACGGCGGCCGCCGACGTCGGATCGTGGAAGGTGCCGAACTGGACGACCATCGTCACGGAGCCCGGGGCCGTGCAGAAGTGGATCGGCAAGACGTGGAGCGGACACTGCCAGGGCATGTGCGTGAGCTCGAACGCGATCTACTTCTCGTTCCACGACCAGATCGTGAAGACCGACTGGTACGGGCGTCTGCTCAAGTGGACGCCTGTTGACGTGCACGGCGGCGACATCTGCTTCTGGAACGGCAAGCTCTACACGGGCGTCGCGCGCAAGCCGCAGGCGAAGGACGAGGAGTGGACGCCGTGCATCTACGTGTACGACGCAGAGACGCTCAAGAAGCTTGACGAGAAAAGGCTCCCGGGAGAAGGCGGGTGCGACGGCATAACCTGCCTTGACGGCGTCATCTACCTCGCGCTCGGCTGCACCGGCAAGTACGATTTCGAGAAGAAGTGCGGCTGCTTCAACAAGTACCAGAGGTTCGACGCCGTGACACTTGAGCCCATCGGCGAGCCTTTCCTCATAGATGACGGCGAGAAGTCCGTATGCGGTTCGCAGAACATGACGACGGACGGCAGGTACATCTACTCCAGCCACTACACGCACGACGAGAAGGAGAAGACGCCGAACATAGTCGTGCACGACCCGAAGACCTTCAAGGTCGTGACAAAGTACAGGTTTGGGTGGAACCAGGGCCTTGACTTCGTTCCGGGCGGCAGGGACGGCGCCGTGCGCTTCGCATGGGCGTTCACGCCGAACTGGACGGCGAAGGACAAGTACGACACCCGCATCAACGTCTTTGGCGTCGTCCAGTTCGTCGAAGTCAAGGACGGCGTGGCATACGACCTGACGGAACATGGCGGCGGCTTCAACAAGTTCATCGAGCGCTGAAGTATGCAATGAAGACTGAGGCTATCTGTCCAACGGTACGCATGGGCGTGTTTGCGGCGGCGGTTGCCGCGGCGGCGACGTGCGCCTTTGCCGATCTCGGCGACTGGCAGGTGCCGGGAAACTGGGAGGTGCGCGTCTCCGAACAGGGAGCGGTCAGGGAATGGACAGGCAAGACGTGGTGCGGACACATCCAGGGCATGTGCGCCACGTCGAACGCGCTCTACTTCGCCTTCCACAACCAGATTGTGAAGACCGACTGGTACGGGCGGCTACTCAAGCGGGCCGAGAATCTCGTGAAGCATCAGGGCGACATCTGCTGGTGGAACGGCCGCCTCTACACGATCGTCTGCCATGTGAAGCCGGTTCCTGGGTTCGGCGGCGCCGCCGGCAGCATCCAGATGTTCGACGAAGACCTGAATCTCGTCAAGGAGCGCACGTTCCTCCGTCCGAAGGGAGCGGGAGGCGACGGCATAGCGTGTCTTGACGGAGTTCTCTACATCGGTCTGAGCACGGTCGCTCTGCCCGGCGAAGAGGACAAGCCGCGCCACTGCGCCCGCTACCGCAAGTTCGACGCGACGACGCTCGAAGACATCGGCGACACGTTCATTGTGGATCACCATTCGCCGCTCTATTCGACGGGGCAGCAGAACATCACGACCGACGGCACGTATCTCTATGTAGCGTCCGACGTTCCGGACGAGGGAGGGTGCAACTTCTTCAAGTTCGACAAGGACTTCAACGTCCTTGGCAAGTGGTCGTTCGGCTGGTTCCAGGGCGTGGATGTCGTTCCGGGCGGCAAGGACGGCGCGACGAGGTTCGTCTACTGCTCGACGCCGAACTGGATGAAGCAGAGCGAAAAGCCAGGCCTTTCCGTCCACGCGCTTGTCCTCTTCGCCGACATCAAGGGCGACAAGGTCACGGACATCACGCGCCACTGCGTATTCAAGAACCCGATGCCGCGTTGAACGGTGAAAAGATGATTGCCAAGTCCATATTCGCTGTCTGCGCGATCGAGTCGGCGCTTGTGGCGGCGGCTGGGCCTCGCGAGATGCCGGAGGTGTTCGGCGACGCGGCGAAGTCGCCGGGCGGCGTGATGTCGTTCGTCACGGCGCTTGAGGACGAGGCGTTCCGCACCGGCAATCGTTCGGAGGTCGAAGCGCAGCGCTGGAACGTCCAGGGAATGATCTTCCAGATAGACCGCTTCCGCGACAGGGACCTTCTTCTGACGGACGTTGCGGAGTGGCTTCTGCCGTCCGCGGAGCGCGGCATGGCCGGAGCGGAAAAGGGCGTGAACGCGGCGGCGAGCTACGCATACGCGGATATGCTCGACTCGGCGGCGCGGCTGTACGACAGGCCCGATTTGGCCGCACGGGCCGCATCCATGCGCGAGACGCTTCATGCTAAGGGCTTTGCGCAGCCCGCTGCAGACGCCGGCTCGGAACGGGCTGCGCTTGCGGCGAGAGTGCGGGATGAGCTTGCGCACGAGATACGTCCGGGCGGCGTTGACGGGCAGGAGTTCTGGAACGGCAACGCGCAGATGTTCATGTATCCGCCGTCTTTCCCTTTCCAGAAGGTGAAGGGAGCCGTCCGCTATCGCTTCCAGGTGATGGACGACCAGCAGTATGCCCATGTCTTCGAGGCCGGATCGCCCACTGCCTCGCTTAAGCCTGTGTGGGAGTTCGTTCCGCGCGGACTCATTGCAGTCTTCTGCTTCGGGCTTGGCGACGACGGACAGGTGTGCGGGCTTGCGGGGCAGCGGCGCTTCTGGAAGAAGGCGCCTTTCGAGCCGGGCGTGTATCCGCGCGCGAAGCGTCCATACGCCGAAGCGCAGAAGATGCTCTGCGAATACATTCTGAATCTGCCTGAAGTCGTCGGCCTGGAAAGGGACGGACGCCCCGACCTGTCGCAGAGGTCGAACTTCACGAGCTATCCCTCGAAGATGCAGTCCGCGCTGATCAGGGCCATGCTCTCGCTCGCGAAGGTCGTGCCTGAGAGGCGGGAGCGCGCGCTGAAGATCGCCCGCGTCTCCGCGGACTATCTGATCGGGAAGAGCCAGAAGGCCGGAACGCCGCTTGAATACTTCACGCCGACCTACGAAGGCGACGGACAGCGCTCGGGCGACTATTCGGGAATGCACATGCTTATCTATCCTGCCGATGCCGGCGCGGCGTTCGTGGCCCTGGGCGAGGCCACGGGCGAGGCGAAGTATCTCGCAGCCGCGAAGCGCATCGCCGAGACGTACATCCGGCTGCAGGGCGCGGACGGAACGTGGTACCTGAAGATGTACGAGAAGGACGGAAGGCCCGTCTCGGAAAACCGGCTCGTGCCGACGTCGGTCATCAGCTTTCTGGAGACGCTTTACGCGGCGACGGGCGAGGCGAAGTACCGCGCGGCTGCGGACCGGGCTTTCGCGTTCATAGACGAAGGCCCCCTCAAGACTTGGAACTGGGAAGGGCAGTTCGAGGACATCAGTCCGGCGGAGAGCCGCTACCAGAACCTCACGAAGCACAACGCCTGCGACACTGCTATCTACATGCTGAGGCGTTTCCCCGGCGACAGGAAGCGGCTTGCGCAGGCGCGTGAGATCGTGCGCTATGCCGAGGACCAGTTCGTCGTGTGGCGTCGGCCCTGCCGCGCCGACCGGGCCGGATACAAGCGCGTGCAGACGTATCCCTACGAGACGTGGACAGCGCCAGTCGCGCTTGAGCAGTACAACTGCTACTGTCCGATAGACGGCTCCGTCGCCAAGCTGATTCGCACTTGGCTCGCGCTCTGGGAGGCGGAGGGCAATCCGCTCGACCTCGCCAAGGCGCGTGCGCTGGGCGACGCGACGGTGAACATGCAGGAGCCGAGCGGACGCGTGCGCACGTACTGGGTGCCGGAGCCTGCGGACGGAACGCCCATCGGCAGGGTCGCGCGTCAGCCTGCCGGCGGAGACTGGCTTGGCTGCCTTCAGGCAGACGAATGGGCGCTCGGACTTCTCGCGCATTCCGAGCCGCCAGCCGAAAATGGCCGAATTGAAAGAAGGTGAAATGATGGACAGAGATGAACTGATCTGGGGATTCATGATACAGCTCGGCCACAACATGTGGAGCGAGTCTCCTCTGTTTGGCGAGCCGAAGCCGGAGGACGTCGACAAGTACGCCCAGCCATTCAACAGGACAGACGTCAAGGTCTGGAACGAGATCACGGAATACTACGCCAAGAAGGGCGCGAATCTCGTTCTCATCGATCTTGGCGAGGGACTTCAGTATCCGAGCCATCCCGAGCTCGCCGTGAAGGGCAGCTGGTCGCCCGAGCGGATGAAGGAGGAGATCGTGCGGCTTAAGGGGCTCGGCCTCGAACCGATACCGAAGCTCAACTTCTCCGCCTGCCACGACGCCTGGCTCAAGGAGTACAGCCGCATGCTTTCGACGCCCGAATACTACAAGGTGTGCGCCGACCTGATCCGCGACGTGTGCGAGATATTCGGCAAACCCCGCCTTTTCCACCTTGGCTGGGACGAGGAGCGCATGGGCGCGCAGCGTAAGTCGCGCTATGCCGTGTCGCGTCAGGGCGAGCTGTGGTGGCACGACATGCTCTTCACGGCGAAGGAGGTCGAGAAGCACGGGTCGAGGCCGTGGATATGGAGCGACAAGATATGGCTCGACCGCGACGAGTTCTGCCGCAACATGCCGAAGAGCGTCATGCAGTGCCCGTGGCACTACGACCGCTTCTGGCACTTCGTCCGCGACGACGAAGAGATCCGCAGGCGAGACTGGCCGGAGGGTGTCGCGGGTTCGCTTGCCTTCAAGGAGCTGAACGAAGGCGGCTACGAGATGATTCCGTGCGGCAGCACATGGGCGAAGAAGTGGAACATGGCGGCACTGGTGCGCTTCAGCAAGAAGCACCTGAAGCGCGAGCTGGTCAAGGGCTTTTTGATGGCGTCGTGGGTGTTTACGTACCGGCAAAGGCACGTTGACAAGCACATGGAGGCGGCGGACTGTCTTGCAGAGGCGAAGGCGGCTTGGTACGACGACCGCCACGACGAGGACCTCGTGCTGTACGGACCGGTCCGCAAGTGCGTCGAAGCCAGCGTCCAGGCCCGGCGCAAGGAGGGGCGCGAGCCGGTTGTCGTCACGCCCGACAAGAAGTTCGAGAAGTCGCCCGATGACATGCCGTACTTCGACTTCATGGTGCGCGACACGCTCATAGACATACGCTGGGACGAGACGCTTGCGGAGGATGGCGTCACGACGGAAGGGGACGTCACGACCGTGCGCCTCAAGAGCGGCAAGACGATCCGCTGCGCGACCTTCCGCAGTCTGTAGACGAGATTTTGCCGTTTTTGATGAAATAGGCGAGATGAAAAACAAGATGAAGAAGCTGGCAGTTGCATTGGTTGGCGGAATCGTCGCGGGAACTTCCGCGGGCGCATGGGAGCCGGGCGAACCGGTCACGACCTACTGGTTCGGTCCGGGCTGCCCGGGAACGAACAGCATCAGCCTTGCGATGACCGACGCCTGGGCTAAGCAGCTTAAGGAAGGCGGCTTCAACACCGTCTGGGCACGCACGCCCGAGGAGATGGGCATCGCCGCGAAGCACGGACTGCGCGTCATCTACAGCATCGATCCGACGACCGAGTGGGCGAAGGTCGACCTGGACGACCCCGCTCAGAAGGCCGCGCTCGCCGAACGCGTCAACCGCGTTAAGAACCATCCGGCGCTCTACATCTACGAACACTACGACGAGGCCGCCGCCGACATGTTCCCGGAGCTGGCGCGGGTCAAGGAGTTCGTCCACGAGCTCGACCCCGAGCACCCGTGCTGGCACAACCTCCTGCCGACATACGCGAACCACATGCAGCTCGGCGTCGGCGGGAAGGAAGGCGAGCCGCAGAGGATGGGCTTCGGAAGCGACAGGATCGCCGCGTACTGGGAGCATGTGCGTCTCTTCTGCGACGTGTACCAGCCGGAGTTCATAACCTACGACCACTACCAGCTAAAGAAGGACGGCGACTCGCGCAAATACTTCCTGAACCTCGGGATAGTCCAGCAGAACGCCGCGGCGCGCAGGGTCCCGTTCTGGAACGGACTCCAGGCATGCACGTGGGTTCCCGGAGGCCTCGCGTCGCCGAGGTCGCCGCGCATTCCGAACGTGGACGAGATGCGGTATCTCGCCCACACGACCGCTGCGTACGGCGCGAGCGGACTCTACTGGTACGTGTACGGCAGGGCCGATCACACCGGCACGATCGCCGCGCCGGACGGCACTGTCGGCGAGAAGTACGAGGGCGTCAAGAAGATCAACCGCGAGTTCATCGCCTTTTCGAAGGTGCTGCGCAACTTGAGCCTGAAGGCCGCGTACATCCAGGGCGTCCATGCGCCCGGGACTACGCCATACGGTAGCCAGAAGCTCTTCAGGATCTCGCCCGAGCAGCCGTATTCCGAGGTGAAGGAGCTTGAGCGCCATGTCGACAGCACTCTCGTCACGCGCCTTGAGTCGCCGGACGGGCGCACGTATCTCATGTTCGTGAACTGCGACTACAAGAAGGACCGCACCATCCGCGTGAGTCTCGCGTCTGCCGCGGAGCGCTTTGACCCGGAGAACGAGAGCTGGACATCGGTCGGCAGAGAGTTCGACCTTTCGCTTGTCCGCGGCGGTGGCGTTGTAGTGCGCATGGCGCCTACGCGATGACGCCAGGTTCGCGCCTTAAAGCCGTTGACACATTCCCCGTTACTTGCGCTTCCGCGCGACAACGAAACAAGGCTCGCTACGGGCGCGGTACCGCCCGAGCCGCACTTCGCGGACGCCACCCGACGTGATTTTGACGCTCGTGCTTAGCACTCGCCTGTTACCGAGGTCGTCAAAATCATGTCGGTTCCGCGAACAACCTCTCGTGTGATCCCACCCACTCCGCTCGATGCTCACCGGAAAGAGCACTCGAATCGACTTAAAGGCCACGAGATTGCCAGGGGTACGATTGCCGAGCTCACGTCCTTTCGGTCCCTTGTGTCCCTTAAGTCCCTTTGCCCCAAAAATCCCAAAGCCTCTTTGTCCCAGACCGTTTAGGGCGAACTCATGGCGCAAGGCCACAACCGTTCTGCGAAGTGGTAACGAGAGCATCCATGACTCAGAGTTTCATAAACAACATTTGATTCAGGGCGAGCGTAAGCGAAGCCTGTCTGTGTTGGTCTGTGGTTAAAGTGCGAAGGGGACAGCCTGTTACTGGCCATCCCCGGTTCGTGTGTGCGGGCAGCTAGCATCGACGCGGGTATGGTATAATACGCAGTGTGGTAAGCGCACGTGATACAAAGGCAAGGTTTGGGCGTGAACGCAGTGGCGGGAGTCGGATGCGTTCGCGCTTTGCCGCGCGCGCAGGTCGCTTGACAGCGGTCGCCTCTAGCCGCTGTCGGGGGCGTTCCCGTCGACTGGAGTACGCGAACAGCTTCGAGGCGGGGGACAGGCTCGCAGGATGGAGCCGCGCAGATTCCAACATCGGGCCTGATTCCGTCACGAACACGGTCTATCTGTATGCCGCGTCGGGCTGCACGACGAATGTTCTGGAACGCTGTGCGGACGGAACGGAACGCTGCGTAAGCTACACGTGGACCGACGACTACAGGCTTGCGGGCGTCAGCGTTGACGGTGAGCCGGTCGCGGAATATGCATACGATGTTCTGGGCAACCTCGTCGCTGTCGCGAATGACGAAGAGTCGTTCGAAATCCTCGTGGATAACGGGCATTCGCTTGCAGATGTCGCGGCAGACGGAAGGACGCTTCGCGTTTACATGCGCGCTCCAGGCGTGGACAACTGGCTCGGTTTCGTAGACATGACGGGCAGTTCGCCCGTGCCGTACTTCTACGTCACCGATCACCTCGGCAGCGTACTCGCCGTAACCGACGCAAACGGCAATCTCGTCGAACGCTACGAATACGACGCATGGGGCAAGGTGCTGTCCGTGACCGACGCCAACGGAAACGCGCTCGCCCGCTCCGCCATCGGCAACCGCATCCTCTGGCAGGGCCGCGAATACTCCTGGACGACCAGCCTCTACTACTTCCGCAACCGCTGGTACGACCCGACGATCGGCAGGTGGATTTCAAAGGATCCGATAGGAATCCAGGGCGGTTTGAACTTGTATGAGTTCTGTATGAGTAGCCCTGTTGCCAATCGAGATCCCCGTGGTGAAGATGTTTATCTATATCAGGGTAATGATACTTGGAACCCAGTCAATAATTTACTTCATCAGGCGATTGCTGTTGATGTGTATGATTGGACTGACGAGTGCAAGCCTGAAAAAATTGGAATTGAAGCATTCTCATTTGCTGCCAATGGTGGGATAAAATGGAACTGGAGTGGTAGCACTTGGCTAGGACACGATAGTCATACATGGCCTGGGTTCGTTACGGTTGGCGAAATTTATCGTGTTGATGGCGAGGTTCCTGGAAGAGTTGTGTCTAAGAAAACGACAACGCCACAGCAAGATAGATTATGGTAGTTGAAGATGTTGGATCGGGCGAGAGATGATTGGGTTGGGCAGCGAGGAGAAAAAGATGTTTATGATGTCTTTTACCATAGTTGCAGAGATTTTTCTCAGCTTGAATTTTATGCGGTACCAGGAGTAATCACTGAACCATGAAAAAAGCATCTTCAATAATTCTCTTCGTGGTGTCGTTCGCTGTTGCGTTTGCCATTGGTAGTGCGGTGACCGTCATCCCGAATTACCGGTCGACGTCCACCATGAGGCGGATCAGGACATTAGAAAGGCGCCTCCGAATGTATTTTGATGCGAACGGAAAACTGCCAAGTCGCATAGGGTCCGTCAAGGCACCAGATGAAGACGAAAAACATGTTTTAATAAACGCATGGGGCGGGCCAATCGAGTATTCCGTTACAAACGGGACTGTTGCGACGTTGAGTACCTATAGGCTCTGTGGTCCAGAACCTAAGATATTGCATGAGTTCGTTCTTAAGTTTGATGCCGCAATGCAACCGTTGCGACCTCGTAGAAGCGAAACCATTAAAAACGAAAGGGGTCTGTGAAAAGCGCAAGTTTTGTTTTCGGTGTTGCGGTTTCGTCTGTTTGTGGCTTCTTTCTTGGGCTAGCCCCATGGTGGTGGCCTTTAAATGATTCGCCTCCAGAAGCACAATCAAAAGCACGCATGCGGGAGATGGCGCAAGAGATTCGCCAGTATTATGCAGAGCGCGGCGAATTGCCGAATAGCCTTAGTGAACTTGTCTTGAGGCACGATGATGGCGTTGATTCATTCGTAAATGGGTGGGGCGGTCCAATTGTGTACTCAATGTCAAACGGAACGACTGTCTTGCTGAAGACATGCGAATCCGTTTCGTCGTATGGCTCTGAATTGAGACAGACGTTTACGCTACAGTTTGATGTCGCTTCGAAAGACCTATAACGTAGCCTTGAGTACGACATTCCCGACCTCGCATATTTGATGGATAGTATAGTATCAGCGAGGCTATGAAATATTGTGCGGTGTGAGACGTGCGCGTGATACGAAAGCAAGGTTTGGGCGTGAACGCAGTGGCGCGAAAGGGGGCTTTTCGGCTTTTTTGCCTTCGAAATAGCGGTTTGGGGTTGCGCTGTGCGATAGGCGGGGGTGGTGATTAGTTGCTAGTGGTTAGTGATTGGTAGTTGGCAAGTCGCAAGGTGCGATTTTGGGGTTTAAGAGAT
>JAEEGH010024050.1_pt1 | contig 12331 bp, 9 predicted proteins | sample 9134181 | NCBI WGS metagenome assembly JAEEGH01 (sample SAMN16246544, study PRJNA631951) | gut metagenome | biome: gut microbiome; feature: rumen; material: DP-attached | host: Bos | place: Iran: Karaj | collected 2018-10
AAGCGGTAGTAGTACATCTTCTGCGGATTCACGCCGTTCGCCTGTGTCTCTAAGAACGCGGTCTTTACCGAACGCTCAACGGTATTGATACCGCCCATCCTGAACTCATCGTCGGTATTTCCCGAAATAACGGGCACCGGCGCGCGTCTGCCCGCGATGAAGCGAGTCATCGCGTCCTCTTTATATACTTTGCCGTCGATGAAGGGGAACATTCTCGGATGCGACGCCGCATACTCGCCGTACTTATTCCTGATCGTGACAGCATCGATCTTCCTGGCTTCCTCTAGGTTCTTAACGCCCAGGAATTCGAAGAAATCAATGCCCTTCTTCTCTGCCTTATCAAGCGTCAGGGGCTTGAACAGATCGTCCTCCCTGTCAAAATTCCTGATCATGCCGCTCATGATGAATGCGCCGCTGATATCGCCGAAATTCTCCTCACAGGTGAGCTGGTTCATAACGCTTCCGCCGCCTGCCGACTGTCCGGAGATCGTGATACGGTCGGGATCTCCGCCGAACGCAGCGATATTGCGTCTAACCCATCTTAAGCCCGCCTGCTGGTCGAGCAGACCGAAGTTGCCGGGTCTGTCGGGCGATTCCGCAGTAACCTCGGGATGTGCAAGGAAACCGAACGCACCGAGTCTGTAAGCCACGCTGACCACGATCAGGCCGCGGCGCGCAAGCTTCTCGCCGTCAAATTCCATCTCCGCGGTATAGCCCCACTGGAAGCCGCCGCCGAAGAACCACACAAGCACGGGAAGCTTCTCATCCGTGCGGTTTGCGGGCGTCCATACATTCAGATACAGGCAGTCCTCGCTCATCGGGATCTCGCAGTCCACATGCCATTCCCGATCGTAGAGTCCGCCTCCGATACCGGGCGTATCCTGCATCGAGATAGGTCCGAATTCAAATGCCGTTCTTACACCCTCCCAGCTCGCGCAGGGCTGGGGCGGTCTCCACCTGTTAGCCCCAACGGGCGGCGCCGCAAAAGGGACGCCCTTAAACACCGTGACTCTCGGATCCGCTCCGGGGAGTCCGCGCAGTTCGCCGTTTTCCACCTTAACCGTTCTCAACATACATACTTCCTCCTAATAAATAAACCTCAATAAAACCCAAAATACAGGAGCGCATTCCGCTCCTGTATTTTATCATAGTCATATTGCCGGTATCTTTCTTCCCGCATATTGCTATCCGTTCATCAATATTTAGTAAATCGTTTTACTTCACTATAAGATTTCCCTGTTTTTCGGCGACGGTTATCGTAACCTCGGTTCCCGAATTGAACTCGATATAATCATCCTCGATCCCGTCAGAGAAGATCACGCCCTTTTCGGGCATGATCGATCTCATTTTGAGAGCCTCATTCCGGGTGATCTTTCCCATTACGATATCAGCTCCGGAATTCACTGACGCGAAGGGTTCTCGGACCGCAAAGGAGAGTTCGCGGTCGCTCCATCCTATCGCTTTATAGCTGCGCTCCCCGGTCTGCAGAAATCTTGCGCATCCGTTGAACTGCGCGATGATCGATTTAAACCATCCTGACTGCCCGAGACCCGTGGATATGATGACCCCGCTCGATGACTGTCTTTCGGTCTTCCCGCGGTATTCAAGTTCATATCTTGCGGAAATATGGCTGGAGGGACCGACGAAGATATCATTGGCGGCATAAAGCTCCTGTCCGTTTCGGGTTGCCGCACGGGCAAATGTTATCTTTTTTGAAGCCATCTTCTCCCTGCTCTTGCATAACTGCGGCAGAAAATCCTTCATTTCCTCTGCCGCAAAAGGCAGTACCACACCGTCCCATCTGCCCGGATCCGGATTTACTCCGATCACCGGGTTGCCGTCGGAAAGATATTTCATGGTGTTGCAGACAAGACCGTCTCTTCCGACACAGATTACGATATCTTCCGTGCCGAATATGTAAGTGTGCAGAAAGCTCTTATCGATAACCGACACTCTGGCGTTAGCTTCCGCTGCGTGTTTAACAAGGCTTAAAGCTTCGGTGTACTTGCGGTCCTCATCTGTATAGTCCGCAAATGACGCTCCGAGATGCTCGATGTAAAACTGCGCCTGCTCTTTTGTATTAAAACGCTCAATCAGTTCCTGCAATCGTGTCTTCTGTGAAACGATCACTATCTTGTTCATGGCTCTGTCCATGATATATCACCTCTTATCTTTTCATCAGCGACTCCAGAAGGTCGGGAGAAATATTAAGATTGCCGATCTTCTCCGAATTGCTTGCCAGATCGCCGAACGCCTTGGCGATCATCTTTCCGCTGTCCATTCCGGAAAGAAGCAACGCCGTGAGCACATCCTTGTCGATCTTCTCGAATACTTTCATGAGAACCTCGCTCTCATACGCCTTTGTATCCGCCATGGATCGTCTGGTCTCATTTGCCACAGCCTGCTCTTCCTGTGTGAACTTACGCGCTTCCATTTCCTTTTCATGGAGCGCCTTGTCGCTGATCATATGCGTCTCGACCTCTTTCATCAGCAATTCATGCTCATCGCTGAGTTTCTTCATCTGCGCTTCCGCATTTTTCTCCTGCAGCGACATCTGCGCATCAATGGCTTTTTCTTCCTTCTCGCGTTCCTTCTCGGCAATCGAGATCTCCGTATTCAGCTCGTTTTCCTTGATGTTGCGCTCCTGCTCGATCGCGAAATTGCGTCTCTTATAAATCGCGTCATCCTGCTGCTTTAAGATCTCTTCTCTCGTGGCAGCCTCGAGTGCCTCGCGTGTCTTGGGCTGGGGAGATATCCCGAGTACCGAGATATTTATAATGCTGAGTCCGAATTCCCTGACGTAGGCGTTTGCCTTTACCGCTTCATTCAGTTCCTTCGCCAGTTCGTTCTGCGACTGAATGGCGGATCTTATATCTTTAACCGCCATAAATCTTGCGATCTCGGCCTTTACGATGCCGATGATCCTCTTTGACATCTTGCTCTGTGCCTCGTTTAATTTGCTGCCGTAGCCCTGACGGTTCAGATACGAGAAATCCGTCTTTTCCGAAGCTGTCTCAAAATCGCTGATCACGTAGGAAATGTCTCCCTGTACGGAAATGTTCTGAAAGTCCTTCGTGATAATGTCATTGAACACATAAGATGTGTCAAATGCAGTCGAAGGAATGACCTTTATGCTGGTTGTCGAATCATTGTAAAAGAATCCCAGCCCGTAGCCTTTCCTTTTGATATTCCCCTTGCTTCCCGTAACGATAACGTACTCTGTTGCCTGAAAATTTGTGTGTCTTAACATATTGCACCTCCCGCATTAATGCTTTCTTCTGTATTTTTGAGAATTCCTGTGACTGTATCCGGTCTCAACTTCATCGGTTTCTTCCACGAACTCCATCATCTTTCGCCTGAAGTTCTGCTTTGTAAGATTGCACTGCAGTATCTCCTCGTACACCAACTGCAGTTCTGCCAGTGTAAATGACGGAGGCAGCAGATCGAATATCCTGTTGCTGTAAGATGATGCATATTCCTTTAACGACAGGAACGCTTCACGGATTATCGTTCTGTGATCGAATCCGATGTCAAGGCCTTCAAGCTCGTCGAGTGAAAACCACTTTGCCTCCCAGGCCTCTTTGTCGGTCCTCAGTTCACAGTCCAGATGATTTACGAGCACCATATATGTGTTTGAGATGATCCAGCCTCTCGGATCCCGTCCGGGTTCCGAATAAACTCCGATCAGCTTCATATCCACGCCGGACACATTCGTCTCTTCGAACAGCTCTCTGCGTGCAGTCTCTTCTATTCTTTCATCCGGTCTGCAAAACCCGCCCGGCAGGGTCCAATAGTTTTTGAACGGATAGTTTGCCCGCTTTATCAGCAGTATCTGCAGACATTTGGGTCTTGTCTTCTTTTTGTTCTCTTCATCCTTCTCGACCATTCTGAAAACAACGATGTCTGCGGCTACCGAAGGTCTTTCGTATTTTGCGAGACTGTAATTGTTTAAAAACTCCCGCTCTTCCTTGCTGATCTTTCTGTCCATAAGCAGCGCTCCCTTCTGCTGATTTTATAAATTTGCATTTATGCCTTCTCTTATAATCATTGTGATTATATCTCTGTTGTCTGTATCATATAATCATTTTGATCATATGTCAAGAGTTTTTGTAAAAAAAATACCGGTCATCGCTTATAAGCGGTGACCGGCACCTTATTCTTCATACAAAATCTTCTCTCATCGGATTAAAGATATCCAGCAGGATCCCCTTCTCGAGACAGACGCAGCCGTGCTCGACTCCGTTCATCTTGAGCATTGTATCTCCTGCTTTTACGACCTTTTTGACGCCGTCTATCTCAAATTCGTATACTCCGCTGACCACATAAGTGATCTGGGTATGCGGATGATGGTGAAGCGCTCCGACCGCACCTTTTTCAAAGGAATTCTCAACGCACATGAGATCTTTGCTGTACGCAAGAACCCTTCTTACCACTCCGTTCCCGAGGTCCTGCGGTTCGGAATTTTCGTGAAAAACCCATCTTTCGTTTATCATATTATCCTCCAAAAAAGGTTCGCCCTTTATCATGACGAACCTTATATTTTATGCACAATATCTCATACTTCGAAGATCAGCTCGCCGTATGTAGGAACGGGCCAGAGTCTGTCGTCGACGATGAGCTCTAGCTGGTCGATGGGCTTGCGCAGCGCTTCCATGGTCTTTACCACGGTCTTGCGGAAATACATCGCCTTCTCACAGGTATCGGAAATGCCTGCCGCGATCCCGATCTCGGCAACCAGCTTCTTGTAAGCCGCATTCGCATCGGCAAGATGCTGCGAGCACTCCTTCAGTATCTCGGCTTCGGTCGCTGAATACTCGCTTCCGACTGCCTGATTGACCTCGTTTATCGCCTCGCCGAGACGCCTGATATAGCGGATGGTGGCGGGCAGGAACTTACGGGAAGCCATCTCGGCCATTGTTCTGGCCTCAATGTTTATCGTCTTCGCATAGATCTCGTAATTGATCTCCGCGCGGGACTCAAGCTCGGTACGCGAGAGCACCTTATGCTTTTCGAACACCCGGACAGTATTGTCGAATTTCAGGGCCTCGATCGCATCTACAAAGGATTCCTTGTTCGGAAGTCCGCGCTTTGCGGCCTCGGTCTTCCATTCGTTCGCATATCCGTCGCCCGCGAATACCACGCGCTTATGCTCGTTAATTGTACGGCTGATGAGTGCGCATACATCGTTCTCGAAATCTGTGGACTTCTCAAGCTCGTCCGCCATCTCGCAGAGAGCGTCCGCAACGATCGTATTGAGCACGGTATTGGGATCCGCGATCGACATCGAAGATCCTACCATACGCAGCTCGAACTTATTGCCGGTAAAGGCGAAGGTCGATGTACGGTTGCGGTCCGTAACGTCCTTTTTGATCGAAGGGATCGAGTTAACGCCCATGCTGAGGTTCTCACGCTTCTTCGAGCTGATCGCCCTGCCGTTGGCCGCGAACTGTGCGTAAATGTCCTCAAGCTGTGCGCCGAGGAAGATCGAAACGATCGCCGGAGGCGCCTCCGAAGCGCCGAGTCTCTGATCGTTGCCGGGACAGGAAGCCGCCATGCGCAGAAGCTCCGCGTGCTCGTCCACCGCGCGGATGACTGCCGCGGTAATGAGCAGGAACTGCAGGTTCTCATGAGGATTCTTGCCGGGCTTCATGAGGTTCTCGCCGGTATCGGTGACCAGCGACCAGTTGTTATGCTTACCCGAGCCGTTCACGCCTGCGAAGGGCTTCTCATGGAGCAGGCAGGTCAGTCCGTGTCTGGCGGCGATCTTCTTCATCGTCTCCATGACAAGCTGATTGTGGTCGGTCTCGATATTAACGGTACTGTAAATGGGAGCCAGCTCGTGCTGCGCGGGAGCCGCCTCGTTGTGCTCGGTCTTGGCTAAGATGCCGAGCTTCCAGAGTTCCACGTCAAGCTCGCTCATGAACGCGGAAATGCGCTCCTTGATTGCGCCGAAATAGTGGTCGTCCATTTCCTGACCCTTCGGGGGCATGGCTCCGAAAAGTGTCCTGCCGCTGTAGATCAGGTCGTCTCTCTGCAGGTATTTGCTGCGGTCGATCAGGAAATACTCCTGCTCGGCGCCGACGCATACATCGACATGCTTCACATCGTTCTTTCCGAACAGATGCAGCACACGCACAGCCTGCTTGCTGATAGCTTCCATCGAACGAAGCAGCGGCGTCTTCTTGTCGAGCGCCTCACCCGTGTAGGAGCAGAACGCAGTCGGAATGCAGAGCGTCACGCCCGAATCGCTCTTGCGCAGAAATGCGGGCGATGTGCAGTCCCAGGCTGTGTAGCCTCTGGCCTCGAAGGTCGCGCGCAGGCCGCCCGAGGGAAAGCTCGATGCGTCAGACTCGCCTTTTATGAGCTCCTTGCCCGAAAATTCCATGATGATGCTTCCGTCGCCGACGGGGCTGATGAAGGAATCATGCTTCTCGGCCGTAACGCCGGTCATGGGCTGGAACCAGTGGGTAAAATGAGTGGCGCCGCGTTCGATCGCCCAGGTCTTCATGGCTGCGGCCACGGCTTCCGCATCCTCGGGGCTTAAGTCTTCGCCGGAATCTATCGTGCGCTTCAGCGCGGCGTAGACCTCGGCGGAGAGATACTTCTTCATGGTGGCTTCGTTAAAAGTATACTCTCCGAAATACTCTGTTAACTCTCTCTCCATAAACTAATCTGATCTTACTTTCCCTTTCCTTAATCTTTATCGCGAGCCCCACTGCGGGTGCAGTGGGGCCTTGATATCATTTCTTTGCAGCCTTTTTCGCGGGCTTCTTTTCTGCCTTCGCAGCGGTCTTCGCTGCAGGCTTTTTCGCCGGAGCCTTCACTGCCTTAGCTGCGGGCTTTTTCGCAGCGGGCTTCTTTGCAGACGCCTTCTTCTCTGCCTTCTTCTCTTCCTTCGCTGCCTCGGGCGTGCATTTGAAGATGACACAGGACAGAGGAGGAAGCTTCATGACGATGGAATTGTCTTTGCCGTCGTGAGGAACGGGCTGTGAAAACTTTGCCTTCGGGTTCGTCCTTCCACCGCCGCCGTAGGTCGTCGAATCGCTGTTGAGTATCTCCTTGTACTCACCCGGGAACGGAACGGCCTGCATGAACTGGTCGTAATGAACGGGCGTAAAGTTGAATACGAAGAGCAATGTATCCTCTGCCTTGCCATCGGATCTGATAAAGCTGACGATACTGTGGTCCGCATCCTCGCAGCTCATCCATGTAAAGCCCTCGGGGCTGCAGTCGAGCTTTGTGAATACGGGATATTCGGTGTACATTTCGTTGAGCTTCGCCGAGAACTTCTGCATCTTAAGATGAAGCTCGTCCTCGAGCTCGCCCCAGTCGAGCGGTCTGTTCTCGCTCCACTCTCTCTCCTGTCCGAATTCCTGGCCCATGAAGAGAAGCTTCTTTCCGGGGTGACCCATCATGAAGCCGTAAGCGGCTCTTAAGTTCGCGAACTTGTCCACGCGGTAACCGGGCATCTTCTCGAGCATCGAGCACTTGCCGTGAACCACCTCGTCATGTGAAAGAACAAGAACGAAATTCTCGCTGTATGCGTACATCATGCTGAACGTGAGCTGTCCGTGCGCGCCCTTTCTGAAGAGAGGATCCTTCTTCATGTAGGACGTGAAATCGTTCATCCAGCCCATGTTCCACTTTAAGTCGAAACCGAGTCCGCCTTCCTCGACGGTCTTCGTGATATTTGCCCATGCGGTCGATTCCTCGGCAATGATCAGCGCGCCTTTTTCCTTCTTGTGGAAGATGGAATTCAGGTGCTTTAAGAGCTCGATCGCTTCAAGGTTTTCATTGCCGCCGTACTTGTTCGCAACCCACTCGCCGGCCTTGCGTCCGTAATCGAGATAGAGCATCGAAGCAACGGCGTCCATTCTGATGCCGTCCGCGTGGTACTTCTCTACCCAGAACAGTGCGTTCGCGATAAGGAAGTTCGATACCTCGGGACGTCCGAAATTAAAGATGAGCGTGCCCCAGTCGGGATGCTCGCCGAGCCTCTTGTCGGGATGCTCGTAAAGACATGTTCCGTCAAAAGTAGCCAGAGCGAATGCATCTCTCGGGAAATGCGCGGGTACCCAGTCAAGGATAACGCCGATCCCCTGCTTATGCATGTAATCCATGAAGAACATGAAATCCTGGGGAGTGCCGTATCTCGATGTGGGTGCGTAATAGCCCGTAACCTGATAGCCCCACGAACCGTCGAACGGATGCTCCATGATGGGCATCAGTTCGATATGGGTATAGCCCTGCTTCTTAACATACTTTGCCAGAAGCGGTGCGATCTCGCGGTAATTGTAATAGTCGTTCTCACCCTCGCCCCTGCGCTGCCAGGATCCGAGATGAACCTCATAGATAGACATCGGCATGGATGCGGTATCTATCTTCTTGCGGGCCTTCATCCACTCTGAGTCGGTCCAGTCATAATCGAGGCTGCGGACAATAGATGCGGTATTCGGTCGCATCTCCGCAAAGAACTCGTAAGGGTCGGACTTAAGATAGGTTAGTCCGCCCGTGCATTTGATCTCAAATTTATACAGCTCGTCCTCTCCGACTCCGGGCATGAACAGCTCGAAAATGCCGGCTGCGCGCAGCTTCCTCATGGGATTCCGTCTTCCGTCCCAGAGATTAAAGCCGCCTACCACGCTGACGCGCTGTGCGTTCGGCGCCCAGACCGCAAAATAGGTGCCTTTTACGCCCTTTACGGTCTTTACGTGCGCTCCGAGCTTCTCGTATTTCTCATCATGTATTCCGCGGATGAAACGGTCCTCGTCCTCGGGCCCGATAAGGGGTGCGAAGGAATAGGGATCGTAAACCTCCGTCGTGGTTCCGTCATCATAGGTTATGGCAAGCTTGTAGGACTGAACGGCATCTCCGGGTATAAGGACCGAGAAATTGCCCTGCTCATCCACGCTCTCCATCGGATAATACTTGTTTTTGATCTTTACGGAAACCGATCTCGCCGTAGGCTGAAAGGTATTGTACAGTACGCCCTTGTGGGTAACGTGTCCGCCGAGCCAGGTGTGCGGATCGTCGTGTTCGGAATACACGATCGCTTCCATGGCTCCCCAGTTCATAAGATCATACAAAGCATTTCCTTCATCGACCATATGTCTGTTTCCTCCTGAAAAAGAAAATTAAGATACGATCATTCGCGGTACCACTCGTCAATTCCGGTCTCCTCGGGGTTGCCCTCCGACTCTGAAGTATATTTCTTAAGAACCGGCTCGATGATAAAGGATCTCACAAGTGCCAGAAGACCCGGTATCAGCGGTATCAGAATGATCAGATAAAGCAGAAACTCATAAAATATATAGACAAGTACGCCCACCACTCCCCAGAGGATGATGAGGACGAACGATCTCACAAGATGCTTGGTTGCGATGAGAATGGCGTTTCTGAAGAGTCCGCCGAGACTCACGGTAAAACGTGAAAGGATCGGGAACGCCCACGCAAGGGATACTCCCGCGAATATGCATCCGGCAACGAACACCGCGAACATTACATTGCCGAAAGAATTGCCGTCTTCGATAAGAGCGTTCGCGTACTGGATGTCGATGTACATCAGATACGCGAAAAGGCTGTAAATGAACGACATCGGAGAAGCGACCTTAAAGTTCAGCTTGAACGAACGGAAAAACTCCGTCGTCGCGTAACTCCTGCTCCTGCGCGTAACCTTCACTGTGGCGTAATACAGCGCGGAGCTGGCCGGTCCGATAAGGAACGATGAGATAAAGATCGCCGCAAAGAAAACGACGTCATTTCCGATAAAGATCGATGCAACTACAAGCCCGAGGCTGATGATGAACCATAAAAAGCCCAGCCAGAATGTATCGACCGCCTTGTTGATAAATGTGAAGAATCCGTTGTCCGGATTGAATAACCTGCTCATTTCTTACGTTTTAAACCTTTCAAAAATTCTATGGGACTTTTCTTTTTTGCCGGAGGCGCTTCCTTGGGCGCTGCATTCACTTTGGGCTTTTCCGGCTCTTCGAATTCGAAATCGGAATCGATCGTGTATTTATCCGTGCCTGCCGCGCGGTTCAGCTCCTTGATAGTGGCCGGAACGTATTCCTCGGGCTTTACGCCTGCGGGTTCGGGTCCGCCGTCCCCGGCAGCTCCGGGATCTGCCTTATCCGGTTCCGGATTATCCACTACAAGACAAAACATCTCCGTCTCGTCCACCCGTTCCAGATCCTCGTATTCCGAGGTCTCGATCATCAGACCCTTTCGGTGAAGCCTGTTCTCGACAAGCTCCTTAACTATCATGTAAATGCACGCCATCAAAGGCGCGGCGATGAGCATGCCCGCAACACCCCAAAGGCTTCCGAAGAAGGTACATGCGAAGAGTACCCAGAAGGGCGAAAGTCCGACGGATTCGCCGACGATCTTGGGACCGATGAGATTGCCGTCAAGCTGCTGGAGCACAACGATAAGGATGATAAAGTACAGGCACTTTACAGGGTTTGCGAACAAAATGAGTATCGCGCTCGGGATCGCTCCGATGAACGGTCCGAAGAAAGGGATCACATTGGTAACGCCTACGATCGCGCTGATCAGCGGAGGATACGGGATATCGAGCAGTACCATCGCAACATAGCAGAGCAGACCGATTATGAACGAATCGATGATCTTGCCCGTGATGGCGCCGGTAAACTTGATATGACACGCTCTCGTGATCCTGACGATGTTGTTCGCCGTTTTGCGCTTGAAGATCGCATAAGTGATCTTCTTCGAGATGGCGGAAAGCTTTTCCTTGCAGCCGAGGATATAGATGGAGAAAATAAGACCGATCAGAATATTGTAAATGGTTCCGATAAAACGCCACGCTCCGGTCGCTACCGATCCGAGGACATTCTTCGCGAAATCGAGCATCCGGTTCTCCATGAAATCCTGGACATAGACCGTGAGCTTGTCAAAACCCAGCTCGAGATAATTACCGAGGAACGACTCCTCGAGACCGAGACCGATATACCAGTCACGGACGTTATCGACCTGGTCCTGGAACGAAGTACTGATGCCGGTGATGGTCGCGATCAGCTGAGGGATCATGAGATAGATCAAAAAGCCGACCAGCAGGAGAACAAGGATAAGAGTAATGATAATGCCGATAACGCGCGCAGCTTTGTCCGCGCGGCTGAGCTTCTTCGCGTGCTTGTAAAAGAACTGCTTGAGCTTCCCCTCAAAAAAGACCATGAGAGGGTTCATGACATAGGCCATAACGGCGCCGACCAGAGCCGGAGCAAGGGCCTTTCTGATCTTTAGGAGGGTTTCGGTGAAATCCTCATGTCTAACGAACATGAAAACCAGCAGGATCGCTGCGGCTATAACGATGAACGCAGTAAGTCCGTAGACGGCGTATATCTTCCATTTGCTGCCGCGGCGCTCAACTATCAGCTTCTCTTCCTTCATTTCGTGCCTCTCACAAAAATTCAGTCTTCGTCAGAAAATACTACCTCTCCGGTCTCGGCGTTCATGCTCTCGATGATCGCGAGCGACTTAAGATCGATGCCCATGTCGCGGATAGCCTTGCCGCCGCTCTGGAAGCCCTTCTCGATAACGATGCCGATGCCCTCGAGCGACGCTCCCGCCGACTTCACGATGTCGATCAGTCCGAGCAGCGCGCATCCGTTCGCAAGGAAGTCGTCGACGATCAGTATCCTGTCGTCCCTGCTGAGGTATTTCTTTGAGACGATAACGTCGTAAACCTTTTTGTGAGTGAAGCTCTCGATCTTGGTGGTGTAGGAATCACCGTCGAGATTGATGCTCTGCGCCTTCTTCGCGAATACCACGGGCACATTGAAATACTGCGCGGTAATGCAGGCGATCGCGATGCCGGAAGCCTCGATCGTGAGTATCTTCGTAGGCTTTTTGTCACCGAAAAGACGCTTGAATTCTTTGCCGATCTCATTCATCAGTTCAACATCGATCTGATGGTTAAGAAACATGTCTACTTTAAGGACATTCCCGGGTTTAACGTTTCCCTCCCTGCGGATCCTTTCTTTTAAGAGTTTCATCCTTCTTACCTTCCTTTGCAACTGGTTGTTGATAAAACTTATTCTATCATAATACATCACAAAGTAGTAGCACAATTTTGAGGCTTAAGGTTATTTTTCTTTTTTCGAAAGGGAAAATTTATTTTTTTAAACTGTACAAAAATTTTGCGTTATGCTAGAATCAAAATAAATAAGAATATATATACAAAGGAGCGTCACATCATGCAGCAGTTTGAAAATGCTTTCATCTTCGATCACCCGCTGATCCAGCACAAAACCTCACTTCTTCGCGATAAGAACACCTCCACAAAAGATTTCCGTGAACTGGTTTCCGAGAT
>JAEEGH010024052.1_pt1 | contig 12331 bp, 10 predicted proteins | sample 9134181 | NCBI WGS metagenome assembly JAEEGH01 (sample SAMN16246544, study PRJNA631951) | gut metagenome | biome: gut microbiome; feature: rumen; material: DP-attached | host: Bos | place: Iran: Karaj | collected 2018-10
GGTTGTCTCCGGGGCATTCGGGAAGGAGAAGGTTCACTACGAAGCCCCGGCATCGGCGGACGTCCCAAAGGAAATGACGTTGTTTCTGGATTGGGTCAACAATGAGAACGATATCGAACCGGTCCTGAAAGCAGCGGTCGCTCACCTGTGGTTCGTGGCCATCCATCCGTTCGATGACGGAAATGGCCGATTGACAAGAACCATCACCGATATGCTGTTGGCCCGGGCCGATGGAATGCCTCATCGCTACTATAGTATGTCCGCAGAAATCCTCAGGAACAAGAACGGATACTACGATGCATTGGAAAGCACAACAATAGGAGATGTCGAAATCACCAAATGGCTCGAGTGGTTCCTGTGGACCCTGAAAGACGCCATGGTTCGTAGCGTTGACACCGTAAGTCGCGTAGTTAAGAAATCCATGTTTTGGCAGAAGCATCGTGACGTGGCAATGAATGAACGTCAAGTCAAGGTGGTGAACATGTTATGGGACGGATTCGATGGCAAACTCACAACCACGAAGTGGGCCAAGATCTGCAAAACCTCTCAGGCCACTGCCCTTCGAGACATCAATGATTTGATAGAAAAGGGAATCTTGGTGAAAGGCGAAGAAGGGAGCAAGAACACCAGTTACATTCTTTTCGAGGATTAGTTTATATAACAGTAAAAACGCTAACCGATTTATTGTAAATCTGTTAGCGTTTTTTTGTGTAGCGGGGGCAGGACTAAGCCGCTGCGCGGCTTCGCCTCCTGGTGCCTCGGCAATGGTAGCAAGCTCCCATTGCACTCGGCTACTGCGTCGGTTCGAACCCAAGGGTTCTCGTCCTGCCTCATAAAAAGAACGGACCAACCATAAAGGCTGGTCCGTTCTTTTTCGTAGCGGGGGCAGGACTCGAACCTGCGACCTCCGGGTTATGAGCCCGACGAGCTACCGACTGCTCTACCCCGCGATGTTGGGAGTGCAAAGGTAAGCATTATTTCGAGAATTCCAAACTTTTAGACCAGAAGCAGGACGAAAATGGCCACGGACAGGAAGCCAAAGGTCAGGCGGCCACGGACGATCCTGCCGGCGATAAGGTCCGTACTGTCGGCTGCCAGGGTCCTTTCGAGCGAGGTAGCGCGGACCCTTCCGGCGCTCCACTTCCGGACGATCTGGCCATCGGATACCAGGGTAGCGCCGCCGTTCGATCGGTTGAGACTCATAAGCGCTTTCCGGTCGGAGACGAACGCTCCATCCGGCAGGTCCTCGGCCTTTTGCGGCCTTGCCGCGGCAATAATCGGCTTGATCCCGACTCCGCGCGCGAGGTTGGCAGCACGCTCGATCCGCTCGAGGTCGCGCCGGGAGAGCGCGGACGGCTCGTAGACGCTAATCAGCAGCACGTTGCCTTCGAGGGCCAGCTCGTCGTGGTACTCGCCGTCCGCGCCCAGCAGCGCGACCTTCCCCTCGGTCAGCTCAGTCCCGGCCCGAAGATCGGTCAGGTCGAGCATCGGCAGGTGAATGTAGCTCATCACCCCGAAGAACACCATCACGGCGAAGGTGAAGCCCACGACTATCGGCCGGCGGAGATGCTGGCGCGCGACCTTTTTTGTGGGCACGAAGGCCGCGACCCAAAGCAGAAGCAGCACGACGTTTTTGACGAAGCTCTGGACGTGGGAGAGATGGACCAGCTCGCCGAAGCAGCCGCAGTCCATAGGCGGGTTGAGCGCCCATAGCAGCGCGGTCAGCAGGGTAAAGAAGCTCATCAGTCCGAGCGAGACCCATCTTATCCAAGAGGTCCACGCCCCTGCGATAAGCGCTGCGCCTACGAAGCACTCGAGCAGGTTGAAGAAGAACGCGAGATGTAGGGAGGCGAAGCGAAGGAAGCTGAGGTGGCAGAAGTTGAGATACGATTCGACGACAAGCTGCGCCCCGATCGGGTCCATCAGTTTGAGGAGCCCGCCGAGAAGGAGCGTGAGGCCGAAAATGACCGCCGCCAGCCTGCGGAAAAACTCAGAAGCGTTCATCTACCAGCGCCTTGATCTTTGAGAAAATAGCGTCCTCCGGGAGCATCCGGCCTTCTTCGTCCGAGCAGTCGACCACCTTCAGCGCGGGGTCTTTTTCCGCCTGCATCAAATACATATCGCGTACGCGTGCCTGGAAGGCGATGCTCGATTCGTGGATGTCCTTAGAGCCATGGAGATAGTTTCGATCGTCTCCCTCGCGGTGCGAGGTAAGATTGCTCTCCACGAAGCTCAGCGGGACATTGAGGAATATGTTGAGGTCGGGCCTGGGCTCGCCAAATACTCCGAACTCGGTATCGATGATCCATTTGCGCAGCTCTTCGATCTTTGCGGGATCGCTGAGCTTGGCGCACTGGTATGCTATGTTGGAATAGACGTAGCGGTCGAAAAGGACGTTGCGGCCTTCGGCGAGCGAGCGCTTGATTTCGGGCGCGGCCCCATGGCGGTCTTCAGCATAAAGCAGGGCCACGAGCTGGGGGTGAACCGTCTCGTTAGTCCCGAAGTCGCCGCGAAGGAATGCGGAGATTAGCTCTCCGTAGACAGGAGCGTCGTAGCGCGGGAAATGGATATAGTCGAGGGCGTCTTTGCTCTCGAGGTATTCTTTCAGTTTTCGGACCTGAGTCGACTTCCCGGCTCCGTCCAGTCCTTCAAGTACAATCAGCATAGCATACAAATATAACAATTCTCCCCGAAACTCCGCCCCGCCACCCCGTTTTGGATCTTCTCTTTGAAAAAACTTCATACTACTCTGCGGGAATTTCCGCGGAGTAGTACCAACTTTCTGCCTCCTCTTCAAAAACTTCATACTACTCTGCGGATTTTCCCGCAGAGTAGCCCCAAGTTTTTCATTATATTTGCCCTGATGATCAAAATGGGCGTCATAAATCTCACTCCCGACTCATTCTACGAGCCGAGCCGCTACAACTACGCGATGCTGGAGCGCGAAGACGTCCAGATAATCGACGTGGGCGCGGTATCGACCCGTCCGGGCGCGCCGGACGTGGACCTCGAGCAGGAGTGGCGCCGGCTGGAGCCGTTCCTGCGGATGTGGGCCATGGAGCCGCGCAGGCAACGCCTTTCGATCGATACGACCCGCTCGGAGATAGTCCGACGGGCGTACGAGGTAGTCGGCCCGTTCATCGTCAACGACATCAGCGCCGGCCACGACGACCCGCAGATGCTGCCGACTGTGGGCCGGCTCGGCCTGACGTATATCGCCATGCACAAGCGCGGCAACCCGCGGACGATGGATTCGCTCGCGGACCCGGATACCGACATTATCGCCCAGCTGCTCGAATACTTCCGGGACTTCGAAGAGCAGGCTCGCGCCCATGGCATCAGCGACTGGATCCTCGACCCCGGCCTCGGATTCGCGAAAACCGAGAGGCAGAATATCGAGATCATCGAGCGCCTGGGCGAGCTCAAGGTCTTCGGCCGCCCGATTCTGATCGGGGTCGCCGACAAGCGCTTCACCCACGGCGATACCGCCAAATACGAAAAAATGGGCGCCGAAAATGGTGCCCATATCCTAAGGATTCACTGATTCTACTTCAGACTCTTGCCGTGGAAAACGAAGACGGCTCCGTCGTGTTTTTTGCCGTTGAGTTTCCACTTCCTGGTGCAGTCTATAGTCGGCCATTCGCGGTGATTGGAGCAGTGGTAGTGGATTGTGTCCTCGCTGCCGTCCGGCCAATGAAGAAGTATGTCTTCATCCATGTCTTCAGCGCCGTCTATTTCTCCGAAATTAAGAACGTAATGCGTGATTTCGCCTTGCTCGTTCTTGACCGGCATCGCCCTGAGTCCTGCCATATAAGCCACATAGGCCTTTGTCTGAGCTTCAGGCTCGGGTTGGTTCCAGAATTCCCAAGGCCCGACCGTATACACTTCTCCTTTGAAGGTCAGCGACATACCGGGCATATTTTCCGAAATTATGGAATTACCTTCAGCGTCATAAGCTTCGATGGTGATATCAACTGGGGCCCAGTCTACCATTAATCCGGGGGCGACGCAGGACACTGCTCCTAGAAGCCCTGCGGCAAGTGCTATAGCGTAAAACAGTTTTGTCATACCACATAGATGCCCGGCCAGGGTGTTTCGTTGCTTCGCCGGGAAAAACTTGGGGCTACTCTGCGGGAATTCCCGCAGAGTAGTATGAAGTTTTTTGAAGAGGAGGCAGAAAGTTGGTACTACTCCGCGGAAATTCCCGCAGAGTAGTATAAACTATTATATATGGAGGTACTTTGAGGCTGCGGTGAAGTTTATCCCATGCCGTAAGTGAAGCGCTTCGGCAAGAGTGCGCCTTTTTGTAATCGAGGAGGTGAAGATTTTACTATGCGGCCAGCCTTGTTGACGAAAAATTTCCTCGATGGCGACATATTCAGTGTCAGGAAATGAGTCGTAGTCCTCCTTGATACCGTACTCCGCGCCGGTAGTTACCTCAAACGCTGCGACCATTGCTTCAAAACTTTTAAAGTAAGAAGCAGTGGCCGCAAAATCGATATGCATATATTTTGAAATGGTGTAATCGATAAACTGCTCTGTCTCCTCCTTTGTTAGTCTAGCAATGATTTTTTCCAAAAGCGAATACTTTAAATACTCTCCCTTTTCCACACGACGATCAATAAGACGAAGGGCACTCTTGAGACTCTTTGAAAGACAATTGAAATCAATCGGTTGCGAGAATGGATGGTCTGATTTGGCATAAGGTAGGAAGCTCCATCTCTCTTCCATCGGGCTTTTGCAAAGCTCCTTCTCTGTATGGTTATTATATTGATATTCAATGATTTGTCGAATTTTCTTTGATTCGGTCTTAGATGAACTTCCAAACCTCTCTTCAAACAGTTCGCCTTTTCGTTTATGGCGATAGTTGTACATCCTGGCGAAGATAGAAGAGACATCTTGAATGTATTTAGACATCTGCTTACGGTTGCGCACGATAGTTGTTTTATGGAGGTGGGTATACATCTCAGAGATGCCTAGAACGATAACTTCGTATCTTTTAGCTATTACGGAGTCGATTGAAAAAAAGACGATGCGGTCAATGTCGTCATAAAAGATAACACCTTTATCCTTAGCTCGCTGGTAAATGTGCTGAACGCCTTTAGAGTAGAATTTGCGTAAAGTGTGATTCATAGTGAAGACAGGTTAAGCAGTTGAAGTTTTTAGTTTAAAACGATGTTCTTCGCTTCAGCTAAGATATGAAAAAAATCTGAATGAAAACAAGAACTTCGGGCTACTCTGCGGGGATTTCCGCAGAGTAGTATGAAGTTCTTTGAAGAGGAGGCAGAAAGTTGGTACTACTCCGCGGGCATTTCCGCAGAGAAGTATAAAGTTTTTAAAATTTGGGTAGGCAGACGGGCTGGGGAACAAAAAACGCCCCCGGAGGAGGTCCGAGGGCGAATTAATACCCAAAGCTGCTTCCCGACGAGAAGAAAAATAAGGGAGAACTACTTTGCGGCGGGGGCGGGGATGCGGCGGAAGGTTACGAAGAAGAGGGCGACAAGAAGGAGGCTGGCGGCGAAAGCGGGCCAGTACCACTCGCCGAGCACCTGCATCCAGCCTTCGGCGTCTTTGAGAGAGTCGATATGGCTGAGGATCAGGGCGAAGGTGTTGTTGGTGAAGTGCATCAGCATCGTGAGCTTCAGCGAACGGGTCTTCCAGTAGACATAGCCTAAGATCATTCCGATCAGGATAGCCGGAATCATCTGCCAGATATTGAGATGTATGATTCCGAAGAATACTGCCGAGAAGAGGATCGCCCAGAAAGGCTTCACTCCCCTATCAAGCAGTCCGCGAAGGACCATACCCCTGCAGAGCCACTCCTCAAAGAGCGGAGCGAAGATAGAAACGCAAAGGAAGTTGAGCCAGAAGTTTCCGGAAGTCATACTCTTCAGAGCCTCTTCCAGCCACTCCGGCATAGGAGGAAGAGCGGAAGTAATACCATCTGAAATAACTCCGGAGGCCAGGGTCACGACCATCACCAGCGCCGCGCACAGCCAGCCGCCGAGGGGCGCGAAACCGTCCTGATCCAGCGGCGAGCCGACCGCCCCGATTTCCATCTCCTTCCGGCGGCTGCGCACCGCGGCGAACACCATCGGAGGGATGAACATAATCGGATAAGAAATAACTGTACCGTATTCCATAGCGGCCTGCTGACCCAGGAACTTAGTCATGACAAGGACTATTCCGTTGCCGAGCAGCGCGCCTATAATGAACCAGAAAACGAGTCCGAGTATTCCTCTCCACTTAGGGCTGAAATACTCAAACGTCTGATAGAAATTGAAATTGCCTCTGCGTTTTCCCATAACTATTATTTGCTAAGATGCCCGGTCGGAGCCGGGCATGACTTTAAAACCGAGTTGCCCGGCCGAGACCGGGCAAGACAGTTACTTGTACAAAGGAGAAGGATAAACTCCGTCTGCGACGAGCTGCTCGAATTTGGCAACTACTGACGGGCGGTCCTCCTTGAAGGTAACGCCGAACCAGCGGTCCGGAGTACTGAGAACCTCGCAGGTTGCCTCACCCTTCTTGATAAGATTATCGACCACGAACGGGATGTAGAACTCCTTCTTAAGCTCGGTGATGTTGGCCTTCAGGAAGTCTACGAAGATACCCTTGCTGGCCTCGAAATAATCCGGGGTGAAACACCACATATTCATCGAGCAGAGATCCTTAGGCTGGAGCTCTACGCGCTCTCCTGTCACGGAGTTGTCTCCGCGGAGCTTTCCGTCTTCCTCGAAGAGGACGTTGTGATGCTCAACTACATTGGTAAGTTTCCTATTTGCATCGTAGCTGCAGATACCGCGCGATACGCCGCCGCTCTCGGAAAGGGTGTTGTCTACCTCGAAACCGATGATTCCGAACTCGCCCTTAGTGTTGGCGTGGGCCTGGCACCACTCTCCCGCGATCCTGAAGGACTCTTTTCCGTAGAAGTCGTCTCCGTTGATAACTACAAAAGGAGTATTGATTACGTCTGCTGCCATCAGAACTGCGTGGGCTGTTCCCCAAGGCTTCTGCCTCTCGGGATTCAGAGTAAAGCCTGCAGGAATCTTGTCGAGCTCCTGGGTGACGAATGCGAACTCGAGGGGAGTTCCGTCGGGGCATTTTACGCCAGCGTATTTCTCGCGGACGTGGGCCTCCATATCCTTAAGGAAATACTCGCGCACGATGTAGACCACACGGCCGAAACCGGCTTTTACTGCATCGTAGATAGAATAATCGATGATAGTCTCTCCGGAGGGGCCAAGACCGTCCATCTGTTTAAGACCGCCATAACGGCTGCCCATACCGGCAGCAAGAACAAGAAGTGTAGGTTTCATATTTCAACTTTTATAGTTCTGCAAATTTAACTAAATTTGCGACAATATGGGCTATATGAAAGATATTTGGGACAAGTCGAAGGACGGGAACCGTAAGGAACAGCGTTCTTTTGCACGTGTCGCTATAGTTGCAACGGCCCTGGCGCTGGTTTTTCTCTTCGTGAAGAAAGACAATATCATCCGCTGGGTCCAGGGCGGCTTTACCATAGCCCGTCAAAACAAGGAGATCAAGGCAAACGACGCCCGGATCAAAGCCCTGGACTCGAAGATCGAGGCCCTTACCTCGAACCGAGACTCGCTGGAGAAGTTTGCCCGCGAGAATTGGAACTTCGCCCAGCACGGAGACGACATTTACCTGATTCCAGACAAATAGCGGCACGATTGTGGCAGAAGGAATAATCGAATGAAAGCAAATCTTAAGCGCTACATATTTCCCCTGGCCCTTTTCGGAAGCTTCGTCCTCGCGATAGCTTCGGAGATGGCCTCCAGTCCATTCCTGCCCTCGGCCCCCGAGCCTTCCTACGAGCCCGCTCCTGATACCGTCATCTACCCTATCAGCAACTACAAAGCCCGCAGAAAAGGCAACTTCGAAAAGGTCGAGATCGCGGACTCGCTTCTCGGCGGCCCGGACACCCTCGTCTTCGAGGAAGAGTTCGTTGACACTCTGCCTCACCTTACGGCCCGCGACACTATCAAGGCCCCGGATTCCCTGCGGGAGCTGGACCCATGGCGCTATAAGTACTACGTCGCCCTCGTCGATTCCCTGACTCACCACGAAGTCGCGGACTCCCTCCAACACGTCGGGGACTCTCTGCTCAAAATCTACCGCAGACAGAAAGACTCGCTTTCCGGCGTCTACGCTGTTATGAGCCAGAATATAGATTCGGACGAGCTCGAGGCGATGAACCAAATCGAAGTCCTCGAACAGATCTCGGATACTACCTTCCGCCAGTATAAGGTCTGCGTACTGCGCGCCCGCGAAGACTCTACCGGCGCCGCCTTCAACTTCGAAGAGCGCCATAAACTGGACTCTACCTACTACGCAGACAGCGTCGCCCGCGCTAAGGCTGCCTTCGAGGCCTGGTACAACTCCCTCTCGAAGGAAGAGCGCAAGAAATACGACTTCGAACAGAAAGAACTTCGTAAAAAGGCAGTCCGAGACAGCCTGGACCGTATCAAAGCCCAGAAACAGGCTGTAAGAGACTCTATCCGCGAAAACACTCCTCGTGTTCTGGATACCTACGCAATTCCGGACTCTATGCACTTCAAGCGCATAATAGCCTGGACAGAAGACCGCGATTTCGGTCAGCTAAATACCTTCGTCCCGGATACCGGCTGCAACTATCATTTCAACGACTACAGGTTCCTGCGCGAAGACGTCAACGCCTCCTGGCTGGGAGTCGCCGGCTCGCCGGTCCAGAACTATAACTTCCTCAATAGGAAGAATACCGGAGTCAGTTTCTACGACCCCTACGAGGCCTGGACCTTCAACCCCGAGAACTTCTTACAGTACAATACGAAGACCCCCCATACCGAGCTCGCCTACTACGGAACCCTTCTCGCCGGCGATGAAAAAGAGTCCGACAACATCCACATCTTCTCGACCCAGAACATCACCCCCGAGCTCAATTTCCACGTCCTCTACGACAAATGGGGCGGTAACGGTATGCTCATCAACGAAAAGGTCAAGAACAAGACCGCCGCTGCCGGAATCAACTACCTCGGAAAACGCTATCTCGCCAATGCCGGCATTATCCACAACAAGGTAGAGATGGGCGAAAACGGCGGAATCCTCGACATAGGCGAGATCAGGGATACTACCATCGAAATCCGCGAGGTCAAGGTCGCTATGACCCAGGCCGCCTCCACAACCAAAAAATTCACGGCCTACGCAGACCAGCAGCTCCGAATCCCGTTCGACTTCATCAACACTTGGCGCGCAAAACGCGATTCCACCTTCGTCCCGGACAGCTCCGCAGACGTCACTACCGCCTTCATCGGCCACGCCCTCGAGTATTCGAAGTTCCAGCGTCAGTTCGTTAACGGGACGGACGCCGACTCGCTCGGCCAGACCCGCTTCGACAACAAGATCTACCTCCGACTCCAGCCCTGGAGCGCAGACGGCCTGATCTCGAAGATCGACGTCGGAATCGGCGACTATGTCCACGGCTACCACAAAGTCACCGCCGCCGATACCAGCCGTGTCCACGAAAACTCCCTCTACACCTACGCCGGTGCCCGCGGCCAGTTCACGGATAACGCCCGCTGGGACGCCAAGGCCCACCTCGTCTTCGCGGGAGCCGACGCCGGCAATATGGACATCAACGCCGGCGCGTCGATGGAGTTCTACCCGTTCCGCCGCGCCCGCCGCTCGCCCGTGGCCCTAAGCGCACGCTTCAGCGAGAGCCTTATCGGCCCGAGCTACTATCAGCGCCACCTCTACTCTACGGTCAACCCGCTGATGCGCTGGGACAACAATTTCTCGAAGACTTCTACGACTAAGATCGAAGGCTCGCTCCAGATCCCCTACTGGAAGCTGGAAGCTAAGGCAGGTTATGCCCTTGTCGGCAATCCTGTCTACTACGATACCTTAGGCGTTGTAAAGCAGTACACCACAGACGTCGTCAGCGTCCTTTCCGCCTACCTCAGGAAGGAATTCGTGATCGCCAACTTCCTCCATCTGGACAACAGGATTCTGGCGCAGTTCTCTTCCAATCAGGATATCATTCCGCTGCCTAACCTGGCCCTCAACCTCAGGTACTATATCCAGTTCCCCGTACAGCCAGGAGTGCTCGATATGCAGATTGGCGTCAATGGATGGTGGAACACTAAATGGTACGCTCCGGAGTGGAACTACCTTACCGGTACCTTCCACAATCAGAAGGAGTTCGCCTACAACAACGGCCCTTACTTCGATGCCTTCATCAATATGCAGTGGAAGCAGGTCACCCTCTTCGTCAAGCTGCAGAACGTAGGCGAAGGATGGCCGATGGATCAGCCGGACTATTTCAGCTCACACAAACACATCGTAACGAACGGTGGCGGTACCGGTCTGAAGCTCGGTATATGGTGGCCGTTCTACATTTCTCCTAACCAGAACAAGCGCCTCGACGCTCCGGCCAGCACCGGCGGCGGAGGCCGCAGCGGGGGCGGCGGCGGTCTTGGCGCGCTCAAATCCTTAGGCTCCGGCCGATGAGGGCAGACAGATTCATATCCTCCCGGATTAATTTCAAGGGCAAGGTCTCCGTCTGGGCGACCGCTATTTCCGCGTTCATAATGATCGTGGCGGTAAGTGTGGCTTCCGGCTATAGGAAGGCGCTGCGCGATGCGATTAGCGATATAGTGTCGGACGTGGTGCTGACCGACACCGCCGCGATCCGTCTCTCCCCCGCCCTGGATTCCTCGCTCGCCGCGGTCAGCGGGATCAGCTCTTACGAGCCGGTCATCATCGAAGCGGGGATCGTGCGCAGCGGCGAGGTGCTCGAGGGCGTGGTCTTCAAGGGCGTCCCGTCCCTGACCGAACGGCTCCAGGTCCGTGTGCCCGAAAAGCTCGCCCGGAAGCTGCAGATCGGCCAGGGCGATTCGATGCTCGCTTATTTCGTGGGCGAGAAGGTCAAGCTCCGTAAGTTCACGGTCGCCGAGGTCTATACTCCGACCGTGGAACTGGACGAGGCGTTGATCGTCTACTGCCCGCTCGCGGATATGCAGCGACTGCTGGGTTATGGGGCCGACGAGGCCAGCGAGCTCGATATCCGGCTCACGGACGAGTTCCGCACCCGCGAGGGTATGGGCTGGAAGGCGGGCGAAATTGGCTACACGACCGGCAAGTTCGCTTCGGCATCGTCCTACAAATACGCGAACCTGTTCGACTGGATGCAGCTGATAGATATGAATGTAGTGGCGATTCTGCTGCTGATGGCGCTGGTCGCGGCGTTCAATATGATTTCGGGGCTGCTGATTATGATTATGCGCAGCACTCCTACCATCGGAACCCTCAAGGCTCTCGGAATGGACAACCGCGGGATCGCGCGGACCTTCCTCCGCGTGGCCTCGCGCTCAACGCTGATCGGCCTCGCCGCGGGCAATGCGGCCGCGCTCCTCTTCTGCCTTATCCAGGGTACAACACACCTTATCAAGCTCAACCCGGCAAACTACTTCGTAGCCTACGTACCGGTAAGCGTCAATGTCCCGCTAGTCTTAGCGACCGACATTCTCGCCTGGGTTGTAATTATGCTGCTGCTCCTTATCCCTTCGCGCCAAATCTCCCGTATAGATCCCGCGCAGTCTGTCAAGGGCGAAACGCTATAGCCCGCGGCGGGTAGTGCCCCCTGCGGAACTCCAGTCGCTTCGCTCCTTCCGGCCCCTTCCATCCTATCCTGCGTCATCGCTTCGCGATAACTTGTCTCTCGCGGGCCCCGCTATATTGGTCCGCGGGTGGACAAACCCGCGAACCCCCTGGCGGCTCCATCCTTTTTCCAATCCCTCCCTCCGCGTGCAAGCCTTAAAATTCACAATTTCACAAAAGGGTCAAAGAAAAAGAAAAATTTTTCCTGACCTTGATGGAATTTCGCAGAAAAATAGGAGAGAGCGTTGTATTTGTAAAAGGAAATGCTTTACTTTGCAGCACGATGTAGATCCGGGCAAAGATTTATATTTGTGTTATGGCAAAGCCAATTAAAGAAACACCTATCCTTTATGATAGTGACGCAGAGCGTCTGGAGATGGTGGCTCACAATGTGGTTCCTCTGACCGATGAGGAGCGAAAAGAAATTATCAGGGCGTATGACGATGTTAGGAAGTGTTGTGCGCTATGAGTTACTCGTTTCGTAAGTTTCAACCGGGTGCTGATGTGGTAAAGTCATTTGACTGCGGGCACGGTTCGTTGAAGCAATGTACCTAATGAATAAATTGGCCGGTTGTCGTTTCATTACGGTGGATGCTATTCCATCTGCTGAGGATTTCTATAAGAAGTGCAATTTCTTCGTTTTAAAAGAGCCCGATTTGGCACCAAC
>JAEEGH010024054.1_pt1 | contig 12330 bp, 8 predicted proteins | sample 9134181 | NCBI WGS metagenome assembly JAEEGH01 (sample SAMN16246544, study PRJNA631951) | gut metagenome | biome: gut microbiome; feature: rumen; material: DP-attached | host: Bos | place: Iran: Karaj | collected 2018-10
CGAAAACGACCTGCGCGTAACGGTGGGCGACGGCTGGTGGCGCTGGAACAACAACTTCGGCTTTGTGCTCGCGCTCTTGGGAGAAATACGGCTTCTTTACGCCGACGAAAGCGTTGAGACGGTTTTCACGGATGAAAGCTGGGACGTCGGTCTCGGTCCCATCGTGCGCACGGACCTGCAAAAGGGCGAAGTGTACGACGCCCGCATAGATCCCCACGGCTGGCAGAAGGCCGCTCTCTGCACCGAGCATACCGAAGAGGAATTGATCGAAAACCAAAGCGTTCCCGTGCGGGAAAAAGAACGGTTTCCGGGAAAACTCATGCGCGACGCCGCCGGGAATCTTGTGATCGACTTCGGGCAGAATATTGCCGGATACGTGCATATGATTCTGCATCATACCTCTCCCGGGCAGATGGTGCGCCTGAAACACGGCGAGGGGCTGGATCAAAACGGCTGCTTTTCCACCGCAAACTGTGACGGCGGAAGAAAAGAATTTCAGGAGATCACCTATATCTGCAAAGGCGCGGAAATCGAGGAATACACGCCGCACTTTGCCGTCTTCGGTTTTCGCTATGCGCTCGTGGAGGGCGTTGAAGACGCGGACTTCGAGGCGATTGCCGTTTATTCGGATATGAAAGAGGTCGGAGATTTCAAATGCTCCAATCCTCTTCTCAACAAACTCGTTGAAAACGCGCGCTGGAGCCAGAAGGGCAACTTTCTCGACGTGCCGGTGGACTGCCCCACCCGCGAGCGCAACGCCTGGACGGGCGACGCCATGATCTATTGCCGGACGGCGGCGTATTTCATGGACGTGCGGCAGTTCTTCAAGAAATGGCTCGTCGATCAGACGATCGAACAGTACGCCTCCGGCAAGGTGGGCATCACCTTCCCGTCCACCTCCAGCGTTCACAATCCGGAAGAGCTGAAAACATTGCAAAAGACGAACCCCGCCATGGCGCTGGCCGGGCCCACCGGCGACGGCAACATCGGTGAGGACAGTGTCGGATGGGGCGACAGCGCCGTGTGGATCCCGTACCAGATGTATCTGATGTACGGCGACGTAGAGTTCCTGAAAGAGCACTACGGCACGGCGAAAAATTGGGTGGCGTTTTCTCTTCGCTGCATGAAAGAACAGAACCCCATTTATGCGGACAAGCCGTGGTATAAAAACGGCGACGGGGAGCTCATCTACGACACCCGTTTCCACTACGGCGAATGGAACGAGCCGCTGCCTCCCGCGCCGGAGGTCATTGAACTGTTTGCAAAGGGCGGTACGGCGGCGGACTACGTCACGCACATGGCCAAATACGGCAAACCGGAAGTGGCCACGGCCTACGTCAAACGAAGCTGCGACAACCTCTCGCACATGGCGGCGATCCTCGGCAAAACAGAGGACGCGGCATATTACGCGGCGCTCTCCGAAAAAATCAAAGCCGCTTATGACAAGTATCTGATCGGCGACGACGGTGAGATCCAAAAGGGGCATCAGGCGGCGTATATCCGCGCGTTGGCGCTGGATCTGGTCGGCGAAGAGAAAAAGCCGCTTGTGATCGCGCAGCTGAAAAAAGAGCTGGAGGCTGCAAATGATCATCTGAACACCGGCTTCCTATCTACGGTTTATCTACTGCCCACGCTCTGCGACGTCGGATTGACAGACGAAGCCTTCCGCATTCTGGAACAGACCACCGCGCCCGGTTGGCTGCACCCGATCACCCTCGGCGCAACCACGATGCTCGAAAACTGGGACGGCATGGACGCGTTCCGGGACAGCTTCAATCACTATGCTTTCGGCGCGGTCTGCCAGTTCCTGTTTGAATACGTAGCGGGCATTCGCCCGACCTTCGATGCGCCGGGGTTCCGGGAATTTGACCTGCGCCCCGTCATCGGCGGCAGCCTTACCCGGGCAGAAGGTACCTATGAGACGCGATTCGGCACGATAGCCTCCCGTTGGGAGCGCGATCAAATGCGGTTCGTCTATACCTGTACCGTGCCTCAGGGAACGAACGCCCGGCTTACTCTGCCGGATGGACGCGTCAAGTGTCTGAACGCCGGAACCTATCGTTTTGAAGGAGAGATCAATGGATAAACTGCCTTACCGGTTTTACGATAATGAAAGAGAGATCCGCTTCGAGCGCTTTGACCTGCCCTCTCCGTGGATCAATTATCTGTCCAACGGCAGGCTGCACGCCTTCGTCTCGCAGGCGGGCGGCGGCATGTGCTGGTGGCTTTCCCCCATGATGTTCAGGGTCAGCCGATACCGCTTTTACAACATGCCAATCGACTCGCCGGGCTTTTACGTTTATATCCGCATGGCAGACGGCACGGTCTGGTCCCCGACGTTCCGTCCGAGCGAAACGCCGGTAGATTTCCGGGAAGCGGGCCACGCCCCGGGCTATTCCGCGTTTACCGCGAAAAAGGGCGGCTTGACCGCCACCCTGAAGCTCTTCATGGCGCAGGACGTTGACGCGCTGGTGTGGGATCTGCGCCTCACAAACGAAAGCGGCGGGGAAATCTCCTGCGACGTTTACGCCTACGTGGAACTCAGCCAGTATCTGGCGCGGGAGGAGAACATCCTCGGCTATTACCTCAAATGGAACACCCGCGCCGTGTTCGATAAAGACCTGCAGGCGATCACCTACGCCTACACCGCGTGGATGCACCCGAGAAAAGACGACGCTCCTCTTGTTTACTTCGGCTCTGACGCAAATATCGCTTCCTTCTGCTGCAGCCGGGACGTCTTCTGCGGCAATTACAGGGATGAGAGAGCACCCGTTGAGGTTCAAAACGGCCGCCTGTCCGATACAAATCTGCAGGGCGGCGAGCCCTGCGGCGCGCTGCACACGCAAGTCGCCCTGCCTGCGGGGGCGGAAAAGAAGATCCGCTTCTTCCTCGGCGTCGCCAAAGGCGCGCTGTCCGACTACGATAAAGCGGTCGCCGCTGCAAAGGCTTCTTTGGCCGCGCTGCGCGAAACCGGCGCGGCGGACCGGCAGTTTGCAAAGCTGCAAGACTGGTGGAACGGGCATCTGGACGTTTATCAGTGCGGCATTCCCGATGAAGACGCCATGCGGATGATCAACACGTGGAACCCGCTGCAGTGCGTCCACACCGCACGGTATTCGCGGTCTGTCAGCTCAGACGCCTCCGGCGTTCGCGGCGTCGGCTTCCGCGACACGGCGCAGGACATGCTGGCCGAGGCTTATCGCAAGCCGGAATGGGCGAAGGAAATGCTTTTTTATCTTGCCTCCCAGCAGCTCGAGGACGGCCACGCCGTCCACACCGCCTGGCCCGAAGAAAAACGCCCGCCGCAGGATATCACCCGCTCGGACGATCATATCTGGATGGTGTATCTGGCCTATGCCATTGCCGCCGAGACCGGCGATCTGCGCTTCCTGGACAAGGAGATCCCGTTCCTGGAAACGGATCTGGTGACGCCCGTCGGCTCCGCCACGCTGTGGGAGCATATGCTGCGAGGCGTGGACTTCACCGAAAAGCATCTGGGCGAACACGGTCTGCCGCTGATTCTGTTCTCCGACTGGAACGACCATCTCGGTCCCTTTGGCCGCAAGGGCAAAGGCGAGAGCATCATGGTCTCCCAGCAGCATATTCTCGCGCTGCGTCAGCTGGCCGAGCTGGCCGAGGCGCGCGGAGAACGTGCTGAGGCTTTCGATAGGCTCATCGAAAAACAGGAAAAGGCGCTGGAGCAATTCGCCTGGGACGGCGAGTGGTTCCTGCGTGGCCTGGACGACGAGGCAAAGCCCATCGGCGCGCATACGCAGTCGCACGCCCGGATCTGGCTGAACGCCCAGAGCTGGATGGTGATCGCGGACGCCTGCCGGGAGCATCAGCTCGAGGCCATGGACAGCGCCGCCCGGGAGCTGGATACCGGCATGGGCCTGCTGCTCAACACCCCCGGCTACCCCGGCTGGCCCAGTAAAGAGGCGGCCATGGTCAACGGTCTGCCCGCCGGATATTCGGAAAACGGCGGCGTGTTCTGCCAGGCCAACTGCTGGGCCATCATGGCCGAAGCCCTGCTGGGGCGCGGCGATCGGGCCTGGAAATACTACAAGCAGATCATTCCGAATGAGGTCATCAAAAAGGTCGGCGTGGAGCGCTATCACGCGGAGGCCTATGCCTACTGCTCCACCATGCTCGGCAAGGACAACGAGAAGTTTGGCTGGGGCTGCGTCAGCCAGGTCACCGGTACGGCGGCCTGGATGGATGTGGTGGCGACCCAGTATCTGCTGGGCATCCGCCCCACGCTGAAAGGACTGCTGATCGACCCGTCGATCCCCGCCGAATGGGACGGTTTCACAGTAGAGCGCAGCTTCCGCGGCTGCCATCTGACGATCCGGGTGGAAAACCCCGACCATGTCCAGCACGGCGTGAAGGAGCTGAGCGTGGACGGACGGACGCTTGATTTGGCAAGGGGTGCGATTATAACGGATGATCGTATTACTAACTGCCAAAGCGCCATTGTCCATGTGACGATGGGATAAGGGAGAAAAACAGATGGAGACAAAAAAGAGCAAGAGACATATTGGAAAAACCATTTTGATCGTGGTCTTGGCTTTGCTTCTCATTGCCGCTGTACTTGCGGCGGTGATCCTCGGTAAAACCGTCCTTGTCAAGCACCCGGAGCTCAAAGGAGAACCGGAGATCGGCAAATGGTACCGCATCACACCGGCGGGAACGAAATCGTCTGACGGCAGCGAATGGCACGGGCTCATCCGGCTTGGCACGGAAAACAAAGTCGTGGTATACTTTTTCGGCGGAGGGGCCAGCATCAACGGATACACCTCTGAACGCGGCAAAGAGTTCTTTGCTACTACTGCAAGCGTTCAGGATTTCGTCGCTTCGGGCGGGATCGGAAGCAGCGCAGAGGAAAACCCCTTCAGGGACTGGACTTTCCTCGTTCTTCCGTATGCCTCCGGCGATTTCCACAGCGGCACGGGTGAGTATCACTACACAGACGGCGGCAAGGAGAAAATCGTATATCACAACGGCTACAACAACTATTCCGCCTTTATGGACGCGGCCAAGCCCTATGTGGGAGAGCCGGATACCCTGCTGGTAACGGGCTTTTCCGCAGGCGGTTTTGCCACCTCGCTCCTGGCCGACGATGTGATCGACCGTTTCCCCAGCGCGGAAAATATCACGGTCTGTGTGGACAGCTCGCTGCTGCTCTATGACGGGTGGCACGAGACAGCAGTCGATCTCTGGCAGTCGCCGGAGGAAATCTCCGATCGGCTGACGACGGATAATATCGTGCTGGACAGCTTGACAGCCCTGTATGAAAAGCGCGGCGACAGCGTCAAAATCCTGTTCGACTGCTCCTATCGGGACGATACGCTGATGCAGTATCAGTCGTTCATCCATACGGGGAAGATGGACAAAACCAAGGCGTTGGGAGACCAGTTCCAGGCGGATCTTTTCAAGATGGTTGCGGGGCTTCAGGAGAACATTCCCGGCGTCGGTATCTTCATTTGGAATTATGGAGAAGATCCGGAAACCCATAACACACAGCACACCATCCTTTCCAGCAATGTTTTTGACAAGCTGGAGGACGGCGTCAGCGTTGCGGACTGGGTCTATGCTGCTGTGAACGGCGATGTGGAGAGTCACGGGCTTGCGCTGCTTGAAAGATAAAAGAGCAGGGCAATAAAAGAAGAAAATGCTGAAAACGTCCCTTTTGTCCGTTCTGTCACAGCATCTTCAAGTACAAATCATTTCTGCATTAACTGAAAACAAAATGAACAGATATCTGTATAATCTGTTCGTTGTATCAAGTTTATACAGATTTGTCAAAAGTATCGGTTGCCCTTCGGGGTGGCCGATATTTTTCTTTCCTGGTACCTTCGAACTGGCACCTCCATTTGAGCGAAGCGGAGAACGCATCACCGTGAATAACGCGTCAGCGTTATGCGCTGTGCCAGTTCGAATCTGGCTATCAGCTTCAACTTTTTTGCCTTGAAACTTAGCGGTTTCAAGGCTTTTTCTTTTGTTTAGACAAATATTTCCTCAATTTAAAAGTAACATTAAATTATCTTTATTATCAAAAGGGTAGACCGTTGCATTTTTCATTCGTTTTTCAATCAACTCCCTGGAAAAACGATGGTGCTGCCATGTGTCGCATTAACGATTCAGAGCCTGGGTGAGACCATAGAAATTAACTGAAAATCTGCTGACAGCAAAAAAAGAAACCAGCTTCCCGAATGGGACGCTGGTTTCTTTTATTTCCGGTCCTGCTGAACCCGGAAGCTTACCGTTTTTCTCCGCTGATATAGACTTCCCGAAGGCGCAGATTCTGGTCGCAGACCAGAAAATCCGCCTGTCTGCCGGGTGCGATGGAACCGATCTCGTTTTCTTTCCCGATCTCATGAGCGGGATTCCGCGTCGCCGCCAGAATGGCTTCGTCCTCGGGGATCCCGAACGCGACGGCGTTCAGGAGGTCCTGATACAGCGTCGAGGCGGCACCGGCGATCGTGCCGTCCGCCAGTCTGGCCACGCCTTCGCGCAGAAAGACCTGCTGCCCGCCAAGCTCATACTCCCCGTCGGGCATTCCGCAGCAGCGCAGTGCGTCGGAAATGAGGCAGATCCTGCCGGGAAACAGTCTGAAGGCCATCCTTACCGCGCTGGGATGCACATGCAGCCCGTCGCAGATCAGTTCGGCATAGACGTTTTCGTCCTCCGAAGCCGCTCCGATCACACCGGGTTTCCGGTGGTGGATCGACGGCATGGCGTTATACAGATGCGTGAGATGCTTCGCTCCCGCTTCATAAACGGCGCGAGTCTGCTCATAGTCGGCATCCGTGTGGGCGACGGAGACCGTGCAGAGCTCCTTCGCCTTCCGGGCGAACTCAGCTGCTCCATCCAGCTCCGGCGCCACGTCCACGATGGCAACAAGCCCGCTGCAGCCTTCCTGCAGCGCCCGGAACGCTTCAAAGTCCGGCTTGCGCAGATAGGCGCCGTTCTGGGCGCCTTTTTTCTTCTCCGAGAAGAACGGGCCTTCCATGTGAATGCCGGCAATGCGCGCGCAGCCGCAAGGCAGGTCGTCATGCAGACTGACTGCCGTGGCAAAAGCCGCAGCCAGCGTCTCATAGGGCAGCGTCATGGAGGTGGGGCAGAAACTCGTGATGCCGTTTGCCGCGAGGAACGCTGCCATCCGTTTCAGTCCGTCCGCGTCCCCGTCCGAAAAATCCGCGCCGGAATTCCCGTGCGTATGGATATCCACGAGGCCGGGAATCACCTTCGCGCCGTCCAGATTGACGGCGTCCGGTTCCCTGACTTCCGGGGAGACGATCTCAGTAAACCGCCCGTTTTCAACGCGAAAACCGCAGGCAGAGAAACCTTTCTCCGGGAGAAATACAAGTGCGTTTTTGTACAGCATATGTTACCTCCTATCACTCACCGGCCGCTTCGGAAGTGAGGTTGCGACAGCGTATCCGTCAGAACGATCCCAAAGGGCCGCTCATAGACGTGCGCCATGCGGAAGGAACCCGGGATCCAGTTCGGGTATGTTTTTCATTGAAAAGGAGATGCCCAGAGGCTCCTTATTGGAATCTCCATCTTCTTCGGAAAGAGCCGTCTGAAGGAAAGCTTGTTATCACGTTCATTATAGCATGCCTCTTTTCGGCTGTCATGCTGTTTCTGTCCGGAATGAGAAGGGTGGCTTTTATGGGACAAAAAACGGTAAAACATCTTTCCGCCCTTTCGGATGCCCGCTCTTCTTGCCAATCGGGTCGTGAATATGCTAATATGGCGGCAGCCATTTTAAAAGGCATACCCGGCGGAGAAGAGGTTTGGGATGAAGATCGCATCTGCCATGCGTGAAGGAAAAAAACACATACAGCAGCTGCAGGAAAAGCGGCAGGAAAAGATCCGGAACGATCTTAAGCGTTACGGAAGCGAGATCCTGAATTCCGATGAAATGCAGGAGGCGTTCCGCCAGACGCATCATCTGCGTTCCACGGTGGGTGATCATACGCAGCGGGTCGCCGAAAAAAGTCTGGCTATCTGCCATGCTCTGGAAAAACTCCATATCCGGACCGATATCCTGGCGGTGGTAAAAGGGTCGCTGTGCCATGATCTTGGCATCCTCGGCCGGGAAGAAAAGTACGGTTCCTGCAGGGAATGCTACCGGCAGCATGCTGCCGACTCGGTCGAAATCGCACGGAAGCTGGTGGATGATCTTCCCGAGAAAACCGAGGATATCATCAGGAATCACATGTGGCCGACGCCTAGAAGCAAGATGCCCCATTCGCTGGAAGCGACCATCGTTTCGGTGGCGGACAAGGCAGCCTCCGTTGAAGACTTCTTCCGCGGGAGAAAGGCGAAACCCGCAGACCTGAAGGCAACTGCACGGGAATTCGTAAAAACAAGCCGTGGTTACTTTACAAAGCCAAAGAGATAATCAGACTGGCCGGTAAAACTCAGGATGACAGCAAAACAGCAGGAAACATGATGTTTCCTGCCGTTTGCTTTTGTATAAAGTCAGCTCAGGCTGCGACGCGGCTCCTGAGAAGGGTCGTTCGGATAAACGGGAGCACTCTTGCAAAGAGATAATACGCCGCAAATCCGAAGAGGATGACCGAGAGCACGCTGAGCGGCTGATGGAATGCAGAGATAACTGCGCCGATATACAGGCCGGTGCAGAGAACGTCTCCGAGCAGCGGAACGGCCATCAAAAGCATCAGGATCACAGCCAGTCCGGCCGAGCAGTCCAGAAACATCAGGGGCACATAAGCAACCAGGAAGCTGAACAGCAGCCAGGAGATCCCGCCGGCTCCGCCGGAAGCACCAATCAATCTATCTTTCAAACCTGTCACCTGTCGTTGCGTGTTCTTCCTTGATTATCAGATGCAGTGAGCACTCTCACTCTCGAAGCTGAGGTAAGCAGTCTCGCCGACATCGAAGATGCGCTTGTTCTTCGGGTTGTACTCGTGGATAATCAGCTTGGTGTCGCCGAGCATGACATGGTACAGCTGATAAGCACCCATAAAGCAGGAGACATCCACCTTGACGGGGAAGAAGCCGCTCTCTGCAAGCACAGTAGATTCCGGACGAAGGACGACGGTGGTTTCGGCTCCGTCGGCGACATTGCAGTCTGCGATGCGTACTTCCGTGCCATTGATGTCTACGATACCATCGTTACCTTCATGGCGCAGCATCTTGCCGTGCAGGAAGTTGGCTTCGCCGATGAAGTCCGCAACAAATTCATTGGCTGGATGATAGTAAATCTCCTGCGGAGAACCCATCTGTGTAACAACACCTTTATTCATGATTATAATGTTGTCTGACAGGGCCATAGCTTCGGACTGGTCATGCGTGACATAGATTGCTGTGATACCAACGCGCTGCTGAATGCGGCGGATCTCAGTACGCATCGTCACACGCAGCTTGGCGTCGAGGTTGGAGAGCGGCTCGTCAAAAAGCAGCACTGAGGGCTCGATGACCAGAGCACGTGCAAGTGCGACACGCTGCTGCTGACCGCCGGAGAGCTGGTTGGTCATACGACCTTCCATACCGGATAATTCTACCAGGTCGAGAATATTCATGACCCGTTCCTTGATCTCTTCCTTGGGTACCTTGCGCAGTTTCAAGCCGTAAGCCACGTTGTCAAACACATTATAGTGCGGCAGCAGCGCGTAGCTCTGGAACACCATCGCTGTGTCACGCTTGTTAGGCGTCAGCTCATTGATAGGTTCTTCACCCAGATAGATTTCACCTTCGTCCGGGCTTTCAAAGCCGGCTATCATACGGAGCGTGGTGGTCTTGCCGCAGCCAGACGGACCCAGCAGTGTGACAAAAGTGCCGGGCTCAATGACCAACGAAGTATCCTTGACGGCATAAAACTCCTTGCCGGTCTTGGGGTCCTGATAGATTTTGGAGATATGATCCAGGCGAACGCCTTTTTTCACTTTTTCCATTGCTTAATCCTCCTTCATGTTCTTGCTGGTGCCGAATCGTTTGATGAACAGGTTCATCAGAAGCACAGCGCCGTAGGTGATGATAATCAAGATCGTGGCAAATGCGCAGGCAAGGCTGAAGGCACCTTTCTCTGCAAATTCATTGATCTGCACAGTGATGAGCAGGTAGGAAGGCGTTACCAACAGGATAATGGCGGAAATAGCCGTGATGCTTCGTACGAAGGCCGTAACCAGGCCGGAGAGGAAGGAATCCTTAATCAGCGGCAATGTAACCGTCATAAACACCTTGAAGCTGTCCGCACCCATGTCGTAAGCCGATTCCTCTATGGATTTGTCAATCTGGCGCAGTGCGGAAATACCGCTTCGTGTACCGGTCGGAAGAGAGCGGACTACAAAAACGATGATCAGAATCAAGCCTGTGCCATAGATGCTCTGCAGCACACCCGTATGGAACAGTCCGCCGGAGAAACCGCGAATGTATCCGACACCAAGGACCGTTCCCGGGACAGCCATCGCCAGCATGGAGACTGCTTCGATAAATCCTTTTCCTTTAAACTTACGCTTGACCACCAGATAAGAGATAATCATGCTCAGCAGTGCCGTGACTGGTGCAGCAATCAGCGACAGCACGAAGGAATCCTTAAAGGCCTTGAAACCGTGGTAGCGCGTGAACACCTGGCTGAACCATTTCCCCGTAAGCGGGAAGAATTTGTAGCCCCAGGTCGGGAAGCATGCGCCTATGGGGACGCAGATGTACATCATGATAACAAACAGCGCGCCGAGAGAGCAGAGGATGGTCAGCGGGATCTTTACGCTCTTATCCTCGATCAGCATGCGCACACGGGATGCTTTGCCCGTAAGCGTAGCGGCGGTTTTGGCTTCCAGATAATACTTCTGCACTGCGAACATTAACAGCGTAATACACAGCAGCACAACAGCCATCGCAGCCGCGCCGGCCTTATCATAGGCGCCTGTGATCTGCAGGTAGATCGTTGTAGCCAGTGTATCATACGAACCACCGATGATCATGGGGTTGGCAAAGTCTGCAATCGACTCGATGAAAGTTACCAGAAAAGCGTTGCCAAGACCAGGAAGCATCAGCGGCAGTGTTACATCCATAAACACCTTCCCGCGGCTGGCACCCATATCTCGCGCTGCTTCTTCCAGTGACGGATCGATGTTTTTCAGCAGTCCCTTGAGCATCATATAACACACCGGGAAGAAGGTCAGCGTCTGTACGATTACAATGCCCCAGTAACCGTAGACGCTGTTATCGTAAATGTGCAGCAGAAAACGCGTTATTATGCCTGCCTTGCCGAACAGCATGATCATCGACAGCGACAGGACGAAGGGCGGTGAGACAACCGGCAGCATGGAGACGACTTTGAACAGACCTCCAACTACGCGGTTGAGGCGCACATAGACCTCTACATAAGCAAAAAGCAGACCGATCAAGGTGGAGAATATGCCGACCACAAAACCGACCTTCAAAGTATTGGTGATAGCTTTTGTAAACGACGGCATGGCAAAAATACGCTTGAAAATGCTGAAGCCGAAACTTCCGTCCCCAACAAAACTATCTACCAACAGGATCGCCAGAGGATAAAGAATAAATAAAGTTAAAAAAGTTATCAGCACGACGATGGTCGTGACCATGATTGGATCAGCCAGCAATTTCTTGCGATCCAGCGCCGCACCTTGGCCTCTTGCCATAGAAACTGCTCCTTTCATTCAGGCTTGCAATAAAACAAGGATGGCGGAAACCCGCCATCCTTGCGGTTGAGGATGAGATTACTCGGTCTTGAAACGACCCTCGCCGGTATCGGCGCCGGAAGCAGCGATTGCTTCCATCACGTCGTTGACATTCTGCTCAGTGTCAGAAGCAGCCTTGGCAAAGTCATAGCCGTCCCACACAAGGCTGGGATCCAGGCCAAACTGAATAGCGGCCTCAGGCTGAGTGGCATTGTCGATGACCAGGAACTGATAGGAGCCATGCTGAGCAGCGAGCTCAACACAGTCAGGGCTCAGTGCATACTCCATGAAGAGCTTGGCGGCGTTCATGTGCTTGGCGCCTTTAAAGATCGCAACAGGACCAACTTCGCAGGCAGTGCCGTCGGCGGGAACTACCAGACTGACATTTTCATAACCGTTGTCGATAATCTGGGTGATGCCGTCATGCAGGAAGCCGATGCCGATGACGCACTCACCGGTGCCGACGTTCTTGGACGGGCCGGAACCGGACTTTGTATAAACCTGAACGTTCTTGTCAAGGTCTACAAGATACTGGATGCCCTCGTCATGGCCCTTGAGCTGGATCATGAGGTTGGCGACCAGTTTCGGCGTACCGGCAGGCATGTAGTTGGACAACCAGAGCAAGCCGTTCTACTCTGGTTTTAGCAGATCA
>JAEEGH010024056.1_pt1 | contig 12328 bp, 6 predicted proteins | sample 9134181 | NCBI WGS metagenome assembly JAEEGH01 (sample SAMN16246544, study PRJNA631951) | gut metagenome | biome: gut microbiome; feature: rumen; material: DP-attached | host: Bos | place: Iran: Karaj | collected 2018-10
CTTTTGAGCGAAAAATTTCATTAAAAGCACTATTTTTTGCAAAAAAAACAAAGAAAAGGGTGTTTTCTTAATAGAATCGTGTAATTTTGCAACGCCAAATAAAGGTAAAAAGGTGAAAAAATAAAAAGGTAAATATGAAAAAGTATATCGCACTGATGCTGTTACTGTCGGGCTTGTCGCTCACGGTGCAGGCACAAAAGGTCAAGGATCATAACTTCGAGGTGGCCAAACATCTGGACATCTTCAACCAGTTGTATAAGAATCTGGAACTGCTGTACGTGGACACGCTGAACCCGAAGGAGACCATCGGCAGGGGCATCACGGCGATGCTCAGGGGGCTGGATCCCTATACGGAGTATTACGCACAGGACGAGACAAAGAACCTGCGGATGATGCTCACGGGCAAATATGCCGGCATCGGTGCCCTGATACGCAAGCATCAGAAGCTTGATCGCATCGTGATCGACGAGCCCTATCAGAATATGCCTGCCGCCGAAGTGGGACTGAAGAAAGGCGACGTGATACTGAGCATCGACGACTCGATGATGACCGACAAGACCGTCAGTTTCGTGAGTGAGCACCTGCGTGGCGAGCCTGGCACGAGCTTCCTGCTGAAGGTGATGCGCCCCTCGACGGGTAAGCTGATGAAGTTCAAGATTACCCGCAGGAACATCAAGTTGCCTGAGCTGCCCTACTATGGCATCCGCGAGGAGAACGTAGGCTATATCAACCTGAACTCGTTCACGGAGGGCTGTGCCAAGGATGTGCGTCGTGCGCTTATCGACCTGAAAAAACAAGGAGCCACTTCGCTTGTGCTCGACCTGCGCGGCAATGGTGGTGGCTCCGAGCAGGAGGCTGTGGACATCCTGAACCTGTTCCTGCCGAAGGGAATCACCGTGGTGGAGAATCGTGGTAAGATTCCTCAGGCCACAAAGAGCTATAAGACGCGCGTGGAGCCACTCGACACGGTGATGCCAATGGTGGTGCTGGTAAACAGTGAAACGGCTTCGGCCAGCGAGATTACTAGTGGTGCCATCCAGGATATGGACAGAGGAATAATATTAGGTACGCGCACGTACGGGAAGGGCCTCGTGCAGATACCCATCGACCTACCCTACAACACGAACATGAAGGTGACTACCTCGAAATACTATATCCCCAGCGGCCGCTGCATCCAGGCCATCAACTACAAGAAGGGCAGCGAGGGCTATCGGGAGCATATCCCCGACTCGCTGACGAAGGTGTTCTACACCCGTAACGGCCGTGAGGTGCGCGACGGTGGCGGCATCAAGCCCGACGTGGAGCTGAAGGGCGACACCATCCCCAACATTGCCTTCTACCTCTCTGCCTCAGGACAGGACTCGACGGAGGTGATGTTCGACTATGTGGTGGACTATATCGCCAAGCATCCGACGATTGCCCCTGCAGCAGAGTTCCATCTGACCGATGCCGACTGGCAAGAGTTCAAGGAGCGCGTCGTGAAGAGCGGCTTTACTTTTGACCCCGTCAGCAAGAAGCAGTTTGCCGAACTCGTGAAGACAGCGAAGTTCGAGGGATATTACGAAGGTGCCAAGGCTGCTTTCGACAGCTTGGAGTCGAAGTTGAACCACGATGTAGCCTTTGCCCTCGACCGCAATGAGAAGGTGGTCCGTCAGATTCTGGAGGCTGATATCATTGCGGCCTACTATTATCAGGCTGGCGCCATCGAGGCTGGCCTCAACTATGACAACCAGCTGAAAGAGGCCATCCGTCTGCTGAAGAATCCAGAAGAGTATAAGAATGTGCTGGTTCCTCAGAAAACCAAAGAGACTTCTTCTCTAATCCGTTTAGAGAAGAAGCCTTTGGGGACTATCACGGCAAAGCGGCAGGAGCCTCTGATTTTCAGCGCGATAGCTTAGTATTGATAATGAACTTGCAAGCCGCCTGCTGGCCATGCTTGCCTATGACGTTGGCGATGTAGACGCCAGCGGGCAATTGGCTGACGCTGATTTCTGCATAGCCGCCGCTCAGCTGGACGGGCGTGTTCATGAACGTCTGTCCGGCAAGGTTGACAATCTTGATTTGCAGGTCGTCTGTCTGTGAACTGCTGATGACGAGGCTACCCAGATGATAACTGATGCTGACATTCTCGGCAGCATCGGCCATAAGGTCACGGATGCCGGTCTCCTGAGGCTGGCTCACCGCAGTCAGATAGCTGGTGGTGATGTTGGCCTTGGCGATGGTGGGGACGTTCATCACGAAGACATCAGAGGCTCCGTCTGGATAACGTCCCACCGTCTGGTCCTCCTGATGCTCTGTGTAAGTAAGCAGGTCGCTCCATGAACCGTCTGCAGCAGTGAGCATGACAATCCCACCTTCGGCAGCGAGCTTGAAGTCGGCGTGGAGTTGTGATGCAGGCTCCAGTTTGTCGCACCACACAATCAGATAGCCGTGGGCGGGGATCATCGTAGATGCATTGGTCTCGCCTTTGGTGATCTGATATTTCTTTGGCTTTGACTCCTTGTCGGTCAGATACATTCCCTCCACATCAATGGGCGCGTTGGTGGTGTTATAAAGTTCCACCCAGTCATCGCGCTTGAAGTATTCATTGACATAGATGCCGTTGGAGGCGCTTACCTCGTTGATACGGACGGGCGTGATGCCTTGGGCTGTCTGCTCTTCAGCCGACTGGGGCGTAAAGCAAGCCACGAATGTCTGTTTGCCGCTTTCGGCCGTCAGATTGAGAACGGGATCGGTCGACACGAGTTCGTCGGTAGTGGAGCCGACGGAGGTCAGCAGCTCACCATCCCAATACTGGTCACTTGACGTGTAGCTGTTGTTGTGGATCTCGACGGCGATGGTGTTGCTGCCGCTCTTGAACAGAGTGGGCGACAGGTCGATGGTGCCTGTCAGAGGGGTGTCTTCAGCATAGCTTGAAGAGAAAGTGTTGAAGTTGATGAAGCCATTGGGCATATTGAAGCGTCCGGCCTCCTGCCCGTTGACATAGACGACGAAGCCATCGTCCACCTGATAGTTCAGTTGGAAGATATCGCTACTCGAAGGCGTGGTATCGAGGTTGATGGTCTTGCGGAAATAGGTGGTTGGATTCTTTCTGTTGGCGTCGGAGCCGTAGCTGACTGTGGTTTTCACGCCCGTCATCTTATAGCCCAGGGGCGCCTGACCGGAAGCCCAGCCGGAGTCATTATAACTGTCCGATTTCCAGTTGGATGCAAGAGTACCCCCATCATAATATTTCCAGACATCATTCATCTTGATGAGTTCGATGGTGGCACTTGAGCCTTTCTTCCATCCTGTGAAGGTATAGCCAGCGGGTGCCTTGGCCTCAATGGTAGCGGGCATGAAGAGGTGACCGTCGAAAGCGGCGTAGGGCACCTTGAGGTCATTGACGTAGAGGCTGGCCCCATCGGTATCGGCAGCAAGGGCGACGCTCAGCTTTTGGGTGTTTGCGAGTTTCATCGGTTTGTACTGCTGAAGCATGTTGGTCATCGTGGTCAGCTGTGTCTTCAGCTTGCTCTTAATGGTGTTGGCGGAATTGTCAGGCACATAGCCGTCGAGTTGTGCCATCGGGCGCATGGCCGTCGCCAGTTCATCAACGATGGCTGTGGCACGCTGTTTCTCAAAGACGCTGCCTGCTACGAGACAGAAGGTGTCGATGAACTTCTTGCGGAATTCGTCGTACTTGAGAAGGTCCAGGAACAGGCTGATTATTGCAATCCCCTTATTGTTGTCAAGTACCTGTCCTAAGTTGCTATACATTTTTCGACCGTAGAATGAATAATCGAGGTCGAAGAGGACAAAGCGAAAGCGTCCGTTGTCCTGACAGCGATAGGCCTTGACATTGTTGTTGGGCCAGTCATCGTTGCCAAGGAAGAGTTCGATGGCCATATAATAGGCGAACACATCGACATCGAGCAGCGCTTTCACCTTATCATAATTGCCTGGTTCATTAATACGGAAAGCGAGTTTGCTGAGTTGCTTGAAGGCCTCATCGGTACCATTCTTAAAGTCTTCATTTTCAAAGAAGTCTATCTCCTCGTCGTCGTAGCCGTAATTGGCATAGACGAACTTGTCATTGTTGGTCTCGCGGAGGTTAACTACGCCCCGGAACCTGCCGTTGATGTATTCTACCACCTGCACGGTGCTCTGCACATCGAGGTCGATGCCAGAGCGCTGGACGATGGTGGTCAGGGCGGGATCCATAAAACGGGCGTGGTTCTGCCAGACGTCGTTGCCACCGTTACGCAGAAGGACGGCCTTATTGCGGATGTAGGGTTTCTGCGGGAAGAATGAATAGTCGAAGCGGTTCTGTCCGTCGAAGATCTTGTTCGATTTCAGTTTCATCGAACGCGGATCAATCTGTCGTGTCCATCCTCCAGAGACGCTGATGTTCACATCCTGATTGAAGAGCATACCCTCTGTAGGGCTGATATAGCTGAAGTTCACAGGGCGGTCCCAGTCCTGATTCCAGTTGACAGGATCGTCACGTCCATTACCTGTGATACCATTCTTTCCCACAACGTCTATACCCCACATCGAGTCGGTGAAATACTTCCCATTGCCGACGATGGATACGACAGGTACAGTATAGTTGTCGTTGGTCATGATATAGCTTCGTGTGACGGGAACACTTGGCAGATAACCGTCTTTGAAGAGACGAAACACATAGTTGGTGGTCCTGCTGATGGTGAACAAGCCGTCCTCGCTTATCTTACTGGCAGTATTGCCAGAGGTGGTAGGAACGCTGCCATCTGTAGTGTACATCAGGGTCGTGCCCTCGGGTATCTCCACCAAAATGCTGAGGGTATTCTTGAAGATCTGGCTACCCTGATCGACAACAGGTTGCGGCAGACGTTCACTGGCAAAGACGGCTGTGGCATTCGTAGCACCGGGTGTTGCCATTGCCGTCCATCCCCACTCTTCACTGCCATCGGTCTTACGGGCATAGGCCGTCCGACTCAAGGCCTCGGGATAGTCCTGACTGGTCACGAGGTTGCCATCCTTGTCACTCAGGTAGATGGTGCCACCGTCGCAGTCAAGCTTGAAGGGCGCCTGATTACTCTTGATATGATTAGACCCCAGCCACACGACCAAGAACCCTTTTGCCGGCACCGTCCCAATGCCACTGGGCATCCTCCACCGTTTGAGGCTGTCAGCATCATTGCTCAGATACATGCCGCTCAGGTTGACATCCTGATCACCTGGATTATATAGCTCTATCCAACTATCGAAGTTGGTGGCAGGGCTCATCACCTCGCCTGCATTGGATGCCATCAGTTCATTGATGACTAATATAACAGATAGTAAAGTTGACCACATAGTTTAATTAAATTGGCTGCAAAGGTACAAAGAAAACCTAAACAGACGCTTAGAATGTGGATATTTTAATGAAAAGATAACTTTTTTAATAAAATATTTGGTGGATTACGGGAAAAGTCGTACCTTTGCACCCGTTCAGCGGAATGAGAGACTCGAAAGGGTCTCTCATTTTCGATATTAATAGGTAATAGATGATCAATAAGGAAACAATTCAAGCATTGACGGAAGAGTGGTTGCAAGGCAACGAATACTTCCTGGTGGACATTAACTTTGGTGCTGATGACAGAATCGTCATCGAGATCGATCATGCCGACGGCGTGTGGATTGAAGACTGTGCTGAACTGAGCCGGTTCTTGCAGGAGCGCCTGGGCGATGAACTCGGCGACTATGAACTCGAGGTGGGAAGCGCCGGCCTCGGACAGCCGTTCAAGGTGGCTCAGCAGTACGTGAACCATATCGGCGACACCGTTGAGGTGCTCGACATGGAAGGCAAGAAGGTGCAGGGAGTGCTGAAATCAGTGGACGGCACGAGTTTTACCGTTACCTTGCAGGAGAAGCAGAAACAAGAAGGCAAGAAACGCCCTGTGCTCGTGGAGGTCGACAAGACCTATACAATGGACGGTGTGAAATATGCGAAGTATCTGCTGACATTCAAATGAATAATTGAAAATCAAATAAAATATATTAATGGCAACAAAGAAAGATGCGAAAGGCCCCTCAATGATTGAGACCTTTCAGGAATTTAAAGAAAACAAGAACATCGACCGCACCACACTGGTGAGTGTGCTCGAGGAGAGCTTCCGTAATGTCATTGCCAAGATCTATGGCTCTGACGAGAACTTTGACGTGATTGTAAACCCCGATAAGGGTGACTTCGAGATTCACCGTAACCGTGTGGTGGTAGCCGACGATGACGTGGTGGACGAGAACAAGGAGATAGCCCTCTCTGAGGCCCAGAAGATCGAGCCGGACTATGAGGTGGGTGAGGAGGTATCAGAGGAGGTGAACTTCCAGAAGTTCGGCCGCCGTGCCATCCTGAACCTGCGTCAGACGCTGGCATCGAAGATCCTCGAGCTCGAACACGACTCCCTCTATCAGAAGTATAAGGACAAGGTCGGTCAGGTGGTGAGCGGTGAGGTCTATCAGATCTGGAAGCGCGAGGTGCTGCTGATGGACGATGAGAGCAACGAGCTCCATCTGCCGAAGGCTGAGCAGATTCCTTCTGACAACTACCACAAGGGTGAGACTATCCGTGCCATCGTCAAGGAGGTACAGAACGAGAACAACAATCCCCGCATCATCCTCTCCCGCACCAGTCCTGTGTTCCTGGAGCGTCTGCTTGAAGCCGAGGTGCCTGAGATCAACGACGGTCTGATCACGATTAAGAAGGTGGCCCGTATGCCGGGCGACCGTGCCAAGGTGGCCGTAGAAAGTTACGACGAGCGTATTGATCCGGTGGGCGCCTGCGTCGGTGTGAAGGGTAGCCGTGTACACGGTATTGTCCGTGAGCTCTGCAACGAGAATATCGACGTCATCAACTACTCCTCTAACGTTCAGTTGTTTATCCAGCGTGCGCTGAGCCCTGCCAAGATCTCCAGCATCGTACTCGACCAGGAGAATCGCAAGGCAGAGGTCTATTTGCAGCCTGAGGAGGTAAGTCTGGCCATCGGACGTGGTGGTATGAACATCAAGCTCGCGTCGATGCTGACGGAATATACCATCGATGTATTCCGTGTGGTGAACGAGAGTGAGGCCGACGAGGATATCTATCTGGACGAGTTCGCCGATGAGATCGACCAGTGGGTCATCGATGCCATCAAGGCCATCGGTCTGGACACTGCCAAGGCTGTGCTGAATGCTCCCCGTGAGATGCTGATTGAGAAGGCTGACCTCGAGGAAGAGACCGTCGATCACGTGATTGAGGTACTGAAGGCAGAGTTTGAGTAAATTGAAGATTGAACATTGAAAATTGAACATTAATGGGTGTCAGATTAAATAAAGTATTAACAGAACTGAACATCGGTCTTCAGACGGCAGTCGACTATCTGAAGAACAAGAAAAGTCTGGGTGAGATCAAGGACGACGCCAACATGAACACCAAGATCAACGACGAGCAATACGAAGCGCTGGTCAAGGAGTTCAGGGGCGACAAGGATGTGAAGACCCAGGCCGGTATGATGTTCCCCAAGAAGAAAGAAAAGGAGAAGGTCAAGAAAGAACCCAAGCCGGAGCCTGTCGTCATAGAAGTGAAGGAAGAGCCTCGCCAGACGTTCACCCCGTTAGGAAAGATTGACCTTAGCCAGGTGGGTAAGCCCGCTCCCAAGGAGAAGGCAGAGCCCAAACCCGAGCCCAAGCCCGTGGAGAAGCCTGAACCAAAGCCCGTGGAGAAGGCGGAGGAAAAGGTGGATCATACCACCCCTAACCCCTCTTACTCAGGAGGGGAAAAGGCAGAGCCCAAGCCGGAGCCCGTGCCAACACCGAAACAAGAGACGAAGCCTGAGCCCAAGCCTGCAGATGCAGAACCACAGGTATCTGCTCCCAAAGAGCAGGAGGTCTATAAGCTAAAGACAGAACAAAAGGCCATGCCTAACCTGAATGTTGTCGGTAAGATTGATCTCGACTCACTAAACCAGAGCACGCGTCCGAAGAAGAAGTCGAAGGAAGAGCGTAAGAAGGAACGCGAGGAAAAACAGGCCCAGTTGCATGGTGGCAACGGCGAGAAGAAGAAGCGTGAACGTATCCGTGGTGGTAAGGAACGCGTCGATATCGAGGCTGCTGCTAATCAGGACAAGGGTCAGAACCAGAACAACAAGAAGAATAAGAACAAAGGAGGCAACCAGAACTTCCAGGACGGTGGCCAGCAGGGTGGCAAGAATAAAAAGAAGAACCGCCCCGTGAAGCCTTTGGAGGTAGACGATGAGGCCGTAGCCCGTCAGGTGAAGGAGACTCTGGCCCGTCTGACATCGAAGAACCAGAACAAGAAAGGTGCCAAGTACCGTCGTGAGAAGCGTGATGCTGTTGCAGAGCGCATGAACGAGGAGATGGCTCAGGAGGCAGCACAGAGCAAGGTGCTGAAGTTGACAGAGTTCGTGACGGTGTCCGAGTTGGCTACAATGATGAACGTCGGTGTCAACCAGGTCATCGGTACCTGCATGAGCATCGGCATCATGGTGAGTATCAACCAACGTCTGGATGCCGAGACCATCAATATCGTCGCCGAGGAGTTTGGATTCACCACCGAGTATGTCAGCGCCGAGGTTCAGAATGCCATTACTGAGGAGGAGGATGACGAGAACGATCTCGTGAACCGCGCTCCGATTGTAACGGTGATGGGTCATGTCGACCACGGTAAGACCTCGCTGCTTGACTTCATCCGCAATACGAACGTCATTGCCGGTGAGGCTGGAGGTATCACTCAGCACATCGGTGCCTACAACGTGAAACTGAAGGACGGGCGTCGTATCACCTTCCTCGACACCCCTGGCCACGAGGCCTTTACCGCCATGCGTGCCCGTGGTGCCCAGGTGACGGATATCGCCATCATCATCGTCGCTGCCGACGACTCCGTGATGCCTACCACCAAGGAGGCCATCGCCCATGCCCAGGCTGCCAACGTGCCGATGGTGTTCGCCATCAACAAGATTGATAAGCCAGGTGCCAATCCCGATAAGATTCGTGAAGACCTGGCCAACATGAACCTACTCGTCGAGGAATGGGGCGGTAAGTACCAGTGTCAGGAGATCAGTGCCAAGAAGGGCATGGGTGTGGACGAACTGTTGGAGAAGGTACTGCTGGAGGCAGAAATGCTCGACCTGAAGGCCAATCCCAACCGTAAGGCTACAGGATCGATCATTGAGTCGTCGCTCGACAAGGGGCGCGGCTATGTGTCGACGGTGCTCGTCTCGAACGGAACGCTGAAGATCGGCGATATTGTCGTGGCAGGAACGAGCTATGGTCGTATCAAGGCCATGTTCAATGAACGTAACCAGCGCATCGAGCAGGCCGGTCCTGCCGAGCCCGCCATCATCCTCGGACTGAATGGTGCCCCCACGGCTGGTGACTCTTTCCATATCATGGAGACGGAGCAGGAAGCCCGCGACATCACCAACAAGCGTACACAGCTGCAGCGCGAACAGTCGCTGCGTACCACGAAGACCCTGGGTCTTGATGACATCTCGCACCGTATCGCACTGGGTGAGTTCCATGAGCTGAACATCATCGTCAAGGGTGATACCGACGGTTCTATCGAGGCCCTCTCCGACTCGTTCATCAAGCTCTCTACCGAGAAGGTTCAGGTGAACGTCATCTCAAAGGCCGTAGGTCAGATCTCAGAGAACGATGTCATGCTGGCTTCGGCTTCCGATGCCATCATCGTCGGCTTCCAGGTGCGTCCTTCTGCCGATGCCCGCCGGCTCGCAGAGCGTGAGGGTGTCGAGATCAACACCTATTCTATTATCTATGACGCTATCGACGAGGTGAAGTCTACGATGCAGGGTATGCTCGACAAGGTGAAGAAGGAGGTCATCTCTGGTGAGATTGAAGTGAAACAGGTCTTCAAGATTTCCAAGGTGGGTACTGTGGCCGGTGGTCTGGTGACCGACGGTAAGGTACATAATAAAGATAAGGCCCGAGTCATCCGCGATGGTATCGTGATCCACACCGCTCCTATCGATGCTCTGAAGCGCTATAAGGATGATGCCAAGGAGGTTGCAACAGGCCTCGAGTGTGGTATCTCACTGGTTAACTTCAACGACATTCAGGTAGGTGATATCATCGAGACCTTCACAGAGATCGAGGTAGAACAGAAACTTTAAGAATGAGTAAGGAACCCAAGAAACGCTCCTTTGCCAAGCGGCTCACACGATGGATTGCATTGACACAATTCATCGTGATGGGTCTTGCGGGCTATGGGATTTATGTCTTCGTCAAGGGCTTTAGTGAGATGGAAGAGACAGACCTCTATAAGAGTTATCTGTCTACTTCGAATGAGAATGTCAGCCGAATCCTATCGACGGTGTATGTCGGTACGTTAAGTCGCGTGTCGGAGATAGAGAACAATCTTGACCGTCCCGACAAGCTGTCGGCCATCATGAAGGATGTGGTGGCCCACAATCCGTATATCCGTAGTTGCGGCATCAGCTTCGTGGGCGACTACTATCCGCAGAAAGGCCGCTGGTACTGCCCATACGCTATCAAGGCCGATAGTGGACGGGCGGTAGTGAATCGCCTGATCGGTGATGCCAAGCATGACTATCTGAAGGCTGAGTGGTTTACTGAGGCTATCAAGGCTGACAGCAGTTACTGGTCGAAGCCTTTCTTTGACGAGATGGATTCGATTACACCGTTAATATCGTGTATGGTTCCCATTCATGACAAGCAGGGCAAGGCGGTGGCTATCATGGGGGCCGACTTGTCGCTTGAATGGTTCTGCGGCAGGACTGTCAGGGGACTGACCGTGAAGGGCGAAAACATCAAGGTGTATACCGGTAATGACATCGATGAGCATTCAACTGGTGATAATGTGCTCAACTGGGCAGACCGCAAATGGCGACAGCTGACGCTTACGTTTATTATCAATAAAGACGGTACGTATATTGCGCATCCTCATAATGAGCGTGTGATCAAGGAGAACTATTTCAAACTGGCTGGCGAAACGCCAGACTCCATCGACGACCATATAGGCCAGAAGATGGTGGCACGTAAGAAGGGCTTTTATAGTGAAAATGGCCTTCAGCCCGCCTCTTTCAAGTTCTTCGATATGGATAACCTCTCCGCCTATGTATTCTATGAGCCGATTGAGCATACGGACTGGAGCATTGCCTTGGCGGTGCCGAGTTTCATGATTTATATGATCGGCATTGGTACTGGTGTCGTCTTGCTCTTATTGATTGCTCTCGCCTTATTGGTGACACGCATTGTAGGTAGCTTTGTCGTCAAGCGGGCCACCCGACCACTGAACCAGTTGGCAGAGTCTGCTAATGAGGTGGCAAAGGGTAATTTCAGTGCGCCTCTGCCGAGGATCAAGCACAATGACGAGATCCGACTTCTGCGCGACTCTTTCGAAGGGATGCAGCACTCGCTCACGCATTATGTGGCTGAACTCAAGTCCACGACCGCCTCAAAGGCTGCGATTGAGAACGAATTGAAGATTGCGCATGACATCCAGATGTCGATGTTGCCGAAGACCTTCCCGCCGTATCCAGAGCGGAATGATATCGATATCTATGGTTTCTTGAAACCTGCTAAGGATGTGGGTGGTGACCTGTTCGACTTCTATATTCATAACGAGAAATTGTTCTTCTGCGTCGGCGATGTCTCAGGCAAAGGTGTGCCTGCCTCACTGGTGATGGCGGTTACTCGCTCGCTGTTCAGGAACATCTCTGCCCACACGTCGGAGCCAGACCATATTGCCTATACCCTCAATGAAGCATTGGCTGACGGAAATGAGACATCGATGTTCGTCACAGCCTTCATCGGCGTACTCGACCTTGCTTCAGGGCTTATGGACTATTGTAATGCCGGTCATAACAATCCGTTGATCATCGGACAAGAGGTCAGTATGCTTGAATGTAATCCTAATCTGCCTTTGGGTGTGATGACTGGTGTGACGTTTGAGAAGCAGGAGATGGTTATCAAGCCGCAGACCACCGTATTCCTTTATACCGACGGACTTAACGAGGCCGAGAATATCCGACATGACCAGTTCGATATTGAACGAGTTATTGATTTGGCAACGTCGTTGGTCAAGGAAGGACAAGACCAGCCTACCATCATAATCGAAAAGATGACAGAGTCTGTTCATGCCTTTGTGGGTGAGGCGGAGCAGAGTGATGATCTGACGATGCTGGCTATCAAGTTTTTCGGTAAGGAGGGAGAGAAGGAGTAAGGAATAAATATGTTCTTTTGTTCTTATGGCTGAGAAAAATGAATATGTACGTCAGGTGGCCGAACAGAAATATGAGTTCGGCTTCACGACGGATGTCCATACAGAGATTATCGAGAAAGGTCTGAA
>JAEEGH010024058.1_pt1 | contig 12328 bp, 9 predicted proteins | sample 9134181 | NCBI WGS metagenome assembly JAEEGH01 (sample SAMN16246544, study PRJNA631951) | gut metagenome | biome: gut microbiome; feature: rumen; material: DP-attached | host: Bos | place: Iran: Karaj | collected 2018-10
CCCGGATCGTCGTGAACGATTCGCTCAAGTCCCTCCGCCGTAAAAAACCGCTGCCGCTGTCGGCGACGCTGACCGAGGAACCCGTGGACAATGGGGAGCCGGCCTTCGAAGCGGTTCCGCTGGACGTCATCCAGGGTATGATCCGTCAATTGCCGGACGGGTATCGGACCGTCTTCAACCTCTTCGTGTTCGAGGACAAGTCCCACAAGGAGATCGCCTCCCTGCTGGGCATCAAGGAAAACAGTTCCGCCAGCCAGCTTTTCCATGCGAAGGCGCTGCTGGCCCGGTGGATCAAAGATTATATCAAATTGAAGGACAATGGATAACGAGTGGAAAAACAGCCTGCGGGAACGCTTCTCGGACTATTCCGCCCCGGAGCCGGAAGGACTCTGGGAGGGGATAGAACAGGGGATTGCCGGGAAGCCGCGCAGGAAGATGCTCCCCGTGTGGATCTTCTCCGGCCTGGCGGCCGCGGCCGCCGTCGCCCTCGTCGTCTTCCTCCATCCGGAGAAGACGCCGGAAACGCCGGGCATGCAGAAGCAGGCGCCCCTGGCCGAATCGGTCCAGGCCGACCCTGTTACGTCCGATCCGGCCGCTCCGTCATCCCCGGTTGCTCCGTCATCCCCGGCCACGACCGGGGATCTCAAAGACGCATCAGCACCCTCTACGTCCGTCCCCTTCGCTGTTGCGTCCCGGCAGACCCTGCTGTCGGAGGCGACGCCTGTTCCGTCCGTGCCCGTCTCCGATGAGACGGTTCCGGATGCCGTGCCTTCGGTTGTATCCGTGAAGGAAGAGATGCCCGGTCAAGCCGGGCATGACGACCCAACCGTTTCCGGTCAAGCCGGGCATGATGACCGGATCGTTTCCGTAACGGATGTTCCCAAGGAGAATCAAGAAGCGGTTGTCATCCCTCCGGTGGGGGTGAAACCCTCCTGGAAGCGCTTCAGCGTCGGCGCCGGCCGGGAAGGCGGGCAGCCGGTGCTCGAACAGTCCGAAGGCGTCGGACTGAACCGGACCGGTTCTTATCTGACGCGGGCCACTTACAACGGCCAGAAGAAAACCAGTGACCTGATGCAGATGCTCTCCAACAACCGGGCGTCGACCTATGAAGCCCGCCACGGGGCGCCCGTGCGTATGGGCGTATCCGTCGCCTGGGGGCTGTCCCCGCATCTGAGCCTGGTGAGCGGCCTGAACTGGACCTCGCTGACCAGCACGTTCGACGAAAAAACGGCGGGGGATACGCAGACGTCCACCCGGCAGAACCTCGGCTATCTGGGCGTTCCGCTGCGGCTGGAGGCCGGATTCGAGCCGGTGAAACGGCTACGGCTGTATGCCGGTGCCGGAGGCATGGCGGAAAAAGGCCTGATGTCCACGTCCGAAACGCGTTCCTACATCGGCGACCATCTCGAAGATTCGGTGACGGGCCATCCCGACACGGGCGGCCTGCTCTGGTCGGTCGGCGCCACGGCCGGCGCCGAATACCGCATCAACCGGACCCTCGGCCTGTATGTCGCCCCCGGCATCGAATATCACTTCGACAACGGTGCGGAAGCCCGTTCGGCCTATACGGAAAAACCCCTCCACTGGAACATAGCCCTCGGCGTCCGTTTCAATTTCGGGATTTAATCCCTATCTTCGCAATATGGAACTGTATGAGTATGCCCGGCCGGAACTGTTCGCCGGGAAAAAGATTCTGTATGTGCACGGGTTCGCCTCGTCCGGTGCGAGCGGGACGGTGGGGAGGATGCGGCTGCTGCTGCCGCAGGCGACGGTGATTGCGCCGGACCTGCCGGTGGATCCGCATGAGGCGCTTAGCCTTTTAAAGGACTTGTGCGCCCGCGAGAATCCGGACCTGATCGTGGGTACGTCGATGGGCGGCATGTTTACGGAACAACTGGCGGGCTACGACCGCATCTGTGTCAATCCCGCCCTTCATCTGGCCGACACCATCTTGAAAAACAACGGGTTAGGCAAGCAGGAATTCCACAGTAAACGGCAGGACGGCCAGACTTCGTTCATGGTCACGAAAGCCCTGGTCGAAGAATACAGAGCCGTCTCCGACCAGCGGTTCTCCGTGGTGGAGCCGGATCGGGTATATGGCCTTTTCGGTACGAAGGACACGATGGTGAACTGCTTCGATGAGTTTGCGGAACACTATCCCCGGGCGATCCGTTTCGACGGCGAGCATCAGCTCAACGACCACACCTTCCTCTGGACGCTCCTGCCGGTCATCCAATGGATTGATGATAAGCAGGAAGGCCGCTCCAAGCGGATTCTGCTGGTGGAGCTGGACGATGTCCTCCGGGACACACGAAACGACCTCCCCGTCGGGGAGGCCTTCAAAGTGTTCCACAAACTGTCGGAACTGTATGACACGTACATCATCTGCCGGGAAGACCCGAACAAGCCGGAACTGTGGGGTGAAAACGTGAGATGGGCGGAGGCCCATATCGGCGTGCCTGCCTGGAACCGGGTCCTGGTGGGCAACCATGCCGAACTCCTGATGGGTGACTATCTCCTCACGCGCCGCGGCTGCGACGATTTCATGGGCACCGTCCTCAAGTTCGGCGAAGACCCTCTCCGCACCTGGGCGGACGTCCTGACGTTCTTCGAGCGGCTGGGCGGACAGTGAAAAAACCACCGGGGTTACCGGTGGTTATTTTTTGTAATTCTGGCGGATGGATTCAGTCGATGAAGCCTTTGATTTCTTCGAGGTTCGCCTTGCGGCCCCGCGCGTCGTCGATGACGAGGACGGTGCCGCTGTAGCGTTTGGCTTTTCGGCTGATTTCCAGCGGGTTGAAGCCGGGGGAGACGAGAATGAGGCCCTCGATTTTCTTGGAATTGTCGAAGGCGACGGTGCAGGCCGTCAGGCAGCCGTTGGCCTCGCCCAGGAGATAGACCTTGTCCTTGTCCACGTGGCGGAGGTTCCGGATGCCTTTGAGGACGGATTCCAGTTCCTTGCCCCGGGCGTTCTCGCCGTCTCCCTTGAAATCGAAGCAGTAGGCCACGACCCCCATGCCGGCCAGGGAGCGGCACCAGCTGTCGCCATAGGACTTGTCCTGGCAGTAGATGACGGCGGGACGCGGCTCGCCGAGGTCGTCGGAGGGCCTGTAGACCTTGCCGTCCACGCGTTCGCCGCCGGAGCCGTAGAAACAGAGTTCCTCCACGTCCACTTTGACGCCGGTTTCCTTGGCCTTGACGGTCTCTCGGGGAGCCCGGGACTTGGCCCACCAGTAGCCCCCACCCAGAAGCGCGGCCACAATCAGAGCGATTGCGGCCGTGATTCCGATGCGGGAGGCGATGGTGACGCCCACTTTTTCCAGAAAGCGGTTCACCGGGCTATTTCTGGGCCTTGCCCTGGTTCGCGACGGCGTTCATCTTGGCGGCGATGGCCTCCTGGTCGCCCAGGAAGTAGTCCTTCACCAGAGAGCCGTCCTCGGCGAACTCGAACACGTACGGGACGGCGGTCGGCAGGTTGAGGCCGATGATGTCCTCGTCGGAGATGTTCTTCAGGTATTTGATGATGCCGCGGAGGGAGTTGCCGTGGGCGACGACGATGAGGCTGTCCTCGGTCTGGAGGTTCGGGAAGATGACTTCCTTCCAGTACGGGACGGCGCGGGCGATGGCGTCCTTCAGGGACTCGGTGCGCGGGAGGTCGGCGTCGGCGACTTCGGCGTAGCGGGGGTCGAACTTCGGGTTGCGTTCGTCATCCTCTCCGAGGGGGAGCGGGGCGACATCGAAGCTGCGGCGCCAGATCTTCACCTGGGCGTCGCCGTATTTCTCGGCGGTTTCGGCCTTGTTCAGGCCCTGGAGGTTGCCGTAGTGCTTCTCGTTGAGTCTCCAGCTCTTCTCCACCGGAATCCAGTCCAGATCCATCTGGTCCAGGATGTTGTTGAGGGTCTTGACGGCCCGCTTGAGATAGGAGGTATAGGCCTTTCCGAAGGTGAAGCCCTCGGCCTTGAGGAGCTTGCCGGCCTCGACGGCCTCTTCCATGCCCTTGGGGCTCAGGTCCACGTCGGTCCAGCCGGTGAAACGGTTTTCCTTGTTCCAGACGCTCTCGCCGTGGCGGACTAATACGATTCTTTTCATTGACACGTAGGTTTAAATTCTATGATTATGCAAAAATACGCAAAATCTTGGAGATAATGACGGAAAAACACGGGGATTTCCGTAAATTTGTGGAGAGATTCCGGGTCAGGCCCGGAATGACGAGAGGAACATGAAGAAAATTCTCATCGGCGCCCTGATGCTGCTCGTGGCGGCCGGCTGCGTACGCAACCGGTTCGACTACATCGACATCGCCGCTTCCGAGAAAGCCTTGGCCGCTCTGGAGGCCGGTTTCGCGGCGGTGCCGGATTCCGTGGCGGACGGCCGCGTCCGGTTTCTGCTGGAGCAGGGCGCTCCGGTGGCCGATGTGCTTGTGTATGCCGGGGAGACGGGCGATGTCCTGTTCAAGGATCCCGCCGTCCCTTTCGGCTACGCCTGCGAAAGCGTGGGAACCGATGTCCTGATGGACAGCCTGCACGTGAAGGCAGGGCGCCTTTATACCGACAACGGCCTCAATGCCAGGATGTTGTACCTGCAGGACGGCCGGATGTCCCTGCCGGTCCTGAACAGGGTGGCGGAACTCGCCGCCCGGGAGGCCTTCATCGGCGGCGTCAAGCCGTCGGTGTGCCTGGAGAAGGAGGATGAAGCCGTCTTCCAGCGTACGGTGGAAAAGGTCTGGCTGTCCGGGAACGTGATGTCCGGGAAGACCGTGAAATCCATCCTCAAGGCCGCCGGCGTCAAACCCGACGTCAGGACGAAGGCGGACAGCCTGTATTTCCAGCACCGCCGCCTTACCGACATCGACATTTACCGGATCTGCAATCTCGGCACCCATGCCGGGCCGGTGAAGCTCCGTTTCCGCGTCCAGGGCCGCCAGCCCTTCCAGTGGAATCCGGACACCGGTGAAATCACGCCGGTCTCCTACCGGCTCAAGAAACGTTCGACCCGGGTGACGGTCAACACGGTCCCCGGCGACGACACCTTCCTCGTGTTCGGCTCTTTCGCGGACCGGAAGAAACTGAAAGTGAAATAAATCCCGTTCTCCGATGGACATCCGGCCGGTCGCCCTGTATCACGGAGCCCTCGGCTCCAAGTTCGGAATCCCGCGTCAGAGCGGTCTGGTCCCGTCTCTGCGGGGCCGGATCGTCTTCGAATCGGAGTTCCGGAACCGGGAAGCCTTGCGCGGACTGGAAGGGTTTGACCGCATCTGGCTCATATGGGGTTTCTCTGCGAACAAGCCCGCGAAAGGGGACTGGCAGCCGACGGTCCGTCCGCCCCGTCTGGGCGGGAACGTTTCGATGGGCGTGTGGGCCACCCGCTCGCCGTTCCGGCCCAATCCGCTCGGGCTCTCCTGCGTGGAGCTGGAGGGAATCGACGGGCTGGACCTGCTGGTGAAAGGCGCGGACCTGATGGACGGAACCCCCGTTTATGACATCAAGCCCTATGTGGCATACGCCGACAGCTTTCCGGAGGCCCGATGCGGCTTCGCGTCCGCTCCACCGGAAGCGATGCTTGAGGTGCACATGCCTGAAGATTTGAACATTACGCCGGAAGAACGGGAGGCCCTGACGGCCCTGCTGGCCCTGGACCCCCGCCCGGCCTATCAGGAGGACCCGGACCGGGTGTACGGAATGCCGTTCGGCGGCGGGGAAGTGCACTTCCGGGTGGACCATGACGTATTGATTGTACTCGACTATGCTTAACGTGTTCGCGCTCGCCGTGCTGCCGGCCCTGATCCTGCTTTTCTATACCTACCAGCAGGACAAAATGCAGCGGGAGCCTGTCAAGATGATCGCCAAAGGCTTCCTCTTCGGCTGCCTGTCGGTTTTCTGCTCGTTCTTCATTTCCGTTCCGTTCGGAATGATGGGGTTCTATCCGGATGAAATCACTACTTCCATGGACGCAGTCCGTGTGGCGTTCCTCGGTGCCGCTGTTCCGGAGGAGACGGCCAAGCTCTTCTGCCTGTGGCTGTTCCTGAGGAAGAATCCGTATTTTGACGAACGGATGGACGGCATCGTGTATGCGGTGTGCGTGGGCATGGGCTTCGCCGCCTTCGAGAACGTGGAGTATCTGGTCGCCGCCGGCACCGACTGGGTGACCACCGGCATCGGCCGCTCCCTGACGGCCATTCCGGGCCATTTCGGCTTTGCGGTCCTGATGGGCTACTACTTCTCCCTGAATCACTTTGACAAGTATCGCTCCCCGGGTGCCGGTCTCAAGATGTGGCTCTATCCGGTCCTGGCGCACGGAATCTATGACACTGTCGCGATGATGGCCTCCGTGACGCCCCAGCTCTCCGGTGCCATCACCATTGCCATCCTCCTGTTCTGCTTCCAGATGGTCAAATGGGCCCGCAACAGCATGAAGAAGCACCTGATTGCCGACTCCTCCGACTACAACATCGGAGACGGCATCGACATCCAGGGCTGATACAAGATTCCGGAGTCTCCGGGTTTCAAATGTGTATGAGAAGAAGGATTTGTCTGGTGGCGGCCGTGCTGGCCGCCCTTTCTGCCGCGGCGCAGCCCCGCGGAACCGCCACCGTGAGCGGATACATCACGGACGCCGGCTCCGGCGAGACGCTCATCGGGGCGGGCGTACTGGTCGAGGAGAGCTCCCGAAAGAATCCGACGGGCGCCGTGACCAACGCCTATGGCTATTATACGCTGACCATTCCGCGCGGGAAGGTCTCCCTGCAATACAGTTATGTCGGCTATGAGAGCCAGGCTTTCGACCTGGACCTCCGCCGCGACACCACGCTCAACATAGCCCTGAAGCCGTCGGCGGAAATCCGCGAGGCCACGGTGGTGGCCCGGAAGGACGCGGGCGTCCAGTCCACCTATCTCGGATCCATCGACATTCCGCTGGTCCATATCCAGCGGACGCCGGTCGTTTTCGGTGAGGCGGACGTGCTCAAGGCCATCCAGCTGATGCCCGGCGTGCAAGGTGGAAACGAAGGTTTCACGGGGCTGTATGTCCGCGGCGGCGGTCCGGACGAGAACCTGATTCTGCTGGACGGCGTCCCCATCTACAACGTGGACCACATGCTGGGCATCCTGTCGGTCTTTCAGACGGAGGCCGTGAAGAAGGTGACCCTCTACAAAGGCTCCTTCCCGGCCCGCTACGGCGGCCGGATCTCCTCCATCGTGGACATCCGCACCAACGACGGAAACATGAAGGAGACGCACGGAAGCATTGGCGTGGGCGCCCTGACCGAGAAATTCCATCTGGAAGGACCCATCATCGAGGACAAGCTCAGTTATTCGCTGAGCGCCCGCGGCCTGCACACGATCTTCTTCGATCCGCTCATCCGCTATTTCGGGAAACGGGTCGAGGAAAACAGCGACGTGTATGCCAATTATTTCTTCTACGACCTGAACGGAAAGATCACCTGGCGGCTGAACGACAAGGACCGCTTCTTCCTGGCTTCTTACAACGGCCGGGACCGGATGAACGTCCGGTTCGACGAGCATGAAAATTCCGATTATTCGGACACGGACGGTTTCGACCGCACGAAGGTGGGGATCGGATGGGGGAACAACGTGGTCTCGCTCCGGTGGAACCATGTGTTCTCCAACCAGTTGTTCGCGAACACGACGTTCGCCTTCAACCACTACCGGATGCTGATGAACACCGGGATGCGGAGCCAGGGCCGGGATTATGACGGGATGCGGTACGTTTATGACTTCGACGTCGACTACATTTCCGGCATCCGGGACTGGAGCTGGAAGGCGGACTTCGACTATGTTCCGTCTCCCCGCCATCTGGTGAAGTTCGGGGCCGAGTATGTGTACCATACCTTCCTTCCGCAGACCCTCACGGCCGTCACCTATACGGAGGAAGGGGATGACAAGCTGCATGACGAACAGAAGTATGGAAACACAAAACCCTATCGGGGGCACGACATCTCCGTCTATGCCGAGGACGATTTCTCCGTCGGCGACCGTCTGACGGTCAATCCCGGCCTGCATCTGTCCCTTTTCAACACCGACGGCAGGAGTTACTGGAACCTGCAGCCCCGCGTGTCCGCCAAGTATGCCTGGGACGGCGGCTGGTCCGTTAAGGGAGGCTATGCCCGGATGGCGCAGTACGTGCATCTGCTCAGCTCCGCGCAGATTTCCCTGCCCATCGACCTGTGGGTGCCCATCACCAAGGACATCCGGCCGGTGACTTCCGACCAGTTTTCCGCCGGCGTCTATTTCGACGGAATCCGGGGCTGGGAGTTCTCCGTCGAAGGGTACTACAAGTCAATGCACAACATCCTGGAATACAAGGACGGAACGCTGATGGTCGCCTCGAACACCGGCTGGGAGACGAAGGTGGAGATGGGGAACGGCCGGGCCATGGGCCTGGAGTTCTTCGCCCAGAAGACGGCCGGCCCGGTGACCGGCTGGCTGGCGTACACCCTGGCGAAGTCCGACCGCCAGTTCCCGGACGGCAGCATCAACATGGGCGAACGCTTCCCGTACAAGTACGACCGCCGCCACAACTTCAACATCAACGCGAACTGGCAGGTTTCCCCCCGCGTCGACCTGAGCGCGACTTTCGTCTTCGCCACCGGCGGGACGACGACGCTCCCGGTGCGGCAGACGATGATCCTCCGGCCGGACGGGCGGAGCAGCAGCGCTGACTACGTGGAGCACCGGAACAATTACCGGCTTCCGCCGAGCCACCACCTGAACATCGCCGCCAACTTCCACAAGAAGAAACGCCATGGCGAGCGGATCTGGGGTCTGAGCGTGTACAATCTGTACCGCCAGCTCAATCCGAACCTGGTTTTCTTCCATTTTGAGACGGAACGCAAGACCCCGGAGTCGGAACCGGAGACGAAGCTGGTGATGGACAAGCTGACCATCCTGCCCTTCGTTCCGTCCGTGAGTTACACCTATCAATTCTGAGCGCCATGAAAAAGACGATATCCTTGCTGCTTCTTTCCTTCCTGGCGGCCTCGTGCTATGAAGAGGTGGTCATCCCCGTCGGGGGCGACGAACCGGTCGGGGTGATGAACGCCCAGCTCAGCACGCTGGATTCCACCCATTTCGTGTACCTGTCGGTCAGCCGGAAGAACCGGGTTCGTGCGCTTCCGGGCGCTGATGTCCGGGTGTTCGTGAACGGCGCTCAGGCGCTTACGGCACAGGAGCTCCCTCCTCATTACGAAGGTGAGTGGGAGACGGCCTATGTCTTCGAAACGGAGATCCGGCCCGGTGACGAAGTCCGGATCGAGGCCCGGCAGGGGAGTCTGAGCCTGTCGGCGGCCGTGACCGCTCCGCAGGCCGTAACTATCTCATCAGTCGACACTTCTACGGTCCGGATGACCTATATGGGCGAGACTGACACTTACTTGCAGGCGAAGACGGTCTTCCGGGACCTCCCCGGCACGTCCTTCTACCGCGTCGACGGCCGGGCGGTGGATGATTTCACCTATCTGGACGAAGACGGGACCCCGGTTCCCGACCTTTCCGGGACCTTCGAAAGCGGCCTGTGGTTGGAGACGGGATTCGATCCGGTGATCAGCGAAGGGGCCGGCAAGACGGGCGGTGCCGACCTCGCCGCCATCCTGTCGGACGGAAACTCCTACAGCTGTTTCTCGGATAATCCTTTCGCCGACGGGGAATGCACGATCCGCCCCCTGTTCAGCCCCTATTCGTTCCCTCTGGGACCTTATGGCCTGTATCTACCGGCCTCGATGCAGGATGAGCCCGACTGGGACCTGCTCGCCTCTTTGTCGCGGAAGGTTCACCGCCGGGCGACCGTCCAGCTCCGGAGCTTGGATTTTTCGCAGTACCACTATCTCAAGGCGCTGGAGAATCTGGACACGTTCGGGACGGAGATGAGCTTCCTGGTGGAGCCTACGACGCTTCCTTCCAATGTCGAAGGGGGGCTGGGGTTTGTCGGTCTGGAAACGGTGACGGAATACATCTTCTATGAGAACACGAGTGTGTTCCCTCCCGAAGATTTCCCCTATTATTTCTAGAAATCCAGGTCGAGGCCGATGTTCACGCCGAAGTCGCGGCCGTTGCGGTGGGTGAGCTTCCAGAAGCAGTCCACGCGCAACAGGTGGAAGATGTTGGCGATGCCGACGCCGGCCTCCACATAGGGCGTTTCCAGCGAGTTGAGCCCTTCCATCAGTTTGAACGGCGCTCCGCTGCGGTTCTGTTCGGAAATGGTGCCCCAGGCCCCGCGTACGGTGACGACCTCGCGGAGGTTGAGCTCCTTGATGAGCGGAATGACCCCCAGCAGGAGTCCGTTGAAATTGTGCTCGTACCAGCCCGTGACCCAGCGGTCGGAGCCGAATTCGTAGAAGTTCATCAGCGAGAAGGCCGATTTGTCCAGCAGGCCGACGACCGGGCTGCGGAACAGCTGGCTCTGGTTGCCCGCGTGCAGTTTGAGGAGCGGATAAGGGACGGAGCCGAGGATGGCGCCGCCGTTCACGTGCAGGTTTCCGAAGCCCATGAGGCCGGCGGGAATCCGCCAGTCCACGGTCAGTTCGCCCCGCACGAAGGAGCAGTCGTCCGCGGTGATGCCCTTGATGCCGCCCAGCAGGTCCACGGAGACGATGGGGTAGCGGGTGAAAATGTAAGCCTTGTCAAAGACGCCCCGGTTGATGCGCTCGTCCCAGGAGAAGCGGCCGGTCCAGTGGACCTGGTTCGCGGAGAAGCTGTCGGCCATCGTGCCGTCCGGGCGGATGAGGGGGATGTCCGGGTTGGAATAGATCCTCAGATGCTGGAGGGTCAGGATGGAGTTGAAGTTCGGACTGAACTCATACCGGTGTTCCACCTGGGCCTTGAAGACGATTCCGGACTTGTCGAAGCTGCCCGGTGCGAGCAGGGAGTTCACGATGTTCTTCTCCGTGAACACGCCCGAACCCCGGCCCAGGCTCTCATAGTCCCGGCTGGCCGAAACGGTGAGCTTGTTCGTCCGTTTCTGGTTGTCGCCCAGCATGAACTCGGTGGCGGCGCCCCATTTCCACTCCTCGTCCCGGAATCCGTAACCGACGAACGCGGACAGACGCACTTTCCGGCTGAATTCCTTCGTGGTATGGAAGCCTCCCTGCAGACGGACGCCCTCCGTGCCATTGAAAGTGACGGTCCTTTCCCAGGGGCCGTAGCCGATGCCGATGTCCGTATTCTCCAGATAACCGGTGGTGAACATGTTTCCGAGGGCGGAGATCCACTTGAAGGAGCGTTTCTCCTTGAGCCGTTCCACGGTGGTGAAAATCGCCAGTTCCCGGCTCGTCAGTTTCTGGGGGCGTGCTTTCTCCCACCAGGCTTCCTCCTTGTCCGGATTCTCGGCCACTTCCACCTTGTCTCCGCCGGTCATCTTGTCCAGTCCGGGGAAAGGTCCGTCCTGGAAGGCGGTGTACCGCAGGTCACGGTTCATCTGGAGGGAGACGACGGTCATGCGGTCGTTCAGACGGACCGAGACGTCCAGGAACAGCTGCTCGTTTCCGAAGAACCAGCTTCCGTCCTCCCTTCGCTGATAATCGCTGTCCACGGAGAGACCCCGGATCCAGTTGATGTTGGAGGAGGGGGAGAGACGGCAGTGGACGGCGCGGATCGCGAAGTCCTCCGCGTCGATCTCCATCCGTCCTTCAAGGGCGGGGGAGGTGATCAGCATTTTCGGCTGGAACGTGACGGAGTAGGTCCGTCTGCCGTCGATGCTGAGGCTGTCCACGAGGGCGTAGTGATAGAACACGTGTCCGGCGGAACTGGCCGGGGAAGGAATGCTCAGGTTGAAGACGGGGAGGATGTCCCGGTAGAAATTCATCCGGAGCGTGGAGGATCCGGTGAACTGCCGGAGCACGTTCTGCTGTTCCAGTCCGGAGATCCGGCTGGCCTCGAAAACTTCCTTGTCCACGGCGGGCTCCAGGGAATGGTACCGTTTCAGGACCGACTCGGAGAGGAGGACCGGGATGTAGCCGTTGAAAGCCGTGGAATCCTCCAGATCGGCGATCAGTTCGCTCCGCTTGCGAAAGATGGCCTTGCCGACGATATTGTCCACATTGGCCAGGGCGAGCTCCACCTTGCTGTAGATGTCCGCCTGCCAGGCGTCGCGGGATTCCGGGTCGTGACGCGTGCGGCAGGCTTGCAGGTTATAGAGGATCGACCGCAGCCGGACGTCTTCCTTCTCTCCGGAAGCCCTGGCCTCCGGCGCCAGCAGGAAGTTCACTTCTCCGTCGGTGCCGCCGGAAACAGGACGGGTCTGGGGCTGGTAACCCGCCACGAGGGCCGTGAGCTGATAGCGGGCGTCCTTTCCCTCCATTTCCAGGGAATAGGTGCCC
>JAEEGH010024061.1_pt1 | contig 12327 bp, 13 predicted proteins | sample 9134181 | NCBI WGS metagenome assembly JAEEGH01 (sample SAMN16246544, study PRJNA631951) | gut metagenome | biome: gut microbiome; feature: rumen; material: DP-attached | host: Bos | place: Iran: Karaj | collected 2018-10
TCGCCCCGACCTGCCCACGCATGTATCCGCGAATGAATTTCTCCAGTCCTTCACGCGTCATATCCTTGTCCGCAAAGGACATATAGAAATTGGAATCGTCTTCGTTCAGATATAATCCGGCCATTTTGCTTTTCCTTATTATAATAATCCACCATGAATTTCACCCTTCAACAATAATGCAATGCCGCCAACTGTCAACAATCTCCCATGAAAATCCCTCCCGCTTTTTGCATTTTCACAGGTAAACGAATATAGTTTTAGTTAGTCTTCAAAATTTCCATCACCATAACCAACACCATTCCAGCCATGAAAAAAATCTTCCACATCCTGCCGAACGCGCATCTCGATCCCGTCTGGTTCTGGAACCAGCATGAAGGCCTCAACGAAGGCATCAAGACTTGCAGCACCATCGTCAAACTCATGGACCGCTTCCCCGAACTCACGTTCAACCGCGGCGAAGCTTCCATCTACAATCACATCCAGAAGACCGATCCAGGCCTTTTTGCGCGAATCAAAGAGCTCATGGCGGCCAAACGGTGGTGCGCCGTCGGCGGCGGTTGGATTCAGCCGGACCAAAACATGCCAGACACGATTGATTTCCTCCGCCAGTTCTCCGTCGGCCGCGAATATTTCAAACAAGAGCTTGGCATTGAACCACTTGTCGCATGGGCAGCGGATCCGTTCGGCCATAGCGCTGGCATGCCGGAAATCTATGCGGCGTCGGGATTTAAATACTTCTCGTTCACGCGTCCGAATAACCATCTCTTCCCGTTGAAAGACGACGTTTTCCGCTGGATCGGGGACGGCGGCTCCTCCATCCTTTCCGCGCGTTTCAATTCAAATTGGTATGGTTGCGAACGTCCAGCCGTCATTCCCGAACTCGACGGCGCATTAGAGCGCGTCAAAGATCGTAAACGCATCAATATCGCCATGGGCTTCGGCCTTGGCGACCATGGCGGCGGCCCGACGGCCCGCCAGATCGAAGATCTCATGGCATGGCGTGAACAGCATCCGGAAGTCGAAGTTAGATTCTCCACGTTCGACGCCTTCTTCGCCGCTCTGGAAGAAGAACTTGCGGCAGGTCTGGAGATCGAATCCTTCACAGGCGAACTCAACTTCTGCCTGCGCGGCTGCTACGCCTCCGTGCCCGCCTTCAAACATGAATTCCGCAAGAGCTCCAATCTGCTCCGCCGCGCGGAAAACAGCGTCCGCATCATCAACGATTATATGAAAGCGCCCGCGCCAACCTTCACAGAATCATGGCGTTCCATGCTGTTCAACTGCTTCCACGACATCATCCCAGGCTCTGCCGTCGAAAGCGCTCTCTTCGAACAGCGGGAGGAGCTTGGCGGTGTCGCCTACACATCGCGCCGCGCCGAATTCGAGGCTGTCAATCGCCTCTGCGCACAAGTCGCCATTAAAGTTCCCGCCGTCGAAGGTGACATGCCGGAAGCCGTTCCGTATATTGTCTTCAATCCATCGCCGCGCCCCTACAACGGCATGGTCGAACTGGAAGTCTCGTTGGACTACCGTCCGCTATGGGGCGTCACGCATGAAGATCAAATCGTCGAACTGCGCGATGCGGATGGCAAGCCAGTTCGTTTCCAAGAGCTCCACACGGAACATCGCTCCATGCCGGGCTGCGTCTGGCGGAAGCGTCTCGTCTTCCCTGCAAAAATTCCGGCCTTCGGATGGGCCGTCTATACAGCAGGTTACGTCAAACAACCACAGCTCGCGCCACCATGCGACGACCATCCCGCCACCGCCGATGATTGCTCCATCTCCAACGGTCTAGTCTCCTTCAAAGCCGTTCCAGGCGAATACAATATGACGGTCACCATGCCCGACGGCAAGACGCTGCCCGTCTCCATCGCACGTTATGAAGACAAGTTCGGTTCATGGGGCGGCATGGCGGAAGAGCCCGATTCCTTCAACCTCCAGAATCTTCTGGAAGTGTGGATCGTTACCCGCGTCAAGACCATCGCCAACGGGCCGGAAAAGGCCATTCTTTTCGTCGAAATGAAAGGTGCGCATTCCCGCATCGAATTGACCGCCGCCCTACGCCGTGGAGAAACGAATATCACGTTCGATACACGCGTCATCCGCGACGACCGTTCATCCCGCCTCAAGCTTCGCTTCCCGCAGGCGGAATCCGTCATCTACGACGTCACAGGCGGTGAAACGAAACGCGCCGTATCCGGCCAAGTACCTGGCCAGCGCTATGTTAAGGTTTACAATACCACCGCAGGATCTTTTGGTTTCGCGGCCGATGGTGGATATAGTTTCGACAACCAAAACGGCTTCTTCACCTATTCGTTGGACAAGGCATGCCGCTATTCCTGCGACGAATACAGCACGCCCGAAACTGGCATCGAATCGCCCACAGAACGCGGCGAACTCCACATCAACATGACCATCGCCGCCAATCCGGATGACATTCCCGCGCTTTCAGACGGCAACGCCCCGATCGCCTATCTCACATGGGTCCACGACGGTACTCTTCCGCCCACCGGCAGCATGCTGGACATCTCCAATCCGGATGTCGAACTCGTTGCAGTCGATACGGTTAACGGCAAGCTCGTCCTTACGTTGCAGAACCGTTCGAACCAATCGACCACGACCGTCGTCAAGACGCCCGCCGTTTTCAAAAATGTCTCGCTTCCGCCATGGAAGCTCACCAAGATCAAACTCTGACCCATGCCTTCTGAAGAAAACATCCAACAGGCATCGCTACTGAAGCGATGCCTTGTCCTATTCAACGTATTCGCAAGCATTTCCGCAGTTTCGCTCGGCGGAGGTCTCGTCATGCTGCCCGCCATGAACCGCGAATTCGTCGAAAAAAGGAAATGGCTGACAAACGATGACATGCTCGACACCGTCGCCATCATGCAGTCGCTTCCGGGCATCATCGCCGTCAACATGTCGTCGCTGATCGGCTCGAAAATCGCAGGCGTGCCAGGCGCGATCGCAGGCACGCTTGGCGTCGTTTTCCCGCCATTTGTCACGATTCTGCTCATAGCCTACTGTCTGACGAATTTCTTTGACACACCCGCCATGGCGAATGTTTTCAAAGGCGTCCGTGCGGGCGTTTGCGCACTTATCCTGTTGTCCGCCATAAAGTTAGGTAAAAAAATCCTCAAAGGGCCGTTTGAAATCACGTTGGCCATCATCGGCTTCCTGTCGATTCTCGTTTTCAACTTCAATGTCATTCTGATGATCATCCTCGCAGGCGTCGCAGGGCTTGTTTTCAAAGCACTCACAGCACAAAAGGCCGCCGTGAAGACCGAAGGTGAAGACTAATAACCCATTCATATACAATACGATATCATGCCTGAACCATCCTTTCTTGATTTGTTTTTCATCTTTCTGAAGACGGGGGCCTTCACCTTCGGCGGCGGATACGCCATGATTCCGTTGTTGCAGGCTCAGATCGTCCCGACGTATCTCGAAGGTCCTGAAATGTCCAATCTTATTGCATTGGCGCAGATGACGCCTGGTGCAGTTGGACTGAACACCGCCACCTACGTCGGTTATTCGGAATACAGCTTCATCGGCGCCATCTGCTGCACGTTCGCGTTGATTTTCCCCTGCTTCACCGTCGCCACCATCGTGTCGTTCTTCAAGAAAGCTTTTCAAGAGAACAAATACGTCAAAAACGCGCTGTTCGGCATCCGCGCCATGGTTGTCGGCATGATTCTCACCGCCGTCCTCTCCTTCGCAGACGGCTCAGTTCTGACAAGTTCCGTCAAAAATCTATGGAAAAAAGGCGCGGAGATTCCAAAATTCTGCTGGCAAGGCATCGTCATTTTCATCATCATCGCCATCATTGAGCACAAATGGAAGCTCAACACAATACTGTCCATCACCATCGCGGGCCTTCTCGGCCTTCTTCTTTTCTCTTTCTAACACACTATGGCCACCAAAACAAAACTCCTATCAGCCAAACAAGTCGAAGAGTTATTCGACATCCTGTCCGAACATGTCACGCCGCGTTGCGAACTCGAACATCGGAACGTGTTGGATCTGCTCATCGCCGTCGTTCTTTCCGCGCAAACGACAGATAAGCAGGTAAATGTCGTCACCACAGATCTTTGGAAGAAATGCAAGACCTGTGAAGACTACATCAAATTAGGGGAAGATGGCATCGCGGAAACCATCAAACGAATCGGCCTCTACCGCGGCAAGGCGAAATCCGTCATCGGCATCTGCCAGAAGCTGCTGTCGGATTTCAACGGCGAAGTTCCGCGAACGCGGGAAGAACTCATGACGCTTCCAGGCGTTGGCCGAAAAACGGCAAACGTCGTCATGAACGTCGGTTACGGCATGCCGACGCTTGCCGTTGATACACATGTCTTCCGTGTCGCCAACCGCACGGGGCTCGTCCATGAAGCGACTGTCGAAGGTGTTGAAGAAGCGTTGCTGAAACGCGTTCCACAGAAACATCTTCTGAACGCGCATCATTATCTGTTGTTGCATGGCCGCTACACATGCAAGGCACGTTCGCCAGAATGCGACTCCTGCCCCATCGCCGCTATCTGTCGAAAAATACTCGAATGAGAAGATTTTATATTTACTAGCTTTGATTTAAGTGAGACAACTAAGACTTATGTGACAACTGCGACAATCTTTTTCTGTCCCATCCATCCTAAAAGTCTCAGTCGTCCCAGTTGTCCCATCCTTATAACTTGAAAATTTTCATTTTTGCTCTTTATTATAGTAAAGGAAAAAGCGTTAACCGTCAATCATAAAAAGGATTCAAAACATGCGTTCCGTTATTCACGACCTGTTGGTCGCCTACATGGAAAACAAAGCCTCCGAATGCCAGATTTACGAAGGCAAACCCGCCGTCCTCCGCATCGAAGGCGCCTCCTGTGAAATTCCGGACTTCGCTCCGGACGACACGAAATTTCTTGAACTCGCTGGAAATCTGCTGCCGGATGAGCAGATCAAAAAGCTCGAAAGCAACGACGACGGCGAAGATTTCATCATGGAAGACTTCCTCCTTGAAGAGGACGGCATCGCCCGCTTCCTTGTCCATATCCAACGGCAGCGCGGCCAGCTGGCGCTCATCGTCAAGAAGACGCGTCGAGACGCGTCTGTCTTCTTCGACATTCTGAAATACGCCGTCGGTCTAGGTGCATCTGACCTGCATGTCCGCGAAGGCAAATTCGTCCGCCTCCGCGTTCATGCCCGTCTGGTGGAAACCAACATCATGACGGATTCGTATTTCTTTGACAAATCCTATGAGCAGATCATTCCCGAAGGCCGTTTCGACATCTTCAAGAAGGAAGGCGACCTCGACTTCGCATGGGAAGAGGAAGGCGTCGGCCGTTTCCGTGTCAATCTCCACCGTCAGCGTGGCAATTCCGCTTATACGTTCCGTTACGTTAAAGGCCGTGCACCAACCATCAAGGAAGTCAACCTGCCCGAAATCCTCAAGAAAATCGCCAGTTTCCGCAACGGCATCATTTTCGTGACGGGAACAACGGGATCCGGTAAATCCACGACCATGGCCGCCATGTTGGACTACATCAACAACACGTCCGAACAGCACATCATCACCATCGAAGACCCAATCGAATACACGTTCCAAGACAACCGCTCCTTCTTCGAACAACGAGAAGTCGGTCTGGATGCCGCAAGCTTCGACTCCGCCCTCGTCCATGCCCTCCGTCAGGACCCTGACATCATCATGGTCGGTGAAATGAGAAACCGCGAGACGTTCGAAACCGCTCTCGCCGCCGCCGAAACGGGTCACTTGGTCCTCACGACGCTCCATACGAAAGACGCTGCGCAGAGTATCAGCCGTATTCTGGACATGTTCCCATTGGAAGAGCGCGACTCCATCCGCAAGAGCATTTCCGAATGCCTGCAAGCAATTGTCTGCCAGAGACTTGCGCCACGAGCCATCGGTAAAGGTGTCGTCCCGATCAATGAAATTCTCATCAACAACTCCATCGTCAAGAAACTGATTTTCGACAATCAGCTTGAAAAAGTTCCGCAGGCCATCGCCGGTGGCGAAGAAGAAGGCATGATGTCCTTCAACCAGTGCCTCCTCAAGCTGACAAAGAACGGCGACATCACGGAAGAAACCGCCCTGAAGTTCTCCGACACGCCGCAACAGCTCCAAATGAACCTGAAGGGTATCTTCCTCTCCAGCGGCGGTATCATTCAGTAATTCACAAGACGACAGATACTTATGCCACAGCAAAACAAAACAGAATACGACTTGCATACGGTCATGGCGGTCTGCGCACGTATGCGGCGACCCATTCGGAGGACACGCGTCCGCCGAATCGACACGATGCAGATTCGCAAGTATGTCACAATTCTGTTCGTCGTGCTTATCTCCATCGTCATCTTAGGCCTCGCGCGAGAATTCATGTTTTGATTTTAACCATCCCCTAAATATATAAGGAATAACATTATGAAAGCTCTGAAAATCATCGGCGTTCTCATCGTCATCCTGATCATTGCCGTCTTCGCGATCATCTTGAATCTCGGCAAGATCGTCAAGACCGGCATCAACACCGTCGTTCCGCAAGTCACGAAATGCGAAGCACATGTGGATGATGTCAACTTCAACGTCTTCGGCGGCAAGTTTGAAATCAAAAATCTCGTCATCAAGAATCCTGAAGGCTACAAGACCGACCAGGCCTTCTCGCTCGGCCATATTTTCGTCAACGTCAAGATGGGCTCCCTTTTGAGCGATGTCATTGAAATCGATCAAGTTCTCATTGACGCTCCAGAAATCACCTATGAAGTCGGCCTCGGCAATTCCAATTTGAATACGATTCTGGAGAACGTCAACTCCGCCCTGCCGTCCTCCGATGAAGAGAAAAAGGAAGAGAAGAAAGAAGAGAAAGAAGGCGGCAAAAAAGTCGTCATCAATCTCGTGAAAGTCACCAACGGCAAGATCGGCGTATCCGCGAAGATCGCTGGCGGCATGGAAGCCCCTATCGTCCTACCTGACATCGAAATCAAAGACTTGGGCAAGAAGGAAGGCGGCATCAGTATGGTCCAGGCGGCCGCCATCACCCTCAAGACCACATTGCTCTCCATCTTCGATGTCTTGAAGAGTTCCGGCAAGTTGCTGCTCGACGGCGCGAAGGCCATCGGCGAAGGGATCGTCGATGGTGTTAAATCCCTTGGCGAAGGTGCTAAAGATAGCGTAAAATCCCTAGGTGATGGTGCCAAAGATAGTATCAAGTCTCTCGGTGACGGTGCCAAGTCGTTGGGCGACAGTGCTAAAGACATAAAAGACAATGTCAAAGACATTGGCAAAAGCGCCGCAGAAGGCATCAAGAATTTGATTCCGGGCAAGAAATAATCGTTTGCATAAGCTTTTCCTTAAAGAAAAGGAGACATTTCCATGAAGAACAAACTGTCATTCGTCGCACTGGCCATCGCCATCGTCATTTCCGCGACCTCCTGTAACCACGTGAGTAAGCCGTGGCCGCGCTCTTTGGACGCCGTCTCAGGCGCGACTCGTAGCGGTAATTTCAAAGTTCAGCATTTGAAGAAAGTCGATGCCGTCAACAAAGTCGCCGACTTTCTCGCCAACTCAGGCCCATTCTTCTTCGCATCCGTCGATAAAGACCAGCCGCGTGTCCGCCCCATCGGTATTTTCCTGAAGTATAACAACCGCATCTACTTCCATGTTGGCAAACAGAAGGATTCCTATCGCCAGATTCTTATCAACCCGAACGTGGAAATCGTCAGCATCTCCAAAGAGAAGGACGGCGGTTGGATCCGCATCACGGGCCGCGCTGTTCCAGATCTCGATCCCGAACTGGATAAGACCGTTTTCGAAAAATCTCCCGGTCTGAAAAACATGTACAACGAAGAGACTGGCTTCAGCCTCGGCCATTTCTACATCCAGAACGGCACCGCTGAAATCTCTGGTGCGGATGGCGTTGTCCGCTTCGAATTCTGACATTTACCACACTAAACACAAAGCAAACGGCCCCGATTCTTGATTGAATCGGGGCCGTCGTTTTTCTGTATCGAGCCTATTTCAGGGCATCATGGCGTGTGATTATTTCTCAGCGTTTTCCGTCTTTTCAGCTTTCGCCTTCTTCCATTCTTTCAGGGCTTCGTTGCCTTTCGTCGTTACATCGCCACGGCCTTTATCCGTGATTTTCTTGCCGTCTTTGTCCAGAATGATCAGCGTTGGAATGGAATTCACACCGAATTCTTTCGCCACGGCCTTGCGTTGCGCGGCATCGTACGGAATCGCCAACCAACCCATCTTCGTCTCTTTCATATAGCCGTCCATGGCCTCTTTGTCTTTGTCAAAGCTCACGAAGACGATTTCAAAATTGTCCTTCGCAACAGCGTCACGGAAAGCGACCAACTGGGGCGTGAACTTACGGCACGGGGGGCACCAGTGGGCGGAGAAATAGAGGCCGATCGTCTTGCCAGCCAACGTGGCAGCCGCTACCTTCTCGCCCTTCGCGTTCACGAGTTCCTTGCCGAAACGCTTCTCTAGCCAATTCTCCTTCTTCGCCTCTTCCTGACCGAACGACGGCATGGCGAAAACAGCAGCCAACAGCAACAGCATCAATCCTTTGTGAAAATTCATCTTCTGCTCCTTTGTAATTGTTTTCCTATTACTTCAACACGACATCCGTGAAAATCGGCGAATGATCCGTCGCATCCAACGCGTCTTGATCCAAAATCACATATTCCCCCAACAGGCGGATGCGCGGCTTGTAGGCGACCAGATGGTCGATGGAATACGCTTTCACATTGTTTTCTGGGCGTGGTTGCCCATGGTATTTTCCATCATCGCCGCGCTTTGGATCACCATGATGCGAACATTCTGGCGAGGCGATTTCCGCAAATTCCTGCGCACTTTCAAAGCCAAACTCCGCCATGAGCATAAACGGATCGGAAGATACATTGCAGTTGAAATCGCCGCCGCCGATCACTGGGCAATCGTACTTTTTCTGCAATTCCGTCAGTTTCGCCATAAGCTTCTCCGCATTCACCGTGCGGATGTAGTTGCTCTCATCCGAACCTTTATACCAGAAATGCGTCGAATAACCGACGAATATCTTGCCTGTCTTCTTGTCTTTAAACACGCCCCACGTGAAGCCTTTGCTACGATCCAACTTGCCGTGATACAACTGCCAGCCGCCGTCCAGCAGTTCCAAACTGGCGGGACGATATAATAATGGAATATAATTCGTCTGGTCGGGTCCTTCGCCTTCCACAACGGCATATTCGTCTTTCAGACGTTCGAACAGCCGCGACTTCCACCAATTCGGCGTCACTTCCTGCATGGCCAACGTGTCCGGCAGATAGCGCAGAAAAACGTCCGCCAGAAGATCTTCCCGCTCATGCGGCGGATTGCCGAAATAATCGCCCCAGATATTGCTTGTCATGATGCGCAATTCTGCGCCAGGCATTTTTTTCAACGGAACTTCCATATATTTTCCTTTTGTTTGTATTCTAGGATTCTAGACTTCTAGGATTCTAGACTTCTAGGATTCTAGAACTTCTACTTCCAATTAAACGCCACAATTGCCAAGAACATCATCACGCCGGCGATCAGCCGGCGTACCAAGACTGAGACACCGACCTTTTCCTCAAGTTCCGTAAAGCCAAGCTTTGCCAACACCGCGCCAATCAGAATCGCGATGATTCCGCGCGTGCTCTGCACAATATTGCCGTTGACCGTTCCAATACGTGCGAAACACGCATACAGGAAAAGCATCGCCGTCAGCCAGCAGAAGGCGAACGGGCTGATCCATCCCCACACAGTTTTGCGATGAGCACCTTCAGGCTTCTTGACTAATGGCAACAATACAACTCCCGCAACACCGCATATTACATAGGTAATGAACGCAGCCGCCACCGACGGTTTAGCAAGCCCCGCCAACGCGGGATCAGCCGTCGCCTCGCCAACCGCCTGCAGACGTCGCACCAACATCGTAATGCACGTGTCCGAAGACGCATAGCCCAAGCAGGTCATACCGACCCAGCAGAGGCTTTGCCACGGAATTCTCTGCCCCGCCTTGTTCAGAATGAAAGCGGCACCTACCGTCAGGAAGATGCCCAGCCACTGGAAAATGCCGTAGCTTTCCGGCTTCGTTCCCATGAGATGGGGCATAATCAGAATGTTCAACACCGCCAAAACAAGTAGCTTCATGCCGAGCAACGGAACGACGCGGCTCGCGTCAACCGTCCGCTGCGCCATGAACAAACAGAACTGCCCCGCCAGATAGAAGACGATCGCGAGAAGCATGATCAGCGAATAGTCGCCGAAATGCGTCGCCAGCGTCCGTGTCCAGACAAACGGCAGGCCTATGAGCGACAATACGCCCATGACGACATGCGCACGGCATAGCAAGCCAAACGTTCCGACGTCTTTGCATCGCCTGACAGACATGCCTGAAAACGTATAGGACAGCGCCAAAAACAACGACGCCATCCCGCCCAAAGCCAATCCAAGCCACATAAAACAAATCCTTTTATCGGCGCAAAAAAGAGGCCGCATGGTGCGTTTCCGTCCATGCGGCCTATCGTCTTACGCCTTCAGCAATTCGTCCTCCGAAAGGACGTGGATGCCGTTCTTCGCCAGAATCTCAAGAGCGGGCTTCACTTCGTCGAAGCGGAAGATCATGATCGGATGCTGTCCGACAGGTTCCGCCATCGCGTACATGTACTCCAGATTCACATTGGCTTCCTTGAACAATACGAGCACACGAGCAAGGCTGCCGGGAGCGCTGCCGATTTCAACTGCCGTCACATCGCTGACCTGACAGAGTATCCCGTTGTCGCACAGCACCTTGCCGCCAAGGTCGGGCTTATCCACGAGGAGACGCAAAATGCCGAAATCTTTCGTGTCCGCAATGGACAACGCCAGAATGCTGATGTTCGCGTCACCAAGTATTTGCGCCACCGTTTCCAAACGGCCCGGACGGTTCTCCAAAAACACCGACAATTGTTTCACCGACATGATGCTGCCTCCTCGTTGTTCAAATTAGTTGGTATCAAAATCGTTCCATAAGATCATCAAAGCATTTCACACGTTCACGGATGGAATACTGCCGCGTTCCCGAAAGCACTTCATTCTGAATCACTTGGATGCGCGGCGCGGACTTCAGCAGCCCCATCGTCTTCTTCCAGTCGATATTGCCCAGTCCAGGCATAAGATGTTCATCGACAACGCCATGGTTGTCATGCAGATGGCAGTTCACGACATGCGGCTGGAGCTTTTCGAGAATCTTGTCGTCCCACACAGGCTTCAGACCGAATTTGGCCCACTGGCGTTCCGCGTTGTTCTCTACATCACGCTTGCACGTCGAAATATTCGCATGTCCGGAATCGTAGCAAATGCCCAGATACGGCGACTTGAAGGCGTCGATCAACGCCAGCAGACGTTCGGGCGTGTTGACAGGGCTCCAGATGTTCTCAATGCAGATGATGACATTGTATTTCTCCGCGACGGGCAGGAGTTCCTCCAGGCTGCGGCGCACGCATTCCCACAGGATATCGACTTTGTTCAGTTCGCCAAACGCGAGATCGCCATTGCCGATATGGATCGTGCATGTACGAACGTCCAACAAGTCGCAAATCTGCAGCGACAGCTTGTGACGGTTCAGCATCAACGGACGAAGCTCTTCGATCGGCAGATCCAAATCGTCCCACACGCCGAACGGCGCATGTGCGTCATTGAACGTTAGCCCCGCATCCGCCATGTCCTTACGGTAAATATTGATATAAGGGTTCTTCTGGATGCAGTTCATGATCATCTCACACGTCAGCACAAGATGCTTCGCGCCGACTTCCGCGAATTCCATGAACAAATTGCGACGGACTTTGTCCGCAATGTTGGCCCATTCAAACACATGCGTTACAGGAATCACTTTTCTTTCTCCGTTTGTTGTTTCTACTAGATGGTACATCAATACCAAAACACAATTGTTTTTACTATGATACCGCCAGCCAGTTTGTCAACGAAACACATATTTTTTTCCTTTGAAATTTTCTTTTTTCAAGCTATCGTATTGATTATTCATTTCCATCAATAAACAACACAGGCATGACCATGAAAAAAACACTTTCACTACTGTTTGCCCTCCTTTGCACATTCGCCATCCATGCGCAAGACGCCCCGACCGCCATCCGATGGGATTTCAACGACGGTTTGCAGGGCTGGACACCAAACTCATCCTGTAAAAACGCCCATGTGGAAAACGGCATACTGAAAGCGACAATACGCGGTGAAGATCCATTCTTCCTCTCACCGACACTCTCTTTCAAACCATCTTTCAGGCATGGAGTCCGCATCCGCTTGAATTCATCCCGTTCAACCAC
>JAEEGH010024062.1_pt1 | contig 12327 bp, 9 predicted proteins | sample 9134181 | NCBI WGS metagenome assembly JAEEGH01 (sample SAMN16246544, study PRJNA631951) | gut metagenome | biome: gut microbiome; feature: rumen; material: DP-attached | host: Bos | place: Iran: Karaj | collected 2018-10
TACTCACAGATGTTTGCAGCCATCATCATCGCACTTATACCAACAATCGTCGTATACTGCGCTTTCTCTAACCAGATTGTAGATGGATTGACTGCAGGTGCTGTAAAGGGATAAGGAAGCCTTAGACCAATTAAATTATTTATAAGGAGAATATTCAATTTCAATGAAAGCACAAAACACCCCACTAGTTACTAATCTATTCACAGCGGATCCATCCGCTCACGTTTACGAAGGCAAGAGTTACATCTACCCTTCCCACGACATTCCTCACAACGGAGAAGACAACGACAACGGTGACGAATACCAAATGGAGGACTACCACATCTTCTCAATGGAGGAAGGAAGTGACGAAGTCACAGACCACGGCATGGTCCTCCATCAGGACCAGGTTCCATGGGTAAGCACACAGATGTGGGCACCTGATTGCGTATTCAAAAACAACACCTATCACTTAATTTTCCCAGCCAGAGACAAAGATGGCATCTTCCGACTGGGAATCGCCGATGGCAAAACACCAGCAGGTCCTTTCACACCTAGACCAGAATGTATCGAAGGAAGCTTCAGCATTGACCCATGTTCATTCATCGATGATGACGAAAAAGTATACATCTATTTTGGAGGTCTTTGGGGCGGTCAGCTTGAAAAATATCGCACTGGCGAATTTGATCCAAACGGAACAGAGCCACCAAAGAACGAGCACGCTGTATGGCCAAAGGTAGCACTAATGAAGGACGATATGTCTGGATTTGCCGAAGAACCAAAAGACGTAGTAATCCTTGATGAAAACGGAAATGAACTTTTAGCAGGAGACGAAGACCGCCGCTACTTTGAAGATCCATGGCTTTTCAAAAAAGGCGACACATATTACTTTACATATTCAACAGGAACAACACACTTCTTGTGCTATGCAACAAGTAAGAATGTATACGGACCATACACATACGGTGGAAAAATCCTTACTCCAGTACTTGGATGGACAACACACCACTCAATTCTTGAGTTTAACGGAAAATGGTACCTTTTCTACCATGACTGCGAGCGTTCAAACGGTGTAAACCAGAAGCGCAACGTAAAATTCCGCGAGCTTACATTTAATCCAGACGGTTCTATTAAAACAATGGACGGAATGGAGTGGTAGTCATAAAATAGCATTTGACCTACATCAATTTTGTTGCAAAATGACTTCTGCGGGTTTATAATCGTTGTTATATATCAAACAGGAGACATAAAAAAAATGGCATTAATTGATGTAGTTGAATGGCAACCGCAGTCGAATGACATATTTGCCTGGCGGTTCCCACACGAGAATCTTAGCACAGCAACACAGCTTATTGTACGTGAAAGTCAAGAAGCTGTGTTTTTTTCTAAAGGTCAGATTTTAGGAAAGTTTGGAGCAGGTAAACACACACTTTCTACCGAAAATCTTCCACTTTTACGTAATTTATACGGAATTCCGTTCGGAAAAAAGAATCCTTTTACAGCAGAAGTATGGTTTGTTAATAAAGCCGCACCTCTTACAATTGATTGGGTAACAAATTCAGTCCGCATAATGGATGCTGACTATGGTCAGATGCTCCCTATTATTGCAAAAGGCCGCTATGGTGTAAAAGTTCAGGATGCAGAAAAATTCCTTGTTAAACTTGTAGGAACTCTCAATTCATTTACAGCAGATCAGCTTACAGATCACTTTATGGGCCCTCTTATTGCAAAAACTAACAGTGCAATCGTTACATATATGACTGCAAATCATGTTGGTGTAATGCAGATTTCGGCATTCCTTGATCAGCTTTCTCAATATATTTCGGATCCTCTTAAACAGTTCTGGGACGAATATGGTCTTGAACTCACAGGATTCTATGTAACTTCTGTAGATCTTGATACATCTACTCCAGATGGAAAGAAGATTGCAGATGCAATGAGCGACAGAAGTGCACAGAATATTGCAGGCTATACCTGGCAGCAGAAACAGAGCTTTGGAACTGTTAACAATGCAGTTCAGAACAGCAAAGGCGGTCTTGGTATGATTGGTGCAGCTATGATGATGGGCGGCGGAATCAACGGAAATCCTGGAATGGGAAGCGCAATGATGTCTCCCACAAATAACGGAAGCTTTGGAGGACAGCAGCAGGGTGGTTCTTCACCAATTAATCAGAAATCTGTTGTATTCTGTTCACGATGTGGAAAGAGTTTCCCTGCAACAAACAAGTTCTGTCCTCATTGTGGTGATCCTTATAATCCATGTCCTGTTTGCGGACGTGACAATGATGTTAATGCAAAACGTTGTGCTGTATGTGGAGCAACCCTTCAACCAGTAAATAATGTTGAAAGCGGAAATACATGTTCTCGCTGTGGTGCATCAGTTCCAGCAGGGACAAAATTCTGTCCAAATTGTGGAAACAGAATATAAAAAGGAGAGAAAATTATGAACAAAAATCAACTTGGTATTTTCAAAACTCTTTTGTTTATTTTTGGCTTTGGAATTGTAGTAGCAGCTTTCTTTCTTGTGAATTATCCATTTCCAGAAGAAGGTTTAAGTGCTGCTCAGAAATTTTTCTGGGCAAATCTTTTCATCTGCTATTTTGTATTTTTCCTTCCATTCTTCTTTAGTTCTATATCACGCCATAATATAGATACAAAGATTACTTCCACAGTTCATATCTGGATTTGTGTTGCAATATTTGAATTTGTTTCTATTATTCTTGCAGTTCTTGTACTTAAGGAAGTTTGTCCTATTAAGCCTGCAATTCTTATAGAACTTATTCTTTTCTTTGTTTGCGGAATATTCGTTTACTTTGGATATTTTGCAGGAACTCATATTGGTTCTGTACAGGCAGAAGAAGCTGCTTCGCTCAGTAAAATCAATGAGCTTAAATCGGCCTTTTCCATGCTTAATCTTAAAACCGATATGTGGTCTAGTGATTTGTATGAACAGAAATCAAAGGTTAAAAAACTTTGTGATGATGTTAAATACATGTCACCTGTAGATACAGATCAGGCTCAGGCAATTGAGACAAAGCTTATCATTGCAGCTAATGTAATTGCTGAATCAACAATGACTCCGGCAGATCTTGATGCAAAAATAATGGAACTTACAAATCTTGTTAATCAAAGAAAGTTAATGAGAAAATAAAAACAGAGAGGAGCGTAAAATAAATGACTGGAAAAGTTTTTAAAGAGTCTTCGAATATTTACGAGGACGAAGCAAAGGTTCTGTTTGACTACTACAAAAAAGCCGCAGAAAAAATCGTAGAAGAAGAAATTGATTGCGAAAACAAAATCAAGGATGCTACAGAACGTAGAGATACTTCTGAAGCAAGACAGAAAAAACATAAAACAATAATGATTGTTACAGCAGCAATAGGTGGAGCAGCTTTGTTGGCCGCGATTATTTCATATTTTGCAGTTTTTGGCTATATGACTACTCCAGTTATTATACTTGGACTCGCCGGAATTGGCTGTGGAATTGCATCAATTGTTAATCTTATTAAAAAGAAGAATGCTAAAAAAGATTTTGATAATTTTGAAGCAAATATCGCAGCTCTTAATGAAGCAAAGGCAAACATCCGCAGAAATTATAAAGTTTCAAAGCTTGGTGTTGCCTATGTTCCTGTTGCAACACGAGTTCCTTTTGAAGGAAAAAGCTTTGTAGTAGATCACACTGGTACAATGCCTAATACAAACTTTTCTCTTTCGGTTCTTCATAAGCCAAAGGAGTTGCAGCAGTCTCTTTCAAATCTCGAAGACAATCTTAACAATATCCCGATTGTAGAAGGAAACGAAGATGCAGAACAGATTGATACCAGCACTTACAGCCGCAGTATCCAGAATATTACAATGCATAACTACATGGGAAACATTGACCGTGAGGTAAGAAACATCAGTTATCTTTTGACAGATTCTGATACACGTTCTGTTGCACTTCCTGTTGTTCCTCCAAAGAGTGAAGAAGAACAGTTTCTTGAAGAATATGCTACAACAGAAACTGGCGACAAACCTGTTGTTAAAGTATTTGAAACAGAAGATTTTGATTCAAAGCTTCAGGCCTTCACAAACATCAGTGAATTGAAAAAAGAAATCGAAAAGAATACAGATGGTGATAATACAAATTACTTTAAGTCACTCATCAAAAAGCTTGGAGATTCTGTACAGCTTGTTTCAAAAATCAAGACAAGTTCTACAACTGGTATTCTTGATTATACAAACTCAATTCTTGCTGCAGTTCTTAAGTCTGGATACAATCAGTACTCTGCACAGCTCGAAGCAGAAGAGCTTGCAAGAATCCGTGAAACAAACTTTAACTACCAGGATTGTGTAGAAAGCTACAAGCCTTTTGAATTAAAAGAAAGTTCAAAAGTTAAATATGATATTTACAATAGAAACTGGGTTGCAGAAGACAGCACAAGAACTAATATGCCATTTGGTATTAATCAGATTGAAGAAGAAGTTCTCATGCCTCTTATCAATAACCTCATGCAGGAAACAAGAGTTGAACGTCTTAAGATTTACAACAACATCAAAGATCAGAAGCTCAGCTATTTGAACAAATGGCATCAGGATGTTGAAGCTGCATTTAGAGATAACCGTAAGTCTGGTCAGGATCTTATTACACAGATTACAAATGCTTATGCAGAATATTCAACTGCACATAATACATATCTTTCTTACAAGCAGACTCAGGATGCAATGAAGCTTACTGGTCGTGCTGATATTGAAACACAGGAAGTTACCTCTTCGGATGATGCAATCAAGGAAATTGAAGAGAAGGTAGAAGGTTGTAAGGAAATTGGAGATGCATTCCAGCTTTACATGCGCAATCTTCAGAACGACATCAACGCTTCTTCAGAGAAGTTTGGATTTGTTGAATACTTTGAAGGTTCGCTTCGTGATGGTGAAAGCAAGAAGGTTGCCGATTCTCTTATTCCAGAAAATCTCCAGAACCTTGAACCACGCCGCCAGAAGATTATTCCTGTAAACAGTTACTTTGCTACATATTCAGAACTTCCTCCAGAGCCAAGTGTAGAACCAAAGCTCATGGAAGATTTTGCTATGGATCTTCAGCAGGTTGCTGCACAGCAGATTTATCGTATTGACAGCGAAAACGAAACTGTTGCAACAGAAGAAGCTCCAACTGAGGAAGCTCCTGTAGAGCAGGCAGAAAATCAGGATGCTGTTGAAAATCAGGATGCACCTGTAGAAGAGACTCCAGCAGAGGAAGCACCTGCAGAACAGACTGAAGTTTCGGAAGAAGCTCCACAAGCAGGCGAAAATGAAGAAGCTGCAGAAGAAGACGATGTTGATGAATCTGCCGATGAAGAAGAATCAGATGATGACATCGAAGATGAAGATTCAGAGGATTACGACGATGAGTCTGAAGAGGATGAAGACTCAGGCGACGACGATGATGATTCAAAGAATGAATACTAGGGAGAAAGAAAATGGCAGATTTTAATATTACTGTTGATACTTCGCCAATGGCGCGTTCTCTTGATGTAGTTAATTCCAATGTATCTGGAGTTACAGCTTCGGTTGTTGCAATGGAAAGTGCTGTTGTAATCGCTCAAGAGCAGGCAGCACAGAACATATGTCATAACGTAGACACTGGCTTTTATATTCTTATGAAGAGTCAGTTTGATCAGAAAATTGCTGCAGTTTCAAGTAAGATGCTCAGCCAGATGCAGCTTATGGAATCTTTCAAAAATGACATCGATAAGATTATGCTTATCATGCAGGACGATTATGAAAGAATTAAGCAGCGCTATATGAAGCATTTTAATTCGCTTGATAAAGCTTTGGAAACAAGAATCCACGAGCTTGATAAGCGCGCTTATGAAATTTCCAGAAACTACAAAATGAGTCAGTTTAAGACTGGTAGCGAAGTTATTAAAGCAATTTGTTACAACGATGATACTCAGCTTTTGAATGTTAAACAGATGAGCGCAATCGTAAAAAGCAAGAGTTCTAAATCAATTGGTGTAATGGCAAATGATGTTATTGACCAGCTCAAATATACAGATTCTGTAAAGAGCATCTTGAAGGATGTTACTTCAGATACAGCTGAATCAGAGTTTGTTCCGGTAATTTTTACAGAAACAGATTCTATGATGAGCGCAGATTCAAGCATTAAGAATGTTATTACTACACAGGAAGCAGAATTCGTTAATAATCCAAGATTCCTGAATCAGCTCAAGGAAGCTTCTGATACTTTTGAATGGAAAGAAATTAGTGATGCAGAATTTGAACCAATTAAGAATTCATTCCAGTCTAGAGTAAACAGCGAGATTTCTGATGAGCGTGTTGCTAAAGAAATGATTCGTTTGTTCGGCGAATCAAAGTGGGCAGGAGCAGGAGGTAATTAATGAGTTATTCAAAGACTTATAGTGGCAATATTCCTTACTCCGGAAGCGTTCACTATACATATTCCTATCCTGCTAGTGAACACGGTGGCTCTGGCTCTGGAACTGCTCATTATTCTGGAAGCGTACCGGTAAGTGTTAACCTTTATGTTGATACAAATCCCTTTGACCGCAGTGTAAGCTCCTGTTCATCATCTGTAAACAGACTTAATGGTGCTGTAGTTTCCATGAATTCTGCACAGGTTGCATCAATTCGTAAATCTGCAGGTGAAGTTTCAAGCCATGTCATAAACGGATTCTTCAATATGATTAGTTCTGAGTTGAGTCAGAATATGGCAGCGCTTCTTGCAAAGTTCAAGGCTGTATTTGAACTTTTGTTGTCAAAGTCTGGAACACTGGAAAAACAGCAGATTGTAATGCAGGATGACTATGCAAGAATTTCTGAACGCTACAATAAGATTTTCCAGAACCTTGATGAAGAACTTGAAAAAAGAGTTATTGCCCTTGATAAAAATGTATTTGAAATTTCAAAACATGTTCAGGGCGAACAGCTTTACACAGAGACTTCTAAAAAGGTAACACAGTTCCTTCTTGGAATAAACGAGGACGAAATTGTTCAGCAGCAGCTTTTGATTGCAAACGCAAAGGCAAGAGTTCTTGATGCAATGGAAGGTCTTTCTGCAAATGTTATTCAGGAAAATGCTTATTCCAGAAAATTAAACAGTATTGTTTCAGAAAAGAACTGTGGTTCTGGAGAAGCAAATTATATTCCTGTAATTTTTACAGAATCTTCAAACTTGAATTCCAATTCGGTTGATTACAATTGTTATTCAAACCTTTTTGCAGATAATTCAAGAAGTGAGATTTCTGAAGCGGTAAAAAATTATTTTGTTACCAATCTTACAGGAAGTCAGAATCCTGATGAAAAGGAAGCTAAGCAGATTGATGATGCTTTCAGACAGATATCAGAAAGAGAATTCCAGGATTTGAAGGATGAAAAATCCCTTCGCGTTTTTGAAGTTCTCAAACAACTTAAGGGAAACTAAGGAGAATAAAAAATGAAAGATATTAATGATAAAGACTTTGGACAGAATACCATAACATTAAGAGATAATCGTGTTGCAACAAGCATCATTCCACGTACAAATGCCGAACTCGACAGACAGGTTATTGTTGATTCGAATGTTCTTGTAGAAGGTTCAACTTATGCAAAGTTCCTTGAAATAAGCAATGGTCCTGCAGAATTCCGCAAAGCTGTTTTTGCAGACAAAGAACTTCATATTAAAAGCGATGCAAAGGATTTGATTTACTTTGTAAAATCTGTTGCAAGTTCTCAGAGCGTTGCATCTTTGCTTACTGCTGGTCGTGTAATTTACGGTGGCGATATTAATGCTCCAACAATTAAACTTGGAAATTGTTTTGTATGCGGTTCAATCTACGGAACAGAAATCCAGCTTGAAAACTGTATTGTTCTTGGTGGTGTTTTCTCAAGCCGAAACCTTACAATCAACAATTGTGTTATTGGAACTTTTAATTCTCCGGAAGTAAATGCTTCGGGAATTAACTACATGCTTTATCCTACAGCATTCTCTGTTGAACCTATGTCGCTTTTGCCAGGAACAGAATTCTGGAATCTTTCTCTTGCAGATCTTGGTTCTCTTTACAAAGAAGAAGAGGAAAAACCAAATACAGGAAAAATCAGACTCGACTTTACAAACGATACACAGCGTACTGTTCTTACAGACGATAATGGCACACAGACATTAATCAACAGCTACAGTGTTGCAAGCCGTGTACTTGTAAGCGATTTGATTGATATGGAAAAGATGGAAAATCACTTCCTTATTATTTCTGCAAGCCTTGGAAGTCAGATTTTGAAGACATATTCTTTGACAAAAGCAAATGGTGAAAAGGGGCCAGAACTTAATGTAAAAGATATTGCTGAATTCTTCTTTAATATTCTGAGTGGAAAAATCCAGATCCGCGAGATTGACGGAACAGTAAGCTTTGATGATCTGAAGAAGAATTTCGAATAAGAGGAATTTTTCATGAAATATCAAATCAAGCTCAGTGGAAAAGAGAAAGTAAAATTTAATAACAACGTAGACTTTTGCGTTGGAACCGGCCGAATGGGCCTTGCTCTGACTAAAGAATATCTTGACCAGCTTAAGGCTGTTCAAAAAGATATTGGCTTTAAGTTTATCCGTGGTCACGGACTTTTTTGTGATGATGTTGGAATCTATCAGGAATTTAAAGATAGAGACGGACTTGCAAAAAAGTTCGGGGATTTTCCAAGCTATAAAGAATACGCTGAATACGTAGACAAGAATGCAAAGAAAATTACTGAATACAATTTTACTTACCTTGACCGTGTTGTAGACTCTTATCTTGAGTTGAACATCAGGCCCTTCCTTGAGCTTGGTTTTATGCCAAAAAAGCTTGCTTCGGGCGATAATACAATCTTCTATTGGAAAGGGCATACTACACCTCCAAACGATTACAAAAAATGGACTGACCTTGTGCAGGCAACACTGCGCCATTTGATGGCACGTTATGGAGAAGCAGAAGTTCTTACCTGGCCAATAGAAGTTTGGAATGAACCAAATCTTCCTGGCTTCTGGGCAAACGCCGATATGGAAGAATATTTTAAGCTTTATGAGCAGACAGCCCGCGCAATCAAAAAAGTAAACAAAGCCTTTAAAGTTGGAGGCCCTGCAATTTGTGGAGGCGCCGACAAAAAATGGATGGTTGGCTTCCTTGATTTTTTAACAAAGAAAAAGCCGCCGATTGATTTTATTTCGCGCCATCATTACACAACAGATTTTCCAAATTACAAGGGTCATTACGGCTATGCAAAGCTCATGCCTCTTGATGAAACGCTTCAGACTCTGCGTGACTGCCGAAAAATCATCAACAAATATCCTGATTACAAAAATCTTCCCTTTTATATAACCGAGTTTAATACTTCATATATTCCAAATTGTCCGCTTCATGATACAAACCTTAATGCTGCATACATAGCACGTACGCTTGCCGAAATTGGCGACTATGCTACAGGTTATTCTTACTGGACTTTTGGTGATGTTTTTGAAGAAAATGGAATTCCGTTTACTCCTTTCCATGGAGGCTTTGGTCTTTTAGCAAACGGCGGTATTCCAAAACCAACCTTCTGGACCTTTAAGTTTTTTAAGGATCTTAAACAGAATGAAGAAAAGTGCGTTTACCGCGACAAGAATATTGTAATTGTAAAATCAAGCGACGGCTCCTATAAAGGCATTGCCTGGAACCTTTCACTCGAAACAAAACAAAATCAGCTTGGTGTGGAAATTTCTTTGCCTGCTTTTGGCGAAAAACGAGTAACGCTTCTTACAAAAACAGTTGATGAAGAATGCTGTAATCCTCTTAAGGTTTGGCACGATTTGGGAGAGCCTGCAAATATAAACGACGAACAGATTGAGCTTTTGAAGGCTGCCGCACATCCTGCAATAGCCACAAAACCTGTAGACGGTAAAGCTCCATCATTTACTTTGAATGTTAAGAGAAACGGTGTGGTTTATTTTGAAGCAGCGCCAGCTCCAATAACTGTAGATAACGGTTATAACTACAGCTTCTACGAAAAGATGTAAGCGTTACAAAAATCACTTACGCTTTAGGTTCAGATTCTTTTTCTTTCTTTTTATTTTCATCTTCTTTGTGGAAGGCCTGTTTCTGTTCATACATGATATTATCAACAGTTTCTACAGCCTGCTCCAGAGTGATGTCCATCTGAGGTGGAACTGAATATGTTCCAACACTCGCAGAAAGATTATATGGCAAATGCATGATTGACGTTTTTTTAGCAAGTCGTTCCTTTATCATTGAGCAGTAATCTTCGCCATTATAGTTTTTGCTGTTTCCAACAACAAGGAATTCATCTCCACCATAACGAATACAAAGCCAGTTTTTAGGAATTGTTTCAAGAACTGCGGCCGCAACAGTTTTTACTGCAAGGTCTCCGTGAAGGTGTCCGAACTTATCGTTGATGTGCTTCATCTTGTTAATATCAACAAAGAAGAGAACAGTAGTAAGTCCGTTCTTTTTGTTCGAAGCATAAAATGGTTTTGCAAGCTTATCAAGACCCTGACGGTTGAGGGCGCCAGAAAGAGCATCCTTTGTAGAAAGTCTTAAGTACTGCTGGCTCATCTGTTTGAACATATTCTTTTTTCTAAAATGTTCAATGCCAGTTCCCATGTTGCGTGTCCACAAATATCCGTAGCGGTTATCAATCATAGTAAGATTGTTTTTAGTTACAAAATATCCGTAAACATAAGAGTGATGGAAAATTGGCATAAAGAGGAAAACATTACTCTTGTCGCTTGTTTTCATTTTGGCAGGAATAAGGTCTCTGATAGGAATCATTTCGCGAAGATATTTCTTGTTGCCCTGAACAGAGCATAAGGATTGAACCTGAGTGCCATAAGAAAGATTTTGCGGAAGATTTTCGGCAGAGTTTATAAGTACCGAAGTCCAGTCAGATTTCATAAAGATACAAAAATCTGTTCCCTCAAAGCTATGCGACTTTACAAAGAAGTTTTCTATATTTGTAAGCAGTGTAAATACGTCTGCGGCTTCTGTATAAATTTCGCCCATTGTTTCAAGGTGAGAATCAAAGGCTTCTTTTTTATTTGCTTCGTCAAGGATATTAAGAGTAAAAAGATTTTGTGCAGAAGTTGTGGAATAAGTGCAGCCGCATGACTGTCTGAGCACTGGATTACTTTTTACGCTCAAAGTTTGCATTGGATTAATTCCGTTTATCAGGCGGTTTACTGCTTCTGTTCCCAAAAGCTCTGCATTGTTATTTACAGTTGTAATTGAAGGCTTTGTACATTGTGTCTGAACCATGTTATCAAAGCCTATAATTTTCATCTGCTCTGGAACTTTGATTTTATTTTCAACACACACTTTTAGCAGGGCAAGGGCAATAAGGTCGTTGGCACAGCAGAAGGCCTGAGGAAGCTCTTTTCCAGATTTTACTAAGTCATCAAAGAATTTGTATGCACAGTGATAATCGCACGAATCGATTGTGTAAACTCTGTCCATGTTTATCTGGATGTTGTTATCTTCTAAGGCTGTCCTGTAAGCCTTGTAGCGTTCTGCAATATCAACTGCATTTTCTTTTCCTGCAATATACGCAATGTTTGTAACATTGTGCATTCGTATAACATGCGAAATAACCTGATACATTCCCGAATAATTGTCTACCCGAAGGCAGCAGATTCCCTGAAGCTTTTTATTAATGGTGAGCGCAGGTTTTTGAGATTTAATAATTTTAAGTCGTTCTCGTTCAAGAACCCGGGCGTTGTCAATTAAATCAGAAAGTATAACAACGCCGTCAAAATCTTCGTAATTGATGAGGTTAAAAATTGAAAAGCCTGTGTAGTTTGGGAAGCCTGAATATTCTGTGTATTTATAGGTGTTGAATACGTAAATATCTATGTTCTTACCTTCTACTGCATTCATCATTCCCTGAACAAATTGTTTGAGAAAGTAAGAGCTCCAGCCACAGGCAAGTACAGCTATCCGTCGATTCATACAATTATTATATCATGAATGGAGCAAGGGGCAAGCCATTTTTTCCAAAAATATTTACAGGACCATAGTTGTACCAGGCGTATCTTGCGCTTACCGGATTTTTTACAAGCGGAGAAGAAACGGTGATTGTATTAAAATTCTCTTTCTGCTGGCCAAGGCGATATGCGGCAGGGTAGAAGATTCCGTCGGCACCAGCAATTTCAAAGCCTGTAAATGCCGGTGAAACATTGTTTCCCTGATGCTGCTCCATGCGCTTGTAATAATCAAGGTTGATTTTATCTTCGCGTGCAACAAAACCTGTGGCTGCATTTTCAAAAGTCAGAATTATTTTGCCAAAGGAATTTGTGTTGGCAGGGTCTGCGCCCTTTATTGTATAGCTCTTTAGCATTGGCGAAAGAACATC
>JAEEGH010024065.1_pt1 | contig 12326 bp, 6 predicted proteins | sample 9134181 | NCBI WGS metagenome assembly JAEEGH01 (sample SAMN16246544, study PRJNA631951) | gut metagenome | biome: gut microbiome; feature: rumen; material: DP-attached | host: Bos | place: Iran: Karaj | collected 2018-10
ATTTGGTTGAGTAGCGGCGCGACGGGAATCAGTTTGGGCGATTGCAGAAGCGTGGAAATCTGCGGCGGGCGGGAGTTTTCGAGAGCGCCTTTGGAGACAGCTTCCAGCTTGACGTCCGCGATTTCCGCCTCGCCTTGGAAATTGACGGCGAAGAAAATCATCATGTACTTGCCGTTGTTGGACTTCTCTGCCTTGAACTCGTTGGTCATCAGCGTCCAGTCCTGTGTCGGCTTGAATTCTTTGATGCCCTGTTCGGAGAACCATCCGTTGTTGCAGACGGTGAAGCCGTAATGACGGCTCTTGAAGTCCTTCGTGCGGACCCATGCGGAAACGCGATATGTCTCGCCTGGAACGAGTTCCAGATCGTATTGGCGGAACGTGGATTCCGTGTTGGACGGTTCGGCGGATGCCAGTTTGACGGAGGGGAGGCCGTTGGGGCCGCCCGACGGATTGTAGGAGAGATAACGGGAGGCCTGGTTGGCCCAGAACGGCGGAAAATCCTCCTGGTCGGCGTCGAACTTGCCGTTGACCAGAAGGTTGTCGCCTGGCTTCACCTGTGCGATGGCGGTCATGCCCAAAAGACAGAGGGAATAAAATAATAGTTTTTTCATAATGGCTGATATGAAGGGATTACAAGGGATTCAAGGGATTCAAGGGATTCAAGGGATTCAAGGGATTCAAGGGGACGTGCGAATACGGTCACGCGGGAGCGTGCCCCTCCCGGATGGCGTCAGCCGTAGATCGTCGGAATGGCGCGGCCTTCGGCGGCGCTGCGTTTCACAAGATCCAGAATGTGGATCGGACGGCGCGCGTATTCGGGCGTGATGACGAGTTTCGCGCCTTTCGTGAGATGGGCCGCGATGTTTTCATAGAATCGGTAGCCTTCGCTCGGGCGGACGGGGCCTTGGCGGAAGACGTAGTCGCCGTCGTGGTGGGTATAGGCTTTCCATGTGTCGGGCTGGACGATGTATTGGCCAAGCGTTCCCGTGACGGTCAGCCAGCCTTCGCGCGGCTTGGAGTCGATGGAGGAGCTGAGGATGGAGAGCCACTGGCCGCTGTCGAAGCGGATGACGCCGAAGGCCTCGTCTTCGATGCCGTCCTTCACGCCGTACGGTCCTTTTTTCGCCCAGAAGCCGCGGTGGTTGAAGCCGGAGACTTCCGTCATCTTGCCGTTGAGCAATTGGAGGGAGTATTCGAGCAGATGGGCGCCCCAGTCGTACATGATGCCGCCGGAGATGCTGAAGGAGGAACGCCACCAATTGCGCTGCGGACCGTAGCCGCTCATGTGGGCTTCGACTTTGATGACGTCGCCGATGATCTTGTCCTTGAGGATGTTGTCGACGGCGCTGAGGATCCAGCCGTCCCAATGGCGGTTGTGGTAGGTGGAGAGCATGACGCCGTTGGCGTCGCGGGCGGCGATCATGTTGTCGCATTCCTGCGTCGTGATGGCGAAGGGCTTCTCCGTGACGACGTTGAGGCCGCCGTTCATGCACTGGATGGCGAGCTGGGCGTGGGTGTTGTGCGGCGTGGCGATGCAGACGAGATCGACGTCGCTGTGCTTCAGCATGGAGGCGACGGAATCATAGGTCTCGACTTCCGGGAAGTCCTTCTTGGCGGCGACGAGGCGCGACTTGTCGATGTCGGTGACGCATGTCAGCGTCATGCCCGCGCGTTTCATTTCGTTCAGATGCTGTCTGGCGATCATGAACGAGGCGCCGTAACCGACGGCACCGACCTTGATGTCCGAAATCTTCTTGAATTTTTTCATGGGATGCTCCGTTTTTTTTGTTGGTTATTTATTTGAAAACAAATGAATTATTGGTTTGAAAGCGGATGGACGCCGAGATAGTCCATGAAGCCTGTGAGAATCTCCGACGAAGAGGGCGCGTTGGCGGATGGCTTGTTGAAAAGGTCGTTGAAGGTGAATTCAGGCGTGTCGCCCTGCGGCGTTTTCCACCGCATGAAATTGGCGGGATTCTTGTGGTATTCGTCTTTGCAGACGTCGCTCCACAGGAAGAAAACCACCTTGCTGATGAAGTCCTTTTCGGACATGTCGCTGTTGATGAAGAACGTGCCCATCTGCTTGTCCTCCGAATAGGTGAGATCGCGGATCATGGCGTTGGCGCGTTTCAGGAAATCCAGCCAGCGGTACTGTTTTCCGCCGATGGAGATGGTGATGGCGGCCGCCTTCGGATCGTCGTAGTTGATCGGGAGATACTCCCATTCCCAACGGCGTTTGAAGGCGGTGTCGAGCGGGAAGAGCGACTTGTCCGACGTGTTCATGGTGGCGAGGATGGAGAGGTTCGGCGGGAGGCATAGGCGGCCGCCGCGCAGCATTTCGTACTGTTCGCAGACTTTCTGGTAGTCTTCGTTGTCTTCCAGCCACTTGGCCATTTCCGTGTTGGCGGTGATCATGTATTCGGAGAAGCCGTAGGGCATCTGGCAGCCCGGATGGCCGTTGCTTCGGTCGAGCAGCTGGAAGATGTCGCCGAAAATGGTGGCGGGGTTGCCGCGGTTGATTTCCTCGATGATGAGCCAGACCTGCTTGTCGTCGTTGGGGACGGTCGTGTCGCAGAGGATTTTCCATGCGGTAACATAGGCGAGCGTGAAAATCTGCGGCACGTAGCGGAAGGTGAGCTTCCGTGTCTCGCGGTCGAATTCGTCCCGTTCGACGACTTCGACCTGCTTGTACGCGCCGACGAACGTGGCGTAGTCGTAGTCCGGATGGAAGGTCGTGCGGAAGACGCGCGGGCAGTCCTTCGTGTCGGTCTCCTGCATGGCGTTTTTGTTCGGATCGTCGCCGCGGTCCGGCAGGATGCTGTTGATGAGATAGGATTTCCCCGTGCCGGGGGCGCCGAAGTAGATTTTCTGCAACGGCTTGATTTTCGGCGCGTTCTGTTTTCCTTCCGCTTCCTGCAGTTCCTCCTGCGGCTTGTGGACGAAATGGCTCCTCTGGAGGAATTCGACATCCTGGAACTGCGGCGAAATCGCCCAGAAAGAACGCAACGGGTTGACGAGAATCCCGCATTCCTTGAATTCGCGGCGCGCCTCGCGAAGGCGGTATTCGAGCTCCGTGCCGCCGCCTTTGTGGAGGATCACGGTGACTTTTTCATCGAAATCCGGAAGCTGCTTGAGGACGTCTATGACAGCCTGGTCGATGGCTTTGACGTACGCCGCCTTGCCTGGAAACTGCCGCATGACGTGGTAAAGCGCCGCGTACAGCGTATCCTGCGTCGGCATGCCTTTGATTTCAATGGTCAACATGGTGGTGGAAGGTTGGTTTGGATGGGATTATGGAAAACAGATTCAATAATGTGACATAAAATGAACGGACTGTCAAACAGGAAGATGGATTTTAAATGATAGGAATGTATTTTATTAGGGAAAAAGCATCTGCGGCCTTGTGGGCCGCGTGATTTGAAGAACGGAAAATTGTTCATATAACCAGAAAGGAAATGATTATGCGGATGTCTCTTGGATTGATTGTGATGTTGGGGCTGGTCGGTTTGGGAAGCCATGCGGCGGATGTGCCGATCTGGAAAACGGATGAGAAGCGTTCCGCCGTGTCGGTCGCCGAAAAGGACGGTGTGCTCGGCTTGCAGCTGGTCGTCAACGGGCCGTTCACGGGATTCGCTTTCGACATGCCGACGTACAACCAGAAGGGCAGTTCCGGCAAGCTGTCGGTTTACCGCTGGTCGAAAGACTACATGGAGACGTTGAACGGCAAGCCGTTGCATGAGAAGGTCTTCACTGATTGCGTCGATAACGCCCGCAACTGGGTGGAGTTTCCTGCGTTGCCGGCGGGCGAGTATCTGTTTCTGATTTCGGAGGCCAAAGGGGCTCTAGGCTGCTGGGCGGTCGCCAGAGAGAAGACGGCCGGTTCGAACATGTATAATGCCGGTCTCCCGTATCCGAAGACACCGCAGCTGACCATCCGTTTCGATGGCGACGCTCCGGAAAATCCGTTCGGCGTCAGCTCGAAACCGATCGTGGAGGTCGCGGCGGCTCCGGCGGAATACGTCCTGCCGGCGGACAGCCGTGTCAAGACGCATGAAGTCATGCCGGACACGTGGGCGTTCGTCGATGGCCTTGGACGGAAAAGCCTTGGATACGAAGAAGTTGGCGGGCCGCGCGACGGCAAGACGCTGGCCATGTTCTACTGGACGTGGCATGTCGGTCAGGGCCGCCATTGCGTGCCGCAGAACAACCAGAAGGCCATTGATGAGCATCCGGAGGCGATCCATGACTTCAAACATCCGATCTGGGTAACTGGAGCGGTCAAAAACTTCTGGAACGAGCCGATATACGGCTATTATCTGACGAACGACCCGTGGGTCATGCGGCGGCAGGGCGAACTGCTCGCCAATGCGGGCGTCGATGCGATTTTCACGGACAACACGAACAGCACGGCGACGTGGCGCGACAGCTACATCCCGTTGTACAAGACATGGCTGAAGGCTCTGGAAGACGGCGTGAAGGTTCCGAAAGTCTCGTTCATGCTGCCGTTCGCGCCCGGGCCGGACACGCGGGAGCAGATCAAGATGCTCTACACGGACATCTACCGCTTCTGCAAATACCAGCCGCTGTGGTTCTACTGGGACGGCAAGCCGATGATGATGGCGCATCCCGAGGCGCTGAAGGCGGATGATGAAATGGAAAGCGCTCTGACGAAATATTTTACCTATCGTCCGAATTATCCAGGGTATGTAGACGGCAATCCGGGCATCGGCAACTGGGGGTGGCTGTCCATCTATCCGCAGGCCGTGTATTACGCGAACGCGGCGGACAAGGCGGCCGGCAAGCCAGAGCAGACGACTGTCGGCGTGGCCCACAACCACGACTACAAATTGCATGGCCTTGCCGCCATGAACGGCCGCGACATCATGGGGCGCTCCTACACGTCGAAAGGATACCACCGTGAAAAGGACGCGAAGAAATATGGATACAATTTCGCGGAGCAGTTCGACTACGCGTTGAAAAACGATCCGAAAGTCGTGTTCGTGACCGGCTGGAACGAATGGATCGCGGGCCGCTACAAGGAATGGCCCGAAGGCCACAAGACCAGCGTCCCAAATGCCTTCCCGGACGAATTTTCCGACGAATTCAGCCGCGATCTGGAGCCGTCGAAAGGCGATTTGAAAGACCATTATTATTATCAGTTCGTCAACTACGCCCGCCGCTACAAGGGCGTCCGTCCCGTGCCGACGCCGAGTGCGCCAAAATCCATCGACGTCAACGGAAGCTTCGCGCAGTGGGATGACGTCCTCCCGTATTTTGCTGCATATCAAGGCAATACGGAAGACCGTGACGCGGACGGCTACAAGACCTGCCATTACACGGAGCATTCGGGCCGCAACGACATCGTTGGCGCGAAAGTCGCGCGGGACGACGCGTTCGTCTATTTCATGGTGGAATGCGCAAATGCGATCACGCCCTATACGGATGCTCTGTGGATGACGCTGTACATCGACTGCACGGAGAACGGAAATGGCTGGAACGGTTATGACTACGTCGTCAACAAGACGGCTCCGTCCGCGAATCGCGCCGTCTTGGAACGCTTCACGGGCGACGGCTATGGCACGGAGAAAGTCGCGGATGTCGCCTATCGAGTGGAAGGAAAACGGCTGATGATGGCCGTCCCGCGGACGGCGTTGAAGGCGGACGGCGGCACGCTGAAGTTCACATGGACGGACAATGTCCATGACGAAGCGGACGCGGGCGTGCAGGGCGCGGACGGCCGCTGGAAATACAGCCGTTTCTCCGGCGATATCATGGACTTCTACATCAGCGGCGACGTCGCCCCCGGCGGGCGGTTCAGATACCAATATAAATGGTAATGTAGCGACGGCGTCCCGCCGTCGAAGGGTAGCGACATCGCCCCCGGCGGACGGTTCAGATTCCAATATAAATGGTGATGGAAGAGGCACGCTCCTGCGTGACCGAAGAACATCGTTTTGAACATGTCATATAATGGATAAGGAATGGTTTATGCGAATATCGATGGGATTGCTTTTGACGATGGGAATGGCCGGAATAGGAAGCCAGGCGGCGGATGTGTTGATCTGGAAACCTACGCCGTCGCATTTCTCCGTGATGGTGGGGGAAGGAGCCGCGGGCATTTCCTATCAGATGATTGTCAACGCCCCGTTCAAGGGATTCGCTTTCGACATGCCGACATATCATGAGAAGGACAGTTCCGCCAAGCTGTCGGTCTTCCGTTGGGCGGGCGACCATGATAAAACGGTCGCAGGCAAGGCATTGCATGAGAAGGTGTTCGTGAATCTTGTCGATAACGCCCGCAACTGGGTTGAGTTTCCCGAGTTGCCTGCGGGCGAGTACCTCTTCGCGATTTCGGAGCCGAAGGGGCGACTGGGCTGCTGGACGGTCTCTGGATCCGGAATGGGCGGCGGGAACATGTTCAAGGAAGGCATGCCCTGCATGGATACGCCGCAGCTGACCATCCGCTTTGCGGACAAGGCGCCTGAAAAGCCGTTTGGCGTCTGCGCAGAACCTATTGGTGAAATCGGCACTGCGCCGCCGCAATACATCCCGCCTGCGGGCAGCCGCGACAAGACGCATGACGTCATGCCGGACACGTGGGCGTTCGTCGATGGACTGGGGCGGAAAAGCCTTGGATACGAAGAGGTTGGCGGGCCGCGCGACGGCAAGACGCTGGCCATGTTCTACTGGACGTGGCATATCAGCATACGTCGGCAGGTCGAACCGCAGAACAACCAGAAGGTCATGGAGCAGTTTCCGGAGGCGAAGAACGACTACGACCATCCGGCATGGAAGGTAAAATCCGTCCAAAACTTCTGGAACGAACCGATTTACGGATATTATCTGACGAATGAACCATGGGTTTTGCGGCGCCAGGCGGAGCTTCTAGCCAATGCAGGCGTCGATGTGATTTTCACGGACAACACGAACGGGATAGTGACATGGAAAAATAGCTATGATCCGCTGTACAAGACGTGGCTGAAGGCGTTGGAGGACGGTGTGAATGTGCCGAAAGTGTCGTTCATGCTGCCGTTTTGGTCCGTCCCGTATACGAAGACACAACTAAGGATGTTGTATTATGATATTTACCGCCTTGCCAAAGGCCAGCCGCTGTGGTTTTACTGGGACGGCAAACCGATGCTGATGGCCCATCCAGAGGGGCTGGATCCAAATGACGCGACAGACAAAGGGTTGGCGGAGTTTTTCACCTATCGTCCGAACGTTCCTGAATATGTGGATGGCAATCCAAAGTTTGGGCATTGGGGGTGGCTGTCCATCTATCCGCAGGCCGTGTATTACGCGAACGCGGCGGACAAGGAGGCGAACAAGCCGGAGCAGATTACGGTAGGAGTTGCCCACAACCACGACTACAAGTTGCATGATCTGGCCGCCATGAACGGCAACGACATCATGGGGCGCTCCTACACGTCGAAGGGTTACCATCGTGAAAAAGACGCAAAAAAATATGGATACAATTTTGCGGAGCAGTTCGACTATGCGTTAAAGATCGATCCGAAAGTCGTGTTTGTGACTGGTTGGAACGAATGGGTTGCGGGACGTTGGAAATCATGGCCTCCGAACCGTAAGACCTGTGTCACAAATGCCTTCCCTGACGAATTTTCCGATGAATTCAGCCGCGATCTGGAGCCGTCGAAGGGCGATTTGAAGGACCATTACTACTACCAGTTCGTCAACTATGCGCGGCGTTACAAAGGTGTGCGTCCTATTCCAACGCCGAGCGCGCCGAAATCCATCGATATCAACGGCAGTTTCGCGCAATGGGACGATGTCCTTCCGTATTTTGCTGCATATCAAGGCAATACGGGGGATCGTGATGCGGATGGCTACAAGACCTGCCATTATACGGATCATTCAGGACGCAACGATATAGTCGGCGCGAAGGTCGCACGGGACAACGCATTCGTCTATTTCATGGTGGAATGCGCGGATGCCATCACGCCCTATACCGACGCTCTGTGGATGACATTGTACATCGACTGTACGGAGAACGAAACTGGTTGGAACGGTTATGATTACGTCGTCAACAAGACGGCTCCGTCTGTAAATCGCGCCGTCTTGGAACGCTTCACAGGCAATGGCTATGGTAGTGAAAAAGTCGCGGAAATCGCCTATCGCGTGGAAGGAAAACGGTTGATGATGGCCGTCCCGCGGACGACGTTGAAGACGGACGGCGGAACATTGAAATTCACATGGACGGACAACGTCCATGACGAATCCGATAAGGGCGTGCAAGGTGCGGATGGCCGTTGGAAATACAGCCGTTTCTCCGGCGATATCATGGACTTCTACATCAGCGGCAATGTCGCCCCCGGCGGACGGTTCAGATACCAGTTCAAGTGGTAACAAAAGATGTCTGTTTCGATAATAAAGACTTTAAGTTCCAAAATCAAGGGTACCACTTTTTTGTGTACCGTCTTGATTGTGCTGTTGCACGCTTACGAAGAAAGTCTTTTATCGGAAACCAACCATTGCTCTTTTTATGTTGCACAATTCTTGTCCATAGGCATTTGTGGCGTGGCAGTGCCCTTTTTCTTCATTGTCTCTGGATTTTTACTGGCTTGTCAATATGATGACGGCGTACCATATTCTCAATTAGTGAATAAGCGTCTCATTTCCCTAGGCAAACCATACGTCTATTGGTGCATTTTATACGCTTTGGCCTATCTTTTGTTCGCCATGTTAGGCAATTATTTGGCTGGCCGTGCATTAATTGAGAATACATGGTTGGCAAGGCCACATCCATGGATGGAGATATTTCGCATATTCGGTTTTGATTTGGCTGGTTTTCCTGCAGATGGTCCGTTGTGGTATGTCCGCAATTTGTTTTTGCTTGTCTTTTTATCTCCGGTTTTAATTTTAGCAATGAAGAAAAAGACGATTGGCCAGATAGTCATTGCCTTTGTTTTCGTTCTGTATTTGTTTCATTTCACAATACCGCAACCATGGTGGCAATTTTTCGATACAGGCTTTTCTTTTAGAGGATTGTTAGCTTTTTTGATAGGTATATATCTAGAAAGATTTTCGATAAATTGGAGGCCTAAACTCACAATTTCTTCATTGCTGTGCATTATTTGGATCGTGTTGGCATTGCCATGGAAACTTTCTTCCAATTGGGCATTTATCATCCTTCATGTTTCATTCATTGTCGGTTGCGTCGCTTTGTGGAGCATCTACGATTATATTCCATGGCGGGAAAAATTGGAATCATGGCATTGCATAAGATATTCTTTTTTTATTTTCGCCTCTCATTTCGCGATTTTGAATATCCTGTTCTGTCTGAAGGGATGCAATTTTTTGAGAAAACATATCATGGACAGTGATTGGCTGATATATTTTCTGCGTTTTGGGGGGCCGTTGTCCATGTCATTTGGATTGGCTTTTGTTCTTGAACGGTATTTCCCAAAGCTCTACCGTGCCTTGACTGGTGGAAGGTGAATTCGATAAACGAAAAACGCCTCCTCCGAGTGATTCGGAGGAGGCGTTATGTTATTTCAGATGAAAGACTTAGTGGTTCTCGTCCGTGAAGTATGAGCCGTTTGTGGTGATCCATTGGTCACAGCAAAGAAGCTTCGGATTGGCACGGAGCTGCTTGGCGTTGCGGGCATCGACATGGCCGTCCATGAAGCCGATGTTGCAAGCCTGGTTATGGGAGACGCGTGTACGGCCCATCCAGTCGCGCTGAATCCATTGACCGTTGGAGTCGGCTTGAATGCCGATTTCAGACGGTGTGGTGTTGAAATAATTCTTGTCCACGTTGGGCAGTTGGGCACGTGTCTTGGCACGGATGGAAGTCGGTGTGTTGTAGTCATATGCGAAACGGTCAGCCTTGCTGTTGCCGGATCTCGCGGAAACAGGGCAGAGGAATGACTTGTTGTCGCCGACGTAGGGTGCAACGTATGGGTTGGAGTTGCCCCATTCCGTGATGACATTGTTGTTGTTGTTGAAATATTCGAAGGGGTTCAGGCCATTGTAGGTCTGCGGGAAGGTATCTTCGTAGTCATTGCAGTACATTTCCCATCCGGTCATGTGCTGTTTAATGTTGGACGAACAGGAGATGGCGCGAGCCTTGTCACGGGCCTTGGCGAGAGCGGGCAGTAGCATGGCAGCTAGAATTGCGATGATCGCGATGACGACAAGTAGCTCGATAAGAGTGAATTGCAGATGTTTTTTCATGATGGTGTCCTTTGGTTTGATTGTTCTTGGGAAAATTAATTTGATATTAACTTATTTGCATCTGTGAATAATTCAAGTGAAAATGAAAAAAACATATGGCATGAGTCATGTTGTTTTTCTCAGAAAAACATGCGTGAAGAGCATATTTGCTTCAATAGTGGATTGATAATCCGCCAAAAGGACGTAAATTTATCTTTTTACCCAAAAGATATTTTACCTTAAATATTAAAACAAAAGGATTTTGGGCATGAGTTGGATTGACTGGCTGGTCTTGGTGTTGCCTGTGTGCGTGGTCATGGGCATGGGGTTCTATTCGCGGAAATACATCCGCGATATCACGGACTATCTGGCGGCGGGCCGCGTCTGCGGCCGCTATGTGCTGAGTTTAGGCGATGTGGCGAACGCGTTGTCCATCATCGGCTTGGTGGCGTACATCGAGGCGCACTACAAGACCGGTTTCTCCGTCGGCTTCTGGCAGAACATTCTGGCGCCGTTGAGCATCGTCTTGGGGTTGACTGGCTTCTGCAACTACCGTTTCCGCGAGACGCGGGCCATGAGCCTCGGACAGTTCCTTGAAATGCGCTACAGCCGCAAGTTCCGCATCTTCGCGTCCGGCCTGCGTTCGATCGCCGAAATGCTTGCGAACATGATCATGCCCGCCGTGGCGGCGCGCTTCTTCATCCAGATGCTGGACCTGCCGGCGACTATTTCCGTGTTCGGGCTGCCCATCCCGACGTTTGATATTCTCATTGTTTTGTTCCTTGTCATGGCCATTACGCTCATCTGCCTGGGCGGCACGCTTTGTTTGGTCATCACGGATACGATCCAAGGCATGTTCCTCTATCCGCTGCTGGCTTTCTTCGTCATTTTCATCCTCTATAAATTCTCATGGTCGAACGAAATCATGCCCGTCATGGCGGACCGCGCGGCGGGCGAATCCTTCATCAACCCGTACGACATCAAGAAGTTGCGTGATTTCAACCTGTTCTCGATGGTCATCGTGGCGGCGTTCAACACGGTCATGCACCGCGCGTCATGGATCGGCGCGGGCAACTCCTGCGCGGCGCGTTCGCCCCATGAGCAGAAGATGGCCTCCCTGCTGGGCGGGTGGCGTTTTTCGTTGATCGCCGTTTTCTACCTGCTGATTTCCATCGCTTTGATTACGTTCCTTAACCACAAGGACTTCGCGACGGAAGCCAACCAGGTCCGCAAGGAACTGGCGACGCGCGTCGCCGACGACGTCATCAAAGACGAAACGACACGCACTTCACTGAAGAAGACCATCGACGGCATCCAGCCGCTCGTCCACAATATCGGCGTCGACGAACCGCTGTCGCAGGACAAGAATCTGGACACGGCGTTCTTGGACAAGATCCATGAATCGCTGAAAGAAGACGCCCGCAGCCGCGCACCGGAAGACCGCAAAGCGCAGATCGACGCGGAAGGAAAGGCCAACGACCTCTTCCAGCAATGCCGCACCCTCTACAACCAGCTGACGCTGTCCGTCACGATGCGCAAGTTGCTGCCGACTGGTATGTTCGGCATGTTCTGCCTGTTGCTCTTCCTGGCCATGCTCTCCACGGATGACACGCGAATCTATTCCGCCACGCTGACCATCGCGCAGGACTGCGTCCTGCCGCTGAAGAAGAAGCCGTTCACGCCGAAGGGGCATGTCTGGATGATCCGCATCGTGGCCATCTGCATCGGCGTGTTCTTCGCCTTCGGCTCCCATTACATGGCCCAGCTGGATTTCATCAACATGTATGTCACGCTGACCTGCGCCATGTGGCTGACAGGTTGCGCGCCTGTCATGGTCTTCGGTCTCTACAGTCGTTTCGGCACGACGAAAGGCGCGTGGACGGCGCTGCTAACAGGCATGATCGCCTCCCTCATCTACACATTCGTCAAATTCTACTGGGCGGATTACGTCTATCCCTTCCTCGCCAAGGCCGAGCTCGTCGATTTCTGCGACAAGCTGCTGCACATCCTCTCCGCGCCGTTCGGCCAATGGATCACGTGGAAGATGGACGCCGTCAAATGCCCCGTCAATCCGTATGAATTCTCCTTCTTCACCAACCTGCTGACACTTGCGCTCTATTGCATCGTCTCCAAGTTGACTTGCAAGGAGCCCT
>JAEEGH010024067.1_pt1 | contig 12326 bp, 15 predicted proteins | sample 9134181 | NCBI WGS metagenome assembly JAEEGH01 (sample SAMN16246544, study PRJNA631951) | gut metagenome | biome: gut microbiome; feature: rumen; material: DP-attached | host: Bos | place: Iran: Karaj | collected 2018-10
ACAGATACAGAGCCCGGATTCAAGGGAGATACAGCTACAGGAGCTACAAAGCCTGCTACAGTTGAGACAGGTGCTCAGGTAAAGGTTCCCCTCTTTGTTAACCAGGGTGAGAAGATCAAGATTGATACCAGAACAGGCGAGTACTTAAGCCGTGTTTAAATAACGGTATTTATTGAATTAATATCCGAATAATTAAGACAGTAAACGTATATGTTTGCTGTCTTTTTTTGTGTTTTGATTTGATGAAAAGGAGATTATTTATGGATAATATTATGTCTTATGAGGAATTTGCAGAGAAAATAAAGAAGAGCCTGGAGTGTTATTTTGACGATGGCTCCTGTGTCAGACTGTGCAGTGTTAAAAAGAATAATGGCATAGAGAGGTGTGGCGTATCAATGTTTTCAAACAACTGTAATCTGTCGCCAACAGTATACCTTGAGGAATACTACACAAGATATGAGCAGGGCGAGGTGCCTGCCCAGTTAATCCACGAGATTATTACCATTTTTGAGGAAAACAGGAACAAGGGTAACTTTGATATAGGCTTTTTTACTGAGTTTGATGGCGTAAGAGACAGGATAATGTGCAAGCTGATAAATGCCAAGATGAACGAAGACCTCCTCGAAATGGTGCCTCATATCAGGTATATGGACCTGGCTATTGTGTTCTTTTACCTCTTCCCCGACGAAGATTCGGAAGAAAGATTTGGCAGACCTGAACTGGACAGCAGAGCAAGTATTCTTATATACAGGTCTCATCTAGAGGTCTGGGGCAAGACAGTAGATGACCTAAAAAATGCTGCTTATGAAAATAACAGGAGGATGCTTGATCCCGGCATGCTCAAAATGGACGATGTAATGCGAAGACTTATGGAGAGGGATAGCACATACAGGGACTGTGTGAACATCCTTGAATATGAGAATATCACATTGCCGAGGGAGATGGTCTATTTTGGTCAGGTGATGCCCCAGATGTATATTCTGACAAACAAACAGAGGCATTACGGTGCGACGGTGATGCTCTATGACGGAATATTAAAGAAGGTGTCGGAGAAAATCGGTTCCGGATACTATGTAATCCCCTCATCCATACATGAGGTAATAGTGGTGCCTGACGGGCCGGAGACAAGCGTGGGATTCCTTAAATATCTGGTAAAAGAGGTAAACAGGACAGAGCTGGCCAGGACGGAAGTTCTCTCGGATTCTGTCTATTATTACAACCCGTTTATTGATGAATTAAGTGTCTGCTAATGCCTTATTAGAGCTCCCGAAAAGTAGACACTTGGGTGTTATTATGTTAATATATTACGGTGTATGCACCCGTAGTCTAATGGATAGAACGAAGGCCTCCGACGCTTTTAATGCAGGTTCGATTCCTGTCGGGTGCACTTGCTGTAATGAATATTAAAGCATGACTATAAATTTCGGGTTATATATATGAGCAAAAAGAAATCTAGAAACAAAAATACACGTAATTCCCAGAGAGAACAGAGCGGAAATGTTTCACTTAATGAAATACATGAGGCTGTGACAGACGATGAGCTCCTTCAGAAAGAGAATGCTCCCGAAGAACCTGCAATCGAGGAGACTCAGGTTGAAAACTCTGAAGTACAGGAGCAGGTACCGGAGGAAGAAGCATTCCGTATGCCCGAGCAGTATGATGCGCCACCTGAGACAGAGGCCCATGTGGAGCCTTTTGAAGGCAGTGGTGAAGAATATGTGGAGTCATATGCCGATTCAGACGGAGACTTTGAAATTATACAGGAATATGAGGACGGCTCTTTAATCAGCGAGTCTGAATACTATGAGGAAATACCTGTAGAAGAGAAGCCTAAAAAGAATCATTACGAGAAACGCAAGAAGAACCGGGAAAAGAATTTCGATAATTCCGGCAAGGATTCTGATAAGAAGAAATCGGCAAAGAAAAAGAGCAATAAGAAGTGGAACAGTGTCACTAAATTCATTTCTGCGAACATTAAATTTCTTAAGAAAAACAAGATTTCAGCTTATGCCGTAGCTGCTACTGCAGTAATGCTGCTTGTAGTTATCATTGTAGTGGTAGGCGTAAACAAAAAGAATAAGGCGGAAGCCGGCGCTGTAAATATTTCGGATAATACAGCAGTATCGATAGATGGTAATGTAGAGGTTACCCAGCAGGCACTCCAGCAGGACGCTTATCCTGACGTGACTAACTTCGTCGCATTGTACTTGAGCGCGAGAGCGTCAGATAACGAGGACGCATTAAGGGCTTCTGATGTAAATATAGATGATATCGAGCTCGTGAAAATAAGGGTGACAAATGAGTATGTAGAGAACTATGAGAATGTTACATGCTATACAAAGCCCGGCCCGTATGAGAACTCTTATATAGTGTATGCAGTATATGATGTAAAGCTATATAACTGGGATGTAACGGCACCTGCACTTATGACACTGCTTGTGTGTACAGATGAGGAAGGCGGACTTTATATTTATTCAGGAAATCTGGATGAGAACATAGCAAACTATATCTCGCAGGTATCCGATCAGACTGATGTAAAGGATCTGATGACTAAGATTGATGCTCAGTATCATGAGGTCCTCGATGAAAATATTGAGTACGCAGATTACATCGCAGAGATTAATGAGAATATTAAAGATGCCGTAGGTCAGGAGCTGGCAGCTGCAGCCATCATAGAAGATACTGCAGATGATGAACCGGAGACAACAGCAGAAGAGGCACTTGCTACATTTGAGGTAAAGGTAACCGATACAGTAAATGTAAGAGCTTCAGACAGTGAGTTTGCAGACAAGGTTGATCAGGTGTCTGCAGGAACTATCCTGAACTGCTATGAGCAGCAGGCAAATGGATGGAGCAAGGTTGATTATAACGGTGAGATAGCATATATCAGCTCCCAGTATCTTGAGAGACTTGATTTTGAGGAAGTCGATGAGAGTACTGCAATCGGTACAGTAAAGATTAAGGAGACCGTAAATATCAGATCTGAGGCTAATACAGACTCGACCATTCTGGGAGCCGGATATGCCGGTGAGACATATCCCCAGCTTTCTGAAGATGAGAACGGATGGACCAAGATTATTTATAACGGAAGAGAAGCTTACGTTAAAAGTGAGTATCTAGATTAAGATATAGCTAATAAAAAAATAAGTGTTCCGACGCATTGCGCTTGTGCTTAGCGTCGGAACACTTATTTTTTATTATCATAAATTAAACTTCGTAATCAAAACATGATCTCTGAGAAGTGAAAGGTCTTACTTTGGTATCAGCAACCTTTACATGTTCGGGATGAACAGCATATCCTTTGAGTGAAGCTTCATCTTCAAATGTTGAATCGAGAATCAGGTCGGTATTGGAGCTCGCCAGTCCGTCGATATAAACCTTTATGTCAGTGAGACCGGGTACAACACCTTTAAGTCCCTCAAGTCCTTCCTTAATCCCTTTCTTTACAGTTTCCTTGTCTGCTACTTCATCCTTAAGTGTCCAGATAATAACATGCTTAACCATTATTTATTCTCCTTTGCGTTGTATTCTTTCATATAGTCCTCAACTATCTCCTGCTCGGAAAAGTGAGTCTTCACACCCATTATATCCTGATATTCCTCATGACCTTTGCCGGCGAGAGCAACGATGTCGTCCTTGTTGCAGTGCTCCATAAGCCAGTGGATAGCTTTCTTTCTGTCGGTGATTATCTCGTATGGCGTATCATATTTATCAAGGCCAACCTGGATATCCTTTACGATGTCGTTTACATCTTCATATCTTGAGTTGTCAGATGTGACAAGGATAAAGTCTGCATATTTACCGGCCATCTCGCCCATCTCGTAACGGCGCGCTTTTGGTCTGTTGCCGCCTCCACCAAACATAACGATGAGACGCTTCGGATTGTATTCCTTTAATGTGAGTAAGAGATGCTCCATGCTGACAGCATTGTGGGCATAATCAATGAGGAGAGTAGTGATGGGAGCGGCACATGTCATAAGCTGCATCCTGCCCTTTACCTGCACATTGCGAAGGCCGTCTTTAATGGCTTTCTCATCAGCTCCAAGCTTAAGAGCTATGGCGGCAGCACAGAGAGCGTTGCCTACATTGAAATCTCCGGGAATGGCAAGCTTGTATTCACCTTCAAGTAAACCGTGACAGTTGAATTTAAGTCCCAGCATACCAGGCTCCCATGTGTTTTCAAAGTTGTCTGCCCATAGGTCTGCATTTCCGTTCATTGAGACAGAAGTATATTTGTCACCTACGCCTTTAATCATTTCCTGCCATCTGTCTGCATCTATATTTACGACAGCCTGCTTGGCATGTTCAAAGAGCATACTCTTGCAGTGGAAATATTCCTCAAAGTCTGCATGTTCATTCTCTCCGATATGGTCAGGAGTAATATTTAAAAATGCTGCGATTTCAAATTCAAGTCCGTCACATCGTCCAGTCTTGTAAGCCTGAGATGACACCTCCATGACTACATGGGTTATACCCTCATCAACCATCCATGCAAAGAGTCTGGAGAGCTCAGCTGACTCGGGAGTAGTATTAACAGTGTCCTGTTTCTTGGTTCCTGCGTAAGCACCATTCGTACCAATCATGCCAACTTTTATACCTGCAGTCTCAAGGATACCTTTAATCATGTGGGCTGTAGTAGTCTTGCCCTTTGTACCTGTGATACCGATGAGCTTTAATTTCTTTGCGGGATGACCATAAAATGCGTCGGCGATAATTCGGAGAGCAACTCGCGAATCATCTACATAAACAACGGTGACACCTGTTTCATCAATCTTGTTTTGGGCAATTAATACAGATGCGCCCTTTGATTTACAGTCTTCGGCGTATGCGTGACCGTCACTCCTTGCGCCTACGAGACAGAAGAATGCGCTGCCTTCCTTTACAAGACGGGAGTCATATACGACGCTGTCAACGGATACATCGGTGTCGCCGACTATGTTTTTAATCACGAGGCCGTTAGCCTCGGAGTCTTTTAACAAATCAGAAAGTTTCATATTTTTCCCCTTTTGTTATGTTAACTACATACAATTAAAGGATACACCCGGGAAACGTATATGTCAAAGAAAGCATTTGTGAAAAATCAATGAAATAAAGATGTTTTTATTGTACATTAATAATCATAATATGATATAATCAAAAAGTCGTTTTTGAGACGGGAGAAAATAATATTTTGAAAGGTAGGAAAATTCATGTCTGAATTTAACACAGAGAACAACGATCAGGAAAAAGATCTTAATTCTGATACTCAGAATGAAGCTGTTACAGAGGCTTCAGAGAAGACTGCAGAAGAAAGCGGAGAAAAGAATAACAAGAAGACTCTCTATATAATAGAGGCATTAATCGCAGTAGTTGCAATCGCAGTCATTGTTGTATGCGTAATCTTCATGTCAAAGAAGAACCAGGAAGGCGAAGCCGGGGTATCAGGTGATACAGCATCTATGGGACAGACAGGTGAGATTGCAGGCGACGTACCTGTAGCAGAAGTCGGAGCAGACGTTGTATACGATACAGATATTGTTGCAATCAATACACTCACAGAGAAAGAGGCTGAAGCTAAAGTAGCAGAGGGCTCAATGATGCGTATCGATACAGCAGACGGCAACTTTGTATATGTAATCAATCTTGATGATACAGATTACTTAAAGTCTCAGATTGAAATATCTGACGAGGACGTTGAGGACTATATTTTCCAGGACCTCATGCAGTATTACTCAGAGGATCCGGGAGACAGAACTGTATGCCAGAAATACGATACAGTCAGCATCAACTTTGCAGGATACCTTGATGGAGAACAATTTGATGGTGGCACTGCAGATAATCAGGAGTTAGCACTTGGCTCAGGTAGCTTCATTCCCGGATTCGAAGAGCAAATCATCGGCATGGAAGTCGGCGAAGTAAAGGATATCACCGTTACATTCCCTGAGGATTACGGCGCAACAGACCTTGCAGGCAAAGAAGCAGTATTTACAATCACACTTAACGCAATCACAGGTCAGGTTTCAGAACTTACAGATGAGATAGTAGCTACACACTTTACAGATATCACTACAGCTAAAGAGTGCCGTGATTACTACAGAGATTTACTCGTTGAAGAAGCTGTATACAATCTTGTAACAGAAGAGTTCTATGTAAATGAGATTTCTGAGGAAACAGTAAAGACATATTTCGATTCAACATATGAGTACTATTTATCAATGGCTCAGATGTATGGAACAGACCTTGATACACTGCTCTCATACTACGGACAGTCTACAGATGCATTCCTTGCAGACCTTATGGAGTCCTCAAAGTCATCTGCATGCATCGAGGCTATTTACAATGCAATCGGTGAGAATTACGGTATCACTGTAGATGATTCAGAGGTTACTGAGCTCGCTTCTCAATACGGATATGATGACGTTGAGTCATTCTATGCTGATTACGGTGAGACAACAATTAAGGGATACCTCCTTGATCAGAAGGTACTTGAGTATGTAACTGATTTAGCTAAATAAATTTTCATTACGGTTATATAAAAAATAATGGTTCCGATGCTAAGCACAAGCGCAATGCATCGGAACCATTATTTTTTTATATCGTGTTATAATTAATACTATGATTAATGATGAATTGATTAGTAAAATTAGAGATTGGGGTTTTGAGGTAACGCCTGACTTTCGTGGTGAGCTGAAAGTTTACAGTGAGGCGACACCGACAGAAGAGATGATTAAAAATATCTTTCCACTGCTGACTATTGATGAAGAAATATTCTTCTGTAGTGATATCGACAGAGGAGGCATTGATCCAGGATGCTATTACAGTGTATATGCAGTGGGAGACGGGATGGTATACAACCTCGGAAACCATGGATGGTCATCAGGTTATAAGAGGGCTACGGTTGATGCCATGGCTCATATCATCGTAAAGAACTGGGATAAATATTATGATGCGAGGTCACAAGAGTTTCGCAATTATATAATGATTAAAAAGAACTGGCTCCCAAACGGAGAGAAAAACAGATTATTAAAGGTGAAATGATGACATTCAGACTGATAAATGGAAATGATGATGCCGTGATGGCAGAGATCATCAGGAGAAATCTAAAGAAAAATAAACTGGATATCCCGGGTACTGCATATTATGATGCAGGACTCGATAAATTAAGCGAAATGTATGCAGGCCCTGATGGCAATTATTACGTGGTCTGTGATGATGACGGCAGAGTAGTAGGTGGGATAGGATATGCGAAACTACCTTTTATGAAGGATACTGCAGAACTGCAAAAACTGTATCTGGATGAAGCGGTCCAGGGAGGTGGATTTGCATACGAAATGATCGCCTATATTGAAGAACGGATGCGGGACGCAGGATACAGGGCTTCATATCTGGAGACCCATGATAATCTCCGGGCAGCCATACATATATACGAAAAGAGTGGCTACAGGGATATTGATAAGCCAAAAGAAATCGTACACTCGGCGATGACGAGGTTTATGAAGAAAGAACTCACGGAGTAAAAGATATGCGTGAAGGAATGAGATTTGTATTTCCAACGATAGATTATAAAGATAAAGCAATTGAATATATAAATGAGTTTTATGAATATGACTCGGAAATAAACGGAAGCGGATCACTCGACAGGTTTCTAAAGGAATCTACATATGAAAAATGGCTTGAAAAGCTGGTATATGCGATGGATATAGCCAATATGCAGGAAAACAAAGTACCTGATCTGACATATTTTTATGTGCGTGAATCCGATGACAGGATCGTTGGGATGATAAATATACGTCTGGCATTAAATGATTTCCTGCGTAAGGAAGGCGGACATATCGGATATGCCGTGAGACCGACAGAGAGAAGGAAAGGCTTTGGAACAGATATGCTGGCAGAAGGTATAAAGGTCTGTGAGAGAATAGGAATACATGAAGTGCTGGTGTCATGTGATAAAGAGAACATTGCGTCATCAGGGGTAATTAAGAATTGCGGCGGAGTACTAAAAGACGAATTCTACAGTCAGACTTACTATGAGATTCTGCAGATGTATATAATAAAGCGTTAAATTGCTTATTATGGATATAGATATGATGAAGAAAAGATTATTATACGGTATCGCAACCGTAATCCTTTTAATTATAGAGGTTATTATTGGCTTGTATGCTCATGGTTGGATAAGAAACTATCTGGGAGATGTACTGGTTGTTATACTGCTATATACACTTTATAGGACAATTATCCCGGAGTGGCCAACAAAGTGGTATGTGCTCCCGACGATTATTCTTATATTTGCATTTGTTGTGGAGTTTCTTCAACTCTGGGGATTCTGTGACCGATTTGGTATAACGAATCGTTTGCTTCGCATTATTATCGGAACAGGATTTTCGATTGAAGATCTGGTGAGTTACGCTATAGGAATTGTGCCGTGTTATGTTGTGGAATATATAATAAAAGGGAAGTGTATGTAAAAATGATTAGTAAACTATTATCAAATTCCCCATTCTTATTCATGGGAGGTTTCGTTTTCTTATTTTCAAGATTTTTCAATATGATGCTTCAGGACCCCAAGGATTTAAAGCATACTACAGGTATTGTTACAAAAATCTGGGAGCCAACGGATTCTTCTACATACAGGGCAGAAGTAAAGTTTCTGTCGGAAACAGGACATACAGTGTATGCGAAAATAGTTGGCCTTAGAAGCGTTAAAGATGCCAATGAAGGCGATGAAATTGAGATAGATTATCATTTCGTGAAGGATGGTTCATGCTATGCTACTTCCAATGATCCAAGATATGTATCAGGAATGGATATTGAAAGTGCAAAGAAGTATAAAACAGGTTGTCTGTGGATTTCGGGACTGACGGTTGTTTTGTACTTAGTTCTTACCGTTATTGAATTTTTAAAATAAATAAATCGAAAGAATAAATTTTGATTTTCTAGAGTATATGTCAGAGATTAAAAATAAATAAAATTAAGTAATATGGAACTTAGAAAGCTTACAATTGATTCGCCGGATATTCCGGTTTTGGAAAAAATAAATGAAGAGGCAATTCCCGAATGTGAGAGAAATTCTTTTGGGGATTTAATGAATACAGGTGCAACAGTTCTCGGTATATATGAGGACGGTCCTGTTGGATTTATGGTAATAAGGGAGTATAAGTCTATTCTTTATCTGGCTTATCTTGCCGTTAACAGTACATTGCGCTCCAAGGGAATAGGTGGTAAGGCTCTGCGCGGGCTTGTTACAGGCAATACAGGTTACATGATTGTTGTGGAATATGAGGCATCAAATCCTGCATCGCCGGGAAATGAATTAAATATCAGGCGTAAGGGATTCTATAAAAGAAATGGATTTTCTGAAACAGGTTATTTTACCTTTTATGACGATACGGAATTCGAGATAGGATGCGCAGGCAAGGAATTCGATGTGGAACTATTTGGTGAATTCACAGAGCATCTGAGTTCGATAGTATCGGACCATATTCCAAAGCCGTATAAAAAGCAGAAGACCATGGCAATAAAATCTGAAATCCCGGCAGATTTAATGCATAAAACAGGACGGGATTTACTTCCTGTAAATATCGTAGAAGACTTTATGAATTCCAGATCTGCGCTTCATGTACGTATTGTATGTAGGACATTATCGGAATACACACGGGCAGAATGGATAATCTGCCTGAAAGAGAAAGTGTTGCTGGAACAATGCCTGCCATATATTTCTGAAATACTTGAAGTGGATCCGCTTAGCCCGGGACTTTTTGCAAAAGGGGAGCTGTTATATGATGTGACACAGATTGATAAGAGATTCTGGATGTCACATCATGATTGGCTGGAATATTTTAGAAAAATAATATACTCGGTTCTTAATAAGATTGAGAACGATGCGGATACTCAGGAAATCAATAAAGTTTACATTGAATCATATAAAGGATTTTTAGTGGAGTAGATATCAGATCCGATTAATGACTGGTGGGGCTGGTGAAGAATTGATATAGGAGTTTTATATATGGTAAAGAAGATTGTTCGTGATCCTTTCTTTCTGCGACAAAAGTCAGAACCTGCGACGGAAGCTGACAGACAGGTTGTACAGGATCTCATAGATACATTAAATGCAAACAGAGAGCGCTGTGTTGGCATGGCGGCGAATATGATTGGCGTGAAGAAGCAGATTATAGTGGTTGCAATAGGGCCGTTTACAGTACCTATGATTAATCCTGTGATTACAAAGAAATCGGGAGAATACGAGACAGAGGAAGGCTGTCTTTCACTGGAAGGTGTGAGAGCTTGCACACGCTATAAAGTAATCGAGGTAGATTACCTGGATCAGAATTTTAAAAAGCAGCACGGCAGGTATACCGATTTTACAGCTCAGATTATTCAGCATGAGATACAGCATTTTAGTGGAGAGCTGATTTAAAGAAATTATTATGGAAAAAGCTAAAAACATTAGAATATTAGATGGAACAATGTTAAAGATCATAGCAATGCTATAACGGGAAAAAGGGTAAGGCAGAATTGTTGAATCCGGGAAAATTTATGAATTGATTTTTACGAATTGTGATTGTCCTATTCATACGGATGCCAGAGTGAAATCAAGCAGGTTATGCGAATGCTCCAGACAGAGTATGATATGCGTTTTTAAAGAACTTGTTCCTCAAAAAACTTTTCGCATTGAATGTGTAAAATCTATTCTTTCCGGTGATGAGGTATGTTGTCATAGAATCATTTTTGACGATTAAATGATTTTAACAAGTGACCAACAGAGAAAGATAATTGTGGTTAATAATTTATACTTTGAAGGGATTGATGATATGGAAATAAAAAGAGTGCCTGAGACAGACAGAATCGATGAATTCACGGATATAGAATTTACTAACTATGCGACTGACTGCGACGTAGATTTAAACTACGAGGAGTTTTGCTTTATCGCGGAAGAGGACGGCAACCTCGCAGGAGTTATCGTTGGACGCGCTTACTACAATGAGGTTCATATCGGAGATTTGATTGTCGGTAAAGATTACAGAAGAGATGGTGTTGGCAGCAAACTTGTTGCCGCTGTTGAAAACGCATATAAGGGAAAAGGTTTTGAGAAAATAGCACTTACCACATTTGGTTTTCAGGCACCGGAATTTTATAAAAAACTGGGCTATGAACTTGAATTTGTTCGTGAGGACAAAAATCCGAAACTAAGTAAGTATTTCTATATAAAGAAGATTTAAATACACGGCTATGCAGGATGATCAATCTGAAGTTTGCTCATCACCTTATGCACAGATTTGGAGAGCAACTTGGTTGAGATTCTTCACAAAGGTATGTTTTGATGAATTGCGAGGGAGATAAATATCATGATTAAGTACGGAGAATATATTACGCCGGAAGAATATTTAGGCTTACGCAAAATGGTTGGGTGGAGGCTTTTTCCTCTGGAGGAAGCAAAGAACTGTGTTGAAAATGCATATATGGTTCTTTGCGTCAGGGATGATGAAAGACCTATAGGCGTTGTAAGATTATCATGGGACGGCGGATATGTGGCTTTTTTGTCAGATGTAATCGTTATTCCGGAATATCAGGGACAGGGAATAGGGAAAAAACTGGTTGAAGCCGTTATTAAAAGGATTAAGGACGATATGAAGCCGGGCTATATGGTGAATCTAAATCTTAATTCCGCTAAGGGGAAGGAACCCTTCTACGCAAAACTCGGATTCGAGGAGCGCCCGAATGAGGATGCAGGTGCCGGAATGAACCAGTGGCTGATATTGGAAGATTAAATCGGAAGATAATCCCGATAACGTTCAGGGATTATAATTCAGTTTTTGTAGCGTAAAAATTTCAGAATAATCTGATGAGGAGACGATAGATATGCTTAGATTGAGACCATATAAAAAAGAGGATGCGGATACTATTATTTCATGGAGTCAGGATGAGAGAGCCTTTTATCAGTGGAGTGCCGGGGTAATGGGGGATTATCCTATTACACAGAAAGAATTTGAATTTGTGGATTCATTGATGGCCTTTACTGCAGTTGACGAAGAAAAGATGATAGGCTTTTTTACGCTTAGAAATCCGGGAGACAACGCGGATGAATTACGAATTGGCTTTATTATTCTTGATCCTGAACAAAGAGGGCATGGAAAAGGAAAAGAAATGCTGAAGATTGCGCTTAAGTATGCTTTTGAAATATATGGTGCAAATAGAGTTTCATTGGGAGTGTTTGAAAATAATGAACCCGCGTATTATTGCTACAAAGCGGTTGGATTTGAAGAAGTTATTCTTGATGAAACAGAAACCTATCAAGTTCTTGATGAAGAATGGAAATGCAAAGAAATGGCGATAGAGCGTTAAATCGGGAG
>JAEEGH010024069.1_pt1 | contig 12324 bp, 13 predicted proteins | sample 9134181 | NCBI WGS metagenome assembly JAEEGH01 (sample SAMN16246544, study PRJNA631951) | gut metagenome | biome: gut microbiome; feature: rumen; material: DP-attached | host: Bos | place: Iran: Karaj | collected 2018-10
CTTCTGGAAGTTCAATGAAAACTGGAATCCCTCGTGACCCCATGCCAGTCCGGCGGGGTTACTGTAGGCTGCGTCGATTTCGGTCGTTGCGCCACGTGCGAACATGCGGTCGAAAGCTATGTGATAATTTGTGTTGGTCATGAGTCCACCGGCGTGGACAGTGGCTGTAGTGGCTGCTGCCAACAAAGCCGAAATAATTAATTTTTTCGTCATTTTTTCTTGCTTCTAATGAAATTCGGCTGCAAAGGTAGCAAAAAATAACAAAAGAAGCGAAAAAATGACGAAAAAAATGCATAAATAGAACAATTATTGCTCTATTTTCTCATTAAAACGGTCCATTAACCACTGTTTCTGTTCAGGAATGGTCATATGACTGTTGTCGAGCTCGATGGCATCGTCGGCCTTGCGCAGTGGACTTACCTCGCGGTGCGAATCGATATAATCGCGCTCCTGCACGTTCTTCAGGATATCATCGAAATCGGCAGGCATGCCCTTGGCTTTAAGTTCATCAAAACGACGCTGGGCACGTACCTCGGCCGATGCTGTTACAAAAATCTTAAGTTCGGCATCGGGGAACACGGTGGTACCGATATCACGACCATCCATTACCACACCCTTGTCCTTACCCATCTGCTGCTGCTGGGCTACCATGGCGGTACGCACAAAACCTACTGCTGCAATGGGACTTACATGATTGCTCACCTCCAGACTGCGGATCTCCTTCTCTACACACTCTCCATTAAGATAGGTGTCGGGGCGACCTGTCTCGGCATTGAACTTGAACGAAATCTGTATCTGGGGCATCTGCTGCTCCAGTTCGGCTGTCTTTACGCTGCCATCGGCATTAAACAGGTTGTGGCGCAAAGCGTAGAGTGTTACGCTGCGATACATGGCGCCTGTATCTACATATACATAGCCCACTTCGCGGGCCAGGTCCTTGGCCATCGTGCTTTTACCGCACGAACTGTGGCCATCGATTGCAATTGTGATCTTCTTCATAATGTGTATGATATATTAATAATTAGCGATGATGTGCTGACATGATATTTGCCCCAGCCTAAGTGGAGCTTGAAGCGCTGCAGCGAGAGTCCTGCACCTAAGGTGAGTCCGGCACCATGGGCCGACGAGCCTTCGCTGTCGGTAATCTTCATCTCGCTGGCTTTGCGGAAGTTATAACCGGCTGCCAGGTAGATGTTCTCGCCTAACAGTACATCGGCACCGATGGCTAAATGGCGTCCGATGCCCTCGCTCCAGTCGGTGAGTCGGCTCATGGTAGCGTGGAAACGCAGGGGCGAGTTAAGCAGACGTTTGCTGGCACCCACCTGCAGGTCGAAGGGGATACGCTCAAACTCATCGTCGTAGGCCTTAATCTGTCCACCTAAGTTGCGTGCCACAGCCGAAACACTCCAGCCACGCTCCACGTCGAGATAGTTCAAACCTAAATCCACGCCTACGCCTAAGGAGTTGTAGCCAGCAATGGTAGAGGTAATGAACTTGGCGGTGATACCACCACTGATACGCTCGGTAAGCTCGTAGGCAAACGTGCCACCAATGGCAATATCGCGGGCCGAGAAATCGCCAAGGTCCTCGTTGGTAAACGAGGTCTGCTTCAGGCGCCCGTAGTCCATCAGTTGTGCCGACACGCCCCACGAGGCACGTTCGCCCGAAAGACGGACAAACGAGGCACTCACTGTTTTGGCACCCTCCATGTACGTCATGTAATTCAGGTTGAGTGTTTTATCGCTTACACCGCTGATAAGGGCAGGGTTGTGGAACAGTTGTGTGGCGTCGTCGTCGGTCAGCGTGATGTTCTCGCCACCCAATGCTGCAGCATGCGCACTCACGGGCAGTCGCAGGAAATTGTACACGGTTTTGCTCTCCTGCGCCATACTGGTACAGGTCCAAAACGTGAGTAGGGTGGTGATAACGCCGTTTCTGATGTTCATTTCTCCTAATTTGGTCGCAAAGTTAGCAAAAAAACTTAATATATATCTATTTATACGGAAAAAAATACTATCTTTGCACTCGGTTTAATGAAAACTGTAGATGGACATCAAGAAGAGTAGAGAAGCGGATTTGGAACAGAAACGCACACAGGGGTTCCTGCTGGGACTGATTGTGGTGCTGGCCACGCTGTTTGTGCTACTCGAGTGGAACAGTGGCGATACTGGCTGGGCGTTGTTTGATGACGACGACAGTCTGGAAGCCGAGGTGGAACTCTCGCCCCTGAAGCGCGATAAGGACGAAGTGCCGATGATGATGCCTCAGGAAAAGAAAGTTGAAAAACAGGAGAGCGAGCAGCTACACTTGGTGGATAATGATGTGGAGCTACCCCCCGAACCCATCCTGCAGGACGAGACCGAACAAGAAGAACCCACCGAGAAGGCTGCCGAAGAGAAGCCTCAGGTGGTGGATATGTACGACGAACCCATCGACTTCCGCGTGGTTGAAGACCTGCCGCAGTTCCCTGGTGGTGCCGTCGAGTTTATGAAGTGGCTCACGCAGAACCTGAAATATCCCCCCTCGGCCCAACAGAAAAAAATCAAGGGCAGAGTGGTGGCACAGTTTGTGGTTAACAAGGATGGCTCGTTGAGCGACCTGCAGGTGGTACAGCCCCTGGAGCCTGCCTGCGATGCCGAAGTGATGCGTGTGCTCAAGACCATGCCACAGTGGAAGGCCGGTATGATGAATGCCAAGCCCTGTCGCACGATGGTGTGTATTCCTATTGTATTTAATTTATAAAAGATATGTATAAATCAGAAGATCTACTGAAGAAAGTGAATGAGGCCCTCGATAATCTGGTTTACGATCGCCAGCCTGCCTCGTTGTACGACCCCATTAAGTACGTACTGTCTATCGGCGGAAAACGTGTACGTCCAGTACTCACCATGCTGGCGTACAATCTCTATAAAGACGATCCACTGAGCATTATGTCTCAGGCCCTCGGACTGGAGACCTACCACAACTTTACTCTGCTGCACGACGACCTGATGGACCACGCTGATATGCGTCGTGGACATGAGACTGTACACAAGAAGTGGGATGCCAACCGTGCTATCTTGTCGGGCGATACCATGTTGCTTCAGGCTTTTGAGCGTGTAGAGGATTGCGATCCTGCTAAGCTGCCTGCTGTATTCAAGGTGTTTATCCAGACCACACTCGAGATTGGTGAGGGACAGCAGTTGGATGTAGAGTTCGAACAGCGTAACGATGTTACCGAGGATGAGTATATTGAGATGATCCGTCTGAAGACCAGCGTGCTGCTGGCCTGTGCTTGTAAGGTGGGTGCTATTATGGCTGATGCCCCAGCCGAGGATATCGAGAATATGTATAAGTTCGGCGAGAAGTTAGGTCTGGCCTTCCAGTTGCAGGACGATTTGCTGGATGTGTATGGCGATCCCGCTGTGTTTGGCAAGAATATTGGTGGCGACATCACTTCGAACAAGAAGACCTATATGCTCATCAATGCCTTTAACCTTGCTACTCCTGCCCAGCGTGAAGAGCTCACCAAGTGGGTTGAGGCCAAGGAGTTCGACCGCAACGAAAAGGTGGCTGCAGTAACCAACCTGTACAACGAGATTGGTATCCGTAAGCTGTGTGAGCAGAAGATTGAGCAGTACTACCAGGAGAGTCTGGTTTACCTGACAAAGGTGAGCGCTAGCGAAGAGCGCAAGGCTGAGATCAAGGCTTACGCTGCCGAAATGATGAAACGTCAGAGCTAATGATAGATACGCATTGTCATATTGATGGTGAAGAGTTCGTTGAGGATATCGACGAAGTGATTGCACGTGCTCGCGAGGCTGGCGTGCAAGCCATCGGTGTGCCAGGCATCAATCTGCAGTCGCTCGATACTGTTATCAGCGTTTGCAAGCGCTATCCCAACTACTGCTATCCCATGCTGGGCTTGCATCCCGAGGATGTGAAGGCCGACTGGCAGGAGGTGCTGGATCAGATAAAACCCTACTTCCAGCAGGATGGTGTAAAACCCATTGCTGTTGGCGAGGTGGGCCTGGACTTTTACTGGAGTCGTGAGTTTGAGCAGGAGCAGCTGTTAGCTTTCGAGGAGCAGGTAAAATGGTCGGTTGAGTTGCAGTTGCCGCTGATGATTCACTGTCGCAAGGCCCAGAACGAGATGGTAGCCATCTTGAAACGCTATAAGGACCAGTTGCCAGGTGGCGTGTTCCACTGCTTTACGGGTAATGAACTCGAGGCCAAGGAACTGTTGCAGTTCGACAGGTTTGTGCTGGGCATTGGTGGCGTGTCAACCTTCAAGAAGTCGCATCTGCCTGAGGTGCTGCCTACTGTGGTGCCTTTGAATCGATTGGTACTCGAGACCGACGCCCCTTATATGGCCCCTGTGCCTAAGCGTGGCGAGAGGAACGAGCCCGCCTTTGTGGCCTACGTGCTGAAGAAGTTGGCCGAGGCCTATCAGGTAAGCGAGGAAGAGGTTGAGACAGCAACAAATGAGAATTGTAGAAGAGTATTAAATATAAATGTTTGAAATAAGGAGAGGTGCTCGAGTGGTTGAAGAGGCACGCCTGGAAAGCGTGTAGCCGGCAAAACCGGCTCGCAGGTTCGAATCCTGTTCTCTCCGCTAGGAAGAACAAGGATTCAAAGCTCTGAGGCATCCTGTTCTCTCCGCGGATTAAGAAATATATATGAAACGATTGGTATTTCTATTTACACTGATAGGTCTGCTTAGTTTTTCGCAAACCTGTTTCGCTCAGTCCGCAGTTGCAGCTGATAGTGTTAAGAGCGCTGCTGCTGTGGTGCCTGCCGATTCTGTGGCTGCTACCGACTCCATGACCGTGATGGATGGCGAGTTGGAAGCTCTTACAGGCGATGAGGCTGAAGAGGGTGGTGGTCTGCACAAACAGCTGAAGACCAAGTTTGTTGATGGCAACGTAGCCTTCATGTCGCTGGTGGCCCTGGCCTTAGTGCTGGGTCTGGCATTCTGCATTGAGCGTATTATCTATCTGACACTGAGCGAGATTAAGAGTCACCAGCTGATGGCTGATATCGAACAGCGCCTTAAGGCCAATGATGTAGAGGGTGCCAAAACACTCTGTCGTAACACCCGTGGTCCTGTAGCCTCAGTGTGCTATCAGGGATTGCTGCATATCAAACAGCCCATGGATGCCATCGAGCGTAGCATCACCAACTTTGGTGGTCTGCAAACTGCTAACCTTGAGAAAGGTTGCTCGTGGATTAAGCTCTTCATTGCCATGGCACCATCGCTCGGATTCCTGGGCACTGTGATTGGTATGGTGATGGCCTTCGACCAGATTCAGCAGGTAGGCGATATCGGTCCTACCATTGTGGCTCAGGGTATGAAGGTGGCGCTGATTACCACTATTTTTGGTATCGTAGTAGCGCTGGTACTGCAGCTGTTCTACAGCTACATCCTCTCAAAGATTGAACGTTTGACCGCACAGATGGAAGAGGCAGCCATTACACTGCTCGACCTGATTGCTGAGTGGAAGACAAATAGTGAAGAGTGAATAGTGAAGAGTGAAGAGTGATGAATAGTTTTATTTCGCCTGCTATTGCCGATGTGATGCTGTGGCTGATGTATATAATATTAGCTGCTGCCATAGGTGTAACTGCCTATTCGGTATGGCATGGTTTGCGCAACCGTCGTAAGGGCAGCGATGTGGTTAACGGTGTGCCTGCAGGGCGCATTGGATGGCTGGTGGCTGTGGGCTTTGTGCTCATCATGGTGGTTACCTTTGCCTTAGGTTCTACCAAGCCCATCCTTACTAATGGCACGTGGCTTACCGATGGCTTCTGGTTGCGTGCCGCTGATATGTTTATATATACCTCTATTATATTGATTATCGGATGTTTCGTAAGCGCTATCGTCAGCAAATTCCGGAGCTGAACACCACATCAACAGCCGACATATCGTTTATGTTGTTGATTTTCTTCCTCGTGACCTCTTCGATGGACACGGAGAAGGGATTGATGCGTCAGATGGCACCACCGCCATTGGAACACGAGACACCTAAGGATATCAATCGCAACAATGTGATGCAGGTTAAGCTGGATGCACAAAACCAACTCTCGTGTGATGGCAAACCTGTGACACTGGAACAACTGGCTGCCGAGGTACGTACGTTGGCCATGGTGAACCGTACGGGGCATGTGGTGCAGATCGAGGCCGATGCCAAGACCACCTATGAGGCCTATTTCAGTATGCAGGATGCCATTGTGGGCGCCTATCATACTCTGCGCCAAGAGTATGCGCAGAAGCACTATGGCTGTACCTACGAGACCTGTAATGCCGAACAGCGCGAGATGATTAATGATTACTACCCGCAGCGTATCAGTGAAGGCCCCGTAGTGGAGGAAGGAGGTGCCCAATGAGACCTATGCGTAGCAAGTTCAGTCAGACTCGTCGCAGTGTGCCATCGCTCAATGTGGCCTCGATGCCCGACCTGATTTTTACGGTGCTCTTCTTCTTCATGATTGTCACCCACATGCGTAGCGACGAGGTAAAGGTGCGCCTGCAGGTGCCTCAGGGCAGCGAGGTGCAGAAGTTAGCCAATAAGCAGGCCGTGGTAAACATCTATATCGGCCATAAAGGTGAGGCTTGGCATGTACAAATGAACAACGACATCGTGCAGCCAGGCGATATTCCAGCCCGTATCGAAGAGATTCGTAGTGGGCTCTCTCAAGAGAATCAACAGCGACTCACCGTTAGTCTGCGTGTTGATAAAAAGGCACCCATGGGTTTGGTCAGCGAGGTGAAACGCCAGCTGCAACAGGCCTATGCCTTGAAGATTAATTATAGTGCAACAGAAATCAAAAAATAACTACTGCTATGGTAAAAATTGACGAACTCGACAAGCAGATTCTGAGTCTGATAGCCGCCGATGCCCGTATTCCATTCCTGGAGGTGGCTCGTGCTTGTAATGTAAGTGGTGCTGCTATTCACCAGCACATCCAGAAGATGAACAACATGGGTGTACTGAAGGGCACCCAGTACCTGATTGAGCCCGAAAGCGTGGGCTACGAGACCTGTGCCTTTATTGGTCTGAACCTGAAAGACCCCGCTAAGTTCGACGAGGTACTTGAACAACTGAAGCAGATTCCTGAGGTGGTGGAGTGCCACTTTACCACGGGTAACTTTGATATGTTTATCAAGATCTATGCCCGCAACAACCACCATCTGCTTACTATTATCCATGATAAGCTGCAGCCACTCGGCCTTTCAAGCAGTGAGACGCTGATATCGTTCCATACGGCTATCGACCGTCAGCTGCCTATTGCCGATCTGCTGACACAAGATACCGAAGCCGAAGCGTCGGCCGAGGGATAACTGGTGATATTGCGTAATATCACCCGCGAAGGTGCACGTAACTGTGCTTAATTGGGAATGTGAGTGAGAATCTCCGACTGTCCCGCAGCAGTGAACTCCATTATGGCTGTCCGACTATAGGCCATTGCCCCGTTTTGGGCGAGAAGGCGTCGGATAGTGGAGGAAAGTCTGAAGACCAGCCTTCTGCGATTTTGTTGCTGAAACACTCTCGATGTAAGGGTGGTTGAGGCAATCATACGTGTATTATTATATAAGTTCGGGGGAGACCCCGTCGCGACGACAGCATCTCCCCCTTTCGTTTTTTCATTCGTTAGATTTTCCTTCCCTATTTATTTTTGTTTTAGCTGTTTCACCTCAAAAGTAAAATAGGTATCAGGATATGGTTCGTTCTCAAGTGTAAAATGCCACCATTCGCTGTCGAGTGGTTTGAAACCGTGTGCCAGCATGGCATTTCGCAGTATCATGCGGTTATTAAATTGTTTTTCGGTGATCTTAAGGCCCTGGGGCGACTTTGAGTTGTCACCCGTGTAATCGCCTGTTTCTGGATTGCCGCAGAAGTCAGGATGACTCTCTGGTCCGAACCAGTCGAAGGTACCGCCCATGTCGAGCTCTTTCTCTGTGTTCATATCGAATAGCGTCAGGTCGACCGTGCTGCCACGTGTATGTCCGCTCTTCTCATAGATGTACTCCTGCTCAAACAGTACGCTCTTGTCTAAGTCGGGGTAGAAGTAGCGCTTCATCAGTGTATCGGGTATATCCTCAGCCCAGCGTACAAAATGGTCAACACCCTTTTGTGGACGATAAGCATCGTATATCTTTAAACGGTAACCCTGCGCCATCACGTCGTCGCTCACAGCACGCAGACTGTCAGCTGCTGCTTTCGTGAGCAGAGCCGTGGGCTCCAGATAGCCGTCAATGCGCTTTCCAACAAAGTTGTAGGTGCCAAAATAGCGTATCTCCAGGATGGCATCGGGTACTGCATCGGTCAGTGTTACAAAGCCACTGGCATCATCAGGAGCAACCACTGTGGCAGTCGCATTTGCTTGGCGCTTGCAACCGCTCGTGAGTAGAATTACGAAGCACATCGCAAGGATGGATACGGGCTGAATGTATTTCTTGATAGGCATAATAGCTTAAATTGTCTTAAAATCTTGGTGCAAAGATACGATATTTTTCGATTAGTCAGGTTCTTAATTAAAACTTTAACATATTTTATACGTAAAAAGTAGGGGCATAATTATATGATTTTCAGTCGTCATTTTGCAAATATGCGTACTTTTTTGATTTCTGCGGGTAAATATTGTTAAAATACTTGCAAACAGTCATACAATGTTGTATATTTGCAATCGAATTTAGTTAGTAGTTGGTTTTAAAAACTTTGTTAGTAGATGTTAAACGAATAGTTAACAACAAAAGGGCCCGCAGTTGATGCGCGCCCTTTTTTTATTTCTTGGGGATACGTTTGGTAAGACCGATGGCCCCGGTGGGACATACCAGTCGACATAGATGACAGCCCACGCACTTGGTACCTACGATACGTGGCTGGCGCTCTTCGAACGCAATAGCCTGATGTCCGCCATCCATACACGAGATATAACAACGTCCGCAACCGATGCAGCGCTCACGATCCACCTTGGGATATACCATGGTGTCGCGATCCAGATCGGATGGTCTCACAAAGTTGGGCAGCTGTTCACCCACCAGATTGTCTAACTTCTCAATACCTCGTTCAGTCAGGTAGGTCTGCAGACCTGATATCAGGTCGTCTATAATCCGATAACCATACTGCATCACGGCGGTACACACCTGTACGTTCCTACAACCCAACTGTATGAAATCCACGGCGTCGCGCCATGTCTCAATACCACCAATACCACTCAGTTCTATAGCTCTGCCATGTGTACCGTTAATCACGGGATCCATACTCATCTCCAGAATAAAGCGTAGTGCAATGGGCTTTACGGCTTGTCCGCTGTAGCCCGATAGGGTTTGCTTGCCACTCACTTCTGCCTCTTTCGACATGGTGACACTTTTGATGGTGTTGATAGCCGAGATGGCATCGGCACCAGCAAAGTAAGCACCCATAGCCGGACGGGTCATCTGTGTGATGTTAGGCGTCATCTTAGGAATCACAGGAATATTGACACTGCGTTTTATATAGCTGGTGTAGAAGTTCACCAACTCCGGATCCTGACCGATGTCGCTACCCATACCTGCCAGTCGCATCTGTGGACACGAGAAATTCAGCTCTACCGCATCGCAACCTGCCTCCTCGGCCAGCTTGGCCAACTCTATCCACTCCTCCTCAAACTGGCCCATAATCGAGGCTACCACCACTTTGGTAGGGTAGTTCTGTTTCAGGCGGCGCAGAATGTCGAAATCTACCTGATAAGGATTCTCCGACAACTGCTCCATGTTACGGAATCCGGCAAAAGTGGTGCCTTTCTTCACGGCATCGAAACGGGGCGATACCTCATGGATATCCTGCTTACAGATGGTCTTATAGAACACACCAGCCCATCCTGCCTCAAAGGCGCGTGCCACCATCTCGTAGTTGGTGCACACAGCCGACGATGCCAGGAAGAAGGGATTCTCGCAGGCAATGCCGCAGAATGTGATACCCAGCGATTGTTGCTGTGCATCACCCGTCTGCTCCTTGACAGATGCGCAATCTGCCAGCAGCTCCCTGATTCTGATAGGCTGATCATAGTGGATACACGCCTGTTCGGCACGTAACAAATCATCGTCAGTACAACCCGCTACCCAGCGCCAGGCATTCTTTTCGTTGTCAAACCGGATGGCACGGATGGCTCTGGCCACATCTCCTTTACCGCACGCTTTGGTGCAAGGAGCATCCTCGCATAACAAGCAGCGTACCGCTTCTTCGTACTTATGCATCATAATCGTAGTTTTTAATCATTCATAACAAAACGTCCCTTTTATGTCTGCAAAGATACAATATTTTTTGGAATTTTGGCTGAATTAACAAAAATTAAAATTAAATTCCACCCGGCTATCTCAATTTTTTCATAATTTTGCATTTATAAATAGGTGAACATTCTAATCTAAATAATAATAACGATGAAGAGAACTTTTTTTGTACTATTCATGATGCTTGCTGTGAGCAGCGTAGCGAAAGCGAACGATTTTGATATCAATCTGGAACCTTTGAAGTTGCAGACGCCTGTGATGGAGATGAAACTTGATTGTCATGCAGCCCCCGATTATCGTCCGGAATTGGAACTGCCCATGTCGCCTTTGATGGGTGGCAGTGAGAAATATCAGCTCACGTGGATGCGTACCAATCCCGGTGTAAGACCGTATAAGGTGATGGACGATTTGACCTTTGCTGGTATCCCTCTGTTTGTGGCAGGTATCATTGCAAAGGGCGAGAAGAGATCATTCCGTCAGAACACCAGTGAGAACAGGCACACACTGGTGACCGACTTTAAGACCGAGATTGACAACTATACCCAGTTCTTTGGTCCGGTGATGGCTACTGGCCTAAAAATTGCTGGTGTAGAGGGTCGTAGCGACTGGGGCCGTTATCTGGCCTCTACAGCTATGTCGTATGGTTTTATGGCCTTGTTTGTTAACAGCATTAAGTACACCGCCAAGGAGATGCGTCCCGATGGTTCTACCCGTAACTCATGGCCCAGCGGACATACTGCTACAGCCTTCGTGGGTGCTACCATCCTGCATAAGGAGTATGGCTTAACCCGTTCGCCTTGGTACTCGGTGGCAGGTTATGGTGTGGCCACAGCTACTGGTGTGATGCGTGTGCTGAACAACCGTCACTGGGTGAGCGATGTGCTCTCGGGTGCCGGTGTGGGTATCATTTCGGGTGAGCTGGCCTATGCTATGAGCGACCTGATTTTCAAGGGTAAGGGGCTGTTGCGTGGCGATGCCATCAGCGAGCGTAGCATCATCGATCATCCATCGTTCTTCTCTATCTCGATGGGATTAGGATTAGGTTCGCAATCGCTCGACTTCGGTGCGGAGACCATGAGTGATGCCCACGACAACTTTAACCTGAAGTTTGGTGCTTCTACTGCCGTATCTGCCGAGGGTGCCTATTTCTTCAATAAGTATGTTGGTGTGGGTGGTCGTCTGCGTGTGAATAGCACACCTATCAATGGCTGGGACCGCGTGTTGAACTATGCCGACCAGGATGTGAAGGAGATGTTTAAGGATCTTGATGCCGACATGGACCTGAGACCACTGAATAATATCGTCTTCAGAACAGCTGATAAACAGCCTCAGTTTACGATTGAGAGCGACCACCTGACAGAGTTCGCTGCCGACCTTGGTGTGTATTTCAATCTGCCACTCTCTAAGCGTTTTGCTATGGGCGCCAAGTTGCTGGCCGGTCGTAGTATCATGCAGGAGCTGAATCTCTCTGCCCATTACCAGGGTAAGGTGGTGGATGTCAACCCCATGGCCATCTTGGATGATGATCCCAATTTGTTCTACGAGACAGATGAGACCTACGATACCAAATGGGATTACTTTACGCTGAATGCCAACAACACCTTTAAGTGGGGAACAGGTATCTCGCTGACCTATGCCTACAAGGAGAATTATGCCTGGCGCCTGTTTGTAGATTATGATATGGCCCGTAAGACCTATACGTTGGAGTATAATCCCACACAGTTCATGCATTCGGCTCTCCCGACATATTTCGACTTTGCGGAGATGATGCAGGAGATAGATCCGGCATATGCTGCTGACATGATATCGGAGATGTCGCCTGTGACCACACATATAAAAAAGAACCGCCATACTTTCGTAATTGGCGGTTCCTTAACCATATCATTCTAAAAAGATGCGACGTGCTTACTGCTTCAGCAGATTCAGTTTGTGCTGAGGTGCCAGTGCATTCGTAGTCTTTTCGGTATATTCACCTAACTTAAGTGTAGCAGTCGCAGTAATGTTGCGGCTGCTATTTCCTATACAGAAGGTATAGGTACCAGCCTCGGTCAACCACTGACTGTTAGCCTCGT
>JAEEGH010024070.1_pt1 | contig 12324 bp, 8 predicted proteins | sample 9134181 | NCBI WGS metagenome assembly JAEEGH01 (sample SAMN16246544, study PRJNA631951) | gut metagenome | biome: gut microbiome; feature: rumen; material: DP-attached | host: Bos | place: Iran: Karaj | collected 2018-10
TCTCCACATAGACCTCTACGGTGTCACCAATCTTGATGTCGGGGTTGTAGCGGAATTCAGAGGCGGGGATGATGCCGTCGCTCTTGTAACCGATGTTGACAACAACTTCCTTCTTGTCAACCGAGATAACCTTACCGTCAACTACCTGATGGTCGGCTACTTTGTTAAGGGTTTCGTCGTAGGCCTTGTCGAGCTCTTCCTTGCTGACGTTCGCTACGGTGCCATTCTCAAACTCGTCCCAGTTGAACTCGTCGAGCGGCTTAACGTTCTTTGTTAATTCTGACATAATTTGTTTTCTTTTGCCCCTTCTCTCGAAGAGGGCATTGACCGGGACAGACGTTTACCAGGTCGATTTTAGTTGGTTAATAATGTATAGGAGCAGCGTCTGTTCTAACTCCTATCTGCCCGTTTTGGGCAAAGTGGCTGCAAAGATACTGATTTTCAGCGACAAAAACGTGCTGGCAATATCAAAAGCCAGCATATTTACGTTTATTTAACAGTTATGCAGCTCGGCAGCCATTTCCTGTTGCAGTTCGCTGGCTTTCTCGGCAGCAGCTTTAACGAAGTCCTCACCGTTGGAGGCATAGATGATGCCCCGGCTGGAGTTTACAAGCAGTCCGCAGTCTTTTATCATGCCGTACTTGCATACTTCGTGAAGGCTGCCACCTTGGGCACCGACACCGGGAACCAGCAGGAAGTGGGTTGGGGCAAGGCGACGAGTGTCTTCGAACATCTGTCCCTGTGTGGCCCCGACTACGTACATCATCTGCTCGTCGTTAGCCCACTGCTGGCTTCTTCTCAGCACTTTCTCGAACAGGCGTTCACCGTCGGGAGATTCCGTCAGTTGGAAGTCGTGGCTGCCCTTGTTGCTGGTCAGAGCCAACAGGATGACCCACTTTCCTTCGTAGCCGAGGAACGGTGTCACCGAGTCTTCGCCCATGTAGGGGGCAACAGTCAGCGAGTCCACGTCATACTCTTCAAAAAAGGTACGGGCGTACATAGCCGATGTGTTGCCGATGTCACCACGCTTGGCGTCGGCAATGATAAAATGCTGCGGATAGTTTTGCTTCAAGTACTTGATGGTCTTCTCGAAAGCCATGAGTCCCTTCACGCCGAAAGCCTCGTAGAACGCGAGGTTGGGTTTATACGATACGCAGTAGGGGGCGGTTGCATCGATAATGGCCTTGTTGAAGGCAAAGATAGGGTCTTCCTCCTTCAGCAGGTGCTGCGGAATCTTCTTTAGGTCGGTGTCGAGACCTACGCAGAGAAACGACTGCTTCTCGCGGATTTGCTGTATAAGCTCTTGTCTTGTCATAATTCTGATTCTTTCATTCGTTCTGCATTCTCGGCCACGGTGAGAGCGTCAATCATGGGCTGGATGTCGCCACCGAGAAAGCCCTGCAGGTCGTGGGTGGTATAGCCGATACGGTGGTCGGTGACGCGTCCCTGCGGGAAATTGTAGGTACGGATCTTGGCCGAACGGTCGCCGGTAGATACGAGGCTCTTGCGGCGCGAGGCAATGTCGTCCATGTACTTCTGGTGCTCCTTATCATATATAAAGGTATACAGGCGCGAGAGCGCACGTTCTTTATTCTTAGGTTGGTCGCGGGTCTCGGTACACTCGATGAGTATCTCCTCGGTCTCGCCCGTGTTGGGGTTCTTCCACATATAGCGTAGACGGACACCAGACTCCACCTTATTGACGTTCTGACCGCCGGCTCCGCTGGAGCGGAACGTATCCCACTTGATTTCACCCTCATTGACGTGCACCTCAAACTTGTCGGCCTCGGGTAGTACGGCTACCGTAGCCGCCGAGGTGTGCATACGGCCCTGCGTTTCAGTGGCGGGAACTCGCTGTACGCGGTGAACGCCCGATTCATACTTCAACGTGCCATAGACGTCGGCACCGCTAACAGCGAAGTCAATCTCCTTGTAGCCGCCGACGGCACCCTCCGAGACGCTGGTGATGCTGAGCTGCCAGCCCTTGGAGTCACAGTAACTCTTGTACATCTTGAACAGGTCGCCGGCAAAGAGACAAGCCTCGTCGCCACCTGTTCCCGCACGGATTTCCATCTGCACGTTCTTGGCATCCTCAGGATCTTTCGGTATGAGGGCAATTTTTATTTCTTCCTCCAGCTTGGGCTGCAGCTCCTCGTTGACGGTCAGTTCCTCGCGTGCCATCTCCTTCATCTCAGGGTCGTCCTCGTTGGCTAGTATGTCCTTGGCCTCCTTGATGCCGTTCAGACAAGCAATGTAGCGACGGCGGGCGTCCATGATGTCACCCAGGTCCTTGTATTCTTTCGTCAGTTTCACAAAACGGTTCTGGTCGGCAATTACGTCGGGGTCAGTAATCAGCGTGGACACCTCCTCGAAGCGTGCCTCCAGACCGTCGAGCTTTTGTAAAATACTATTGGTAGTTTCTGCCATATTCAATAGTCAAATGTTCCAAATTCAGATTTGATAGTGAGTGAGCGTGTACCTTCCTCGATGTGTCCTATTACTTGGGCATCGATATTGAACGACTTCGAGATGGCAATCACCTGCTCGGCAACCTCTGGGCGCACATAGATTTCCATGCGGTGACCCATGTTGAACACTTGATACATCTCGCGCCAGTCGGTACCTGAGCACTCGTGGATGGCACGGAAGAGCGGAGGTACGGGGAACATGTTGTCCTTCACAACGCGACAGTTCTCATTCACGAAGTGCAGCACCTTGGTCTGTGCACCGCCTGTGCAGTGTACCATACCGTGAATCTCAGGACGCAGTTCGTCGAGCAGCCGCTTGATGACCGGGGCGTAGGTGCGGGTAGGGGAGAGCACCAGCTGGCCCATATCAGGGAGCTTTGTATGTTGACATGCCATGTCAACATACGGGACGGAGTCGGTCAGCTGGTACTTTCCGCTATACACCAGTTCGTCGAGCACGGCGTGGTCGAAGCTTTCGGGATAACGCTCTGCCAGATATTTGGCGAACACGTCGTGACGGGCACTGGTCAGACCATTGCTGCCCATGCCGCCGTTGTACCGCTTCTCATACGTGGCCTGTCCTGTGGAGGAGAGGCCTACGATGACGTCACCTGGCCGGATATTGGCATTGTCGATGACATCGCTGCGCTTCAAGCGACAGGTGACGGTAGAGTCGACGATAATGGTGCGAACAAGGTCGCCCACGTCGGCCGTCTCGCCGCCGGTAGGATAGATGCCGATGCCCATCTCGCGCAGTTCGCCGAGCAACTCGTCCGTACCGTTGATGATGGCCGAGATGACCTCACCGGGAATCAACAGCTTGTTGCGTCCGATAGTCGAGCTGACGAGGATATTGTCAACGGCACCCACACAGAGCAGGTCGTCGGTGTTCATCACAATGGCGTCCTGGGCAATGCCCTTCCATACGCTGAGGTCGCCCGTCTCCTTCCAGTACATGTAAGCCAGGCTCGACTTCGTGCCGGCACCGTCGGCATGCATGATGTTACAGTATTCCGGGTCGCCGCCTAAAATGTCGGGTATGATTTTGCAGAAGGCTTGCGGGAACAGGCCTTTGTCGATGTTCTTGATGGCGTTGTGAACATCTTCCTTGGCGGCACTTACGCCGCGCATCATATAACGGTTGTCAGCCATTCCTTAGAACTTTACTTTCGGAGCACTCTGGGCGTCAGCGTCAGCTTCGAACTTGTCCATCTTGGCAAAGCCGAATACACCGGCAAGGATGTTTTTGGGGAACGAACGGATGACGACGTTGTAGTTCTGCACAGCGGCATTGAACTTGTTGCGAGCCTCGTTGATGCGGTTCTCGGTGCCTTCAAGTTGTACTTGAAGGTCGCGGAAGTTCTCATTGGCTTTCAGTTCGGGATAGTTCTCGCTGATGGCAATCAGTTTGCCTAATGCTGAGCCGAGTTCACCCTGTGCCTTTTGGAACTCCTGCAGCTTCTCAGGTGTCAGATTGGTGGGGTCGAGGGTAATCTGGGTGGCCTTGGCACGGGCATTGACCACAGCCTCGAAGGTACCCTGCTCGTGGGCGGCATAGCCTTTGACGGTCTCCACGAGGTTGGGGATGAGGTCAGCACGGCGCTGATAGGCCGACTGTACGTTGGCAAGGGCTGTCGTGGCAGTTTCCTGTTCGCCAACCATAGAGTTGTAAGCACTTGCAGCCCACATGGCGATAACGACCACAGCTGCGATAATTCCAATTGTTCCTTTTGTCAGTTTCATAATCGTAATATTTTAATTGTTCAACGTTCAATGTTCAACGTACATCGTTTACCAACTTGACGTGGCACCGCCACCGCCCGAACTGCCTCCTCCAAAGCCGCCGCCGCTGAAGCCTCCACCTCCGCCACTGAAGCCACCGCCTCCACGGCCGCCAAAACCTCCGCCTGAGACGAAGACTGCCTGCTCCAAGAACGGGTTGGCTGCCAAGGCTGCGGCAGATGAAAGGATGCCGTAGCGTTTGCCGATATATAAGGAGAAAATGGTCCAGAACAGCACCATCAGCATATAGAAGCCCATAGAGCCAAGGTCGTCATCCTCTTGCGGGCTGACGAGGGGTGCCATGACGGGCATCTCCTTTCCTTGCAGTAGGTTATAGATGGCCTGCGTCAGATAGAGCATGCCGCTGTCGGGCATTTCGGCCTTCATGCTCGGCACAAGGTATTCACTTTGCAGCCTGGAGCACTCGGCATCGGTCAGGTCGGCTTCGAGTGAACGGCCTGTATGGCTGCGGAACAGCCGGTCGCCGTAGGCCAGCACCATGACCAGACCACGGTCATTCTTGCCGACATGATAGATGTCGAAGATGTCTTGGGCGAAGCGGAAGATGTCCTGGTCCTCAATGTGGTTGACAATGGCCACGACCGACTCGATGTCCAGACTGTCGTCCATCTGCTTGAGCAGCACGTTCAGCCGCTGCTCCGTCTCAGGAGTGACGATGCCGTCGGGGTTCGACACGTAGCGTGAACCGTCGGTCAGATGGGGCATGGGAATGGTCTTGGCCGTCCATACCTTATCCTCTGTCGGTTCCATGACACCAGCCTGCCGGGCTTCTTCTGGTTTCTCCATCGATGCTAACGTATAGTTGCATGCCAGCAGTTGGACGAAGATGCCTGCTGCGATAAGCCATTTCCAGTAGCGTTTGTAGGCAAAGGCCGAAGCCGTCTGCTGCTTCCACTGCTGTATGTAGGCTTTGTATTCGCGCTTGTAGTCTGACACGTTGTCGTCGTACATGGCTGAATACTCGCGCTTCAGTCCCTTGGTACCCGTAAACATCACTTGCTTGCGGGTTTCGTAAGATCGTTCCAGCTGTTCGGTGATGGCATTGTATTTGCTGACAATCTTCCGGACATTCCCCTTCCTTTCAGCTAACAGACGGCGCTGCTCATCCCGGTTCTTGTGGTCGGTCAGCAGGCCGCTGGCAATCAGGGTGCCGAAGGTACCGCCATAGATGTATGGCAGCAGCTCAGCTATCTGCTGATCGGCACCGATGCTGAAGGGCAGAAAGAATGCCACCACTGCCAGAACGGCGCCCAGCATAATCTTCGTAACGCTATTCTTCATTGTTTTGCTCTCTTATTTATCGTGCCAGAATTCCCAGGATGCGAAGGCCTGCAGGAGCAGCATCTCGAGACCGTTCTTCACCTCGGCACCCCGTTCCAACCCACGTTTCATGAAGAGGGTCTCGTCGGGATTGTAGATGAGGTCGTACAAGATGTTGTGATAATCCATTGCCTCGTAGGGCAGCTTGGGACATTCTTCGGTGTGGGGATACATGCCCAAGGGCGTGCAGTTCACGATGACGTTGTACTCCTTGATTACCTCAGGCGTGATGTTTTCATACTGGATGGTACCCGGCCGCTCGTATCGGCTCACGAAGACCGTTTCCAGTCCTAACGACTTCAGCCCGTAGTTGATGGCTTTCGAGGCACCGCCTGTCCCCAGGATCAGGGCCTTCTTGTGCCACTTCTTGTCGAGCATCGGCTCAATGCTCTGCGTGAAGCCAATGACATCGCTATTGAACCCCTTCAATTTGATTTTCTTCCCCTCATGGGTGACACGTATTACATTGACGGCACCGATGGCCTGGGCCTCGGGGGCGATGCTGTCTAAATACTCCATAACCTTTTCTTTATAAGGTATGGTGACGTTCAGCCCCTTCAGATTAGGGGTCTTGTCGAGCACCTCCAGTAGCTGGTCAATGCTGGAAATCTCGAAGTTCTCATACCTCGCGTTGATGCCTTCGTCAGCAAACTTCTGGTTGAAGTAGCTGATGGAGAACGAGTGGCCTAAAGGATAGCCGATGAGTCCGTATTTGTCCATAGGGTAGGATAGGGTTTAATGGTTCTATTTAGTTGCAAAATACATGGTGCAGATGCCGAAGGTCAGTCGGCGGAAAGTCGCCTCGCGGAATCCGGCTTTCTTGAGAATCCCGACCATGCGCTCTCCTTGCGGGAAAGCCTCAATGGTCTTTGTCAGGTACGAGTAGGCGCTGCGGTCCTTGCTGATAAGCCGTCCGTAGACGGGCAGCACCGTGTGAGAGTATATGTGGAACAGCTGCTTCATGGGGAACTTCACAGGCGTCGTCAGCTCGACGATGCTCAGGTGTCCGCCACTTTTCAGCACACGCCCCATTTCAGCCAGTCCACGGTCGAGGTCGGCAAAGTTGCGGATGCCGAAAGCAGCTGTCACGGCGTCGAAAGTCTCGTCCTGATAGCTCAGGCGCAGACAGTCCTCTTTTTCAAAAGAGATGATATGCTCAAGACCAGCCTCCTCCACTTTTCTGCGGCCTATCTGCATCATGCCTTCGCTGATGTCGGCCCCAATGAGCCGTTCTGGCTTCAGCATCTGTGCTGCAAGAATTGCAAAGTCACCCGTCCCCGTGGCAATGTCGAGCATCGTCTTCGGACTGTAAGGCGCCAACTGGCTGATAGCCTTGCGGCGCCATCCGCGGTCGATGTCCCACGACAGCCGGTGATTTAGCCGGTCGTAGGTAGGGGCGATGTTGTCGAACATCGCTTCCACCTGAGCAGCCTTCTCGCCGTTCGAGTAGGGATTGATAGCTTCTTGCTGGTAGGTCATGGTCTAATGGGACTTCTAATGGGAGTTAGTAACTTTTCAGCCAGTTGGCCACATTCTGCTCGATGCGTCCGGCTATGTCGCCCGTCTCAGCAGCACGGTCAAACTTCTCGCCGACAATGTGCTCATACAGTTCGATGTAGCGCTCTGAGACACTCTCAGCATATTCGTCGGTGATTTCGGGCATCACCTGTCCGGGCTCGTTCATGAAGTTATGCTCGATGAGCCACTGGCGCACGAACTCCTTCGAGAGCTGCTTCTGCGGCTTGCCTTTTGCTAATTTCTCCTCGTAGCCGTCGGCATAGAAGTAGCGGCTCGAGTCAGGTGTGTGAATTTCGTCGATGAGGTACACCTTGCCGTCGCGCTTGCCGAACTCATACTTCGTGTCCACCAGGATGAGGCCACGCTTGGCGGCAATCTCCTGACCGCGGGCAAAGATGCGGCGTGTGTAGTCCTCCATCACGGCGTAGTCCTCGGCGCTGACCAGTCCTTGGCTGATGATTTCCTCCTTTGAGATGTTCATGTCGTGCCCCTCGTCGGCCTTCGTCGTCGGCGTGATGATAGGCTCTGGGAACCGCTCGTTCTCCTTCATGCCGTCGGGCAGCTTCACGCCGCACAGTTCCCTGCAGCCGTTCTTATACTCACGCCAGGCCGAGCCGGTCAGTATGGAGCGGATAATCATCTCCACGCGGAATCCCTCGCACTTCAGTCCCACCGTCACCATAGGGTCGGGCGTGGCCAGCTTCCAGTTGGGGCAGATGTCAGTCGTGGCATCTAAGAACTTAGCGGCTATCTGGTTCAGCACCTGGCCCTTGAACGGTATGCCCTTCGGCAGCACCACGTCGAATGCCGATATGCGGTCAGTCGCCACCATCACCATCAGGTCATCATTGATGTTATACACATCGCGTACCTTTCCATGATACACGCTTTTCTGTCCCTCAAACTGGAACTCAGTCTTTGTTAATGCGTTTGCCATAAACAATAATTCTTTGTAAAATTGCAATTTGGTTGCAAAGTTACAAAGAATTATTGAGATTCGGAAACACTTGTCCGATTATTTAATAAAAATGTTCACATCACTCACCGCCGTCAGCTTTTTCGCCGACGATGACCTTTGCGTCCTTCTTCACTAAGCCGTTATCACCGCCGCCGAAGACGTTGCCCAATATCTTGGCTCCGTCCTTGATGAACACCTTGGTCCAGATAGAGGTGCTAAATCTGTTCTCGTCCAACGAGGTATTACCGCGGCTGGCACCGAATACACTACCGCCATAGCCTGCCATGATATTTTCTTCATCACCTATTTGTGGTCTAATGACAGTCTCGCCTATCTTCAGTCCGCCAATAGTGACAAGGTTGAGCGACTGTTTGCCGATATCATTCTTATGATTCGGGTCTGTAGGCAGATAGGGGTCGTATGTCTGTCCTATCTTGGGTGCTCCCACACTGGCCATAGAGCCGCCGCCGTAGACATTACGGTGGATGAGTCCACCCTTGATGTCGACTGTGGCGAAACGAGTGACGGAACCGGCAGAAGTGCTGAATCCTGACACTGCAACCTTGTCTCCGGAATAGCCATCAGCATACTCCAAAGACGAAGTGTATAGACTGATGCCCGAACCAGCACCATAGACATTGCCTCGATGCAACCACTGGTCGTTGTTGATTTTGTCGGTCTTTAAGAGACTGCGGTTTCCATTGTTGTACTGCAGACCTATCTCGCCGCCGAATACTGTCACCTTCGTGTCGCGGCGCACGTGTCCGTCCTGACCACCGCCATAGACGCTGGCGAAAATGGTGGGGCCGGCCAGTTCCCATTTGTCTTTGCCACTGGCAAGAGCATCATATTGTTCGGTCGTAAGAACATCTCCAACCTTGTAAGTCTTGTCGCCGATGGTACATGCGGTCTTGCACCTATAGCCGCCTATGGTGACATCTGTCTCGTTCACATAGCCAGAGAAGAAGGCTGGGCAGTAGTGGTAGCGTGGCGTCAGGTCAGCGGGTACGTTTGGAGCAGCCTCACCGGCACTTCCACCGAACACATTACCATAGGGCAGATTGTTCTTTATTGAATTGTTGGGATTTTTTGCGTCAATGTACCCTACGGTGCCACCGATCACTTTGACTGTAGTCTTGCCGCTGTTCAGGAAGTGCCAGGCATCATCGCCCACAGTTGAAGTCGTGAATAATGCCGATTCAATCTTCTCGCCATAGCCCGTAGGATAGTAGTCGTCCGTTCCGCTGGCAAAGTTGCCCTTACCTACCGAAGCCATGTTTCCGCCGCCATAGACATTACGTCCCACACGGCCCCCGTTCATGGTGACGTAGGTGTTGCCCATCACTCGGCCTGAAATGAGGCTGTAGATATTGCTCTTGTATGTTCCTTCGCCGCCAATCTTGTTCAGCGTAATCTCATAGGTTCCCTTACCCTTGCCTGCACCGTAGAGAGAGTGCCCAATAAGACCCTTGTTCAGCGTTACGTGGGTGTCGCTATAGACGTAGCCGTCCTCACCGCTGCCGTGTACAGAACCAGTGATGCACTGCTTCGAGAAGTCATTCTGGATAGTTTCTTCATCTGTCATCTCGATGGCTTCTGGATAGTCAATAGTCACTTCCGTCTCCTTAACTACTGCCAGATGCGCCGTTGCATAGCGGTCGCCGGCCTTACCGCGGGAGCTGCCATAGACATCGCCGCCGTCCAACTGCATGGTACCGATATGGCCGCCCGTGACGTTGACTGTAGCCTTGCCGGTGTTATTGGCAAACTCAAACTTGTACGGCCAGCTCAGGGCAAAGCTTGTGGTTTCAGATTCGTGCTTCTCCTCACTGGTAATCGTACCCACCGATGCCATGGCACCACCTCCATAGACAGAACGTCCGATATGGCCGCCATAGATGTTGACGAAGGTGTTGCCTGCAACCATACCCGACTTCGGGTTCCAGAAATCTACACCATCAATCTTATAGGTATCTGAACCACTACCGGCACCATAGACGTTACCACGGTATAGTTGAACATCCTTTTCAAGTGTCTTATTTGTGAAGTACCACCAAGGATCAGGCGTTTCAGTACCAGGAATCATATCAACAATACCGATAGTACCGCTATAGACGTTCACCGTAGCACTCTCGTCGTTGTGACCATTCTCACCACCGCCATAGACAGAGCCCTTAATGAGCGGAGATGACAAGTTATTTGGAGTTTCAGAATTACCAATGGTGACAATCGATTTGTTCACCCATGCCACACGGTCGTATGGATCAACGGCAGGTGAACCTTCTGGCTTCTGCAGGTCACCTCGTGACGAACCGAATACGAGACCGTTGTCACGTCCGCTGATACCAATGGTACCACCTGTGATGGTGACAGTAGCCGTGCCAGTAGGTGTTTTCTGGGCATCTGGACTTGCAGGATTGATGACTGTTCCATCAGTGTATTCCCAATTGTATGGCACACCAGCAATAGGAATATAGGCAGGAGCATTTGTTCCGTTAGACAGACTGAACGTACCCACAGAAGCCAGAGCACCACCACCATAGACATTGTGATACACGTTACCACCACTGATAGTGACGTTTGTGTTACCCTTCACCAGTCCGGCAATAGTGGATTGTTCGCTACCACGGCCACCGCCAAAGACGTTACCCATGCGCCAGCCACCGAACATCACGTAACCCGCATCAGAATCATCAGCAGGCTTTACCTCGTCGCGACCGATCTTAGTAGTACCACTAATGGTAACATCAGTATTGCCACCCACGGCCCCCAGTTCACCACCGCCATAGACACTCGCTCTCACGATAGCATTAGTTACAGCAACTTTTGCATTGTTTGCGACGTAGGCTGACAGTTTTTCTACCTGAGATACTGGCGTACTAACATTGTCCTGCACATCTACTATGGTTCCTGTACCACCACCATAGACACTACCATAGGTATACATCACTGGTTTGGTGTCGCCTTCTGCTGTCTTGTCAACAATCTCTGTACCGATAGTACCACCAGTAATGTTAATCTCGGTGCCCCATTGCTTTTCGGCTGTAGTATGTGTGCCTTGTACAGCACCGAACTCACCACCACCATAGACATTACCCTTGATGGTACCTCCTGTCATGGTGAGCTTAGTACTCTTCACATTACCCAGTTTATGCCAATCGACAGCTGTGATGACTGATGTGCCGTCCAACTGCTCACGACGTCCCATACCGCCTGCATAGACATTACCACCTTTGGTGTGCAACAGACGGTGAGTGTATGTCGTGGTTTCACCGGTTGTTTTGCTTGTCGTTTCATAAGTAGTGTTCGGAACATAGTTCGTTGTCTTCCATGCAGCCAGACCTTCGGTGGTAATTGTTGAAGGCACATTCTGGAACTCCCAGTCATTACCGATAGTACCACCGCTGATGTTGATTTCTACATGGCCACGCTTGAAGTCAGTTTTTGCATCACGAACATACGTGCCATTTTTCTGATACCAGTCGCCATAGCCGTCATCTTGCATCTCGCCGTACATCTTGTGGCCGTCAGTAGTCTCTATCTCAGTTTCCGCATACAGTCCGTAGCCCACAGAGCCCAGACGGCCACCGCCATAGACAGAGCCTAACATTGTACCACCAGAGATATTCATGGTCACACTACCAGCCACATTACCGGCCGTATAAGCATCGCCAGCGAAACCACGACCACCACCGAAGACGTTACCATCCACGTAAGAGGTTCCCCAAGTTCCAATCTTGGCATCATCGCTGATGTTCATTGTTACATTACGCATCACGTGACCATCCTCACCGCCACCGAAGACTGAACCATAAATCCATCCACCGGTAACGTTCACTTCAACATCCTGCACATTGGTCTGCTTGTTGAACAATACACGTGGGTCACCTTTACCGGCACCGAACAGATAGCAAGTCACTGGGTGAGCGGCAATCTGCCCCAGAGTACGAGGCACACCGATGGTACCACCCGACATCGAAACAGTACTCTTGCCTGCCACATTGGTCAACTCGTTACCTCCATAGACATTGGTCAGAATATGTCCGCCCTTGATTTCCACCAAGGTGTTACCACCTACATCACCAGCCTTCCAGTGCCATTTACCAGCCTTGTAGGGGAAATAACCAGAGCCGCCACCGAAGACGTTGCCATAGAAGGTGCTACCGTTATCAGCAATCGTACTACCGCCCTTGGAATCATAACTACCAGCATATATATCGTGGGCAGCATATTTGCCAGTTGTTGCCTGTCCATACT
>JAEEGH010024072.1_pt1 | contig 12323 bp, 11 predicted proteins | sample 9134181 | NCBI WGS metagenome assembly JAEEGH01 (sample SAMN16246544, study PRJNA631951) | gut metagenome | biome: gut microbiome; feature: rumen; material: DP-attached | host: Bos | place: Iran: Karaj | collected 2018-10
ACCGCTAGTCAATTACGTAATGATTTACCAGAATTCTCTTCTGGTGACGAAGTCAAAGTGTCTGTCCGTATCGTTGAAGGCAACAAGACTCGTATCCAAAACTTCCAAGGCGTCGTTATCGCTCGCCGCGGTGGTGGTGTTTCCGCGACATTTACAGTTCGTAAAGTGAGCGGTGGCATCGGTGTGGAAAGAACTTTCCCAGTTCATTCTCCAGCAGTTGCTTCTGTGCAAGTCGTGCGCAGAGGTAAAGTGAGAAGAAACAAAATCACTTATATCCGTAAATTGTCTGGCAAATCTGCTAGAATCAAAGAAATTCTCTAGTAGACAGATTTATTTAGAAAAAAGGGGTTCATTTGAATCCCTTTTTTGTTGCGTGTATGCGTAACATCTCATATAATGAGAAAGATGAAAAACAAGAAACTTAAAGCCATATTATCGATTACTGGGTATTTTCTATTAGTGCTTGCCATTTGCTTTAGTGGGGCATTAGTTTTTCATTCTGTTTATTATGAATTAATTTATGTTTCTGGTATTTCAATGTCACCAACATTAAATGGATCGGAAGATGAGAAATCTGGAACAGTTGTTGACTTTGGTATTGTTGATTCTCATAAATCGGCTATTAACCATATCAAACGTTTCTCAATCGTATCAACTTACTATTCTGATGATTATTCCCTTTCTGGAGCTTTAAAACCTAGCCCAAAACAGAAAATTAAAAGAGTAGTGGCTTTGCCAAATGAAACTTTCAAGATTGAAGATAGCAAATTATATGTCATGAAAGATGGAGAATTCGAATATATTCCTTATTCCTTTAATATTAATCCTGCAGTTGAAGATGCTTATACAGGAAAAGATATCGACGAAACAACTTTAGGAGAAGATGAATATTGGGTTTTAGGCGATAACCGTTCCAATTCTAGAGATTGTGGCACGCTTAATGAGCCAGTTAAAGAAGAGTATTTGATTGGTGTTCTTGTCGCAATTGAAGGCAAAGCAGAACTTAAGATTAAAAAAATGGTTTGTCCTTCTTGTGGGAAGACCTATAAAGTTGGAACAAATCTCTGCCAAAGTTGCTACAAATCTTTGACGCCAGAATATGAGTTGGTACACAAAAAATACCAATGGCCTAAGTATTATTAAGGAGCATTATGGGACAACAAATTCACTGGTTTCCAGGGCACATGAATAAGGCCCTAAATGAAGTCGAAAATAAGGTTAAACTCGTTGACGTGGTTATCGAACTTTTTGATGCGCGTGCTCCTATCTCCTCTATCAACGAAAATTTAGGTAAAATTACCGCCAATAAAAAGAAGCTTGTTGTGTTAACTAAAATAGACCTTGCTGATGCCGAACAAACTAAGAAATGGATGGAGGTTTTGTCAAAGCAATTTGATGCCATAATTTCGCTTGATTTGAAGAGCTCGAATGCTGAAGTAATTTTATCAAAAGCTGTCATCAATTTAGGCAAAGACAAGTGGGCAAAAGAGATGGCAAAAGGTATGAAGCCTCAACCAATCAGAACCATGATTATCGGTATTCCAAATGTTGGTAAGTCTTCCCTCATAAATCGACTCGCTAAACGTAAGGCTGCAGGTGTACAAAATAAGCCTGGTTATACACGTGGCGAACAATGGATAAAAGTGAATAAAGATTTTTTGCTTCTAGACACACCTGGTATCCTTCCAATGAGCTATACTGATACGAAAAAGGCTGCAAATCTGGCACTAATTGGCGCAATTCGCGAGGATATTTTGCCAAATGAGCAACTTGGCGAGCTTTTAATTAGCTTCCTAAAATCCCATTATCCTAATGCTTTAAATGAGAGATTTGGCATCTCAGAAATCACTGATAGAATTACTGTTTTGAATCAAATTTCAGAGCGTCGAAAAGTAGTCTCAAGCACAGGCGAAAATGACCTCATTAGATCTGAGGCTTTACTCTTAAAAGAATTTAAAGATGGCCTACTTGGAAAGATCACTCTTGAATGGTATGAGTCTTGATTTAGATGAACAATATATTAAAGAAGGATATCGCTTAATCGTCGGTACTGATGAAGCGGGAAGAGGATGCCTTTTGGGCCCTGTTTTTGCCGCGGCTGTCATTCTTCCAATTGGCTTTAAATCTGAGTTAATAAATGATTCAAAAAAACTCACTGCAAAGCAAAGAGAAGAAGCCTTTGATATTATCGTTAAAAACGCTGTTGATTATGCCATCTGTTCTATTGATCCTGATACGATAGATGAGGTTAACATTTTAAATGCTTCACGCATGGCTATGCAGAACGCAATTGCTAAGCTCAAAACTAAATATGATATCATCCTCACAGACTGCATGAAGATGAAGGGATATGATGTTCCAGTTGTCGACTTGATTCATGGTGACGCTTTATCTCAAACAATTGCCGCTGCTTCTATCTTAGCCAAGGTCTCTCGTGATAGATGGTGTGAAGAGATTGATAGCAAATATCCGGCCTACCACATTAAGAAAAACAAAGGTTATGGCACAAAAGACCATCTTGCAGCGCTTAAAGAGTTTGGCCCAGTAAAACACCTTCATCGCTTCTCTTACGCTCCTATAAAAGCCTGTTTTATCGAAAAAATTTCACTTTTCTAAAAAATATTAACCATTTTTCGAAAAATCTTCCTATTGGGTAAGTAGGAGGACTTTTTTATGTCTGAACAAAAATTTTATGATGGTCGACTTCTGTTAATCTATCTTGCAGTGAAGCTCCAAGGTGATTATGACAAGATGGTTTTAGCCATCCATAATGACGATTACCCAGTTACTTACGAAGAAGCGCTCAAGGTTTATGAGTCTCTTCAATGCAAAGTGGTTACTTTGCTCGATTATGAGTATCCAGAACGTTTGAAATATATCTGGCATCCGCCTTTAGTGCTTTTCTATTACGGTGATCTGTCCTTACTCAATAAGAGATGTATCGCTACTGTCGGATCGCGTGATTATAGTGACTATGGAAAAGAGTGCACCGAAAAGATCATTAGCCAAATCATTAAAGGGAATGTTCTTGTCTCAGGTTTAGCACGAGGCATTGACACAATTGCTCACGAAACAGCAATTAAAAATGGTGGTAGAACGATCGCGGTATTAGGAAGTGGTATTGATTGCTGCTATCCACCTGAGAATCAAGGACTCTATGAAGAAATCAAAAAGAATCACTTATTAATAAGTGAATATCCATTTGATACGCCTCCAGACAGAGAACACTTTCCTCAACGCAATCGTATCGTTGTTGGCTTAGGAGATGCTATTTTTGTACCGCAGATTAATAGTTACCACAGTGGCACAATGATATCGTTCAATTATGGAGCGGAAATTGGTAAACCAATCCTTGTTGTTCCTTTCCCACCAGGTAGCGATACTATCAACAATCAGCTTATCAATGAAGGTGCTATTCTCGCAGATAGTGGTCCGCAAATCTTGGATGAACTCGGTTGGAAGTAAGAGTGAAAAAATCGCAAATTTTGTTAAATATATCTCTCTTATATTTAATTAAGGAATAAAGGGAAAATGCCGTTGACAATCCCTTTTTGGAAGGCTATAGTTTTGTCTCGGAAGTGCTCGAATGAAGTTAGTTATTGTCGAATCACCTGCTAAATGTACCACAATCAAAAGATACCTCGGTGAGGACTATCAAGTGATGGCCTCACTAGGCCATATACGTGACTTGGCCACCTCTGGCAAAGACGGTTTAGGCGTGGACGTAAATAATGACTTTTCACCAACTTATATTATTAATAAGGATAAACAACACATCGTCCGTGAACTTAAAAATGCGATGTACAAATGTGATGAAGTCATCCTCGCTACCGACCCTGATAGAGAAGGTGAAGCAATTGCCTGGCATTTAGCCCAAGTTTTAGGTTTGGATGTTGATACCACAAAGCGCTTAGAATTCCATGAAATCACTCGTGATTCCATTGGTGAAGCGATGAAACATCCACGTACAATTGACCAAAACTTAGTTTCTAGTCAAGAAACTAGAAGAATCATCGACCGTATTATTGGCTTTAAATTATCCACACTTTTATTTAAGAAAATCCGCTCTCGTTCTGGTGGTCGTGTCCAATCCGCAACACTCAAAATGATCGCGGATCACGATGAAGAAATCGCCAAGTTTGTGCCAGAAGAATACTGGGTTATTAATACCAAAATCAATGCTTTTAAACGTAACTTCTCCGTTACTCTTTTAGCGGATTCTGGTGAAGCTATTAAAATCGCTAATGGTGTCCAAGCTAATGAAATCTTAGCCCGCATTCCAGATAACTTAGTAGTGGACAAGGTCGAAAAGAAAATCAAAGTCAGTGATAGTAAAGAACCATTCATTACTTCCACACTTCAACAAGAAGCATTCTCTAGACTTAAATTCAAAACCAAAAAGACCCAACTCGTTGCCCAACAATTATATGAAGGTATCGAAGTTGATGGTGAACACGTTGGTTTGATTACTTATATGCGTACTGATAGTACCCGTCTTTCTCCAACTTTTGTCCAAAGAGCGACCGCTTTTATCCAAGAAAAGTTTGGTAAAGAATACCTCGGTCATGCTAAGAAAATTAGACAAGTTTCCATGATGCAAGATGCCCATGAAGCCATCCGTCCAACAAGCAATCATAGAACCCCAGAATCAGTGCGTAAATTCTTAACAAATGACCAATACAATTTGTATAAATTAATCTATAATCGTACACTTGCTTCTTTGATGCAATCAAAGAAAGATGAACAAATGACCATCTACTTAAAAGGCAATGATCTCCTTTATAAACTCGATTTAACAAGAACTGTTTTTAAAGGTTATGAAGTCATCTATGCCGATACTGAAAAAGAAGAAAATCACTTCGATTATTTCCCAGATTTTGAAATTGGTTCTTCTTTCAAAGTCATTGAAAAACAAGCCGAACAAAAATTCACTCAAGCTCCTGCTCATTATTCCGAAGCTAAGATTGTTAGACTGATGGAAGAAGTGGGTATTGGTAGACCATCTACATACGCTTCCACAATTGATACCATCAAGAAGAGAAAATATGTCGAAGATCAAAGCGGCATCTTAACTGTCACTCCACAAGGTTCATTAACTTCCACAGTTTTGAATAAATATTTCCCTGAAATTATCGATACCAAATATACCGCTTTAATGGAAAAGAAACTCGATAATATCGAAGAAGGAAATCAATCACGTAGTAAAATTCTTAATGAATTCTACTACCCATTCATTGAACACTTCAATAAAGTCAGTCAAGTGATGTATAAAGAAAAGTTCGTTGAAACTGGTGAAAAGTGCCCAGTTTGTGGCGCGTCTCTCGTGGTCAAAGAAGGCAAAAACGGTTCCTTTGTTGGTTGCTCAAACTTCCCAACATGTAAGTATGTGCAAAAAGAAGAAAAACCAGCTAATGCGGCAACCCCAATCGGTGAAAAATGTCCTGACTGTGGTGGTGACCTCTTGCTTAGACAAAAGAATGGTACCTCTTTCTTAACTTGTTCTAACTTCCCAAAGTGTCGTTACACAAGAAAAATGTTGACCACCAATGTCTCCCCAACTATTGAAGATGCTAAGCCAGTCAAAGACTGCCCAGACTGCGATGGTTACTTAATTAAGAAAAAAGGTAAATATGGATATTTCCTAGGTTGTATCAATTATCCAAAGTGCAACCACATGGAAAGAATCAAAAGAACTAAACGGAAATAATCCGTTTTTTTCTTTCTTTTTGCTATTATATAAGCATGAATAAACCGGAACAGGAATTCCTCGATCATCTACAATACGTCAGAAACTATTCCAAAAAGACTGTCTCCTCTTATCAAGAAGACATTGATCTTTTTTGTGAATTCATTTTTAACGAAGGCGTCTTAATGGAAGATGTCGATATCATCTGCATCCGTAATTTCTTAACCGAAGAACTCAATCGTGGCGTTTCTAAAAGAAGCTGCAAGAGAAGACTCTGCTCTTTAAAACACTTCTATAAATACATGGTTAATGTAGGTTATATAAAAGATAATCCATTCATTTTTGTCTCATCTCCTAAAATAGAAACCAAATACCCACATGGTCTATATAAAGAACAAATCCAGGAGCTCTTCAAACGCAACGCTGAGAGAACAGATAATTTAAAGAATCGTGACCAAGCGATCCTCTATTTGCTCTACTATTCTGGTATCCGTGCTCAAGAACTCGTCACACTTAATATTCAGGACATTTCCTTACGTGATAGGAGGGTACGTGTTCTCGGAAAAGGCAATAAGGAGCGCGTTGTTCCATTCTCCGCGGAATGTCAATCAGTCCTAAAGAAATACATCGATACCGATCGAAAAGAACTATTAAAACTCTATATGGAGAACATTAAAAAGAAGCCACAAAAAGAAGGCTTAGATTTGATCCAATCTCCATTATTCTTCAACGCTCGTGGTGAGAAGTTAACCACCCGTGGATTAGAGTATATCCTAGACGCCATTGAAGAGAAAATTGGGCTATATGTAGGTTTACACCCACACATCCTTAGACACTCTTTTGCGACCCATCTATTAGAGAACGGCGCTGACCTTCGTGTCATTCAAGAGTTACTCGGTCATGAGAGTATAAACGCTACTCAGGTTTACACTCATGTGACAGAGGAAGCCATGAAAGAAACATACATGAATGCTCACCCTCGAGCAAAAAAGAAATAATTTACTTGCACACATAAGTGCGCTTTGTTAATATTATTAACGCTGTGTGTACAGCAAATACGCACACTGTGGATTGAACCGCCGATGTGCTTGGCAAATGCCAAGTGGTATGTTCTTAGAAGCAGTGGAGGTAAAACAAAAGGAGGCCAAATAAATGGCAGAAGAAAAGAAAGAAGTTTTAGAACAACCAGTCGAAGCTGAAGTTGCTCCAGAACAAGCTGCTAATCCAACAATGGACGCAGTTATGCATGATCCTGATGCACCAGTTATTACCATGAGAAAGCTCTTAGAAGCTGGCGCTCACTTCGGTCATCAAACCCGTAGATGGAACCCAAAGATGAAAAAGTACATCTATGGTGCAAGAAATGGTGTTTACATCATTGACTTACAAAAAACAGTCGACGCAATTACAGAAGCCTATGCCAAGATGAAAGAAATCGTTGACAATGGTGGTAAAGTCTTATTCGTCGGTACCAAGAAACAATGTCAAGAAGCTACCCAACAAGAAGCTTTGCGTTCTGGTAGTTTCTACATCACCAACCGCTGGTTAGGTGGTACATTAACAAACTTCAAGACCATCCAATCCCGTATTAGATACTTGAAAGAACTCGAAAGAAGAGAAGAAGAAGGCGAATTAGACCTCTTAAGCAAGGTTGAAGCCGCTCAACTCCGTAGAGAAAAAGACAAATTATCCAAAAACTTAGAAGGCATTAAGGAAATGAGAAAAGTTCCTAACGCCGTCTTCGTTATCGACCCACGCATTGAACACAATGCTGTTGCCGAAGCTCGCAAATTAAACATCCCAGTCTTTGCTATCGTTGATACAAACTCTGATCCAGATGTTGTTGACTATGTCATCCCAGCTAACGACGATGCAGTTCGTTCCTTCAGCTTAATCTTAGCCGTCATCGCTGACGCTATCGTTGAAAGTAAGAATGGTGTCCCAGTCGTTGCTTATACAAAAGATGAAGGCGAAGCCGTCACCATGAAAGAAGTCATTCGCCAAACAGAAAAAGAAAACGCTGAAAAATTAGCGAGAATCAGAGCGGAAAGACAAGCTCGTCAAGAAGCTTTCGAAAAAGAACAAGCTGAAAGAGAAGCTCGTAGAAACGCTGACAAACCAAAAAGAGCCAAAAAACCAGCTCAACCAAAAGAAGAAAAACCAGCTGAAGAAGCCGCTCCAGCCGAAGAAGTGAAAGCTGAAGAAGCTCCAGCAGAAGGAGAAAACAAATAATGGCACTTATTGATTTAATTAAACAATTACGTGATAGAACCGGTGCCGGTTTAATGGATTGTAAAGCCGCATTATTAAATAATGATGAAGACTTAGACAAAGCCACTGACTGGTTAAGAGAAAAAGGTTTAGCCAAAGCCGCCAAAAAGGCTGATCGTATTGCCGCTGAAGGTTTAGCCCTCACCAAGACATGCGAAAAATGTGGTTGCACCGTGATCTTAGAAGTCAACTGTGAAACAGACTTCGTCGCCAAAGGCGATGCCTTCAAAGAACTCGTTGATAACGTCGCTGGTGTCATCCTCAAAAATGAACCAAAAGATGTCGAAGCTGCTAAAGCTTTAACAACTGACTTATTCACCGACGCCACTGTTAAAATGGGCGAAAAATTCGATCTCCGTAGATTCGAAGTTATCGAAAAAGAAGAAGGTCAATTCATCTACACCTACATCCATATGGGTGGTAAGATCGCTGTTGTCGTCGTTTTAGACAAAGAAGATCCAGAATTAGGTAAAGGCTTAGCGATGCACATCGCCGCTAATAACCCAAGCTACCTCAATACCGAAGCTATCGGTAGTGATGCCATTGAACACGAAACCAAGATTCAACTTGAAGCTGCTAAGCAAGATCCAAAACTCGCTGGCAAACCAGAAGAAATGCTCAAGAAGATCATCGGTGGTAAAGTTAACAAATACTTCGCCGAAATGGTTCTCGTTGAACAACCATACTTATTAGATACAGAATCTGGTAAGAAAGTTGGCCAAGTCCTTCAAGAAAAGAAGGCCAACGTTATTAAGTATGTCCGTTACCAAGTTGGTGAAGGCATTGAAAAACGTAAAGATGATTTCGCTAGCGAAGTCATGAGCCAAATGAAGTAATTACAAAAGAAGCACCTTTGGTGTTTCTTTTTTTAGGAGGTTTTCCGATGTACAAGAGAGTCCTATTAAAGTTATCAGGCGAAGCACTTAAAGAAGGTAGTGACGCTATTCTTTCTGCTGAATGCCTTGAGAACATGGCCAAAACGGTCAAATCTATCTATGACGCAGGTATTCAAATCTGCATCGTCATCGGTGCGGGTAATATCTGGCGTGGTAAAATCGCTAAAGACGCTGGCATGGAACAATATGAAGCGGATTTCATGGGCATGATGGGCACAGTTATTAACGCTGTGGCATTAAGCTGCAAATTAAAGCTCCTAGGCGTGCCAAGCTTAGTGACAACCGCTATCGGTCCAGTCCCAGAAGTTAACGTCCCTTATAGCGTCGAAGTCGCTGATAAAGCCATGAATGATGGTAAGGTCGTCTTCTTAAGTGGTGGTACAGGAAAACCATACTTCACCACAGATACCGCTGCCACAATGCGCGCCATCGAACTCAACTGCGATGCCATTCTCATGGGTAAAAATGGTGTGGAAGGTGTCTATGATAAAGATCCAAGAACTAATGCAGACGCAAAATTCTTCCCAGTCATTACCTATCAAGAAATGATTAAACTTAATCTTCAAATCATGGACCAAACTGCGCTAGAATTAATTAAAGACAAAGATATTAAGGTCAGAGTTTTCAGAATGGATGCTGCTAATTTTATCAAAGCGGCGAAAGGTGAAAACGTCGGTTCAGTTTGTCAAAAAGGAGAATAATCACAATGGATGAACTCGTATTAGATATGCAAGAAAAGATGAATAAATCCATCGATTCTTTAAAACAATCATTAACCTCTTTAAGAACAGGCAAAGCCACTCCAGCGATGCTCAATGGCATTGAAGTTGATTACTATGGTAGCATGACTCCAATTAATCAAATGTCTTCCGTTTCTGTTCCAGAACCAAGACAATTATTAATTAAGCCTTATGATAAAAATGACATCAAAGCCATTTTAACCGCGATTAATAAAAGCGACTTAGGAATTAACCCAATTAATGAAGGTACACAAATTAGATTATTAATTCCTGTGCTCACAGAAGAAAGAAGAAGAGAAGTCGTTAAACAAGCGAAAAAATACGGCGAAGAAATCAAGGTTGCCATTCGTAATATTAGAAGAGATTATGTCGATCTCGCTAAAGACGATGATGCCTATACAGAAGACTATCAAAAGAAGATGTTAGAAGACTTAGAAAAAGTCACTGGTGACGCCATCAAGATGGTCGATCAAGTTGTCTCTGACAAAGAAAAAGAATTAATGTCTCTCTAATTCAATTAATTAAAAAAATAAAAATAGCGGTTATTTCTACTAAATACCGCTTTTTTTGTGTATACTAATTCTAGTTTTATTTTATGAATAAAGAAAGACGTCCTATATTTCAACCTAATGAACTAAGCAATGATGCTGTTGTGTCAATGCGTACTAGAATCCTCACCGCCATCGTGGCCATCTCCATTGTTTTACCATGTGTTTTATTTGGTGACTGGGCGTTCTTTATCATCGCTTCTTTAGGTATGATTGTCGCCGTTATTGAAATTGTCAGATGCGCTAAAAGGAAGTATTCAAAGCTTCTTTACATAGCTGCTTTTGTACTTGCTTTCTTGGTGTTAATTTGGCCAATCTTCCTTAAGATTCCTGAGATGAAAGATGGTTTTAGAATCTTCGATTCTTATTACACAATATATATCAGTGTGACCATTCTTTTCGTGGGTATCTGTCTTTCTGCTTTATTAATTATTATTGATAAAGGTTTTTCTATTATCGATGCTTGCTTTATCTTTACCACGGTTTTCTTAATTGCCCTTGGTTTCCAATGCGCTTTAGTTTTGAGATATTATCCAGTTTGGGTCCATCATACTTCGCTTCTTCCAGGTGAATCAGTTCCATATTTTAATATTTACGACAATTTAGAATCATCCATGCTCTTCCTTTGGGTTGGTGTCGGTGCTTGTTTAAATGACGCTTTTGCCTATTTCGTTGGTGTCTTCTTCGGTAAGCACAAGATGAATGAAAGAATCTCTCCTAAAAAAACTTGGGAAGGTTTCTTTGGTGGCATCATTTTAACTAGTATCGTTTTAAGCGCTTGGGCTATCTTATTAGATTGGTTCAGTGGTGGCAATCATGTCATTTTAAAAGGCTTATTAGAATTAAAGGATTTACATTTCATTCATATCTTCGTTTTATCCGTTTTAATTCCATTAATTTCTACAGTTGGTGATTTAGTCTTCTCATCCATTAAACGTTACTATGGAATTAAAGACTTCTCTAATGTTTTACCAGGTCATGGTGGTATCTTGGATAGAATGGATTCCATGATCTTTGCTTTAACAACCGCGGCAATTTACGTTTGCTTATTCACACAAAATGGTGGAGGCCTTAACTTACCATGATGAAGGTTTGTTTATTAGGAGCTTCAGGCTCAATTGGTCAACAAACCATCGAAGTGATGCTTAATAACCCTAATGATTTTGATTTAGTGGCTTTTTCTGTTGGTAGAAGAGTGCGCAAAATCAGTAACATTTTGAAGAATTTCCCTAACGTGAGAGCGGTTTGTCTCCAAGATAAAGAAGATGCTCATAGGTATCAAAGTAAATACACGAATGTCATCTTTTTCTGGGGAGATGATGGCTTAAATCAATTAATTAAAATCTCCAAAGCCGATATTGTCGTTAACGCTTTAGTCGGTTTTGTTGGTCTTAAACCATCCATTACCGCTTTAGAAAACAATAAGATTCTCTGCTTAGCTAATAAGGAATCTTTAGTGGTGGGTGGGGAACTCATCAATAAGATTCTTAAAAAGAGTCAAGGTAAGATTTACCCAATCGATAGTGAACACGCCGCGATTAGAAAATGCTTAAGCGTGGACGATCAAGATGTTGAAAAGATTATCATTACCGCTTCTGGTGGTCCTTTTAGAGAACTAAGTCGTGACCAACTTAAAGAAGTCACTCCTGAACAAGCTCTCAATCATCCAAACTGGGAGATGGGTAAAAAGATTACCATCGATAGCGCCACAATGGTGAATAAGGCTTTTGAAATCATCGAAGCCCATTACTTATTTGGCTTTGATAGTGAACAAATTGAAACCATTCTCAATTACAACTCCTATGTCCATTCCATTGTTAAATATAACGATGGCACATATCGTTTAGATGCGGGTAAGCCAGACATGCGTGTCCCAATTAAGTACGCTTTATATCAAGGTCTCACCGATTATCAAACAATCGTTACCGATGATCTTAATAAAATTAAGAAAACTCAATTCGGTAAGCTTTTAATCACTAGATACCCAATTATTAAAGTCGCTTATCAAGTGATCAATGAAAAAGGCACCTTAGGTGCGGTCTTTAACGCCGCTAACGAAGAAGCGGTTAAAGCCTTCTTAAATAAGAAAATCTCTTTCTTAGGCATTGAAAAGATTATTAATAACTGTTTAAAGAAAGTGGAAAATCTACCAAATCCAAGCTACTTAGATTTAAAACGCGTT
>JAEEGH010024078.1_pt1 | contig 12321 bp, 3 predicted proteins | sample 9134181 | NCBI WGS metagenome assembly JAEEGH01 (sample SAMN16246544, study PRJNA631951) | gut metagenome | biome: gut microbiome; feature: rumen; material: DP-attached | host: Bos | place: Iran: Karaj | collected 2018-10
CGATAAACAAGAAGACCAGAACCTGCACCGTGAGCAGTTCAAGATTGGCGACGACCGTTCCTTAGGCGAGATCATCGACAAGCTGTTGGATCACGACTTCATCCCGAGCTTCTGCACCGCCTGCTACCGTCTCGGACGTACTGGCGAGCACTTCATGGAATTCAGCGTGCCAGGCTTCATCAAACGCTACTGCACCCCCAACGCCATCCTCACCCTCAGCGAGTACCTGGTGGACTATGCCACGCCCGAGGTTGCCGCCAAAGGCTGGAAGACCATCGAGAACAACTTCAAGAATGTGGATCCCAAGTTCCTCGACGAGCTGAAATCCAGAATTGAGCGGATTAAGAACGGAGAGAGGGATCTTTATTTTTAAGGAAGACAGAAGATTATAAGATTTTTAACTCACACAACCCACCCTTGGTGCCGACCACAAAGGCCATCGGTGGGTTGTTTTCTTGTACAAGCTCGGTCAGATAGAGCGGCTCATTCAGGATGAAGAGGCTGCAAGAGAAGGTGTTGCCCACCTTGAGTTTGGAGTTTTCGGCTTGCTCAACGATGAACTTCTGATGGCCAAGGTAATGGAAGGTGCAACGGCGATTGGGCTTCCACGAGACGAAGACACGGGCACCTACTTCCAGGTTCTCAGTGTTGATGTGGGCTGAATCCAGGGGATTGGAGCCGCTGTCACGACCAATCGTTTCGAGGAAGCTGTTCCAACTGTCGAAACCGAGGAATTTTGACAGGACATCGAGGGTGCTGTTTCGTATTTGCTCCGTGCTATCGACGTAACCCCATAGTCTTTTCAGGGTGGCGTAACTGACGGTCTGCCGGGTGCGTTCCTGGATGGCACATTCGAGAAAGTAAAAGTCATTGGGGGTGAACATCTTGCGATTCAAGTCATCCTCAATCCTTTTTTTGAGCTCATTGATTTCAGGACTGGTCTTTTGTAGCATCTCGTGAAAATTTTCCAAAAGTAAGCTTTTTTCCCAATCCCCGCCAATACATTTTGGTTCATTTTGTCATTTCATCGTAAAAATGTTTATTTTTGCGTACTAAAATGTCGTTATGGACGATATCAGCACATCAGGACCGATTCAAGAACAGTTTTTCCTGCCCTCTGAGATGAATTCCACCTACGAGAAGGTGCCCAGCCGTGGATTCAACCAACTGGTAAAGGTGAAACGGCAAGGAAGATGGTATATGCTGAAAGGACTGAAACCCGAGTTTCAACAACAAATCGTCAACTTGGAGTTGCTGAAGAAAGAGTTTGAGCTGATGGTGCAGCTCGACCATCCCAACATCGTGAAGTCATACGCCAAGGAGTTGAACGAAACGTTTGGGCCTTGCATCGTCATGGAATACATCGACGGCATGACCCTCGACCGGTTTCTTGAGAGCAACCCTTCGAGGCAGAAGCGCCGTAAAATCGTTGATCAGTTGGTGGATGCCTTGACCTACATCCACAGCAAGCAGGTCCTTCATCGCGACTTGAAACCGAGCAACATCCTTATTACGCGCAACGGCAACAACGTGAAGATCATCGATTTCGGCTGGTCCGACACCGACGACTATGCCATCTTGAAGCAGTCGGCTGGCACCAAGAAATACAAGGCTCCGGAACCGTTGGTGCCCGACCAAAAAACCGATTGTCGCACCGACATCTATGCCTTTGGCTTGCTGTTGCGGATGTTGTTTCCGCACCGTTACCGCCTTGTTTCCAACCGATGCACCCAAAAAGATCCCTCCCGTCGCTATCCCGACATGGAGGCGGTGCGCAAAGCCTTGGAACGCCAGGATCAAGCCCGGAGGTCGTTGCCCATCGTGACGACGCTGGCACTCGCGGCGTTGTGTGTGTTGCTGGTGGCGCGACGTCCCGCTGCTCCTCCAGAGGTGCCCGAGACCCTGGTCACCGTCATGACGGTTGATGAAAAGAATTACTTGGATGAAGCTTCGTGGTATTTTGCCCAATTAGCACAACCGATCATCCAAGAAGCCAAACAAGGTAAGGAGTATCGGGAGGTGTTGTTGGCACGATTGTCGAATACCATTGGGGAGATGAGGGATCTGCGCAACACGATGAGCTTGCTTTATTCGGGCAATGCTCAGAAAAAGACGACTTTTGATGTGACTCATCTTCAAACCGTGGAGGACCATCACAAAAAAGCTTCGGGAATCATCAATGACCACTGCAGGTCGTATAAAGAGGATTATCAAAAGCATCGGATTGACCAAGCTGCCTTCGACAGTTTGGAATGGCTTGTCGCTGCCGAGGTGGTCACCTTGCCGGTCACCGGCGTTACGGCCACCACCGCCACTGGGGTCATCGATGTGGTTGGAAAGAGCTATTGTGGCGGGATGGAGATGGGACTGTGCTGGGGGATGCTACATGCTCCTACTGTCAAGGGGCAACATGCCTGCTGCGATCATTTGGGCGACAGCATCGTCCTAAGCGGACTGCTTCCTTATGCCACCTATTTCGCCAGGGCCTATCTTTCGGGCAGTGCCGGCATCGTTTACGGCAACGAGGTCACCTTCAACACCCTGCCTTCCAAAACCAAGATGCAGTTGCCCGAAGGTGCGTTGCCCGGGCTGTTCTCAGTGGGTGAGGGCAAGCAGGTGTATTTCTCGAAAGGCAACCTCCAGTATCGGGCCACGACGCGAACCTGGCGTTTTGCGGAGCATCAGACCGATATCATCGGAAAGGACAACAACAAGATTTCGGAGACTTACGACGGCTGGATCGACTTGTTTGGCTGGGGCACCAGCGGCTATGACCATGGTGCAGTGAATTGGCAGCCATGGAGTGGCAACAAGGACACGCAAAGCAACGCGTTGCATCGTGCCTACGGCGAGGCCTCATGCGACCTTTACGACCATTCGGGCAAGGCCGATTGGGGCTATAACGCCATTTCGAACGGTGGCAACCAGGAAAACCAATGGCACACGATGAGCAGGGATGAATGGGCGTATCTGCTACATGTGCGCAACACCGCCTCGGGTGTTCGTTTCGCCAATGCAACGGTCAACGGCAGGCGCGGCACGGTGGTGTTGCCCGACCATTGGAAGACCTCCTGTTATCAGCTGAATTATGTCAATGACGCGGGGAGTGATTTCAAGAGCAACAACATCCCGTTGTCCGACTGGCAACGTGTGTTAGAGCCTTCGGGAGCTGTGTTTTTGCCCATGGCGGGAGCGCGCACCATCGACGGGGTTTATGAGGAACTTCCCACATATCAGACTTCGACTGCAGCCAGCGATTGCGCCTATATCGTACAACATTGCTGTGTAGATGCCGGTGCGCATCGTGGCGACGGCTTTGCGGTGCGGTTGGTGCGGGAGGTGGAATAATAATGACCACGATATCTTAAATATGCTATTCCCTGGATGAGAAGAAGCTCGTTACCACGCGATGGTCTTTTACCAGTTTCTTAATGGCTTGTCGGGCCAGCGGACAACCCTGTACCTCTTCGAAGATAATTGCTGACTCAGGATATATGACTCATACTCCCTGCTAGCGAACTCCTCTGCCAAAGTCGATTTGCCCACACGTCTGGCACCTTTTATCAGAAGCGGGAGTCATACTGAAAAACGATGCCTCTTACTTTTTTTTCATCCTTAGGGAATACAATATATTTTAACTAATTGATTTTCAGAAAAAAATATAAAGGACCGACAAGGACTAGAAGATGTTCAAGTTTTTTTATTTAATTTGTTACCAAAAAAGTGGACTGACAGTTGAGTGAAAACAAACTAAAACAATAACAATATGAGCAATCATCTATCATTTAACAAACGGTTTTTACCGCTAATCATCGCATTAATCGTGAGTTTTGCGGGAACTACAAAACTTCATGCACAAAGCACTTATCCTGAAGGTGGCCTTAGCGTGTTCACAGTGAATGCCAATGGTGGTAGTGTCGTGTTTTCAAAAGGAAATTTGCAGTACATCGGCAGTGCCGAGACGCCTTACTGGAAGTTCGCCGAGCACCAGTGGGACTATCTTGGCACTACTACTGGCCAAAACAGTCAAAACCAAAATGTTGATCGTGACCTGTTCGGCTGGGGTACCAGTGGATATAATCACGGTGCTACAGCGTATCAACCATGGTCAACGAGTATAACGAATAGTCAATATTACGCTTACGGCAACTTAAGCTATAACTTGTATGACCAGACAGGCCAGGCCGATTGGGGTTACAATGCCATCAGCAACGGTGGCAACCAGGAGAACAGCGGCTGGCGGACGCTGACAAAAGATGAATGGGGATATTTGTTCAATACCCGAAGCACACCTTCAGGCATCCGCTATGCCAAGGCCAAAGTGAACGATGTGAATGGTGTGATTCTGCTGCCTGATGACTGGAATGCTAACTACTATACATTGAACAGTACAAATACCTCAGACGTTAACTATACTACCAATACAATTACAGCAACGCAATGGGCTACTTTAGAGCAGTTCGGTGCTGCCTTCCTGCCTGCCGCGGGCGAACGGTACGGGACTTCGGTCTACGGTGCGGGTTCCAGCGGCTACTACTGGTCGTCGTCGTACCTCAATAGCAATAGCGACTTCGCCTGGGACGTGTACTTCTTCGATTCAAGCCTCTCTGCCGGCTACAACTACTACCGCGACGACGGTCAATCGGTGCGGCTTGTGTTCCCCTCCCAGGGCTATTCCTTTGGCATCAACGCCAGCCCCAGCCCCGCGGAGGGCGGTGCGGTGAGCGGGCATGGCGCCTATCAGGCGGGCGCCGAATGCACGCTCACGGCGACGGCCTCTGCGGGCTACTCCTTTGTTAATTGGACCGAGAACGGAATCATTGTGTCAACGGATGCCAGCTACACCTTTGTGGTGTTAAGGGACAGAAACCTTCTGGCGCATTTCGCGCCAATTATTTCTGAAGGTGGCCTTAGCGCGTTCACCGTGAATGCCAATGGAGGTAGTGTTGTCTTTTCAAAAGGCAACCTACAATACATCGGCAGTGCCGAGACGCCTTACTGGAAGTTTGCCGAGCACCAGTGGGTTTATTTTGGCACTACTACTGGCCAAAACAGCAGCAACCAGAATGTTGATCGTGACCTGTTCGGCTGGGGTACCAGTGGATATAATCACGGTGCTACAGCGTATCAACCATGGTCAACGAGTACAACGAATAGTCAATATTACGCTTACGGCAACTTAAGCTATAACTTGTATGACCAGACAGGCCAGGCCGATTGGGGTTACAATGCCATCAGCAACGGTGGCAACCAGGAGAACAGCGGCTGGCGGACGCTGACAAAAGATGAATGGGGATATTTGTTCAATACCCGAAGCACACCTTCAGGCATCCGCTATGTCAAGGCCAATGTTAACAATGTCAACGGTGTAATCCTGTTGCCCGACGACTGGAATGCCAACTATTATCCTTTGAACAACACTAATAGTAGTGGTTCAAACTATACAAGCAATGTCATAACAGCCGCGCAATGGGCTACTTTAGAGCAGTTCGGTGCTGCCTTCCTGCCTGCCGCGGGCTACCGGAGCGGGACTTTGGTCAACCTTGCGGGTTCCTACGGCCGCTACTGGTCGTCGTCGTACATCGGTAGCAACAGCGCCTGGCGCGTGGACTTCGACGATTCGGGCCTCTATGCCGTCTACTACGACAGCCGCATTCTCGGTCAGTCGGTGCGGCTTGTGTTCCCCTCCCAGGGCTATTCCTTTGCCATCAACGCCACCCCCAACCCAGCGGCGGCCGGCGCGGTGAGCGGTGCCGGCGCCTATCAGGCGGGCGCCGAATGCACGCTCACGGCGACGGCCTCTGCGGGCTACTCCTTTGCTAATTGGACCGAGAACGGAATCATTGTGTCAACGGATGCCAGCTACACCTTTGTGGTGTTAAGGGACAGAAACCTAGTGGCGAATTTTGTCGCATCAGGCAACATCGTGTTTGCCGATGCCGATGTGAAAGCGTTGTGTGTTGCCAATTGGGATACCAACGACGACGGCGAGTTAAGCTATGTTGAAGCAGCGAACGTGACAAGTCTGGGTGAGGTGTTCAAAAACAACACGGACATCCATTCGTTTAATGAATTGCAATACTTCATTTTCTTGGTTTCCATAGGGAACCAAGCTTTTTATGGCTGCTCCAACTTTACAGCGGTGACTATTCCGGAACAAGTGACTTCGGTGGGTAACCAAGCTTTTTATGGCTGCTCCAACTTTACAGCGGTGACTATTCCGGAACAAGTGACTTCGGTGGGTAACCAAGCTTTTTGGAATTGCCCCTCTTTGCAAACGGTTACGTTCAATGCCATCCATTGCACAAGTATGCAGTCCACCTATAACAACAATACCTATTCTGTGTTTTCGAGTAATACGAGTGGTGGAACTTCGGCATTGACTCGTGTGGCCATTGGTAACCAAGTGACGCGTGTTCCGGACCATGCCTTCCAAGGATCTTCTGATATTTATTTGCGATTGGTGATTCCCGCCTCGGTGACCGAAATCGGTAACTATGCCTTCGATGGCTGTAGCAGTATTCCGTTAATGCTCATTCAAGGCAATGGATTGTTAGCCATAGGTGAATATGCCTTCCGTAATTGTTCCGCATTGGCTAGTGCTTTGAATTTGCCTAATAGTGTTACTTCCGTTGGGCAATATGCCTTTTATGGATGCATATTGTTGCCTTCGTTGACCGTTGGTGAAGGGGTAACCACCATCGGAGGCTATGCCTTCTGGAATTGCCCGGTGTTGACTACGGTGCATTTTAATGCGGTGAATTGTACTTCCATGGTAACCAATTCTCAATATTCCGTTTTCAATAGTGAAACTAATAATGGTGGAGCCACACCTATTGTTACCCTGTCCCTTGGTGAAAACGTGACCAATGTTCCAGATTACGCATTTAGAAACAGCACGAATCTCACAAGTGACATCATCATCCTTGACGCCACCACGAACATTGGCCAATATGCATTCCATGGTGCGCAAAGCCAATCGCTGACCATTGGCGAGGGGGTAAACACTATCGGAGGCTATGCCTTCTGGAATTGTCCCCAACTGGCTACGGTGCATTTCAACGCGACGAACTGCACTTCCATGGTGACCAATTCTCAATATTCTGTTTTCAACAGTGGTACTAATAATGGTGGAGCCACACCTATAGTTACACTGAACATAGGTGATAATGTGACACGGATCCCTGACTTTTCGTTTAGGTATAGTTCCAATGCTGTTGGTACTTTAACGCTGCCGGAATCATTGACAAGTATTGGACAATATGCCTTTGATTTGTGTAGCGGTTTTATGGGTGACTTAACAATCCCTAATGCGGTCGAAACCATAGGTCAATATGCCTTTAGTGGTTGCAGTGGGTTTAACGGCATTTTAAGCCTGCCTGTTAATGAATCATTCAACATCATTAATCAATACACCTTTAACGGATGTAGTGGTTTGACGGGTACGTTGACTATTCCTGACAATGTCACAGAAGTGGCTCATTCGGCATTTCGAAGTTGCAGTGGTTTCACAGGGGCTTTGCTGTTGCATGATGCGATGACTACGGTAGGAGACTATGCTTTCAATGGCTGCTCCAACATTCCGGAATTGACCATCGGTGAGGGTATGAATACAATTGGTGGCTATGCCTTTTGGAACTGCCCGGCCATGGCAACAGTGCATTTCAACGCCATAAACTGCACTTCAATGAACACTTCGTCATACTCAGTGTTTAACAGTGGGTCTAACTATGGTGGAGCCACTCCTATTGTAACTTTAACCATTGGCGATCTTGTGACTGCCATTCCCAATTATGCCTTTAGATACAGCAGTAACATGGTGGGGAATCTTATCATTCCAGATGCTGTAATTTCCATCGGTCAATATGCCTTTGCCAATTGTAGCGGACATAATGTGTTTACTGGAAAGAATACCACCACCATTGCTAATTATGCTTTCCAAAACAGCAACTTCAATGGAACATTGCGTTTTGGTGATGCTCTTGCTTCTATTGGCTCATACGCCTTCGATGGTTGTAATGGTTTCACCGGTCATCTGGTCTTCCCCAATAGTGTCACCTCCGTGGGAAGCTATGCCTTCCGGGGTTGCAGTGGTTTCAATGGCTCGCTGGTGCTGGGTAGTGGTATCTCTACCATCAATGACTATACCTTCTCGGGATGCTCGGGCTTCACGGAGTCGCTCATCATTGGCCGAGCGGTGAATTCCATCGGGAACTATTCGTTCCAAAACTGCAGCGCTTTCACCTCGCTGATCGCGGAAAATCCTGCTCCTATCTCAGCCACTAACAACTCGTTTACGGGCATGACCTACACCATCCCTGTGCATGTGCCTTTTGGCTTGATCATCAACTACCAAAACGCTAACGGATGGAAATCATTCACCAATTATAAGAACCAATTCACCTTTGAGCAACTCGATAATGCCGATTGGTCCGATGCCCAAAACTGGTACACCTTTGAGTTGCCTGGTCCTAACGACGTGGTGTGTGTGAATAGCAACTGTAACATGGATGTGGATGCCAATGTGCTGCGTGTGTATGTGCTTAACTTAAACGATACGTTTACTGTCAACAGCGACCAAACGCTCGAGGTTAACTATGGCGTCGGTATCCTTCAAGCTTCGCAGCTGGTGCTTGAAGAAGGCTGCCAACTCTATAACAACCTTCCGGGCGTTCATGGAACCGTCCAACTCAATATCGGTGGCAATAAACGCGATGGCGATGGATGGTTTACCATCGCCGCTCCTATCTATGGTGGCGCGCCAGTGTGCACCCTCACCACGGGCGACTACGACCTCTTTGCTTACGACGAGCCTACCCACTATTGGAAAAACCAGAAAGTGGCCGACAACGGCATCACTACCCTGAACCTGGGTCAAGGCTATCTCTATGCCAACCAGACTACGACGGGGTTGTCGTTATCAGGTGAGTTGAATCCTTCCAACGCGATCATCACTATGCCTGTGACTTACGAAGGTGCTCCACTGGAAGGCTACACCCTCGTGGGTAATCCTTATACCAACAACCTCAGCATCAACGATGTTCAACTGAATGGTACCCCGTTGACGACCTATTACAAAGTCAACGGAGGCAGTAACCTCGTGGCTTATACAGATAGCGACCCCATCCGTCCTGGAGAGGGCTTCTTGGTGATGGTTCCCGAAGGAGGGACGCTGACCTTCACACCCTCACGAGGACAAAGCCGTAACGGCGATATGCCCGATGTGGAAAGAGAAGGCGAGCCTGTTGGCTTCCGCCTGCCTGCTCATAACGATTTGATTGATGTGGATGCCTATAATGGCGAGACCCAGTACGTCAACATCACCGTTACAGTCAATGCTGATGAAGGCGGTACCGTGACGGGTGGCGGCAGCTATGCGGTGGGCTCCACCTGCACCCTGACCGCAGTCCCCAATGAGCTGTACGCCTTCGTTAATTGGACCTGCAACGGCGTGTCGGTCTCCACCAATCCCACCTATAGCTTCACGGTGATGGGCGCTGGTGCCTATACGGCCAACTTTGCACAATCGGTCTTTACCCAAACTACCGTGATCACCCCTGGCTGGAACTGGTGGAGCACCTATATCGACCAGAGCAACATGGATGGCCTGACGATGCTTGAGAATGCTCTTGGCAACAATGGCTTGCGTGTCGTGTCGCATAAAAACGGCTATGTGGAACCCTTGGAGGTGGATGGCGTCATCTATTGGTATGGCACCCTCTCCGAGATCACCAACGAGCAGATGTATATGATCATGACCAATGCCTCATGTTCTGTGCCGCTCACGGGAGGTATGGTGTCGCCATCCGACCACCCTATCACCATTAATAGCGGCTGGAATTGGATCGGCTATCCAAGCAACCAGAGTCTCACTGTGAACGAGGCGATGACGGGCTTTGAGGCGGAGGAAGACGACATCATTAAGAGTCGTATCAACGGTTATGCCAATTACCATAATGGATCATGGTATGGTACCCTGAGTACGTTGAACCCAGGTAGTGGCTACATGTACAAGTCGAACAGCAGTGCCTCGAAGACCTTGGTGTTCCAGCAAGGGCGAGGACAGAACGTATCGGATGTTATCAACGAACGGTTCGATTGCTTTGGCTTCTCTTCGGAAAACTACAAGGACAACATGACCGTCACAGCCGTTGTGGAACTGGATGGTGTGGAGCTGCACTCTGCCGACTATGAGCTTGTGGCCTTTGCGGGTGACGAATGCCGTGGTAGCGTCAAGCTGATGTATGTGGAGACCATAGACCGTTATGTGGCTTTCCTGACGGTTCTTGGCGAGGCTGCTGAACCGCTGCGTTTCGCTCTTGTCAAAGATGAGGAGATGCTGCTTTCTGACTACACCACCTTCTTCGAGGCTGATGCCGCGTTGGGTTCGCTCGGTAACCCCATGAAGCTTTGCTTCAGCAAGCTTGCGGTGGGAGAGAGCCTGCAACCGAAAACGACCGTCTTCCCGAATCCTGTCAAAGAGGTGCTCTTTGTCGAGGGAACTGGGTTGAATCGGGTCGAGGTGTTCAATGCCATGGGACAACGGGTTGTCAGTGCCGATGCCCAAGGGTTGTCGGCAAAGATTGACCTAATTGGCTGCGCCAGTGGTGTCTATCTGGTTCGTGTTACGACTGAAAACGGCATGGTTACCCATCATATCATAAAGGAGTGAGTATGAAAAAGATCTTGATCACAGCCATGGCCTGCCTTTGGGCGGCCATGGCCTTCGCCAACCATTGGAAGCCAAATGACAGTCTCGAGTCGAACATGACGGTTACGGCCATAGTCCAGGTCAATGGCACGGAGCAACGTGTTGAGGACCTTGAGTTGGGTGTGTTCTGTAACGAAGAATGCCGAGGGTCACAGCTGCCCATTTATATTGCAGCACTCGACCGTTACGTCTATTTCACCCAAGTCTATGGCCTGAGAAATGATTCGTTTACTTTCAAACTTTATAGTCAAAGCAGTGGTGAGGAACTCGCGCTTGCGTCTCCTGAGGCTATTTCTTTCAACGAGGACGGTTATGGGTCGTTGTCCAATCCTTATATCCTGGATTTCACTGAAATCGTCCTGGAGAACTACATCATCACAGTGAATGTCGACCCAGAGGAGGGGGGAGAGGTCACTGGAGCAGGTAACTATTTCGAAGGACAGGATTGTTCCGTCGTTGCCACTGCCAATGAGGGATTTGCCTTTTTGAATTGGACTGAGAATGGCAATGTGGTATCCACTTCGGAGCGTTATTCTTTCACGGTGACTTCTAACCGTGATTTAGTTAGCCATTTTGTTAGTAGTGACAGTCCTTGGTTACCTAACGATGACTTTGAGTTAGGTATGACGCTTACCGCAATTGTTCAGATTAATGGGGTGGAGCAGCGTTCCGAGGATCTCGAGTTGGGTGTGTTCTGTGGCGATGAGTGTCGTGGGACACAGATGCCCACGTATATAGAGGCACTTGACCGATATGTGTATTTCACGCAGGTGTATGGCTCGCCATCCGATGTCTTTACCTTCAAGTTATATGACCACGGACAAGGCAGGGAGCCTAAGGTTTTTTCAACCGAGACGCTGGCTTTTGATGCCGATGGATACGGGTCGTTGGCTAGTCCACAGGTATTGAATTTCATGGGTTTGATATATCAAATCACTGTTGAGGCCAATCCTGCCGAGGGTGGTGTCGTTGCTGGTTCAGGGATCTACGAGCTGGATGATCCCGTAACTCTTTCGGCTACTCCCAACGAGGGCTATACCTTTGTCAACTGGACTGAGAGCGGTGAGGAGGTCTCCACGGATCCCATCTATTCATTTGCCGCCTCGGATACGGCGACCTTCGTGGCGAACTTTTCGCTGAACAGCTATCAGGTCTCAGCACAAGTGAATCCCACCGAGGGTGGCACTGTTACGGGTGCTGGCACGTATGACCACGGCGCCACAGCAACACTGACAGCTATGGCTGCGGAAGGCTACTCGTTCGTTAACTGGACCGAGAATGGCGAGGAGGTTTCCACAGATCCCACGTATTCTTTCACCGTGACAGGCGACCGTGTTTTGACGGCCAACTTCGCGCTTCCTCAGGACGAGTCAGTGGAAATAGAGCTGTCCCCAGGCTGGAACTGGATCAGTTACTTGCCAGCAACGGAGATGACTGTTGAGGCTGCCTTCGCCAACCTCAGTCCCAACGATGGCGACATGGTTAAGAGCCAGTCGGCTTTCAGCACCTACAACGCCTCTACAGGCCAGTGGTCGGGAGGCCTCAACACCTTCTCCCCAGGCCGAGGGCTGATCTACCTTAGAAATGGCGAGATGACGAGTTTCAGTTAT
>JAEEGH010024080.1_pt1 | contig 12321 bp, 15 predicted proteins | sample 9134181 | NCBI WGS metagenome assembly JAEEGH01 (sample SAMN16246544, study PRJNA631951) | gut metagenome | biome: gut microbiome; feature: rumen; material: DP-attached | host: Bos | place: Iran: Karaj | collected 2018-10
CCACCACGTAAACACGTGCAAAATGGAGCCAATAGGGCTATTTTTTAAACGGGGGAGAAAATGGGAGGGAGACCCCGGAAACCGACGGCGGTCAAAAAATTGCAGGGGACGCTGCAGAAATGCCGGACGAATCCGGCGGAACCAATACCGCCGAACGACCTGAAGGCCATGGCACCGCCGGAATATTTGACCGACAGCGCCAAGGAAATCTGGGTCTTTGCATTATCCCAGGCGCCGGAAGGGATGCTTTCCACCTTGGACTTCGGCTTATTTTCAGAATGGGCGGTGGTATATGACCAGTTCCTGACCATATCCGCCGGCATCAAACGGGACGGCACGCTGCAGGAAACGGCGGACGGGGAGCTCATAGCATCGCCGCTCCTGGCAAAATTAAACGCCACGATCAGCCTCCTCCGGGGGCTACAAAGCGACCTCGGCTTCACGCCGGCCAGCCGGAGCAAGGTGGTGAGCTTCGGCAAAAGGGCGGAATCCGGCGGCAGCGGCAATAAATTTGCAGACCTAAAATGACAGCACAGACAGACTATACACGGAAAGCCGCCCGCTATATTGAGGGGGTTCTTTCCGGAAGGATACCGGCCTGCCGGTTCGTGAGGCAGGCTTGCGAGCGGCAGCGGCGGGACTTGGAGAAGGCAAAAACCGGGAAATGGCGGTATATTTTTTCCCGGCAGGCGGCCAACCGAATCTGCCGGTTTATTGAATGCCTAACCCACGTCAAAGGCGAAAAGGCCGGGGAGACTATCCACCTTGAGCCTTGGCAGGTATTTATCCTGACAACAATTTTTGGCTGGCTCGACCGGAAGACCGGAAAGCGGCGGTTCCGCAAATGCTATATCGAGGTTCCCCGGGGGAACGGCAAAAGCACCATGCTCTCCGGCGTAGGGCTTTATCTCCTGACAGCGGACGGGGAAAAGGGCGCTGATATATACAGCTTTGCCACCACCAAGGATCAGGCCCGCATAGTTTTTGCGGATGCCCTTGCCATGGCCCGGGGTAACCGGGACTTCCGGGAGGCGTACGGGGTAACCCCGCTGGCGCATAGCATCGTTGTTATAGGCACAAATTCCAAATTTTTGGCGAAATCATCCGACGCCGACACCCTCGACGGCCTCAACACGCACGGCGGCATCATCGATGAATTACACGCCCACAAAACCCGATACGTCTTTGACGTGGTGGAATCATCCATCACGAAACGGGCGCAGCCCCTGATCATCAGCATCACCACCGCCGGCTTTATCCTTGACGGGATCTGCATGGAGCAGCGCCGGACGATAGCGCATATCCTCGACCAATCAATCACCGACGATAGCTACTTTGGCATTATTTACACAATCGACGCCGGGGACGACTGGCAGACGGAAGACGCCCTCAAAAAAGCAAACCCCAACTGGGGCATCAGCGTAAAGCCGGACACGGCCCTTTCGGCGCAGAAAAGCGCAAAAATAAACACCTCGGCGCAAAAGAATTTTTTGACCAAATACTTAGACATATGGGTCAACAGCGATTCCGCCTGGATGGACATGGAACGATACCGGAAATGTATTTCCCCGGAGATTAAACGGGGAGACTTCCGGGGGAAGTATTGCATATTTGCCGTAGACCTTGCCAGCAAATTAGACATATCGGCCATAATCCGGACTTTTTGGAAACGGGATCCGGAATCCGGGGAGATGCATTATTATTTTTTTGCGGATTATTATCTCCCGGAAGCCGCTATTAACAACAGCGATAACCCGGAGTATGACGGCTGGAGGCGGGCGGGCTTCCTCCAGGCGACGGGCGGGGACGTAACCGACCTAAACGCCTTGGAGGATGTAATCCGGCGGGAGGTTCCGGAATATGAGACCTTATCGGTCGCATATGACCCGATGCAGGCCACGCAGCTATCACAGAATCTCCTGCAGGAGGGGGCGCCGATGACCGAAGTTCCCCAGACCCTGAAAAATTTTTCAGAGCCGATGAAGCAACTCCAAGCGCTAATTTATGCCGGCCGGGTACATATCGAGGATAACCCGGTGACGCACTGGATGTTCAGCAACGTCGTCTGCCATGAAGACGATAAAGAAAACGTATACCCCCGGAAAGAAAAGAAAGAAAACAAAATCGACGGGGCGGTTGCCATGATAATGGCTGTGAATCAAATCATACAATTAGACGTAGAAAACAATTATAATGACGACGCGGGCAGCATCGAATTAGACTGGGGCTCGGTCAAGATATAACAGGGGGCGGGATATGTGGTCATGGATAACCGGACTTTTTGGCGCATACAGGGGGACGCAGCGGCGGGAGCCGTACGCCCCCATCGCAGAGCATACCGCCCCGGTAACCATTCAGAGCGCACTCCAGATCCCGGCGGTGTGGGAATGCGTAAATAAAATCACCCGAAGCATGAGCTGCCTCCCGATAGACGTTTTGGAGGTAATCGACCGGGACGGAAACACCCGCCGGGACGAATCCGGGCGGCTATACCGGCTCCTCAACGTAAGCCCCAACGCATCACAAACCCCGTCGGATTTTTTAAAGCGCATCACCGTAGACTATCTCACGGAAGGCAATGCCTTCATCAGGCTGGAAAAAGCCCGGGGGGCGGATTATATCGCCGCCCTGACCCCGCTGCCGCCGGGACAGGTACGGGTGGAGAATACCGCCGACGGGGTACGCTATATATACCTTTCGGAAACCGGGGAACAAATCGCATATACCCCGGCGGATGTAATGCACTGGAAGGGCATCGGCAACAACCTTGTCGGCATGAGCATGATACACTTTGCCGGGACAACGCTGACCGAAGCCGCCAGCGCCCAGAATGCCAGCATCGACCTCTTCCGAAATAAAGGCAAAATGAACGGCATTTTAAGCAGCGAAAGCCCGATTTTAAATAGAACTCAGATGCGGGATTTTATTGCGGCATTCAGCGAGATGAAAAACGCCGACCTCGGCGTGCCCCTATTGCCCCAGGGCTTTAAATTCCAACAGCTGGGCATGAGTCCGGTAGACACGCAGCTTTTGCAGACCCGCGAATTTATTGTCCGGGAATTTGCCCGGTGGTTCGGCATCCCGTACGGGCTATTAACCGGGGAAGCCTCCGAACTTGTAGACCTGTCAAATTATTTTTATGAAACGGTTATAATGCCGATGTGCACAGAATTAGAGCAAGTTCTCACCCGGGGGCTGATAAAAAATGATAAAATCAGGCTGAAGTTCCGGACATCGGTACTTAAGCGCATGAGCGACACCACCAAAATCCAAATGCAAACCAGTTACGCCCAGAACGGCCTCCGGACGCGAAACGAGCTCCGGCGGGAAGACGGGCTGGAGCGCATAGACGGCGCAGACCAGCTCACGGCGCAGAATAATTTATACCCGGTAGATAAGCTGGGGGAGAGCGACGCCACACAGACGCCGCAAACGCCGCTGACATCGCAGCCGGTTAAGCAATAAGCAGGGGGAAAGCATGAGCGCGGAGATCTGGCAGAAAGCATTTTTCAAAATTTCAAACGACGACGCCGGAACCTTCTCCGGGTACGCCAGCAAGTATAACGGCATCGACAGCTACGGGGACACCATCCTCCCCGGGGCGTATGAGAAGATCCTCGCCAGCGGCAAAATGCCGAAGATGTTTTTTAACCACCGGACATGGGAGCTCCCCGTCGGGGACTGGCTCGAGATGGAAGGCCGGGAAGACGGGTTATACGTCAAGGGCCAGCTGGATCTGACCATCCCGGCAGCCCGGGACATTTACCACGCCATGAAGGCCGGCAGAATCGACGGCCTGTCGGTATCCATCGAGATGGAAGCCGGCGGGTACGCGCAGAAGGATCCGGATGACTTCTGGAGTGGGTACGATATCAGCAAAGTTGCTGATATGAGAGAGATAAGCCTTTGCACCTTCCCGGCGGACAATTCCGCCCGGGTGGACGCAGTAAAATCCGCCGACATCGAAAAAATCCAGACTATAAGAGATATTGAGAAAATTCTGCGGGATGCAGATTTTTCCAAAACACAGGCCGGGGCGTTCATCGCCGCAACCCGGGCTGTAATCCAGCGCGACATAGCCGACAAGGCCCTGCGGGATGCACGGGACGCCCGGCTGGCAGCAATTAAGGCGAAAATTGATCACATCATGGAGCAAATACAATGAGTGAAAATGCAACCCCGGCCGTCAATGAGGCCGACCTTAACGCCAGCATCGAAAAGCTTTCCGGGCTGGTATCAGAAAAAACCGCCGCAACCAACGAGAGGATCGCCGCAATGGAGAAAGAGCTTTCTGCCCTCCAGCAGGCCGCCGCCGGCCGCCCGGAAATGGTAAAGACCTTCGCCCGGACTTTTGGCGAGCGCCTGGTATCAGATAAGACCTTCCAGAATTTCAAGCCCACCATCGCCGGCAACCGCCACGCCAGCTTCAGGCTCGAGCTCGCCGCCGCCCCGGAAACCACCCAGGCCAGCAACAGCGTCAGCCGTACAAGCCTCGCCGCCCCTACTGAGCTGGGCCTTGTAACCGACCCCCGCCAGATCCTGAACATTGAAAGGCTCTTCGGCAGGTTAACCGTCGGCGGAAATGCGTATCAGTACGTCAAATACGGCTATGTTACCACCGAGACCGCCACCGGCCCGGCCATCGTTGCCGAAGGCGCCGCAAAGCCCGAGAGCAACTACACCGGCAGCATCCAGACCGGCACCATTAAAACAATCGCCCACTGGACTAAAATGACCGAACAAATGATCGCCGATGATGCCAATATTGTGAGTTATATCAATGACGATATGACCTATCAGCTCAATAAGGTCATCGACTATCAGCTGGTAAGGGGCACCGGAAGCGGCCAGCTCAAGGGCCTGAACCAAAGCGGGAACTACACTGACTATATCACCGGCTCCGGCTTCGGCACCGGCGATACCGTTATTGACCTTATCCTCAAGGTCAAATCAGCGATGGAGGCCGCCAACATTACCAACATCGCCCTGCTGCTTAACCCCGTTGACTGGGTCAAGGTTTTAACCGCAAAGAACGTCAACAAGGATTACCTCATCCCGGGCATCGTTGACATTCCGACCCAGCGAATCTGGGGCGTCCCGGTAATTCTTTCCGGCAGCGTACAGGCCGGCAAGTTCCACATGGGCAACTTCTACGAGGGCGGCAAGATTATTGAGCGTTCCGGCATCGCAGTAGAGCTCGACAGGGAACAGGATGACTTCACCAAGAATCTCATGACCTTACGCGTGGAGCGCCGGCTTGATTTTGCGGTAGTCCAGCCCAAGGCCCTGGCATACGGCGACTTTGCGGACTATGCCTAACCGGCGGGAAGCCTGAGTTAGAACGGAAGGAGGGGGCGCGATGCCCCCTTTTTGTTCCACGGGGAACATTTAGGGGAACACCATGACACAGCTAGTAACAACCGCCGACGTAAAGGCCCACCTGCGCATTGACGGGACGGAAGAGGATGCCCTCATAGCGCAGTATATTCTGGCAGCGCAGGAAGCGGCGGAAACAATCACGCACCGGCCGCTGTTTTCAGAAACGGATCCGGACGCAATCACGGATGACGCCAGCAAGCTGCCGGCGCAGGTAAAGCAATTCATTCTGGTAACAGCCGGGGATTTTTACAAGCAAAGGGAAAACCGGAACGAGAAACCATTTACAGTATATTTTGAGCACTTGCTCGATGCGTGGGTGAAATATGGCTATTAACAATCTCGCGGCCGGGAAACTAGACACCCGCATCATGCTGCTGCGGCCGGTCAAAACCGTAACCGGGGGCGCCCACAGCGTAACATATACGGATTATAAGGCGGTATGGGCCAACGCCCGGCAGGTAACCTTCAGGGAATCCATGACGGCGCAGGTTCAGCTCCAAAATGAAACCTACACCCTCGCCATGAGATACATCCCCGGCGTCACGCCAGACTGGGCCGTGAGGATGCACGGGATAAGATACCGGGTGCTGACGGTCAACGCGGACAAATCCGCCGGAAGCCTGATCCTCGGCGTAGAATTAGACAATACCATAACGCAGGAACCGACATCATGAAAACAATCGCAGACATTAACGCCGACACCCGGGAATTTTTAAGCGCCGCCGGGGCGGACGTAGTAATCACACACGACTTCACCGGATGGGAAAACGCCGGGAGCGCCATTTTAATTACGGAAACCCGGATCGAGTATGAGCGCCAGCAAGATCTGGACATGACCTGGCACCGCACCGCCACCATCACGGCGCAGCTTATCGCAAAAGACCTCGATACATTAACCGGCATGATAGACACTATCACAGAAGCGCCGGAGTACGAGGGGGAAACTTTGCACACAATCCTCATCGAGAGCGTAACAATCGGGGCGGAAGAAGGCCCGCTTCACACCGCCCGGATCATTCTATGGGCGGAAATATGGGACTATGACGAATGACGGATGATGTGGTCATAGGCGGCGACACCGAGGCCATGGAGCGGCTCTTTGACGATTTTCTCAAACATATGGAACAATTTGACCGACGCCTCAGCGTTCAGACGCAGAAAATAATTTTGCGGAATGCTGCTGCCCCGGCGGTAAAGGGCCTCCGGTCGGCAACCCGCCGGACATGGCCGAAGCGCACCGGCCGGGCATGGCGTTCCGTACGCGCAATTACGAAAGAATCCAAGACCTTCAGGGGGGCCGCATACACGGTCTGGGGATGGAGCAATAAAGGCATCGAAAAAATTGAGTACACCAACCTGAAAGGAAAGCTCCGGCAGCGGCCGAAGCCCGCCACGTATATAGGCATATGGGGCGACCTCGGGACGGTACGCCAGACCGGGAAAGGAATTTTCAGATCCGAGTGGCAAAATCGGGAACCGGTTCTCCGGGAAACACTAACACGTGCTATAATCCGGATAATGAGGGAAAGCAAACTCAGCAAATAACGGGAGGCCTCCAGATGGCATTAACACCAACAGCAAAAAAGAACGCTATAACCGGGAAGAATACCTTAGTGGGCTACCGGTTAGCAGACCAAACACCGGAGGCCAGCTTTGTGACCATCCCGGGCGTCCAGATTTTCACCGGCATCGGCGGCAGCGTTGAGGATATCGACCAAAGTTGCATCGCAGAAGACAGCAAACGGTATCTCGCCGGGGCATGGGATGGAAACGAAATCACCATCACCATCCACCATTACACCGCGGACGCTACCCAGCAAGCGCTGATCACCGCCGCAAATGATGGCAGCGTGGTGGATATCCAGATAGAATACCAGGACGGAACCACCGGCGAAATCGAGGTCGCCTTAAAATCCGCCAGCCCGCAGGATCCGAGCCTGAGCGATACCCTCAAATGGGACATCGTGGGCAAAATTAATGGAAAGCCCAGCTGGACTTTTGCTTAAAAAGAATACCAGGTTAGTCATTAGTCAGCCTTCGGGGCAGGGGAAACCCCGCCCCGTTTTTTATGGGTAAAACAGCATGATATTACAGAATCTTACCGGAATAACCCCGGAATTTAAAACCGAAAAGATCCCCGTTCCCGAAATCCAGGCGGATGGCGAAATTTTAGTCAGGGAGATGAACGGCGCCGAAATCGCCGGGTTCCGGGCCCGCCTTGACAACGGGGAATCACAGGAAAAGCTGGCCGCATATATGCTCCACACCGCCATCATCACAGAAACCGGAGAGCGACAGCTTCAGGATGCCGAAACCGCCGAAAAATTCCTGCGGGCAATCCCGGCCAGATGCGCCGACAGAATCACCGCCGCCATTTTTAAATTGAACACCGGAGCGGCAGAAAAAAACTAATAAAGCTCCCGCCGGTGCGGCTCGCCGTCCGCATCGCACGGGAGATCCACCTGCCGGTTACGGCGGTGCTCCAGCTCCCCGCCCGGGAAATGAATATCTGGGCGGCCGTATTTGCCGAAGAAGCCCGCGAGGGCGGGGAGCATGAAGACACGGCGGAAGAATCAGAGGACATATCCGGAGCGGCAGCGTTCCGGCTTATGGGCGGGGATATCAGTTTCCGGGGGCAAAAATGAGCATAGTTAACACGATACTCAATAAGGTCGACCTCAACACGACCAAATATTCAGAAAAGCTCCGGAAGATGGGGAAGGACACCCGGAAGCAGGCAAAGGGCATCGGGGACGACTTCAAACAGCTGGGCGGGGCATGGAAAGCGGCGGTGGCCGCCATAGCCGCCGGGGCATTATCCGGCGCCATCGCAAAAGAGCTCATGAGCACCGAAAAGGCGGTGGCCTCTTTCATTCAGAGCACGGGCGGAATTAAAGAGGCCCGGGCACAGTTTGAAATGCTGCAGCAAGCCGCCCGGGACACTATCCAGCCTTTTGACGCATTAAAGGCGGCATCATTAGACCTCCGGCGGAACGGCGTCGAACCGACGGCGGCGCAGCTTAAGACATTTTCACAAATCGCATACGGAACCGGCCAGAGCCTTGAGACGGTGGCCTCCGCATTTACCGGCGTCATCCGGGGGAATTACCGGGGGCTTCAGCAACTGGGCATCAAAGCGCAGGATACCGGGACGACCCTGCAGCTGACATATAAAGGCGTTACAACCGAAATCGAGAAAAACACCGCCGCCCTTACCGGGTATTTTGCGGAAATCGGGCGGGAAAACGAGGGCGTCCTTGACTATTTGCAGAGCGGCCTTACCGGGGCCGCGAACCAGATGGAGAATGCCTGGGGGGATTTTTACCGTGCCATTGCGGAAAGCGGGCTGGGCGACCTTTTCCGGGACATGGTACGGGACGCCGCCACCTCTCTGGATGACATTACCGCATGGATCAACGAAAACCGGGAGCCAATAAAGGCATTTTTTGCGGACGTAGGGGACAGCTGGCGCACGATCAGCAAAACCGCGAAAGACGTATTTGATGGCATCACCCGGGCGTCCAATGACTTCTGGGAAGAATCCGGCCTCGCCGCCACCACCGGCTGCGACAGCATGATCGACGCCCTGTCGCAGCTATTCAATTTTGCCCGGGCCGGATTTTTGCAGGTAATGAAATATGCCAACTTGGCGTGGGCCGGAATCCGGGGCATTAAAGACATCGGCGCCGCATCCTTCGAGGGCGTATTAACCGCAATCAAAACCGGATCCCTTGCAGAGGGGCAAAAGGTAATCGAGGATGCCATCATCCGCGCCGCCGAATCATCGGAAGAAATCATCCGGCTGTATGACAATGCGACGGATGACCTCTTCGGCGATATCAAAAAGAATCTCGACAGGATAAGGCTTGCCCGCCTCGGGTATGAAGACCTGAAGCCGGGGGAGATCTTTAATTATAGGACATGGGAAAAGGGCGGGGCCCCGAAATCCCGGGAGTTCGGGCAGCAAACAACCACCGCCGGCGGCAAAAGGGGAGGCGGCGGGAGATCCGCCCCGAAGCCGGAAAAAGACGGCTGGCCGGAATACTATGCGGGCCTTGCCAGCATTGCCCGGCAGGGATACAGCGACATAGAAAAGCTCCGGGCGGAACACGGCGACCGGATAGCAGAATTAAACCGGCAATTTGCCGCCAGTCAGAGCGCCACGGATGCCGAATATTTAGCCGCCCGGAAGATATTAGATGATGACTATATCCGGCAGTACAAGGACAAACAGAAAGAGGCCCGGGACTTCCTCCGGGAAATGAAAAACGACGAAATGGCCGATCTGGACAATGAATACCGGGAAAGGCTGGAAAAATTAAAGTGGTATTATGACCAAGGCCTGATATTAGAGCAGGACTATCAGGACGGCCTCGCGGATATCCGGAAAGACTATGACGGAAAGCGGAAAGGCGCAAAAAAGCAAATCCCGAAAGAGCTGCAGGAAGAAATTGACGGCATAAATGACATGGCCGGCGGCATTAGCAATTTATCCTCCGCCTTCGGCGAGTTAACGCAGGGCATGAACGAGAGCTCGGCCGGCTATAAGGCGCTATTTGCGCTGCAAAAGAGCTTCGCCGTTGCATCCGCCACCATGAACGCCCTTGCCGTATGGATGGAGGCGCTGGACACCAAGCCATTTATACCGGCGGGCCTTGCCGCATATGCCAACGCCGTGGCATTAACCACCGGAATCCTCGGGCAGCTAAAATCAGTGACTATGCACGATAAAGGCGGAAGCATACCCGCCGGCGGGCTGGGCATCGTGGGCGAATACGGCCCGGAAGTCATAGCAGGCCCGGCGAATATAACCAGCCGCCGGAAGACGGCCGATCTTGCCCGCTCCGCCATGAGCGGCGGCAGCGTAACCGTCAATCTGTATGAGGATGCAAGCCGGGCGGGCCAGAGCGACACCGAAACCCGGGACGGGGACAGAATCATAAATATTTTTGTCAGCAACATCCGACGGGGCGGCCAGATGGCCAAAACCCTCGAAAACACTTACCAAATCCGGAGGTATGGCGCGTGAAATTTTATCCTAGCAATTTGCCGAAGCCGCTGCAGGCGGGATACACGGCAAAACACCGGGGGAACATCCTCCGGACGCAGATGGCGGACGGATACGCCCGGCAGCGGCTGGTCAATGCCGGAGCGCCGGACGAATTGCAGATCCAGATCCTCCTTCCGGAGGCGCTATACCGGGAGTTTCTCCAATGGTATAAGGGGGACATCCAGAGCGGGGCAGAATGGTATGTAATGCCGCTCCTGGCTACCGATGGAGATAACGCTATCCAATACCGCTATGTGAGAATCCAAAACGGCGAATTTACCGCCGCCGTGGTATCCACCAACGCCGCCCTCGGGACGATATACCGGCTCAGTATGACCCTGGATGCCAGCAACACCGTGATCGATGATGGCAGCTGGGAAGATCATTATCTTCCCGCTGGCAGCACTGATGATGAGTTCGGATTCTCTGACACTGTTGAAGGTGCAAGAATCGCAGACATTGACAGCGTTATTGAAGAAGACATTGATACTGGTGCTGGTATCGGCACAGCGACAACAACAGAATCAGCTTCTACTTATGATGAGGTTTAGCAGATATGGCAATCAAAAAGAAGGTTACTTACAGTGTTTCTTATGTAGCAGGGACAGACACTTTAACGACTAAGCTCAATTCTCTGCTTCAGGATATTGTGACTCTCATTCTCAGTCAGAATACCGGGCTTACGGTACTTGACACAATCACCGTAGGCTCTGCAAGGTTTACCGGAGCTCCGCTGTATGATACCTATGTTAACGGGTTGTATACTTCATTTTTTCAAAACCGTCATTATGAATCAGATGTAATATTTGTCGGAACCGATGAAGATAATGTTTGTTTATCTTTTGGATTTTTTGACGGTAATTTAGTCGTCGCGATGAATATGACCCCAAAAACGGAGAAGGAATATACTGATAATTGGGCCTCATTTGGAGTAGGCGACCAGATTCCTATATACGCAGTAGGTAAAGCTAGCCGGTGGTATCCTAATTTAACCGATATGCTCGGAAATTATGCTATCCCCTATAGCATTGCAAATGACACTATCTCAATGAGTATTATTTATTGGACTGGTGAATTTAGCAGGGGTTATTCTTTTGTAAATGGAGCTGGACAATCAGACGGAATTGACCTTGTTATATTTTCCACAGATGAGGGAAATAATACTTCAGGGACCGGGGCGGCTATATGGATGAAGGGGACAGCGAACGCTTACCGAAATGGATTACAAACTGTTATTAATGTATTTTCCTTTGCCGAAAATTTAGCGGATCATAAACCGGCGGCATTGCCCAATACGTATTATTCAAGTGATAGCTATGCGGATCAAATTGTTCCCGATATACCTACCAGACAATTGCTTAATTCTCGGGGGGACTGGAGAATTTGGTTTAATTGCAATAACAATGTAAATAATTTTTATCAAACCGGATACAAGTATTTTCAAAATTTTCATACACTAGGCGGGGTTGACGGGAAAATAGGCAACGATACTAAATATCCCGTAGAGCAGCTAAAAATAAATAGCACATGGGACTGCACATATCCGCAGGCGTTATTTTTATCAGCCTTATTGATGGCCTATAATTTGCCGTATTTAAACGAAGGACAGGCATACGTCCGGAAAATGAGAATCCCTGGATGGAATCCAAGCTGCAAGGGGGAGATCTATTTATTATGGGCTCCGGTAACAGATGGCTATAAATCCGGGGACATTGTGGAAGTCGGCTCAAAATCCTATGCAATCATCACGGAGGGCGCCGTGGTATGGGCGGCGCGGGTATCATGATATTTTTGCTATTTTTCCTGCCCGCGGCGGTATGTTTGGCGGTTTACGAAATCCGGCTCCGGCGGTTGCAGCGCAAGATCCGGGAATCCGCTTTTGCCGGGCTTTT
>JAEEGH010024085.1_pt1 | contig 12320 bp, 20 predicted proteins | sample 9134181 | NCBI WGS metagenome assembly JAEEGH01 (sample SAMN16246544, study PRJNA631951) | gut metagenome | biome: gut microbiome; feature: rumen; material: DP-attached | host: Bos | place: Iran: Karaj | collected 2018-10
AACTCTTTCCAATCAAAGCCGAAGTTTTTTGCAAATTCTCCGTATGTCCCCTTCATAGATTCCGGCATTTCTTTGTATTGGTATTTCATCTATTTCCTTCCCTCCGTACTAAAATCAACATAAGAATCGACTTCAATTATCTCGACAACCTTCGATTTGCTTATTTCACTATCCTGTTTATTATCTTTACTTCTTTCTTGGATATTAACCAAGAAAACTATCACTTAAGGCATTACTCTTTTATTCCGTAAAAATGTGATATCCTAAACAAGTTTATTGCATTAACCTGATGATTTTCTCGACGATCACAAATTCTCTTCGTCATTGCTATATCCCCAACTCAGACGTTATTACTTATTTAATGACAGTTCTAATCTCTTTTCTCGATTCCTTATTATTGAACATACCCGTTTAGCATCACAGAAATCATTCTCATCCACGCCGTAATCCCAAAGTTTAGGCAACACTATTTGTTTGTATGCGTCCAATCCTTCCTTTGAGAATTCCTCGAAAATAATATAAGTCCGGGCATAATCAAAAACCAAAGGTGCCAATCTGGCATTCATCCAATCAATTATTATGAAATCATGGCTGTCTTTTGGAAGCAAAATATTTAGGAAATGCATATCCAGGTGGCATACGCAGGATTCCATCTTATCTGATAATCGCGATATTATCGAAAGAACTTCAGTCTTGTCATTATCATTTAAACCCATTCCGGCAGTATCCGAGAAATGAGGAATGTTTATATTTGACGCATTCTTACCATGTACCAACCGGAACGCATCTGAAAGCGTATAAAAACAACTGATATCACCGGATCGAGCCCGTTTTTCAAGCGTATCTCCGTCGATGTAATCCATTTTTATAATATGAGGATCGGTCGTATCATAATACTTTACGTTACAGAGCTCTGCTACATTTACCGCTTTCTGCTGCTTCTTTTCAAATTCTATCCACTCAACCGGATAAGATGATTTATAAACCTTATACGCATAGCCTTTATACAAAAGCACTTCAGCTTGCGCACCATATCCTATATTTATTTGTGAACCGTCAAATATCATTTAATCCCCATATGATCCCGCTTTAGAAGAAATGCCCCGTAATCGTTTCGTCTATATTATACAAAAATAAACAATGGAAATGTCAGCAATCCCTGTTATCAAAAGCTTCTTCCCAGGCTTCTTTATTACCTTACTTTTTCACATCGCGTTTTAAAGATTTAAAAGCTCTGTCAGACTTTGTATCGTGTAGTCCTGGCCGTAGTTCTTTTCTTCATCTGTGCGGTTGATAAGAACTGATATGGCACCGGCATTTTTGGCGCACTCTATATCCTTTTTCTCATCGCCGACAAAAGCGATCTTTTCGATCGGAACATTCATTTTCGAAGCGATAAAGAGCAAGCCGTTTTTGTTAGGTTTGCGGTAGCCGGTATCGTTTGAAGTATAAGGAAAATCTATCAGGTCCACGACTTCGGAAATGTCGTCTAATGCGTACTTGTTATCCATTCCGTATGCGACATCAGAGAGCGTGGCTGTAGGGATGTTTCTTTTCCTTAATTCCTTGAGCGTGTCTTCCACTTCATCGTACACTACGACATCACGGCGGAAGAACAGATAGAACTCCCTCTTAATGTCTTCGATGAGATCAACAGGCAAATTTGTGCCTCCGATGATCTCCTTGAAAATAATGTCTGATGACACTTCCTCTTCTCTGGGGTTGATCCTCGTATTGTATTTTCTGAGGGTCGCTCCTATATGCTCAAATTCCTCTTCAGAAATCTTAAGATTCAGCTTATCCGCAACGTGCTCGAATGCCGGACGGTATAGTGCCGACCAGTTTAAAGGGATCGGATAATATGCGAGCGTCTGACCTATATCAAATACTATAGCGTCCATCTGGTATCCTCTTAATCTTCTTCCATATAGCAGTCGTACTCAGTTCCCCAAGGCGTTTTTACACGGGTCGGCTTCAATTTAACTAAATAATCTTCCGGTTCAAATGCCCAAGTGCGGCCATAGTCAATGAAACGGCAGACAAAGAAATCCGGACCGGGAACACCAAAAACATACATGAATCCGCACTCATCGTCAAAGAGCCATTCGGAAATTATAATGCAGTCGTTTACTTTCTTTTGCATTTCATCTCCATACATACGGCAGAATGTCATTACGTTGCCGTTATTCTGAGCGGCTTTCTCTTTGAAGATCCTCTTTATGTCGTTATTGAACTCTAGAAGATCGCTGTAAGTCTTTTGTTCGCCCAAAACTTTAGCAGTCACCTGAGCACGCTCCATCTCTAACAAAGAGGCTGCTTCTTCAGGAGCAGAAGAAAACTTCTTGCCTTCTTCCGTTAATAAATAGCTGGCATAAGGCGGCAAATTCGGTGTGATCCGACGTTCAATGTTGCCTGATTTTTCAAGCTCTATGATGCTTTTTTCGAGCTCGTCAGAAGATATGCCTTCAGCATCTTTAATCAGGTCACAGTAGTGAAGCTTTTCGCTTCCGGTCAGTTTGGAAAATAAAAAACTTATTGCGTCCATTTATTACTCCATAAATTGCAGTTCACATCACTTGTGCCAGCAATGAATCAAGATGCTTGGCATCAGCTGGTCCTTTATACTGCTGATTAAATAGTCTAAACACCAAAATAACTTCTAACAATATCCGATAATTCATCATTAAAGATCCACTGATTCTCCACTATCCACTCATCAAACTCAAGATACTGCTTCTGAATCAGTTTTTCCAGCATTTTACATGAATTGCTGCTTATATATTTCGCTAAAACTTTTATGTCAATTAGTTCTTTTCCCCAATCATCGAAAAACGCTTGTGAACCATCTGCCAACGAAATATCTCTAAGTTGCGATAAATTTACAAAGACTCTTTGAGACTCGTTTAAACCCATTTCAGCTTCCTGTATATAAATATAAATATCAATTAAGACATTTTCTTTATCATATTTTTCTGTACTTTCTAACTGAGTAATCAGTGAGCCCAATCTATTCATATTTATATCACTTCCTTCGTAATTCAAATGAATTACGATAATTCCAAGTCTATCCAATCTTCACACTCACGGCAGTTCTCACAACATATAGTTAGAATATAAAACAAAAACTCAATTCTCTAACGTTTTCATAAAGGTCTCATATAATACTGAAGTGTTTTTTGTTAGCTTGGACTGCAATAAGCTTTCATTTATCTCTTTTATATCACTAATGTACTTCAAATATGTGGATTCTATTTCAGAAATGACATCAACTAAAGATAACTCATATGTATATTCTTTATTTTCTTTATAAATATTCCAAACTTCAACTACTACAGTTTTGTCCATATTGACTCTAATCTCGAGCAGATTGCTATTTAGCAAACCAACCTTGAATACTTCACCTCTTTGCAATGCGATACCACACTTAATTAACTGATTGACATAAAATGAAATATCTTCATCGCCTTCACGTTCCCCAGCACCATCAATAAAACCTAACGTGAATCCCCCAAGTTTAAGGACCATGAATCCATATACTGAACCATCGTCACGATTAAACTCTTCTAGAGAATAACTCTTTAACTCTTCGCGATTAATCAACCAATCTATATATTTCATATCGCTTCCTCAAAACAGATTCAGCAAATCATTCACCCTATAAGTATATTTCCAAATGTTGTTTTAAACTGCTGATCTCTTATACCTGTTTAAGTATCAACCACATATTGCTTTCATCATACCCAACAACGCAATAATCTTTCACTTCGTGGATGCATCCGGATTCAATTGGACAAATGCCCATATAATCCGCCCCTTCAATTAACTGACCTTGCGGATAAAAGGCTTTGGTCTGTCCTGAGCAAATGCTTCCTAATGAATGTCTTGTTTTTGTAGCATTCCAAGCTTCAGCATGTTTGTATAAGTATTGGTTCCATTCATCATAAAAGTCATCGCTTGAAATCCATTTTGAGATTCCTTCCCCATCAAAACCATCAGGATCAACAACACCCTCCGCCAAACTATCTTCAAAACAAGACAAATGGTATCCTTCGTCATTTATTACAATCTGCTTGATTGCGTATCTATCTTCATCTAATTCATAATACCAGCGTTCGTTATCTACAAGATAATATAGATATTTATATTGTTCCGACCTGCTATTACTTATGGACTTTAATGATAATCTTTTGCGATAATCAGAAATCGATCCACCATTTATAGATCTGACACTGTTGACATCTATTGTTCCGTCATCTTCCCATCCGCATAGCGGACATATATCATATCCTGTTCCAATTTTCGGATTATATTCTTCTGTTAAAGTATTATAACCACAACAAGGACATTTATATAATTTAATGTTTTCCATATTTTATCCTTAAGATATCTATTGATTTCATATATAGTTCTCGTCAACCTTATTACCATTCATCTGTAACATCATGTCTCATACAGAGCAATTCGAGTGCCTATCTCTCCCACATTTAGTTTTGTTAGTCTCTTTCCAAAACGTTCCAAAGCGCCCATTTCACACCTAACATTACACTGGCAGCGATGCGAGCGATCATCAACATCACAGATTTCCAGATCAACTTCCATTGTAATATGTCCCTGCTTGTCAGTGCTTAACGCTAAAGAAAACGCCGGAATATACTTTCCGCTTTTGCAACCCGACTCAAAATATGTTTCAGAATTATCCGGCTTACAAATACCCGTCAGAAAGGCAGCAAGTCTATTCAGCAGTTCTTCGTTAAAATAACACGATTGATGCGCATACACATATTGAGAATGTACTTCTATCTGAAGTTCAAATGTTGTTTCGTCTTCCCAAATCTTACTAAATATAAGATTGTCCAGGTCATAATCCATAGGCAAGTATCCTTTTGATCTCATTCATCGTATTTACATTTGATAAGTCTTCGAACATCCCTGTCGTATATATAATCTGAAGGCTCATCAGAGTTGATCACTTCCCACTGAAACATTCTGCAAAACAACGGAATGAAATTATCAGTTTCCTGATCGCATAATGTTTCAACCCTTTCCAGATTTCTACGCAATTGGCCTATAGACTCTGTCTTGCCCATAAGCAATGGTGATACATCATATTTCCAATATTCGATTTCCAGTATCATAGTTTCGTCTTGTGATTACTACAATCAAGTGCAGATCCTAATGCTAAAAAGTGTTATTTCCAAAAATAAAAATAGTCATAAATAATTCTTACCACTTATTTAAATACTCATCCAGCCATTTATGAAGCCGTTCTTTGTTTTTTAATATCCATTCGTCAATCTCAAAACAATCATCAACCCATTCTTCGGGATAATCACACATATCGGTATATTTCGGATTGTGATAATCGTGAATGCCTTTTTCCATCATTTCCGCAATCTCTGTTTCACCTGTATCATATAAATACGCGACCGCTTCATTGATCCATTCTTCAGGTGTGAATTCATAAAACTCCAGCACAATCGTCTTTTCTGCGTATTCGATCCATTCCGAAACCATGAGATGAGCTCTTTCTTTCGGTTTTGCCTTATTGTAATTTTTTCGTCTATTCTCAATGTAAGCACGATAAATAATCTCTATTGGGTCTTTTTCATCTGATTGCCCTTCATCGTCCAGTTTTACCGGCAGACGATTATGCGAAAGGCCATTGATACCGGTTGCATATTTCCGCATTACCATTACGATCAAACAAAAGCTCATAAGAACAACGACTAACACTATTATTTTCATAATCAGTACCTATTTGTCATAGAATTCTCTTCTTCTCATGCTTTAACTTACCGTTTTCCTTATGAGAATAATTGTCCCGACGCCATTTCTTGATTTCCGAATAATCCGATGGAGACTCTTTTTCTCTCCAGTATACTTCATATGGTGTTTCCGGTCTGCCGGCGCAAAAAGAACACATAGGATCGGTACAGGCCTCTTCCAGCCATTCATTACAGCTAATACAAGCCAAGGCATCATATTTATATATGTAAATCTTGTTCATTTGTCCGCATAAAGGACAGGGAGTGTCGGTTAATTGACCGATTCTCTCCCATATCAGCCTTGCCTGTCTTGATTTTTGATTGTGTTCTCTGCTGTTCATATTATTATTGATTGAATATTTCTGCCATAGTTATTGGAATTTGGTATATATCGCTGACCATTCCGGCAATACTTCCGACATCATCAGAAAAACCGCATCTTTTCCAATACTCGTATGACTCGATGTGATTATAAACATCGTAATCGATATTCTTGATCTCAACAGACTCGTAGTCTTTCATTTTAGCTATTGCATACTTAACATATCCCTTATAGAAATACGAGAGAGAAACATACCACACAGGTTGATCACCGAATTCGATTCCATCAACATTACATATTTCCCCATTTATCGGCACGATCTTATACGGTTTGAACCCATCAACATCATATACTGTGATCTGAAATCCCTTCTTAGTCATCTCGACATTATAAAATCTGCTATCCCACGGACATACTGCAAATCCGCCGTCTTGCGTAATTGTGGAAGGACGGATCCTAGTCGCTTCTTTTGCTTTGATGTCGTATTTTAGCAGATAGCCAGCTGTAGACTTTGCAATAAAGATATCCCGATCACCAACAAACGTTCCGCAATAACAATATGGAACCTTGATCTTGTCGATTACCTCATTGGTCTCCATATCGATAACAATAACAGTGCCGCCTGTACAACCGGCTTTGTATCTGCCATTATTGTATTCACTAATAAACTTTCTCATACACTTCTATGTTTAGTTCATTATATTCAAGAGATAACGCTCTATCGTTCATCCCGACAAATCCGAATTTAGTACACTCTTTCTGATAATATATTCATTGAAATCATCAACAGCTTCTATGATGTCGGGATTAGTGGAATCTGCTCCCAATGTAATAGCCCATTTCAAAAGATCAATCGAAATCAGGTCACACAACTCTAATAATCGCCGAAAATCCCAGTCATCAGTGATATCAATAAAATGGAATACTGTTTGTTTGATTTTGGGAGATACCCATTCAACAGGAAATTGTTTCAAACAATCTCTTGCAATCGTAATCGGCATAATATTTTGTGGCTGACAAGCCCATGAGAGGAGCGTTCCAATTACTTTGTAAGCAAGTGTATCGGAGAGAGACATGATTTCAGATGGATGAAAGTAGATTTCCTTATCAGCAATATCATTTAATGCATCTGCAATTGCTTTTTCATATGCGTGCATACCCTATCACCTAAATCCCGATTTGTCTTAGTCTATTATCCTATTGGTTTAATGTTCTAAGAGCATTATAACATCAGTTAGCCTCTTGTTTGAAATCGCACATTTGATTCCTCCCCAGCTCCTATCTATCCTAAAACCAGTACGCAGAAAGCGTACAAAACATTTGCATAAAAAATGTGCTTACTGTAACTCTTAGGAAACCACGTTGTTAGATCAAAGGAGGTATTAGTCGAAAAATGGATCAGGAAGTTCCTATAGCAGAAAAGGCCCTACTCACCATTCGAGAAGCCGCTGATTATTATAATCTCGGTTTGCATAAGCTACGCGAACTTACCAATGATGAACACTGCCCGTTTGTTTTATGGAATGGCAATAAGAGACTGATCAAGCGTAAGGCGTTTGAAGAGTTCCTAAACAGCCTATACTCAGTCTGAATTACTGCACCCGGGTTCAAAGCGGCCTGGGTGCGACTATTTTGGGGACCCCTTGGGGCCCCTTTAGCCAAAAATAGCAATGCAAAAGACAGTTAGAGCCCGATTTATCAGCCTTAGAAAATTAACAGCTTGTCTAAGTAATGCGGTATTTGACTTCCCAAAGAGCCCGCAAACTAAGGCAATTCGCACATTTGAAGGCATTTTCACTGAAATATATTATTGAGCGGGGCAAACTAAGCCATGTCGAGAGGATCATGAAATGACTGAAAAAACTTGCTATACACGGATATTCAATACGGTAATACCGGAATTATTTAAAAGACGTATGAAACGCTATTATGAAGAGGAGTTTGCAGAACAGCCAGATCTTCTTTCTGTGCTTGATGTCGCAAATCTGACCGGTTATTCAAAGATGTTCATCGGCAAATTGATCCAAGAGGGAAAGCTCAGGAGTGTCACCGCTAGCAGGGTCAGATATATCAATAAAGCATTGCTTATAGACTATCTTTGCACCGACGAGTTTGACTCTATCTTACGTAAAACGTACTGGCATAAGAAACATGTTGCAATATTCAGGAAATGGAAAAGGAGTTCAAGATGGTGATCTGGTTTGGAACACTAGTTGTCCTAATGAATAACCTTTGGAAGACTCATTTTAAGACAACCAGAGAGATTTACAGCTTCAAAGATCAGATAAAGAGGTTCGGTGTCTACTACATGTGTTTGGATGATCTCCCGATATGAGACATAAATCCGTTTCAGAAGAAAGACCGGAACTTGTGGCCCAGTGGGCCCGAAGTAATAAACTCTCCCCTGATAAGGTCTCCGGAGGCTCCCACATGAAGGTCCGCTGGATCTGTGAAAAAGGACACAAATGGGATGCTGTCATAAAAAACCGTGTGATCTTAGGCTCCGGATGCCCTTATTGCGAGCATCGGGCTGTGCTGAAGGGCTACAACGACCTTCTGACAGCCTATCCTGCTGTTGCCAAGACCTGGTCCGGGAAAAACACTCTAAAACCTTCCGAAGTCGCCCCTTTCTCCAACAGAAAGGTCCTTTGGCGCTGTAAGAATGGGCATGAGTGGCTCGCCCGTATAGCTGATAGGACGCGTGGACACGATTGTCCCTATTGTGTCAAGCCAAAAGGCGAAACTCGGGGATAAATGTATAAAATCCGGGGATAAACGTCGAATATCACTATCACTCCACTGTTTTTCCACTATCTTTGCTTGTATTCTTATCAAAGTTTCTTTATAATACCGCCTTGTCAGGAAGTCGAAAGGCTTATCTGACAAAGTTTTTATTCATTTTGGAGGTTCATTATGAACAAATCTGAATTAGTTGAAGCAATGGCTGCAAAGACCGGCATGTCCAAGGCTTCTACAGAAGCTGCAGTTAAGGCTTTCGTTGAAGTAGTTTCTGAAGAGCTTCAGAAGGGCGGCAAGGTTCAGCTCATCGGTTTCGGTTCTTTCGAGACTGTTAAGAAGGCAGCTAGAACAGGCCGTAACCCTCAGACAGGTGCTGAGACAAAGATCCCTGCTTGCACAGCTCCTAAGTTTAAGGCTGGTCAGGCTCTCAAGGATCAGGTTAATTCAAAGAAGAGCAAGAAATAATCTTGAACAGCTAATTAACAACGAAAAAGGCACTTCGGTGCCTTTTTTTGCTTTTGTCTATTTAATTCGGGATTATCTTGACTAATAATTATTAGAAGTTTGGTCAAGATTTTTCATGATCAATGCAAATTCGCTTTCCATATTATTCTTCATTTGCCAAGTTTTTTGACAAATCAATAAGATAACTTTTAAGCACGATCATACCCATATGGTTTGCTGCGAGCTCCCTTGGTGTGTACCCATTAAGCTCCTCTATTGAACTGTCAATCCACGAATCATAACAATCCCGCCCGACAAGGCGCACAATAACAAACGTTATATTCTCGTCTTGTTTAATATAATTATCTCTAACACTAACTCTGGGAGAATTCTTAACCTCATTTCTCCATTCCCTAGAAGAATATTTAGACAAGTAATCTTCCATCGTTCTGTTCATCACTACATCGGTTTTAACCAGATATATCTCCCCCAAAGCCGGAAAATCCGGGCGTTGGAACAACCATTTCCGTTTGCATTCACTACACTTATAAATCTTCGTGCTTCCTTCGCATCTTATGCATTTATAAGTATTGCCTCCCGCCTCAAAAATCTCTTCTAGAGTTTCCGCTTCGCGTATGCTGTTGATCTTATTGCATTTGATTTTGGTGCAGTTACAAGATGATGTATTCATGCTATATATACCTTCTGTTACTCGCTATTTTCTATCTGACACCTTTTTAGATTAACTCAGTCAAAGCACAACAGAACGAACTAAGTCGAATCACAGCAACTCTTCTAAGATACTCTCCAGCCATCAACTCCAACAAAACACTCATCACACTTTTTTCATGAGCAATAAAGGTTACGCATAGATTTGCTTAAGTCCGTCTGATCTACTCATACTTAATAGAATGCATTATTGAGCGCAACTCGTTATCAGTTTTTCCTGCCAACTCATCTTCAGCATACATTCTGACTTTTATTACTACAACAGGTGCTCCATCGCACACGAAAACCATATCGTAATAACCCGGATCAGCATCTTCGGGATTCACATAAACAGAACCCCAACTGTCACCGGCATTCTCCGGCTTCGTTAAGTCAGCTCTTGCAACAAGATTTTGTAATTCTCCGGAATAGTTGTAATTGTTATAAACCTCAGCAACTTCATTATGTTTGAAAACAAATACCTGAACACCATCTGTTGCCTTTGTTGTGAAGTACATATCTACATATTCATTTAATTCGAAAATATCTCTGATGCCGGCAGCAGCAGTCTTATTACTGTTAAAAACCGAACTGCCTGCTCTATTTCCTGTTAAAGCAATGCTTGAGATCACTGGACCGCCTTTTAAGATATACATACAACCAGGTGTTATTTTACCCAGTTGAATACTTTCTCCGCTATTTTCAGTTGATCCCTGGGGCTCATTGTTTTCCTGAGAAACTGCCGTAGTGCTTTCTGAAGTTTGAGTATGATTTGCCTCTGTAACTCTTGTGTCATTAGGTGTGTCTTTCTTACCACATGATGCAAATGATAAAAGCATCGCTGTAGTTAAAACTAATGCGCATAATCTTTTCATTACACAAACCTCCTGATTATTTTACGTACAAATTTACTTTTCAAAAATCTTACCAATTGCCTTTAATATATCATTCTTATTGGCATCTTCCGGCAAGGATTCCAAAGCGGCAGTCGATTTTTTAAGGGCTTCCTTTGAAAGTTTTGATTCAAGAACCTTCTTTACCCAATCGACATCATCAACTGATTTATTCCCAAGGTAAATTTGCTCGAATATATAGACTGAACCTTCACCTATGGCTGCTACTATAATACCAGCAATAACGCCATTGATTACGCTAGCAGCAATTCTGATACCTGGAATCGCTTTTAATCCTGAAATAATACCTTTAGCAGCGACACTAACAGTTCCTATTTCGATCATCTGATTCATAAGGCCCTTGAATCCTTCGTTACTATTAACACCATATATTCTTGCTATGGCATCAATCTCAAGTTTTTCCGTAGGAGCCAATAGTAATGCGTCAGAAAATGGTATCGGTACAAGTCCAACCGTAACACCTACACCTGTTATACCGGCAACCGTGCTATGAGCAAGAAATCTCTTTCTATCTAAAATGTACTTATTAATATCACTTGCAGCTGCTTGAATTCCTTCAGGGAGCAAAGCGTTGATACCTTCAATCAACTCATCAATTCCTTGGGGTTCAACAGCATAATCATCGCTAATCACATAAGATGCTGCAACGACAGGATAGATTCCTCTTAATTCTCGGTTTTTGCCTTCAAAAGCTTTCTTTACCATATTCACATTTTCTTCTCGGTCGGGAAGTGAATATGACTTAGTTATAGCAACAATTATAGGAACAGTTTTCCACAATGAGACTGCCTTAAGAAAATCATCTATGGTTTTAGGAAACAACTTGCTCGAAGTACCATCAACACAAAGACAAATCAGATCGATGTTTGTATCTTCGTTATTATCTAAAGCAGCTTCCTTAGACCACTTCTTAACATCATTGATTGCCTTGTTTGGTTGCAAGAATTTAACGGGCTCAAAACCCATGGTGTCAATAATTCTAAAAGGAATATCGTCATTCTCATATGTTTTAGTTTCTTTGGTCGTTCCGCTAACACCAATCCCAGTAGCTGCATCGGTTCCTAAAATCGAATTAATCAGGGTCGTCTTTCCAACACCAGAATTACCAAGAAACAATACATTACCTTTTTTCATAGTGATTCCTCCTAATTTGTGAGTTGGGGAATAGCCTCAGATAAATTAATTATAACATGTCAGTAAAGAACTCTTGAGATTTTCCTTTAGGCGTCGAAAAACGGCAAAAATCGCTTCCAGTTGTACACTGCAGTGTACAACTAGCGTGTTTTTGAAACTTTTTTTCGAAATCTTGTACGATTTGACCCCTTCCCGCTGCTTAATAGTGAAGGGACATTTAATCGAGCCCCTTCAAAATTCCATCCATGCAGATAAGAGTCCAAAGCAAACGGCTAACTGTTTACTAAAACAGGG
>JAEEGH010024087.1_pt1 | contig 12319 bp, 8 predicted proteins | sample 9134181 | NCBI WGS metagenome assembly JAEEGH01 (sample SAMN16246544, study PRJNA631951) | gut metagenome | biome: gut microbiome; feature: rumen; material: DP-attached | host: Bos | place: Iran: Karaj | collected 2018-10
CGTAACGGTTGATAACCCAGAAATGTTTGGACGAAAGGGTGAGATAAGGGATCAGCGGGGCGTCGTAAGGGCCCACCAAGTTGCTCTCAACGGCAACAAAAACCGAATCCGTCAAAGCAGTGGCTTCGAATCTGAAACTGCTAAATGCCTGTTGTGCCGACGATTTCACCATGAAATTCTTTTGCATCTTGCCGTCCAACCAGTTGTTGTTGATGTCGCTGACCATACAGACGGGTTCAAAGTCGAGGACGACTGTCGCACTGCCGTGTTGGTTGTCCCAATTCACTCTTTCGGTGACCATCTGGAAGTCGGGACCGATAAAAGTCAGCTCGCAAACATTGTCTTGCCCGACATGGGTGTCGCCGATGTGCTGATAATGAAGGTCGAGCATCACCTGATATTGACTGCCGACTGGCTCAACGGATTGAATTGACGCATACAAGTTAGGCATGCCGCTTGAATAGACATAGGTGTCGAAAAAGCCCTGCATGTCAATGCCCGAGTATTGAGTCAAGGCTTCGCACAACTGCGCAGAAGTTGCCGTCCGATAGGCATATTCCTGGAAATAGGCACGCATGGCTGCGAGGAAGTTCTCTCGACCCATGTAGTTCATCATCGCATTTACAATGACTGCGCCACGTTCATAGACCGCGTCGCTGTCGTAAGTCATGTCCAAAGGCATGTTGTTGAGCGGCATCCAATGGGCAGGGCTATTGCACCAATTCGTGATATCGCTGACCTTGCTTGAAATCGTATTCTGGAATGATTGCTCGCCATAAACGCCTGCTTCGTAGAAGGCTCCCCAAAACTGCGCAAAGCCTTCGTTGAGCCACATATCGCCAGCCTCGGCACAAGTCACCAAGTTGCCCGACCACATGTGCGAAAGCTCGTGGGCCACATACTCCTCACCTGAGGTGTTGCCATTAATGATACTCGACGCAAAGGCGATGTTGTCGGTATGTTCCATGCACCCCTTACCCGTGCTGACATAACCGATACGGTTGAAAGGATAAGGACCAAGATTCTCCTCAAAGAACGAAATGATTTCCTTGATGTGGACAAATGTACCAGGCACATTGCTCATCTGGTTGGGCTTGGCGTACACCGTTATCGGGATGTAGTGCTCAACACCGTCATAGCCGTCTTCCCAAACATCGTAATCACCCACGGCAAACGAGATGTGGTAGGTGGCAATCTCCTGCGGCGTAATCCAATGCCAAGTGGTGGTGCCGTTGCCGTTGTCAACAGCCCCAACCAACTCGCCACCGCAGATGGCCATCTTGTCGTTGGTGGTGGTGACAAACACATTGTAGGTAGCCTTGTCAGTGAAGTTATCGACACAGGGGAACCAGGTTTTTCCGAGGTTGTGCGGCTGGCTATCGAAGCCCACGCCAAGGTTATAGACGTAGTCAGCGCCCCACCATTCCACACCGCCCCATGTCTCGCTAAAGGTGTTGCCGCCATAGACAATGTCCAAAGTGGAAGTGGCACCAGCCGCCATTGGCGAAGCTAAATTAATGATGAGCAGGTCGCCTTCTTGGGTGAAATTGGCGACCACAATATCTGAAGCCATCACCGAGGCGACCTCCAAGGTTTTAAGCTCCAAGACGATTTGCTGCACATTGGCCGTAGCCGTAAAGTCAACGAAGGTCTCGCCTTGCAAGGTTCGGTTGGCAAAATTCAGCTCGTTAATATGGATGGCATAGTGCATCACATCAATGTTCTCACCAGCCGTCTGTGCCTTTATAGTAACGAAAGACAGAGCCAACAAAAAAACCATTAATAGGGACAATCTTTTCATATCGCTGTATTTATTGTTTAAAAAAAGGGTTGGTATAAATAGGATCAGTAAGTATCGCATTGCTTTCATGCAAGGCTCGATCAAGGATACGGATCTCGAATTTTACAGTGTCATCTGGCGAAAAGGGGTTCTGTACCATGAGTTTGTATTCCATAGTACCACTGATAGCCTTCGGCTCTTCCGAGTCGCAAAGCCGCTTGAAGCGGGCATTGAACGTAACAGTATCATAGCTCTGCGTCTGTACATTCCAACTCAATAGAGGCATCTTCACAAATTCACCATTAATGCATTTAAGGTAGTCAATTACCATATTATAATAATGTGCATCGTTGAATCCAAAAGGAGGCAAGGTATCAGCATCGTCGAGACCAAGGTCTCCGTCACCGTCAGTATAGGAGAACGAAATGATGCCCTCGCCGCTGAAAGTGCTGTCAGCATTGAGTAAATAGGTGAAGCTTTCGTAGCCAATCTTCGGTTCGATAGGATAATCCACTGGCTTTTGGCAAGAATAAACCGCCAAGGCCAAAAGCAACGCACCGATCAGATACCGTGTTTTCATTGATTTCGTTTTAGGCGGTAAAAGTACAAAAAACTGTCGAAATAGCCACAACAAAAATCACATTGAATTTTCTTTGATTTTCAGCCATTTAACCAAGATTCCCCAAAAAAAATCGTGGAAAAGTGTGGAAAAGTGTTGACATATTCACATTTTTTGTATCTTTGCATCGTGATTTGGCACGAAATATGCCATCACAAAACGAGCAGATTCATTATTTGATGCCGAATTTATATATCATATCAGGTTGCAACGGAGCTGGAAAGACCACAGCCTCCTTGACTGTTTTGCCTGAAACGCTGCAGTGCAAGGAATTCGTCAACTGCGACGAAATCGCCAAAGGTCTGTCGCCGCTCAACCCCGATGGTGCCAAAGTCGCCGCAGGTCGCCTGATGTTGACATGCATCAAAAAACACATCGCTGACAAAGTTGATTTTGCCATCGAGACCACCTTGGCTGCCAAATCCTACCACTCTCTTATCCTCAAAGCACGTGAACAGGGCTACAAAGCCAGCCTCGTCTATTTCTGGCTGCAAAGTCCCGAACTGGCCATCAAGCGTGTGGCGGAGCGAGTGAAGCATGGCGGCCATCATGTGGACGACAACATTATCCGCAGGCGTTACAAAGCGGGCATCAAGAACCTATTCCATCTTTATTGCCCCGTCGTTGACTATTTCCTGTTCATCGACAACAGCATCATGCCCTCCGAAATCATCGCCGAAGGAAACATCAAATCCATCAAGTTTTACAACGAAGAAAAATTTAAAAAGATCAGACAATATGACAACAGTAACAGTGAATGCCAAGAAGAATGAAGTATCCTCCTTCACCAAGAAGCTGATGAGTGGCCTCGACCTCTCCATGCAACGCTTGCTCACCATGCGCTGCCGCCACAATGGCACCTTCTGCTTCTGCGATGCCGATGGTAACATCTACACCGTGAAAGCCAAGGAAGTCAAAGCCCTGATGGAACAGGAATAATCTTCCAACATCACATAGAAAAACCAACCACGATTTGCAGTGTTTGCTGCGAATCGTGGTTTTTTCGTATCTTTGGCGCATTAAAACTCAGCTCCATGAAGAAAAAAGCATTTCTCCTCTTATTAATAAGCATTTTCTACGCGACCACCTTTGCCCAAACCGACCAACTCCCCGAAACCAACCCCGTCATTACCAACCGCATCAGCCAATGGCAGGACCTGAAATTCGGATTCATGATGCATTGGGGCATCTACGCCCAATGGGAAGTGGTGGAGTCGTGGTCCATCTGCAACGAGCCTTGGATCAACCGCAATGGTGCCGATTATTACCAATATAAGACTGATTACCAAAACCTTAATAAAACCTTCAACCCGCAATATTTCGATCCTTCAAAATGGGCCGAGGCCGCAAAAAATGCAGGCATGAAGTATGTCGTCTTTACCACGAAGCACCACGACGGCTTCTGCATGTTCGATACGAAAGAGACCTCATACTCCACAGTAGACCCGAGCTGTCCTTTCTCGAAAAACCCGAAGGCTGACATTACCGGCGAAGTGGTGAAAGCCTTCCGCGAAAAAGGCTTTTGGACTGGTCTCTACTTTTCGAAACCCGACTGGCACTGCGACGACTATTGGGCACATGAATGGGCCACCCCCGACCGCAACGTCAACTACGACCCCATGGCTATGCCCGAGCGTTTTGAAAAATACAAACAATTCACCCACAGACAGATCCGCGAACTCACCCACAACTACGGCGACATCGACATCCTTTGGCTCGACGGCGGTTGGGTGCGCCCCGAATGGAGCGTAAACGAAGAGACACGTCCGTGGCTCGGCTGCCAAGGCTACATCCAAGACATCGACATGCCCACGGTGGCCTCCATCGCCCGCGAGAACAACCCCGACCTCATCATCGTCGACCGCTCGGTAGGCGGCAAATACGAGAACTACCAGACCCCAGAGCAGCAGGTACCCGACTCGCTCCTGCCCTATCCTTGGGAAACCTGCATGTCGATGGGCAACTCATGGTCGTATGTCTCCACCGACACATATAAAAGCACCAACACACTCATCCACCTGCTTTGCGACATTGTGGCCAAAGGCGGCAACTTCCTCCTCAACGTGGGACCCGATGCAGACGGCAACCTGCCCGACACCGCCCTGCTCCACATGAAAGAAATCGGCGAATGGATGCAAGTGAATGGCGAAGCCATCTATGGTACGCGACCCATCTATCCCTTCACCTACGGCAAGTTCCGCTTCACGCAAAAAGGCGACAAGGTCTATGGCATTTTCCTTTTGGATGAGCAGGAAAGCCCCGTGCCCAACTTGTATTGGTTCGATTCCAAAGGAATGCCCGAATTAAAAACAGGAAAAATCAAGATTCTTGGAAGCAACAAAACAGCTACTTTGAGTCTCAAAAGCGGTTCAAAAGACCTAGACTATTACAGCCCCACTTATCAAATCGAAATCCCAAACGATTATCTGTTCGAGATGCCTCACGCGGTGGTGTTTGAAATGCGTCGTGGCAAAGCGGAAATCACCCCACAACGATATTAACGAGTTCGAAATTCCAAACGCGGTAGTGTTTGAGATGCAAGCAAAATAAAAACGGCACCATCTCACCTAATTAAAATGAAGTACAATCAAAAGGTACTCTGCTGACTGTTTCATTTTTGTCGCCAAACAATAGGAAAAGCCAGTACATGGACACTAACTGGTGTTAATGATGCCGTTGTGCCGTTTTCATCTTGGTTACAAAAATAGAGCTATTCCTACACAAATCAAGTAACGATTAGAACGAAATAATTATCATTTGGTCGGGTTATTGCAAACTATTTAGACAATTTTAACTATTTTTGTAGGCAAAACGTCCAAAAAATGACAAAACCGACAAACGAATTGGAGAAAATGAGAGAGCGAATCACCGAGCGTGGTTTGATGCTCTTTGACAATATCAGCCGAATGCCCATTTTCGAAAAGCCCTACACCTCACCTTTCATCGTCATCAGCATCAGCCATCGGGGCTGGATGAAAACCATATACGACATGAAACCAGTTGAATTCCGGTCGCATGACCTCGCTATGGTTCCCCCTGGGCATATCCTTTTTGCAAAAGAATCAAGCGAAGATTATCTTACTTCGTTATTAGTCATTTCACCTCTCTTCATTGAAAAGTTGAGCCATAACAACCATCATTTCACTGTAAACCCTTTTGAATATCAATACAATTCAACTTTTCATCTAAGCCAAGAGCAATACGAAGGAATGCTTGGAAATTTCAGAATGCTCAACTGCATTAGCCAATTAAATCATCCCGATCGCGATGAATTACTTGCCAACCAAATGGAAATCGGAACTCAATTGATGGAAATCTACCTTCAAGAAAAAGGCATCATTTCAACACAAGAGTTCCATTCCCCTCAACAGTTGCTCAACCGTTTCCTAAATGCTATTGTCAAGCATTTCCGAGAGAGCAAAGAGGTGCAATATTATGCCAACTTGCTTTGCTTGTCACCCAAATACTTTGGGAGCATCATTAAAGAAAGCACTGGCACTAGCGCTTCCGATTGGATTTCGCATTATGTCATCATCCAAGCAAAGTCCCTGCTTCGTCACAACAAGGACCTCAACATTCAGCAAATCAGCTACCAACTCGGATTTCATGACCCATCCGCATTCACCCGCTATTTCAAGGCCAACGCGGGACTATCGCCCAAGGAATACCGAGCACAACAATAAGAGACGTAGCGCGCTACGTCTCTACAAGTTGATTATCCTACCACGATATTCACAATCTTTTTCGGTACGTAAATGACCTTGCGTATCTGCTTACCCTCAATCCACTTGGCGGCTTCGGGGGCAGCGAACACGGCTGCCTGTACCTCGTCGGCATTCATTGTGACGGGCAACTCCATATTGAAGCGCATCTTGCCGTTGAAGCTGATGGGGTAGTTAAAGCTATTCTCCATCGTCTTGCTTTCATCGTAGACTGGGAACAAAGCGTTCACCACAGAAGTCTCATGACCTAGCAGGTGCCACAATTCTTCAGCGATATGCGGTGCGTAAGGCGAAATCATAATGGCCAAAGGTTCAAGGATTTCACGCTTGTTGCACTTGAGATCGGCCAGCTCGTTGACGCAAATCATGAAGGCTGAAACGACCGTGTTGAACGAGATGCTCTCGATGCCATCTTCTTCCTTCTTGATGAGCTTGTGTAGGCTCTTCAGCTCAGGCGCAGTAGCAGGCTCGTCGCTAATGCAGAACTCGTTGTTCTCGTTGTGGAACAGTCTCCAGAACTTGCGCACGAAGCGGAATGTACCTTCGATGCCTTGCGTGTCCCAAGGTTTGGATTGCTCCAAAGGGCCGAGGAACATCTCATAGAGACGGAGCGTGTCGGCGCCGTATTTCTCCACAAGGTCGTCGGGGTTCTGCACATTGTATTTAGACTTCGACATCTTCTCGACTTCGTTGCCGCAAACGTAAACTTCGTTGCCGTCCTTGTCCTTCTCCTTGATGAAGTGGGCGTTGTGGAGGTCGTCGCGCCATTGGCGGCAAGCCGGTATGTCAAGGATGTCGTTGTGTACCATGTTGATATCCACATGAATCGGGTCGCTGAACTGCTCACGGTCAGGGATGTTTTTGGATACGAAGATGGGGCCACACTTGTACTCTTCGCCGTCAACAAAGGTCGGGACTTCCTTCCCAGCAATCAAGTCTTTGATTTTCTGTTCAACGATATGGGTTCCAGACCTGTAATCATTCAAAACGTCGATGTTAGGCACCAAAAGCAGTTTGTAGCCTTTCGATGCCGCGTATTCTTCCCAAGGCTCGGCTACCTTTTCGAGGTTGCCCATACGGTTAATCTCGATGAGGATGCCTTTTTCGGGGCAGAAGAAGTCGAATCGACGACGACCGTCCTTGTAATCTCTTACGAATTCCACGCCCAAACGCTTGTCCTTGATGATGTTCCAGACGTCATATTCGCATAGCTTCTCCAAGTTGACACGATAGGCGAAGCTGGAACGGCCTTGGATCATGCCTTGGTTGATCATCCTTTGGAAAGGCTCGTCCTTGCACGCTAATCCGATGTCATACAAGAACTTGCACCAGAAGCGGCTGTAGATGAGGTGGCCGGTGGCGTGTTCGGCGCCGCCGATATACAGATCTACGTTCTGCCAATAGTCGTTGGCCTCGCGGCTGAAATATTCCTTGTCGTTGTGCGGATCCTGATAGCGGAAGTAATAACCGCTCGATCCGGCAAAGCCGGGCATGGTGTTGGTCTCGATGGGATAACCATCTTCGGTGACCCAGTTCTTGGCGCGTGCCAAAGGCGGCTCTCCTGTCTCAGTGGGCTTGTATTCGTCGATGGAAGGCAGCTCCAATGGAAGCTTCGACTCGTCCATGGCGTAAGGCATGCCATCCTTGTAGTAAATCGGGAAAGGCTCGCCCCAGTAGCGTTGGCGGCTAAAGATGGCGTCGCGAAGACGGTAGTTGGTCTTTCCTGTTCCGACCCCTAACTTTTCTAGTTCCTGAATCATGCGCTCGATGGCTTTCTTTACAGGGAGACCATTGAGGAAGCCTGAGTTGACCAGCTCGCCGTCTTTGGCATCAAAGCTTTCGTCCCATGTGGAAGGGTCAGTGGCTTCAGTGCCAGGTTTTTTCACCACTTGGATAATGGGTAAGTTGAAGTGCTTGGCGAAGGCAAAGTCGCGGCTGTCGTGGGCAGACACTGCCATGATGGCGCCCGTGCCATAGCCCATGAGCACATAGTCGGCGATCCAAATGGGGAGCTTGGCTCCAGTGATGGGGTTGATGCCGTATGCACCCGTGAAGGCACCACTCACCTTGCGGACCTCGGCCATGCGCTCGCGTTCGCTGCGGTTCTTGGTGCGGGTGATGTATTCCTCCACCTCGGTGCGTTGCGCCTCGGTGGTGATTTCCGAAACCAACTCGTGTTCTGGAGCCAACACCATGAAAGTAGTGCCGAACAAAGTATCAGCTCTTGTGGTAAATACCTCTAAGTCAATATTTTTCCCTTCAACTTTGAAAATCACAGAAGCACCCATGGATTTGCCGATCCAGTTGCGCTGCACTTCTTTTACGGATTCGCTCCATTCCACGGTTTCAAGACCGGTAAGCAGACGCTCAGCGTAAGCGGTGATGCGGAGCAGCCATTGTTTCATCGACTTGCGCACCACGGGATAGCCACCACGTACAGAGAGACCATCCACCACCTCATCATTGGCAAGTACGGTACCAAGTTCAGGACACCAGTTCACCATCGCTTCGGCTTGGAAGGCAAGGCGATAGTTCATCAGCACTTCCTGTTGCTCCTTCTCGCTCATGGACTTCCACTCGGTGGCGGTGAAGCTCAGTGGCTTGCTCTCAGCCACGTTGAGACCTTCTGTTCCTTTTTCCTCGAAACGGGCAATCAGCTTGCTGATGGGCTGAGCCTTCTGGCAGCCGTTGCAGTAATACGAGTTAAACAACTGGAGGAAAGTCCATTGCGTCCACTTGTAGTAGCTTGGTTCACAAGTGCGCACCTCACGATCCCAGTCGTAGCTGAACCCGATCTTGTCCATCTGCTCACGATAACGGTTGATGTTCTTCTCGGTGGTCACCGCTGGATGCGTGCCTGTTTGGATGGCATACTGCTCAGCAGGCAGTCCGTAGGCGTCGTAGCCCATGGGATGAAGCACGTTGAAGCCTTTCAGACGTTTGTAACGACTGTAAATATCCGAGGCGATATAGCCCAAAGGATGCCCCACATGAAGTCCCGCCCCTGAAGGATAGGGGAACATGTCCAACACATAAAATTTGGGCTTATTGTGGTCTATATCAACCTTATATACTTTCTGGTCGCGCCAATACTGCTGCCATTTTTTCTCAATCTCGGTAAAGTTATAATCCATAGAGCTTGTGATTTTGTCGAAAACAAACTGCAAAAATACATATTTTTAGTAACTTTGCGCTATAAAAATTCGACAAATGAACCTCTACACGAATAAGAAACGTTGGAAATGGGCCCTCGCCATGGTGGCACTCCTCATCGTGGGCGCCTCGTTGTGGTACACCAACCACCTGGTTCGTTCGGTCACCGAACAGGAGATTAACCAGGTGAAGATGTGGGCCGCCGCCATGGAGCAACATGCGGGCATGATGAAATCTACCGAGGAGTTTTTCGCCAAAGTCAGCGAACAGGAACAGATGCGGGTGAACTTGCTTGCACAAGCTTATCGTGAAGTCCTCGACTTTGAGAACGATGCGAACACTGGCATCTACCTCGAAATCATCAAGAACAACATTAGCATCCCTTTGGTCATCACCGATGATCAAGGGAATATCATGTTCTCTAATAACCTTCCTGAAAATCAAAAAGATAAAAAGCAATTCGATGCCGAGATGAAACAGGCATACTCCAAATTTAAACCCATCAAGATTAACCCTGGGTTTGGACAAATTCAGTGGCTTTATTACAATGAGTCGTTGATATACACGGAGCTGAAAGCGGTGCTGGAGGATATGATCGACCATTTCCTTTCAGAAATCACCCTCAATTCGGTGGGAGCCCCAGTCATCATCACCAACGAGGAAGGCACGAAGATCCTTAGCTATGGTAACCTCGACTCCACCTTGATGCAGAATGCGGATTATGTGGAGAAACAGCTGGCTGCGATGCAGTCTGAAAACGACCCTTTGGAAATCGACTTCATGAATACGGGTAAGGCTAAGATTTTTTATCGCACCTCCGACCTTATCGAGCAGATGAAGTATTTCCCCATCTTGCAGTTCATTGTCATCGCCCTCTACCTTCTGATCGCTTATTTGCTTTTCAGCTGGGCGCGTCGTTCGGAGCAGAATCAGGTGTGGGCGGGTATGGCCAAGGAGACAGCGCATCAGCTGGGAACCCCTATCTCTTCTCTCATGGGCTGGATTGAGTTGCTGAGGATGCAGGAGGAGCCTTTTGTGGGCACCGAGGAGATGCAGAAAGACATCGAACGCTTGCAAATCGTGACAGACCGCTTCTCGAAAATCGGTTCTGTTCCGGTGCTGGAACCTACCGATATCATCCCGGTGATTAAGGACACGATGGATTATCTACAGAAACGTTTCTCCAAGAAGTTCGAGTTCGACATCCAGCTGCCCATGGATTCTTTGACCTTGCCTTTGGTGCCTTCATTGTTCCGTTGGGTGTTGGAGAACTTGACCAAAAACGCTGTGGATGCTATGGGCGACCACGGCAAGATTACTTTGGAACTGACAGATAGTCCTGACGAGATCTTCATTGATTTGAGCGACACGGGCAAGGGCATCTCGAAATCACAGATCAAGCAGGTGTTCAACCCAGGCTATACCAGCAAGAAACGCGGCTGGGGTTTGGGCCTCTCCTTGGCAAAACGCATCATCGAAGAGTATCACAAAGGCAAGATCTTCGTGAAATCCTCAGTGGTGGGACAAGGAACCACGTTCCGAATCATCCTCAGGAAAGGCTAACTCTTTTCTGATTTTCGCTTCATGTCGGCCTTTGATGATGACATGATGGTTTCCGATGGAATGTTTTAGCAGATAGGGTTTTAAGTTGACATTTAAGGTGATTTGTGTTCGGCAGAAATGGTTGCTGTAGGGAACTTCCACAGCTTGGGCTTCGGTCACGAAATAGCGCTCTAATCGCGGTCCGCCCCATTTGAAGATGGTGTAATCGGTCAACGGCAAAACACCTTGGATGGCCACGCCGATACCAGATTCAAAATGGGAACGCAGGGTGATGTCATCGCACATCTTAAGCGGTACGGTGCAGTGGGCGAACATGGAGCTGGTGTCGGTGAGCTGTGAAGGATTGGCCATGAAGGCCTCTTCGCCGCAAATGCGTTTGACAAGTAGCATGCTCATCAGCGTTTGCATGTCGCCCTCGCAGCCAGCCACGATACCTTCGTCGTTGAGCAGGGCGAGTGCCAGGCAGCTTGTGGTGCCGCAGGTCTTCACGATGTCGAAACACCGGATTGTCATGGCGTTGAGTCGTTCCTCCTCACATATTTTTTTGATGGCGAGGTAGGTTCTGGCGGCCTCCACCATGTCGGCGCAAGAGGGTTCAATGGTGTCGATGGAACGTTTCACGATGGTTTGCGCTACCTTCACTGCTTCGGTTTGCGGAATGGCCTGGATGCCGTCGATGAGGCGTTGTAAGTCGATGTCGATGGTCTCCACTCCGAAATGATGGAACAGATAATCACGGTCCACGTCGCTGGCGATGAGCCAATCGGAGGGTTTGCCGAACAAGCCGATGCGTTGTCCCTGTAGAGACGATGTGCATATCGTCTCCTCCTTCGCTATGGCGGCAATGATGTCGTTATTCGTTCCATGGACAATTCGTCCCTCCATGCCTTGTCCTTCCAGCCAGGTGAGGATTTCCAAAGCGGCGGCTAAGGAATTGTTCCTGCCATCTGCAATCAATGTCGTGTTTTTTCCCGACCAAACCCGTTTGAACAGGTTTTCCACCCCGCCGGTGGCAATCATCACGGCGTCAGGGGGAACCTGTAGAGACGCAAAATTTTGCGTCTCTACATTTTCATCCCCAATGATTTGTATGTCGGCGTGGCATTCGTTTTCCAGCCGTTGAATCAGCTCGGCGTACTCAGCACGGACGAATTCATCGGTTTGGAAAGAGGATCGAAGGATGATGATTTTCATAGAAAAAATGCCATTAATGTCTCACTACAAAGCGCATTGTTTTGCCATCTTCGGTCTTAATGACATACACTCCGTTTTCGTATCGCGTGGTGGCGATATTCAGTTCGTTGTTTTCCGTATGGAATTCATCGATCATTTGGCCGAGGGTGTTATAGACCCGTACGGTACCGAGGTTTTCGCCTTTCAAGGTCACGAAGTCGTTGGCAGGGTTGGGTCGAAGTGTCATTGTCTGGTTTTCAGTAACTTGCACGCCAGAGGTCCAGTCAAAGGCAGTAACCAATTGGACGG
>JAEEGH010024091.1_pt1 | contig 12318 bp, 9 predicted proteins | sample 9134181 | NCBI WGS metagenome assembly JAEEGH01 (sample SAMN16246544, study PRJNA631951) | gut metagenome | biome: gut microbiome; feature: rumen; material: DP-attached | host: Bos | place: Iran: Karaj | collected 2018-10
GCGTACCGCGTGAGACGGGGCGGGAGTTGGAACGGCGCGGCGGGCGGCTGCCGGCCGGCGTGTCGCGAAGGCGGCACGCCGTCGAACCGCTACTACAACGACGGCTTCCGCGTCCTTTGCTCCGCAGGGTTGCAGTAGGCCGCCGTCCGCTGAATCGCCCCTGCGGTAGGGCGCGCTCGCCGAGAGCGCCGCCGAATCGCCTGGCGTACCCCATGCCGTCGAATCGCCCCTGCGGTAGGGCGCGCTCGCCGAGCGCGCCGCCGAATCGCCTGGCGTGTCCCATGCCGTTGAATCGCCCCTGCGGTATGGCGGTCTCGCCGAGCGCGCCGCCGAATCACCTGGCGTGTCCCATGCCGTCGAATCGCCCCTGCGGTAGGGCGGCCAGTCCCTGGCCGCCGCTTCTCGGCACTGTTCCTCTGTATCACCTTCCTACGCCATTTTCCGTCATTACTTCCCTACGCCGTTTTCCTGTCTTTCTTGCCTCTCCCGCCACACTTCCCGACCGTCTTGAACAACCTATCCACCCAACGAGATTTCGTCCGCACAGTAATCTCATTCTCGTATCTTTCCCTCCAGGTCTTCAGCATGGTCGCGTCCTCGATCCGCTCCGGGTCGAGCAGCTCGTCGAGCCGCTGTATGGTCCGCGTCGCGTTGTCCGGCACTCCGTCCATCGCCTCGAGATACACGGCCCTCGCCCTCAGCGCCTCCAGCGCCACCTGTTCCCTCGCCTTTCGCAGCTCCTCCTCGCCCCGCCGTCTCATCTCCGCCCGCCGTTCCTCCTCCGTCCACTGATTCTCCGGTCCAAGCCTCCCCTCCGAACCCCGCAACCCGTTCTCTTCATGCCGATTTCCCGCTCCTTGAGATTTCGTCCGTATTAAAATCTCATTTACGCTCTCGGCCGAGACTTCGCGCCGGTTCGCCGCCTCTTCGTCGCCCGCCGCGGCTTGTCCGCCCTCTGCCGCCCCGGCGAGGATCGTCGAGACGGGCATTGGATCCCCGAGCCCCACCACCTGGCGCATCTTCTTCGCGGCCGCCTTGTAGCGCATCACCGTCTTGTACTTGGAATACAGGGCCGGAATGTTCATCTGCAGCCATCCCTTCACCCCGGGGGCGCGCCCGACGACCTCGCCGTTCCTCCCATAACGCAAAGAATTGTCCACGTAGCACTCGAGATCCTCCATCATCCCGCCGAAGCGGAGCATCGCCTCGCGCGAGTCCTTGGCGTGGACCCAGGCGTCCAGCACCTCCTCGCGCGTGGGGCAGGGATTGGCGGTCATGCGCATCCTTACCTTGCGGCGCTCGGCGGCGAGCGCCCTGCGGCGGGCGTTCTCGCGCGCATAGTAGATCGGGCGCTTGAGCCTGTGGCGCATGGCGTCCACGTCGCGCGTGCACTTGACGCCAAGAACCCACAGGAACACCGAGACTATGCCGCCGTCCAGGACGTGCAGGTTTGTGTTCCCGATGCGGGCGAGGGGTGCGTGGGGAACGGGGAATGGGGAAGGGGGAATGCCGGAGTTCCGCGTGTCCTTTCTCTTGCGCTTCCCGCCGCGGAGAAGTTCGTTCCGCCGCAGGACCTTCGCGAGACCCTCCGTGGACTCGCATTCGGCGGCGAAGGCGAGGCGGCGCTTCATCCGCCTCTTCTCGGCGGACGCGAGCCTTCGCGCGCGCTCCTCTATAATGGCGCGCTCGACCGGCTCGTACTTCGCGAGCCATCTTTGGAGCTCGGCGTCGGGCGCGGGGCGGCGCCTCCGCGAGGTGGGGTGGGAATCCGCAGGCGCAGTGTGGACTGCGGGGGCGGCGGAGGCCGCGAGAGGCGCGGGGGAAAGGGGCTTTTTCGGGCTCATGGGGACATGATACCAAAGAGCCGGATGGGACGCAAGGGGAAAATGAGATTTTAATGCGGACGAAATCGCAGGCGATGAAATGGCAAATACGCATTGACTTTGGCGGGGGGGAATTGGTAGAATAATCGCCATGGAAAGATGCACCTTCTTTTTTCTATTCTCAATTATCGTTGCAACGTCAACCACCATGGCGTCTGATGCCGTGGCGTCAGCCGCAGCCATGGACCCCGGCATGAACGCCGCGGGGCCGCGCGGGGCCTTTCCGCTTCTGTGCACGCCGTGGACGGCCGACGCCGAGCTCGACGTGCCGGTGCTCGTGGCGGAGGCCGAGTTCGTCTCGCGCTGCGGCGTTTCGGGAGTGATCTGGCCCACGGCGGGAGAGGTGCTGGGGAACCTTTCGGACGATGAATACAAGGCCGGGCTGGAGGCGCTTGCCGCGCGCGCGGCGAAGCCGGACTTCGCCGCCACGCTCACGGCGATCTGCCCCGGGGCGACGAGCGCGGACGCCGTCAGGCGCGGCGCGTTCGTGGAGGACCTGGCGAAGCGCACCGGCGCGAAAATGGCGATCCTGGCGCGTCCGCCCGACGACGCCAAGACGCAGGCCGACATCGAGGCCCACTACCGCGCATTCGCCGCCGCGGTCTCGTGCCCGGTCATCATTCAGACCTACAACGGCAAGAGCCCGCAGCCGGACGTGGAGCTCCTCGAGAAGCTCTCCCGGGAATTCCCGAAGGTATACGGATGGGTCAAGGAGGAGTCCCCGGGGAACAAGGTGAACGCGCGCCTTGCGCGCCTCGCGGCCTCTCCCGTCATCAAGACCGTCTTCAGCGGCTGGGGCGCCAAGGGGCTTCTGCACCAGGGGCCGCGCCTCGGGGCGCGCGGCGTCATCACCCAGCGTCCGGCTTACGCCGACGTTCTAGCGTACATCATGCGGAGGATCGAGTCCGGCGCCGACTCCTCCGACCCGTCTCTGGCCCGGGCGTATGCCGACTATCTACTCATGATCAACCTCGGCGACGTCTTCTCCGACTCCGGCGACACAATGCGCGGCCCACATCTCTACGCCCTTGAGCGGCGTGGCGTGTTCAAGAACCGCCTCACGCGCGTAAGGGCCCCGAAGAACGACCCCGCCGGGCGCAAGTGGATCATGAAGGACGTCAAGCTGACGTCCGCAGAGATGGCCGAGATCGACGCGCGCCTCGCGCGCCTCGCTCAATATGCGCCAAAGGACGGGAAGGGGGCGCCCAGCGCAGACTCTGCCCTTGCCGCGGCCTGCGCCGGGCCGAAGTGGCGCCCGACCAAGAACAAGAAAGTGCGGGCCGTCCTGTGGGGAGTGGTGCACAACCACGCGCGCGGGAAGTTCGACGCGATGATCCGCCTCAAGAACGACTACGAGATAGTTGGCTGGGTGGACGACACGGCCTCCACCGCGATGCGCATGGTGGACCCGAACCCCGCATACTGCAAGCCGTATCCAAAGTTGACGCCTTCGCAGGTGTTCGACGAGGTGAAGCCCGACGTGATTGTGATCGAAGTCTCCAACTCGGAGCTCGTGGGCGTGGCGCGGCAGTGCGCCGACCGCGGCTACCCCATGCACATGGACAAGCCCCTCGGCACGTCCCTCGCCGCGTTCAGGGAGGTGAGCGACATCTGCCGCGCGCGCGGCATACCGCTCCAGACGGGCTACATGTTCCGCGCCAACAAGGCCATACAGTTTGCGGTGGAGGCGGCGCGCAGCGGGCTTCTCGGCGAGGTGTTCGCGATCGACGCCGACCTCAACCACTCCTACGGTGGCAAGAAGTACCCCGAGTACTCATCCGCCTATCCCGCCGGCACGGTGTATCTTCTCGCCTGCCATGTGATAGAGTACGCGCTGCCGATGATGAAGGACGAGATGCCCATCGCCTGCAGGTCCATCGTGAAGGAGGCCCCCGGCAGCCCCGTCGGCACGCCGAACAACACGCTCACGATCGTGGAGTGGCCGCGCGCCACGTGCACGATCCGCGTGTGCAGCAGAGGAACGCAACCCTGTCGGCATCTGCGCATCGACGGCACCGACGGCACGCTCGAGATCGAGCCCATCGAGGATTTCACGAAGGTGAAGCACGACACCGGCGGCGTCGCCGTGAAGGACGACAAGAACATCCGCGTGAAGCTCTTCCTCAAGGTCGACAAGCCCGGCTACAAGAAGGGCATGAACGTGATAGACTTCGGAGTGTTCGAGGACCGCTACGAGGGGCAACTCGAGGAGCTGGCGAAGATCGTGCGCGGGGAGATCCCCAACCCCGTTGCGCTCTACGACCACGACCTGCGCGTCCACAAGGTCTCGCTCCAGGCCTGCAATCTGCCCGTGGAGTGAAAGGATGCAATCGGCGGACATTGAAGACTGCACGCGCGAAGCGGCGCTCACGAAGGTGCGGAGCATCGTCGTGCATGGCGGGCTGGCGCATGTGGACGATATAATGGCCTGCGCCCTCGCCTATGCCTTCGGCGTGCCGCACGACGCGCAGATCGAGCGGCGCAACCCTACGCAGGAGGAGCTTGACGTCGTTTCCACGCTCGTCCTTGACGTGGGCGGCGTGCACGACCCATCGCGCCTCGACTTCGACCACCACCAGCGTCCGCGCGCCGAGGAGCCGAAGTGCGCCTTCAAGCTCCTGGGCGAATGGCTCGGCGCCGACGACGAGCTTTCGACGCTCTTCCCGTGGTATTCCGCCTGGAACGCCATCGACGTGCTTGGCCCTTTCGCCGCCGCCAAGGAGATGGGCGCATCATGGGACAGGATCGAGGGGATAGTCGAGAACCCGCTTGCGGACTTTGTGATACGGCGCTTCGCCGACGACCCTTCGTTCCGCTGCAAGACGGCGCGCGCGCTCGGCAACGGCATAGCCCTCACGCGCCGGCTCTGGGCGTCGTTCAAGGAGAAGACGGTCGCCAGAACCCTCGCCGGCCTTCCCGCCGCCGACTTCACCGCCTGCGCCACCGAGGAGATATCGCGCTGCTCGGACGCCTGGATACGCCTCAACTCGCCGGCCTGCATAGTGAGCAAAGACAGCCGAGGCGAGGGACTCACGATCCTCCGCTGCAACGACGACCCGCGCCTGGATTTCACCCGCTGCGCGGGCAGGCCGTATGCGGCGTTCTGCCACCCCGGCGGCTTCCTCCTCAAGACCATGAGTCGATCCGACGACCCCGAACAGGCCGTGCGCGACGCATTGGTGAGATTGTGAACGAGAATTTATCATGCGAAAGAAGGAGCAAATGAAAACCCCAGGATTGATTCTAATCTGCGCGCTTGCCGCCATGCTGGCGCATGCGCAGGACTTCGTCACCTACGAGGAGTTCGGCGCCGTCGGCGACGGCAAGGCCGACGACCAGAAGGCCATCGTTGCCGCCCATGCGGCGGCCAACGCGAAGGGCCTCCCCGTCAAGGCCGCCGACGGCAGGACTTACTACATCGGCAAAGGCGCCGACGTGGCGGTAATAAAGACGGACGTCGACTTCGGCACGGCGAGTTTCGTGTTCGACGACCGCATTCTGGACAACAGCCGCGCGCCGATCTTCCGCGTGGCGCCGTCAGCGCCGTCATTCGCGGTGAAGGGTATAGAATCGCTCGCCGCGGGGCAGGCGAACATCGGAGTGGCGCTGCCAGGCCCCTGCCTTCTTGAAATCCGCAACGACAAGGTGCGCCAGTACATCCGCTACGGGCCGAACCAGAACAAGGGGGCTCCGCAGAAGGAGGTGTTCATCGCCGATGCGACGGGCGCCGTCGACAAGCGCACCCCAATCATCTGGGACTACGCCTCCGTTACCAGCGCCAGGGCCTACCCCTTGGACTCTAGGACGCTCGTCATAAAGGGAGGCAGCTTCACGACGATAGCAAACCAGATGGCGTCCAAGTATAGCTACCACGCCCGCGGCATCGCCGTAGAACGCTCGAACGTGCGCATCGAGGGCCTCCGCCACTACGTGACGGGCGAAGGCGACCACGGCGCGCCCTACGGAGGCTTCATCACCGTGTCTTATTGCGCCAACGTCGTGATGACCGGCTGCACGTTCACGGCGCACAAGACCTACTCTACAATCGGCTCCGCCGGCAAGCCGGTGGGCATGGGGTCATACGACATATCGGCAAACAGCTCGGTGAACGTCTCCTATGTCGGCTGCCGCCAGACCACCGACATCAACGACCGCCGCTACTGGGGGCTCTTTGGATCGAACTACTGCAAGAACCTTCTGTATGACGACTGCGTCTTCTCGCGCTTCGACGCGCACATGGGCGTGGCCAACGCGACCATCCGCAATTCAAGGCTCGGCCACATGGGCATAAACGCGATTGGATTCGGCACGTTCCTCGTGGAGAACAGCACGGTGTGCGGCAGGAGCTTCTTCAATCTGCGCGGCGACTACGGCAGCACGTGGAAAGGCGAGTTCATCGTGCGGAACTGCACGTTCCGGCCCGGCAACGGGGACGGGACAGTGTGCACGCTCGTGGTCGGCTCCAGCATCGACTGGCATGATTTCGGATATCCCTGCCACATGCCGCGCCGGATAGTGTTCGACGGCCTCAAGATCGACGATTCGCGCCATCCCGCGAAATACGACGGCCCCCGCATCTTCGGCGTGTTCAACGCCAAGAACAACGGCCCGGACTATGTGGAGAAGTATCCATACCATGTGACGGAGGAGGTGGTGCTCCGCAATGTGACCACCGCGAGCGGCAAGGAACTTGTCCTCAGCTCCAGCCCCTACATGTTCCGCAACGTCAAGCTCGTGCGGGAGTAACGAGGAGCCATGAGATGAGTGAATGTAGAATCCTTGAAAGAATAGGAACGTTGCTGATCACCGCTCCCCTTGGCGGCGCGGTGACATTGCCTTCTTGCAAAACAAAAATTTGTTGTAAACCGCCCTCGGCGGTTAAAGGGGTTAGACGTCCGGCGTGGTCGGCGTGGACAGCCGGCGAATGATCGCCCGCGCCGTGTATTCGTTTATCTCGCGATGGCGCGGAACGGGCGCACGCTTGCCCGTTATGATGTTCCTGTAGATATCGTGCGGGCCGTCTGACCTGTCAAGGACGCAAGCCTCGTCGGCGAGGCGGCGCAGAAGGTCGACTCGCTTCACGCGAACTCCATTACGCCGACCATGCGCGGCTCGTCGACGAGCGTGCCGTCGTTTATTAAGGAGCGGATATCGCGGAGCATGAACTGTAACTCCGCCAGATCATGCCCCTGCGTCGGGAAATCGGGGTAATCGTTCCAATAGCCGACGAATAGCCCGTCCTTGGGGTCTTGCCAATATGTGTATGTCATGCTCATCTCTGTTGTCCTTTCGGTGCGTTCAATCCCTCAATGTGGAAGCGGATCGCCTTCGGAAGGCTCTCGCGCACCTCTTCGAGTGTGTCGCCATCGGTGTAGCATCCAGGCAGGGCGGGAACTTCCGCCCAATAACCACCGGCTTCATCGTGGTGGATTATGGCATTATACATGCACATTGTCCTGTTGTCCTTTCAGAAATGTATTATAGCACAATCGGCGGCGCAGGGGCAAGGGCGGAAATAACGCCAAAAGAAAAAACGATTTTTCTCATTTATTCCCACTTTACGGTGTGCCACGTTTGAGGATTTCAACGCGCTCCACCGTTGATCTTACTGGGGGAACGCATTTTGGGATGGAGCCAGGTAACGGATTCGAACCGCCGACCTGCTCATTACGAATGAGCCGCACTACCAGCTGTGCTAACCTGGCTTGGTTGAGAACGGCAGATATTATACACATTCGGGCGGCGTTTTGCAAGGGGGTAAATTTTAATCCTCTATTTCGAGCGCACGAACGGGCAGGATATGGTAGAATATACGCCATGCAGAAACTGTTTGCGGCAATGCTTCTTCTCGCCTGGGGCGCCCTGGGCGCCGAGACTGTCTACAGGCGCGCGACTGAGCGCGTCGCGTCGATGGACCCGATGCGCTCCGGATCCGTGCCTGACGCGCGCGCGGTGCAGCTCGTGTATGAGCCGCTCCTGGACGTGGACTACTACGCGCGCCCGTACAGGCTCGTGCCGGGCCTGTGCGACCTGCCCGAGGTCTCGGACGACCGTATGGTCTACACCTTCCGCATCCGCGAGGGGGCGCGCTTCACCGACGATCCCTGCTTCCCGGGCGGGCCCGGAAGGCCCGTCGTCGCCGCCGACGTCAAGTATTCGCTCGACCGCCTGGCGGACAAATCGAACGCGTCCAGCGGAATGTGGATTCTCGACGGCGTCGCCTCCGTGGAGGCGCCCGACCCGCGCACGGTGGTCATACGCCTGAAGAAGCCGCTGCACGTCTTCCCGTGGCTTATGGCGATGGCGTACGCCGCCCCCGTCGCGCGCGAGGCGGTGGAGAAATATGGCGTGCGCTTTGGCGGACGCGCCGTGGGGTCTGGCCCCTACCGCCTTGTGGAGTGGTGGCGCGGGCACCGCATGGTGTTCGAGCGCAACAAGGCCTGGCCGGGGTGGGAGCGCTTCAAGGCGCGGCAGGGCCCCGACTCGCCGCCCGCCGGGCTTCCATTCGAAAAGTTGGAGTACCTCAATGTGGAGGACGTCTCGACGCAGTGGCTCATGTTCCTCTCCGGCGAGCTGGACTTCCTGGGCGAGATATCCCGCGACAACTGGGACGCCGTAGTGGGGCCGGACGGCCACATATCCGGCGACCTCGAGCGCCGCGGCGTGACGCTCCACGCCGCGGCCGTGATGCAGGTCTACTATGTGGGCATCAACATGCGCGACCCGGTGCTGGGTCCGAACAAGAAGCTCCGCCAGGCGCTCAACTGCGCGTTCGACTTCCCCGCCTGGCAGCGTTTCCTCAACAACCGCGTCATGCCCGCGGACGGCCCGGTGCCGCCCGGCGTGGACGGCCGCGCCACGACGCCGTTCGCCTATTCGTTCGACCTTGAGAAGGCGCGCGGCCTTCTCGCCGAGGCGGGATATCCGGGAGGGGTGGACCCCAAGACCGGGAAGCGGCTCGTCATCACGCTCTCGATGGGCCGCGCGACGCAGTCCGCCCACGAGCAGGCGGAGCTCCTCGCGTCGTTCTACGACCGCGTGGGCGTGAACCTCAAGGAAAGCTGCATGACGTGGGATGCCTTCCTCAAGGCGATAAACGAGGGCCGGGCGCAGACGTTCCTCATCGGCTGGGTGGGCGACTACCCCGACGCGGAGAACTTCATGCAGCTCTTCCATTCCAAGAACGCCTCCCCCGGCGCGAACCACGGCAACTACAAGAATCCCGAGTTCGACAGGATCTACGACGAGGCGATGTCCTCCGCCTCGGCCGAGGAGCGCAACGCCCTATGGGTGAAGTCGCAGGAGATCGTGCGCGAGGACTGCCCCTGGATATTCCTGCACTACCCCAAGGCGTACAGCCTCATACGCGACCGAGTGCGCGGCTACAGGCCGACGGACTTCACATACGGCGCGGAGAAGAACTTCCGCCTGGACGCAGCCGGGCGGTAGGGGGCGAATCGGCCCTGAGAGCCTCAGATGAAGCGGAGGATGGCGGGGGTGACGTCCACGAGCGACCTCACGTGCGCGCGCATCTCCGCCTCGCGCGGGCCGAAGGCTATGAAGGGAACGGGGTTGCGCGTGTGGCCGCGCTCGTTCATCGCCTCGATGTTGCCGTGGTCGGATGTCATCAGAAGCGTTATGCCGGCGGCTTCGGTGAAGCGCACGAGCGCGGCGAGGAAGCGGTCGTAGACGCGCAGGACGGCGCAGGCGCGGGCGTAGTCCATGGTGTGGCCGGTGACGTCGGTCTGGAAGAACTCGTAGAGCGTGAAGTCATAGGCGCGGGCGAGCTCGAAGAGGTGGAGTGCGGCCGTCTCGGGGAGGATCACGGGGATGTCCGGGTAGCGGTCCTGGATGGTTTCGCGCGTGAGGTCCTGCATCACGGCCTGGTCGTCCATGAGGTCGTATGCGGTGGAGATGACCTCGGGGGTGGTGAGGGCCATGACGGTGGTGACGCTCTTGAATCGGCGGGCGGCGAGCTCGTCCACGTCCTCCACGAGGTAGGAGTCGGCGAACTTCACCTTCTTGCCGCGCCGCTTCAGGGCGAGGAACAGGTTGCCGTCCTCGATCTTCTTTCTGAGGGACGGACCGGGGAAGCCTTCGCAGTGGCGGCCCATGAAGACGGGGGCGTTCACGCCCGTGAACATCGTGGCCTGGCCGGTTGCGGACTGCGGGAGTCCGTCCACGAGCAAGGTCGCATCGATCGGAACGGAGTGGCGCTCGATGAGGCGGCACAACGCTGGGCACACCTCCGGGTTTACCGGGTTGTCGGCCGCCGGGGGCCTCAGGCCCACTCCGTCGATGAAGAGGAAGAGTATCTTCACAGGCCGAGGGCCTTCATGTCCAGCTTGAGTTCACTGAGGGTGGTCTTGTCGTTCTTCGCCTTCTCGAGGGCCTTTTCGTACAGCGGCTTGGCGAGAGCGAGGTATTTTTCGGCCGCGGCGTCGTCGCCGGCCTTGCGGGAGTGGATGGAGCAGCGCATGTAGTTGCGGCCCATGACCCACTCGGGCGAGTACATGGCGCCGGTGGTCTGGTCGTAGTCGTCTTCGTGGTCCTTCATCTCCTCGGAGTGGAGGTATTCGTCGAATATGAGAAGCTGCTTCACGACCTCCTTGTGATCGTTGGCTAGCATGGCCTTGTGCGCGCGGAGCTTGGCGACGGTGCCGCGGGTCCACGCGTCTGAGTGGCCGGGGAGGCCCTTGCCGATCAGCTCGATGGCGCCGTCGAAGTCGTTGAGGAAGAAGCAGGCGTCGACCTGGCGTTCGCGCAGGGAGATCTGCGCCTCCTCGGAGCAGCGGGGAAATATCTCCCTGGAGAAGGCCAGTATGTCCTTCATGCGGGGCACGTCGGTCGTCTCGGCCGTGCCGCGCCCGGCGAAGCGGTAGAACACGTCCTCGGCGAGCTGGCTGATGAAGTCGATCGGGACGCGTGTTTCGTAGCTGAGGCGCATCCAAGGGAATTTGTTGGAGAAGCGGGCCGTGAACCGACGGTCGCCGGCGAGTTCGCGGAGGAAGGGCATCACCTCGTCGTTCTTGCACGCCTTCAGCTTCTGGGAGGCCTGCTTGCATGCCTCGCGGCGGGCGGTCGGGAGCTCCCGGATGGTCCAGCAGTAGTACACTCCGCCGGCCAGCGCGGCGAGGATGGCTAGGGCAACGATGGCCAGGGAGGTTGTCTTCTTGCAGCTCATGGAATGTCCTTTCAATGGAAATTTTGACTCCAAATATTATACTTGAAGTTGCGGCCGCTTTCAATCCCAAAATGTGTAAAAGTGGGCAGTGGTCATGTGAGCATGATGGGTTGGGAGAAGATGGTCTCGTCCGCCTCGCCGGTGGTGAACGCGCGCACGCGCAGGTAGCCATGCAGATCGCGTTCCGCCGCCGGGACGGTGAATTCCAGCTTCGTGCCGCCGCATGTCTTTACGAGGCCCCGCTTCGTGATGAGATGGATGAACGCCGGCTTGTCGAGCGTAACCTTGAGGCGGGAGCCGTCGAAGCGTATGGACGTGAAGCGCAGCATTCCGCGGCCTTTGATCGCCCCGTAGAAGTTCCCCTGGCGGTAGGCGCGCAGGCAGGCGTGGACGTTCCTCTCCGGCACGAGCAGCACGTTCACGCCCTCGGTCACGCCCCAGTCCGGCACGAAGAAGCCGAAGCACTGGCGCCCCGTGGAGAGCGCGCGGTCCCAGTAGTCCTCGCAGTATGCCTTGCTCCAGCGGCACGAGGCGTGCGGCACGCAGGTCTGGTTGTACACCTCGATGCCGAGGACGCGCGGATCGTGGTCCAGCACCTCCCACACATGTGTGTCCTTGAGGTTTGACCATGCGGGGTGGTTGATCGTGACGCCGCCGCCGTCGGGGTGGATCAGCGCGTCCAGCATCCGCGAGACGGACGTGCGCCAGGGCTCGCCGGTCCCGAAGTGGTAGCCATGTGAGCGCGTCTTGAAGCGGTCGCGCGCGTCGAAGGTGCCGGAGGCGAATGCGGAGCCGGGCGCGCAGATGTGCATTGGGCTGTCGGTGAAGCCGTGGTGCTCGGCGTTGGGCGCCTCCAGGATGCCCTCCGGGAGGGGCTTGAAGAGCTTCTTGCCCTCCGTGAACGGCAGCTGCCTCTGGAGCTCCGGCGGCAGTTCGCCGGCCCATTCGGAGATGATCTTCGACCAGTCGAACGGACCGTTGGTGCGTTTGCCGTTCACCATCACGGGGATGTCGGCGTTGTGGACGCGGTAGTAGCCGGTGGTCATCTTCGAGGCCGGCACGTACGGCGCGGAGGGGTAGTAGTTGGACAGCGTAAGGAGGCCGAGCCCGCGGTCGAGGTAGCCGTCCATCATGCGCTGGCTTATGCAGTGGCCGTGTGAGGTGGTGTGGACTTCGACCACATGGTCCCAGTCCACGTCCGAATACGGATGGCGGTTGCGCGGCGGTACCTTGGCGGCGGTTGCGCCCCCG
>JAEEGH010024093.1_pt1 | contig 12317 bp, 9 predicted proteins | sample 9134181 | NCBI WGS metagenome assembly JAEEGH01 (sample SAMN16246544, study PRJNA631951) | gut metagenome | biome: gut microbiome; feature: rumen; material: DP-attached | host: Bos | place: Iran: Karaj | collected 2018-10
CACGCCCTCGATGATGTACTTGGTACCGTCGGTGGCGCGTTGCACAGCAATCTGGCCCACCGTGTAGGTGGCCGAGCCGCCGGCGCCCGTGGCCGTGCCGCCCGCCGTCACAATGTCGCTTTGTGCGGATAATGAAACCGCTAAAACGCCAATAAACAGAATGAAGTAAAATTTTTTCATACGTATGGGATATTATTAGATATAACTATACAAAGAACCTTGCAAAGGTATATAATATTTTTTTAGCAATTTGTAGGAAAAATTACTCAAATTGCTTTTTTTATAACAAAAAGTATCATGTTATTGATATTAAGGTGTTTATGGGGAAATTTTATAAACTTTTCCCTGTTTATAAACCCTCTCCTGTAGCAAGGAAACGAGTTTAATATTCAAAAAACACCTTCAAACGGAAGCCGAAACCCTGCATCGGGTAGTTCCGGATAATCTCGTAGTTCTTGTTGGCGAGATTGAGCAGTTCACACTTGAACCCGAGTGTGAACTCTTGGATCTTGTATTGGTGCCCGATGGTGATGCTGTGGTCTGTGTAGCCAGGCACACGGTTGGCGGGGATGTTCTGCCCCAAGGCGTACCGCTCGCCCACGAGCAACAGCGCATAGGATACTGTAATCCAGGGCATTTCGATGGAAACGCCTGTCGCTCCCGACCACACCGGCGTGTAGGGAATCTGATGGTTGTAGGTTTTGTCAGTCGGGTTAGTGCGATCCACCGCCTTCTGGAAGGTGCAGTTGCCGTTGAAACGCAGGAAATATCCTTTCGTGAACTGATACTGCAGGTTGGCGTTGGCCTCCGCACCGCCAATGAACACCTTGCCATAGTTCATCATCGTCCAGGAGAATAGGTTGCGCGACGGGAAGGCCACAATTTTGTCCTTCACAATGTTGAAATAACCATCGAGCGAAGCCGACAGGGACACGCGGCCGTGGGCAAGGTTTTCCTTGTTATACACTATGCCCAAATCCCACTGATGCGTCTTCTCCGGCCTTAAGTTGAGGTTGCCCACCTCGCGATAATAAAGGTCGTTGAACGTGGGCATCCGGAAGATGTTTTTGTAAAACATTCTGAAAGACAGCGATTTGTTGGCAGACACCGCCGCACCCACGGTGGGCGACAGGTGTACATAGTTGCCATTCCCCACCGTCTGCACGCTGTTGTGGACCACCGTCAGCAACAGGTTGCCGTTTATCTTGAAAATGTCGCCCTTATAGAGCAGGGAAAGCGCGGCCAAGGAGGTAAGACGCGTGGGTTTATCATACTCCAATGCGTTGGAATTTAGATAATTGTAGAAGATATCGTGGGAGAGGGCCACTTGCAGCCAGTGGTCGCGGTCCTCCTTTCCCGCAAAGGGTTGCGAAAACATCACGGTGTTGGAAAGGTACCCCTCCCATTGCCGGTAGTCGTTCTCCAACCGCCCCTCGGCATTGAGGTAGGCCGTGTCGAGATAGTGAGTGTGGTCGTAGTTGACCTTGGCGTTGAGTTGGTATGCCCAGCGGGTGTTGAAGAAAATGCGGTATTTCATCTGCCCGAAGGTGTTGCGGTTCCACAGCCGCTGCGCCGAGTTGAGGTTGTAGTAGATGGTGGCCGACGGCAGCCCGCGCTCCGAATCGTAATAGTACCACTTGAATGTCAACGTCTGTTTCTTGTCCAACTGCACCCGCACATTGGCCTCGGCGTTCCAGACGGAGACATCGGAGTTCTGCCTTCGCTCGCGGGAAAGACTGTCGGCAACTCCCCCATAATGAAGAATATAGGGATAGTTTCCTTGGGAGAAGAGATAGCTGGCGGCGAGGTTCCACACCACATAACGGTCGTTGCGCTTGCGGCTCTTGATGTAATTTTCAAATAGCAATTGCGAACTCAACAGTCCGTACGAGCCTGCGGTAAGGCCCACCTTGACATGTACGGGCTTGTTGGGAATCTTCGACAAAGTGTTTATCTTCAATAAATTGCTATACGAAAACAAACGGGCGGGCACAAAGATGCCCGCATTGATGCCGATTTCCAGAGCGATGTCGTGCACATTGTCGAGCGAAATCCTTCCCAAATCAATCTGGCCGGTCTGGCAGTCGGTGAGGGGGATGCCGTCATAGACCACGCCGGTGTGCTGCGCGCCGAGGCCGCGCACCGAGACGGTCTTCATACCGCCCGTTCCCCCGTAGTCCTTGACCACCACCCCCGACATATACTTGAGCGCGTCGGAGAGCTGCAGGGTGGGAAGGGCCTCTATCTGCTTGGCTGACAACTGCTGTACCGCCGCGGCGTCGGCTGCGATGCGCACGGGGCGCTCCGAGGCGATGATCACCTCATCCAACCGCTGCTGCTGCACACTGTCGGCCTGCTGACCGTACAATACCGTGGTCAACAATAACAACAATAATAATGTGGAGGCGCGCTGCAATATTGTGGAGGCGTGCTGCAGCGCGCCTCTACAACAATATATTTTATGGGATATTTTTTTACACATACTTGTTGCCGAAATCCACCTGCACATCGGCCACATACTGGCGGATCTGCTGTTCGTCGGATTTCTTGCAGATGAGGAGCACCTCGTTGTTCTCCACCACAATGTAGTCCTCCAATCCCTGCACCACAACGACCTTGTTCTTGGGCACGTTGACGATGCATTTTGTGGAATCATACACCTTGACGTGGTTGCCGGTGATGACGTTTTTGTTGGCATCTTTCTTGCGAAGTTCATAGAGAGAGCCCCACGTGCCGAGGTCCGACCAGCCGAAGTCGGTGGCATACACCTTCACGTTGCGGGCCTTCTCCATAATGCCGTAGTCCACGGATATCTTCTTGCAGACCTGATAGATCTGGTCGATGAAGTCCTCCTCCTTCTCCGTATTGTAGAGGCCCTCACCCTGTTTGAAGAGCGAGTCGATCTCGGGCAGGAAGGTTTCAAACGACTTGATGATGGATTTCAGCGACCACATAAAGATGCCGGCATTCCAAAGGAAGTCGCCGCTCTCGATGAAGCTCTTGGCCATCTCCAGCTCCGGTTTCTCGGTGAAGGTCTTCACATCGAAGATGGAGTGGTTCTTTTCATAGAACTTGTCCTCATCATACTGGATATAGCCATAGCCCGTGTTGGGCGATGAGGGGCGGATGCCGATGGTGAGCAGCCAGTCGTTGTCGGTAACGGTCTGCAGGCCCTGCTCGATGACCGACACGAAGATGTCCTCCTTGAGGATGACGTGGTCGGACGGGGCCACGACGATGGTGGCATTCGGGTTTTTGGTCTTGATCTTATAGTTGGCGTAGGCGATACAGGGGGCCGTGTTGCGACGGTATGGCTCAAGGATGATCTGCTCTTCCTTCAGTTCCGGCAACTGCTGCTTGGTGATGTCCCGGTACGCCTTGCTGGTGACAATGTAGATGTTTTCCGGCGGACATATCTTGGTGAAACGGTGATAGGTCTTCTGGATGAGGGTTTGTCCCTAGCCCAAGATGTCGAGGAAGTGTTTGGGAGTGGTGCTGTTGCTCAGGGGCCAAAAGCGTGCACCGACGCCCCCGGCCATAATGACACAATAATAATTGGGGTTTACCATATTGTTGTTTTTTATTGTTGCGGCGTTGTTGGTTGGTTATTGGTTATTGGTAGAGACGTTTCATGAAACGTCTCTACCAATAATATTGTCCGCAATATTAATTTTCATTCAGCGCCTGGACGCCGGGGAGCACCTTGCCCTCGAGATATTCAAGCATAGCGCCGCCGCCCGTGCTGATGTAGGAGACATAGTCGCCGAGGTCGTACTTGTTGATGGCCGCGATGGAGTCGCCGCCGCCGATGACGGAGTAGGCACCGGCCAGCGTGGCAGCTGCCACACTGATGGCCACGGCCTTGGTGCCCTTGCTGAACTTCTCCAGCTCGAACACACCCACCGGACCGTTCCAGAGGATGGTCTTGGACTCCTTCAGCACCTTGGCGAAACTGGCCTGGGTCTTGGGACCGATGTCAAGACCTTCCCAGTTGTCGGGGATGTTGTTGTCTTCCGTGATGAGGATGTTGGCATCGTCGCCGAACTTGTCGCCGCAGATGGTGTCGAGACGGCAGTAGAAGTTCTTGCCGGATTTCTTCACCTGATCGAGGATCTCCTTGGCCACGGGCAGCATATCGGGCTCGAAGAGCGACTTGCCGATGGTGTAGCCCATTGCAGCGAGGAAGGTGTAGCTCAGGCCGCCGCCCACGATGAGGTTATCGACTTTGGGCAACAGGTTGGTGATGATGTTGATCTTGGTGGAGACCTTCGAGCCGCCAATGATGGCCGTGAAGGGGCGCTCAGGACCGTTGAGGACCTTCTCGAGGCTCATCACCTCGTTGTAGAGCAGGTAGCCGGCGAATGCCTTGCCCGGGAAACAGCGGGCGATAGTGGCCGTGGAAGCGTGCTCGCGGTGCGCCGTGCCGAATGCGTCGTTCACATAGACATCACCCAGGCGTGCAATGGCCTTGGCAAAATCGGGGTCGCCCTTCTCCTCCTCGGCGTGGAAACGGAGGTTCTCCAACAAGGCGATGGAACCGGGCTTCAGACCGGCAATGACATCTGCCGTTTTCGGATCCAGCACGTCGCCGGCAAAAACGACCTCCTGGCCTAATATTTCGGACACCTTGCTCACAATGTGGCGCAACGAATACTTGTCGTTGGCCTCGCCTTTCGGGCGGCCGAGGTGTGACATCAGGATGATGGTGCCGCCATCGTTCAGTATTTTGGAAACGGTCTCTTTCGTGCGCACAATGCGGGTGACGTCGGTCACGTTGAAATTATCGTCCAAGGGAACGTTGTAGTCCACACGGATAAGGGCCTTCTGATTTGCAAAATTAAATGAGTCTATTGATTTCATTGTGATTATGTTTTATAAATTATACAATCATATTTCAAGGCTGCAAAATTACACAAAATATCCTTACTAAACCGCCACCTCAGCTTTGATGTGGGGGTGCGGATCGTAGTTCTCGAGGGTGAAGTCTTCGTATTGGAAAGAAAAGATATCCTTGACCTCAGGGTTGATGCGCATGGTGGGCAGCGGGCGCGGGTCGCGCGACAGCTGTAACTTGGCCTGCTCCACGTGGTTGGAGTAGATGTGCGCGTCGCCGAGCGTGTGGATGAACTCCTTGGGCTTGAGATTGCACACCTGCGCCACCATCATCAATAGCAAAGCATAAGAGGCGATGTTGAAGGGCACGCCTAAGAAAACGTCCGCGCTGCGCTGATACAGCTGCAGGGAGATTTCACCATTATTAACATAGAACTGGAACAGCACGTGACAGGGGGGCAGGGCCATCTTGTCGATTTCGCCCACGTTCCAGGCGCACACCATCAGGCGGCGCGAGTCAGGGGTCTCCTGAATCTGCCTGATAAGCTGGCTGATCTGGTCAACCTTGCCGCCGTTGGGGGTGCCCCACGAGCGCCACTGGTGCCCGTAAATGGGCCCGAGGTCGCCGTCGGGGTCCGCCCACTCGTCCCAGATGGAGACGCCGTGCTCCTTGAGATAGCGGATGTTGGTGTCGCCCTGCAAAAACCAGAGCAATTCGTAAATGATGGAGCGCAGGTGCAACTTCTTGGTGGTCAGCAGGGGAAAACCCTCCGACAGATCGAAGCGCATCTGGTGCCCGAATATGCTGTATGTGCCTGTGCCCGTGCGGTCCGACTTGTACGAGCCGGTCTCCAATATTTTGCGGAGCAGGTCTTGGTATTGTTTCATCGTAAAGACTTTGAAAGGTTAGCGGACAGTCACTTCAAGACTCTCCAAGACGTCGATGACGGGGTCGAGGTAGTCCACTTCGGCCTTCTCCATCTCGCCCTTGTCGGCCAACTGGGCGATGCGGGTGTCGATGGGCATCTGGGCAAGCAGTGGCAGACTGAACTCCTGGGCTACCTCAGCGGCGTGGCTCTCGCCGAACACGGCAATCTTCTCGCCGCAATGCGGGCAGAGCGCGTAGCTGTAGTTCTCCACCAGTCCCAGAATAGGGATGTTCATCATCCCGGCCATATTGACGGCCTTGCTGACGATGAGGGAGACAAGATCTTGCGGGGAGGTCACCATAATGATGCCGTCCACAGCCATAGTCTGGAATACCGTGAGGGGAACGTCGCCCGTGCCCGGGGGCATATCCACCAGGAGGAAGTCAATGTTTTCCCAGATCACCTCGGTCCAAAACTGCTTGACCATACCGGCCACGAGGGGACCGCGCCAGATGACGGGCGTCTTCTCGTCGTGGGTGAGCAGGTTGGCTGACATCACCATAATGCCCTTTTCGGTTTCACAAGGGAAGATGCCGTCCTCGTTGCCCTTCACAATCTCGTGGAGGTTGAACATCTTGGGGATGGATGGACCGGTGATGTCGGCGTCGAGGATGCCCACGCGGTAGCCCTTGCGGCGCAGCTGCACCGCCAGCAGGGAAGTGACGGAGCTCTTGCCCACGCCGCCTTTGCCACTCACAATGCCAATCACCTTTTTGATATCGCTCTTGGAATTGGGTTTCTCGTGCAAATCTCTTTGTTCACAATGGTTTTGACTGCAATTTGAACAGTCGTGATTACATTCTGCCATAGTATTTTTTATGTTTTTTAAGATTAATGTATGCTTTTACAAAGGGTGGCAAAAGTACAAAAAATTCCGTTTGCGATTTACGATTAGGCAATGATATAGCACTTGACCCGTAAAAGAAAAAGAGAATGTTTCCCCATAGCTTTTTTACCCGTGGCACGGCAGTGCCGCGAGGCGCCAACTCCCCTTCTGATTTTCAGAAGGGGTGCCCGAAGGGCGGGGTAGTTAATATGGATTATAATTCCTTATTTGTAGAAAGGTTGCAGACAGGAAATCCTTGTTTCAAGAATTGTGGATAATTTCCACGTCTTACTCATACTCATAGATGATTGTTTCGGAATAATCATCCACATATTGGCTGCTGGAGTGCACAATGCTGTTTTTTTTCACTGGATAATTACCTTCATATTCATAACTATTGGTGACGGTATAGGTATATATACCCTCCAAGGTATTGGAAGTCAATACATTGTTCTTGTTACAGTGAAAATTATCCGCGACACCGCCTGTATATACACCCAAAAAACCTTTAACAGGATTCTCTTTGTTGTCGTATGTACACTTTGTCTCTTCTTGCATTGTGTAAGAACCTTCAACAACTGAAGTTTTCACCTGGGTAATGTTACCGCCAGACCATGTCAGATTCAACGTGATTGTTTCAGTCTGATATTTCCCTTTTGTTTCATCCATACACTTGACCACAACTTTCTCGATGTCATTACAAAACTGTGGTAAGATATATTTCAATGGGTTAACAAGATTTTTTTTAGTAGGAGATATAAGATTCTCCTTTAAAATTATTTTCAGTGTAGATAACTTATTGCCCTTATATTCAAATGAATATATTGTTGAAGGATCTTCCACACCATTCCAGAATATTTTGATGCCATCAATCTTATCCCCATCGTAGTTGAAAGTGGCATACGATGTTTCGTTTTGTATTGTGGTCAAGCGATCATTGTCATAATAAAAAGAATTGGTGTAATAGACAACACCATCTAAGTAATAATCTATGGAAGAAAGCATATTCCCATTCCAATTCCAAACTTCCTGTAGTTCTTGAACATCCTCTTTCAAATAGTATATTTTATGGATTTTCTTAGAGGGGTTATAAACGCCGTCTTGATCCTTGTTGCAGGTGGAAAAAAGGGCCAGAGCAGCAAAACAGAAGCAAAAAACGATACATTTTTTCATATTAAATAAAGTTTAGATTTAGACTGCAAAGATAATTATTTTCCATAACAAATTACAAATAATTCTGATATGGCAAAAAAAAATCGAAACTATTGAATGAAATAAGAGACTTTACGGCCGATTTGTTGGACAGACTGCCCAAAACCGCATAGGCGATAACGCAAGAGAACCTCTGAGCGGCAGCTCTTTATACAGTTAAGGCATTCGCCATCGGATTCGGGTTAAACCAAGGTGTGTGGGTTCGTATGGTTTTGAACCTTGACATAACGGATTCCTTGGATTTCGCTGTTTGAAGATTATATCTTGCCTGCATATTGAGCCAATGTTCCGCAGGCGTTCCTAATGCCGCCTCAACAAGAATGGCAAAATCTGTGGTTATGGATCTCTTCCCATTCAAGATCTCGTTCAACATAGTGTATGAGACAGAAATTATACTGGCAAAATCCTTTTGGGATATACCTCTTGATTCCAACTCCTCTTTTAATATTTCGCCAGGATGGATGGCTATGTATGAAAATCCGATGTTGCTCATAATTACTTTTCCTATTTATAATGGTTCGTGATATCAAGAATGTTACATATTGTAATGACCGGTTCCTCTTTTTTCTCCACCTTGAATTCTAATCTGTATTTCAAGTCAATTCTTATTGACGATATGCCTGCCTTGTCTCCTGAAAGAACTTCATAGTTTAGTGAGTTTAACACATACAGGGCTTCAACATTAGGAGCATCTGCCAAAGTGATAATTCGCTTCACATAATTGCGGATTACATTGGGCTGAAATCGATGCTTCTTATCAGAACATTTTCCTGTGTAGTATAGCTCAGATAAATATTTCTTGTCAAATTGTATTGTCATATCGTCGTTTCGATAACGCGGCAAAAATACTAAATATTTTCATACATTCACTAAAATAGTGAATTTTTTAGTCCTATTACAATATCCACACTGCGTATGGTGTTAACTGTACTCCGTGCGTGCCACCTCTCCGAGGCTGTATGTGGTCGTAAATCGTACCTCGCAAATCGTAAATCAGTGTCCCGGAGGGACAACATCCCAGTAACCCCGCACAAGCGACCAGAGGGAGCGCAGTGTGGGGATGGAGACGCGCATATCATCATCCACGGCACGTTTGAAAAAATGCCTATTTTTGCACCCTCAAAAAAAGCAACACTATGGCATACGCACTTGTCACGGGGGGAAGTTCCGGCATCGGTTACGCATACGCGGAGGAACTGGCGCAAAAAGGGTACGATATCCTTGTCGTCAGCAACCGCGAGGACCTCAACCAGTCTGCACAAGCCTCCCTGCATCAAAATTTTCCAAATATCAAGATTACAACCCTTTACGCCGATCTTACGGACGAGAACGCGCCCCAACGGCTTCTCGACTATTGCCACGAAAACGGAATGGAGGTGGAGGTGCTGGTCAACAACGCCGGGATGTTTTATTTCGGTGCGGTGGTCGATCACCCGGCCAAGCTGACGGAGAAGATGGTGATGCTGCACAACTACGCACCCGCTTCGCTGTGCGCCCTGTTCGGGGCGGAGATGAAGGCGCGCCACAAAGGATATATCCTCAACGCCAGCTCCATCACGGCCTATATGACCTTCCCCACCATCGCGGCCTACGAGGCCAGCAAGGCGTTTCTGCTCAAGTTTTCAAAAGGATTGGCATTCGAGTTAAGCCACCACGGCGTGAAGGTATGCGCCGTCTGCCCGGGAGCGGTCGATACCGACCTGTACAACCTCTCGCCCAACCTGCGGAAATGGCTCTGCCGGTTCGGCATTATGCTCAAACCCCGCCAGGTGGCACACCGCGGCGTGCGCGCGCTCTTTAACGGACGCAAACGCAAAGTGCCCGGCCTCATCAATCACTTCTTCATCTTCTGCTGCCTCCTGCTGCCGGGCTTTCTCGTGGATCTGGTCAAGAAAAAATTCGTTTAGGCTGTCGCCCCGGGGGCTCCGTGACAGTTCTTGTACTTCTTGCCACTGCCGCACGGACAGGGGTCGTTGCGCCCCACCTTTTTCTCCACGCGGATAGGCTGGCTGCCCTTGCCTCCCTGCGTCACCTGACGGCCACCACCGGCCACCTCCTGACGGCCCGTGGTCAGCTTCTTGGCATCCGACTGCGGCAACTGGGCTTCCCGCACCTGGTTCTGCGGCTCCTCAGCCACCGGGATGTGACCCTTGTTCAGGAACGAGACAATCTCCTGGCTGATGCGCACCAGCAACTGGTCGAACAGGTTGAAAGATTCCAACTTGTAAATCAACAGCGGATCCTTCTGCTCGTAAGAGGCGTTCTGCACGCTCTCCTTCAAGTCGTCCATCGCGCGAAGGTGCTCCTTCCAAGCGTTATCAATAACCGCCAGGGTGATGCTCTTCTCGAATGAGAGACCCACCTCACGGCCCTTCGTCTCATAACAACGGCGCAACGGCGCCACCACGTTGATGTTCTTGGTGCCGTCGGTGAACGGGATGGCGATGTTCTGGAAACGGTCGCCGTGCTCCAGGAACACGCGCTCCATCACCGGATAGGCCTGCTCGCACACCTGCGCTATCTTGTTTTTATAATGCTCATAAACAACAGGATACAACTGCTCAATGAGCTTGTTGGGACGCTCCTGCAGGAAATAGCCCTCCTCAAACGGCGACTCGATACCGAAGGTCTTGATCATCGTGATGTTGAAACCCTCGAAATCCTTGGCCTCCCAATAATCGGTGACGGTGGTCTCGCACACATCCTCAAACATCTGGGAAATGTCGATGGCCAGACGGTCGCCGAACAGGGCGTTGCGGCGCTTGCGGTAGATGGTGGAACGCTGCTTGTTCATCACGTCATCGTATTCGAGCAAACGCTTACGGATGCCGAAGTTGTTCTCCTCCACCTTCTTCTGGGCGCGCTCGATGGACTTGGAAATCATACTGTGCTGGATGACGTCGCCGTCCTGGTGGCCCAGCTGGTCCATCACTTTGGCGATACGGTCGGAGCCGAACAAACGCATCAGGTCGTCTTCGAGGGAGACGAAGAACTGGGAGCTGCCGGGGTCGCCCTGACGGCCGGAACGGCCGCGCAACTGGCGGTCCACACGACGGGAATCGTGGCGCTCGGTGCCGATGATGGCCAAACCGCCCTTCTCTCTCACCACCGGGGTGAGCTTGATATCGGTACCACGGCCGGCCATATTGGTGGCGATGGTGACCGTGCCCTCGCGGCCGGCTTCTGCTACAATGTCAGCCTCCTTCTTGTGCAGCTTGGCATTCAACACGTTGTGCTGGATGCGACGCGCGGAGAGGATACGCGACAGCAACTCGGAGGTCTCCACGGAGGTGGTACCCACCAGCACGGGACGACCCTCCTCGTGGAGGCGTATGATTTCGTTCACCACTGCGGCGTATTTCTCGCGCTTGGTCTTATATACCAAGTCGTCGGCATCGATACGGATGACAGGCTTGTTGGTGGGAATCACCACCACATCAAGCTTGTAGATGTTCCAGAACTCGCTGGCTTCCGTCTCAGCGGTACCGGTCATACCGGCCAGCTTCTTGTACATACGGAAGTAGTTCTGCAAGGTGATGGTGGCGTAGGTCTGGGTGGCGGCCTCCACCTTGACGTTCTCCTTGGCCTCGATGGCCTGGTGCAAGCCGTCGGAGTAGCGGCGGCCCTCCATAATACGGCCCGTCTGCTCATCCACGATTTTCACTTTGTTGTCAATGATGACATACTCCACATCCTTGGCGAACATCGTGTAAGCCTTGAGCAGCTGGTGCACGGTGTGGATACGATCGGAGGCGATGGCGAAGTTGGTGTAGATTTCCTCCTTCTTGGCAGCCTTCTCCTTCGGGTCGAGGTTCTGTTTTTCCAGTTCGGCAATCTCGGCACCCACATCCGGCATAATGAACATCTTCTGCTCATTGGTGTCCTTGCTGATGAGGTCGATACCCTTTTCCATAATATCGACTGTGTTCTGTTTCTCTTCGATGACGAAGTAGAGTTCATCGTCGATAAGGGGCATATTGCGGTTCTGGTCCTGCATAAAGAAGGCCTCGGTGCGTTGGAGCACCTGTTTCATACCGGGTTCGCTGAGGAACTTGATGAGGGCGGTGTTCTTGGGCAGACCGCGGTGGGCACGCAGCAGCAGCATTGCGCTCTCGTCCTGCGGCTTCGGATCGGGGTTCTCGGCCAGCATCTTCTTGGCCTTGGTCAATATCTCGGCCACATAAACGCGCTGTGCCTCGTAGAGGCGTTGCACGATGGGCTTGTACTTGTCGAAGTCCTGCTGGTCGCCTTTGGGTGTGGGACCGGAAATGATCAACGGGGTACGGGCGTCGTCAATGAGCACGGAGTCCACCTCATCGACGATGGCGTAGTTGTGGGGGCGCTGCACGAGCTCGCCGAGGTTGCGTGCCATATTGTCACGCAGATAGTCGAAACCGAACTCGTTGTTGGTGCCGTAGGTGATGTCGGCATTGTAGGCGCGGCGGCGCTCGTCGGAGTTGGGCTCGTGCTTGTCGATGCAATCCACCGCGCGTCCCAGGAACTCGCAGCCGCGGCCC
>JAEEGH010024094.1_pt1 | contig 12317 bp, 12 predicted proteins | sample 9134181 | NCBI WGS metagenome assembly JAEEGH01 (sample SAMN16246544, study PRJNA631951) | gut metagenome | biome: gut microbiome; feature: rumen; material: DP-attached | host: Bos | place: Iran: Karaj | collected 2018-10
CTCTCCACCGTATCCGTGCCGACTGTCTTTTCAAGGAGTTTGTCATTGTAAAATCTGAAAAACTCCTCCTTATGTCTCACAAAAAAAGTATGTGAAAGCATTGTCTCGGGAGGGTAGTCATATTTCTGATTGTATAATCCGTCAACACTTCTGAAATCCTTGATACCACTCTCCGTAGAGACTCCGGCGCCGCCAAAGAATACGATATTGCTGCTGCCGTCAATGAGTTCCTGCAATTTGCTTACGTCAATTTCTGCCATGCCTAATCCTCCTCATCTTTTAAATCAAGGTCCTTCTGAATCATTTCGAGGTACGGGACCATAACGCCTCTTTTTTTCGGAATAACATATTCCGGGTCAAGCTCATCAAGTCTGAAACTCTTCCTGCCGCCTTCCTTTGCCCTGTCCCAAAAAACTTTGAGATCATCTATCCGAAGGTAGTACATCATATCTCTCTTTGTGTAATATATCAGGAAAAATGCCACGCCTTTCTGTTTCTCAAAATCCAACATGAACTGCACCTGATGCTCATGAATATTCTGAAGTGAAAATGTATCTGTCGCACATTCCTTTGCATCAAAGCATACCGGAATGCCCTGAACAGCTCCTATATAATCGACCGTACTTTTCTGATCAAAGTATGCAAGAGTTATATGCTTTGATTCCTTCTCAATCGTAATAGGCGTGATAGGAGTAGGAACCTTCTGAATTAATGCCAGTCCCTTTTCCCTGTATTTTTCATTTGTCCTGTTAATCATATCCTCGAGGGTAGATCCACGAAGACCTCTTGTTGACCATGTAGCCATGTATCTTTACGCCAGTCTGTTAATACTCGTTTTTCATCAGTTTACGAAGTGCTTCAAGTGAACGCTCTACCTTTTCTGTATCAATACAGTAAGCCATTCTAAAATATCCTTTTACTCCAAACGAATCACTTGGCACCAGTATTAAATCATATTTCTTAGCCTTCTCCGAAAATGCGATTGCATCTTCCTCCGGTGCCTTGGGGAATATATAAAATGTTCCACCGGGCTTAACCACCTCAAATCCGAGTGATACCAGTTCGTTATAAAGTATGTTCATGTTTGTCTCATATACAGAGAGATCGCTCGTTAAGTCCACGCACTCTGCAACAGCAAGCTGTATTAATGATGCCGGGCAGTTATGACCTGTTCCCCTCGATATCTGACAGCACATAGGAACTATCATCTCCGCTTTTTCTGCTTTAGGGCTGACTGCTACATATCCAAGTCTCTCTCCGGGAATGGAGAGTGATTTTGAATATGAATAGCATGACAAAGTATTGTCATAAAACTTTGTGACATACGGGGCATCCACTCCCTTAAACACTATCTCACGATACGGTTCATCTGATATTATAAATATCTCATGACCGTACTCATTCTGTTTCTTTGTCAGAATATCGGCAAGCTTTTTTAATGTGTCAGATGAATATACAATACCGGACGGGTTGTTCGGAGTATTAATCAGTACTGCCATTGTCTTATCTGAAATCATCTCTTCAAATTTCTCAAAATTAATCTGAAATGATTTCGTATCTGCAGGAACAACTTTAAGTACTGCACCTGATTTATTAATATACGGATTGTATTCCGGAAAGAACGGAGCAAATGTGATTATCTCATCTCCGGGTTTTGTCACGCATCTTACCGCATGGGCGATAGCTCCGGCTGCGCCGCTTGTCATGAAGATATGCTCCGGTCCGTAGTTCATGTTAAAACGCCTGTTTAAAGAATCAGCTACTGCTTTCCTGGCAATAGGGTTGCCGGGGTTTGGACTGTAGCCGTGAAGGTATGATGAATCCTTTGTCTGCAGGAGCTTAATCATTGTTTCCGTCAATTTGTCGGGTACAGGCACAGAAGGATTACCAAGACTGTAATCAAATACATTTTCATATCCTATCTCTTTGCCTCTCTCCGTGGCATATACCGACAATGCCCTTATTACTGACGGTGCATTTGTCATCTCAAGATATTCTCTGTTAATCATTTATGCCTGCTCCTTTTCAGATTACTCTGCAACGGTCTCCGCCGTTTATAAAACTCTCTGTGTTTTTGTATGCTTCCTCTACACATCTCATTCTGGCTTCTGTACTTGCCCACGCCATATGAGGTGTGATTATCAGCCTATTTGAATCCTTAAAATTCTTTAAAGGATTGTCAGGGGTGATTGGTTCTCCATCAAGGACATCAAGTCCTGCACCGGCTATCACATTGTTTTCAAGGGCGTCATACAAGTCACCGGCATTTACAACCGGCCCCCTTGCGACATTTATAAGTACCGCTGTCTTCTTCATCTTTGCTAGCGTGTCTTTATTTATCAGGTATTTTGTATTCTCATTTAAAGGACAGTGGAGACTGATAATATCAGACTGAGATAACAGCTCGTCTAACTCAGCATATTTGTATCCTTCGTCCCTCTTTGTCCCTGATGCACTCGTCCAGATAACATTACACCCAAAACTCTCGGCAACCTTTGCAACACCTCTTCCGATATTGCCCATGCCTATGATTCCCCAGGTCTTTCCGCAAAGCTCTCCGAATGTCTGACCGTAATGAGTAAAAAAACCGCTCTTTTCATACTCGCCTGATTTTACATATTCATCATAATATTTAAGATGTTCTGTCACATAAAGACAAAGCGCAAATGTATGCTGTACTACTGCAGATGTTGAGTATCCCCTCACATTAGTAACTGCTATACCCCGTGATTTACAGTAATTAACATCCACATTGTCATAGCCTGTGGCAAACTCACCAACAAGTTTTATATTGGGTGCATTTCCTATTGTTGATTCATTGATAGGGCTTTTGTTAATAAGGACGATATCTGCATCCTTTACCCTCTCTGCTATCTGATCGGGTGTCGTCGTTTCATACGCTGTCACATTTCCAAGTTCTTCAAACATGGAAACTGATACATCGCTTCCGACACTGTTTCTCTCAAGTATTACTATGTTGTATTTCTTATCCATTTTCAGTCCCTTTATTTATGGTATTGGCACAAGCTCTGAGAATGAATAATTCTCACTCTTGTCATCATCAGACAGATTAAGTGTATAGCTCCTTGTCTGATATCCGTTCTTTCTGAATGTCACCACAACCGAACCTGCTTTTTTATTAAACGATACAGGGGACAATCCTACGTACGTACCATCTACATAAACTTCTGCACCCTCAGGTGAATTAATATACACCTTTGCTGTGGTTGTAGGATTAATAACCTGTGACGAATTATTCGACACCGTATTACTGCTTATAGAATTTCCTGAAGCAGTCTGATTTGTACTTGCAGACGGGCTTGGAGAAGGCGATACGACTACCGGCTCTGTCTGGGTATTGGCGCTCACTGTATTCTCACTCGCAGTCTGATTATCACTTACCGTATTGTCAGCTCCCGAGTCTTCTTTTTCAAGAACCACATCAAGATTAGCGCTTGGTGAGCCTACTCTTATAAAATTAGTAACAGTAGTATATCCGTCAGCCATGACCATTAACTGGTGTATACCATATTCAAGCTCAACCGCCTCTGATTTATCTACTTCCTCACCATCTATATAAACATGGGCTTTTGAAGGAGATGTTGTAAACAGTACCAGACCGGTCTGTACCTCATCCTGCCATTTACTCACATCAAGTTCATACTCATGACCCGGGATAATACTCATGTCTTCTGTACCTGATGACCCGCTCTTTGAAACAGTGACCGATATATTACCTTCCGGAACGGTAATAAGCATATCCTCCGTCACCTTGTATATCATATCCTGGCCTATCTCAACCCAGCCGTCCACGAAATACGAATTGTTGGTAAGTCTTAAATATCCGTGGCCTTTTGTTACTGTAATGCTTCTGATTGTATGATCAAATCCCTGTACAGTCAGTACATCAACCGGATTAATATCCTCTATTGCCCGTTCTCCCTCACTTGTCATCACGACGATGTCATCAGATATATAGTAATCATCATTTCCGATAAACATCTTGAAGCCGCCTGCATGAATCTCATAATTGCTTATATCAGAAAAAGAAAATACATCAGCCGATTCATTCAGAGTATTAAGTCTTTTTGAATTTTTCATGAAGGTGACATCGACTATCTCACCTTCCGTAAGCTGCATAAGGGACACAGCGCTTCCGAATTTATCATAAAAGCATGTGGCACCGTCGTATCCGAGAGTATAATACTTGCCGTTAGCCAGAGTCTTGAACTGTATCTGACCGTCGGCATCATTAATGTTAATGATTACTGCCGTATCGGCGCTGTCATAATTCCCGGGAAGCGATGATACATATCCTGTATATGCATTGTCTCCCGAAACTGTCTGACCTGGAGCAGTACATCCTGCCATCAGAATTATCATGCACAGAAAAACAACTACTGTCGTCACATATTTTTCAAGCAGATACTTTTTATTATTATGAGACGGCTCCTCTATTACATCATCAAGCATTTTCTTTAATGTATCGCCTATCTGTGTACCCGGTTTCATCCCGGCTTCCATCAGATCCCTGCCGTTTACATCAAGGTCTTTTATTGTAACCGCTTCATTTTTTGACATTATCTCTTCGTAGAGAGCCTTCATGTCCTCTATCTTTTTAAGCTTCTCTTCCCGCATATATGTGCTCTGTGCCATCACATCAGCGTACTTAACTTTAAAAAGATCCGGCATGTTTTCTGTGCCAATAATATTCATGGCACGTCTCATAGCCTTGCCTGTCAGTTCTATATCTCTGTCGTGATAAAGTGCAAAGAGACTCACTTTATCTATTGTCGCATTATCAAATTTAAGGCGCCTCATGATATCTTTAGCCATGAGACTGCCCTCTTTCGGATGATTATAAAAATGCGTGGTTCCGTCTTCATCAACTGTGAGCATTTTGGGCTTTGCCATATCATGAAAAAGCATGGCAAGCCGCAGTTCTCTCTGCGCTTCGACGCCTTCCATTGAATGAAGAATATGCTCTCCCACACTGTAGCAGTGATGTATGTGTTTCTGGTCAGTCTCCATGCATCTGTCAAACTCAGGCATAAACACGGCTGTCAATCCTGACTCATAAAACATTTTGAATTTATACGGATTATCGGAGACAAGTGTCTTTACCATCTCCTCGCGTATTCGTTCCCCACTTATCTTAGACAGATCGTTTGCCAGCTCTTTAATCGCTGACCATGTTTTTTCTTCTATCTCAAAGTCAAGAACTGCTGCGAACCTGACTGCACGCATCATTCGAAGTGCGTCCTCACCAAAACGTTCCTTTGGATCGCCCACACATCTGATGATCTTTTTTTCTATATCATCGGTCCCGCCAAACAGGTCAACAAGTCCTTCTGTCGGATGATATGCCATGGCATTTACAGTAAAATCCCGTCGCTTTAAATCTTCAGATAATTGTCCAGTAAACTCAACCTTGTCAGGGTGTCTGCCGTCCGCATATTCTCCGTCTATTCTGTATGTAGTGACTTCTATCATGTCACCGCCTTCAAGAACAGTTACCGTTCCGTGCTTAATGCCTGTATCCACTGTTCTCTTAAAGACATTTTTTACTTCCACGGGAGTGGCATTCGTCGTCACATCCCAATCGTTTGGCTTTCTGCCCATAAGAGAGTCTCTGACACAGCCACCAACCACATACGCTTCATAGCCGGATGCGTTAAGCATATTTATTATTTTTAAAGGGGCCTCAGGGATTTTTATCTCCATGGGTATGATTCCTCTACTACTAATTAATTAAAATTCGTTAAGAGCTTTTATTACATAATCCTGCTCTTCAGTTGTAAGGCCGTTGTACATTGGTATTGAAAGTACTTCATCCGCATACTGTTCCGTAATGGGAAGAGAACCTTTCTTTATTCCAAGGTATTCATAAGCCTTAGACATGTGAGGAGGAACAGGGTAATGGATTATCGTTGAAATATTTTTTTCATTAAGATAATCAATCAGTTTTGCTCTCTCTTTTGTCCTTATTACAAACTGATGGAATATATGATCTGCTCCCTCTGCAATCTTAGGCAGAATGAGTTTTTCATTCTTAATCTTATCAAGATACTTTGCACCGATTTCTTTTTTCTCTTTTGTAAGCTCATCCATATGTGCGAGGCGAACGGATAAAAGGGCTGCCTGAATCTCATCAAGTCTGGAGTTTACTCCGACCTCATCGTTGTAATACCGCACACTGCTGCCGTAATTTCTGAGCATCTTAATTTTATCTCTGTACTCTTCACTGTCGGTAACTATGGCTCCGGCATCACCGAATGCTCCCAGATTTTTTGAAGGATAAAATGAAAAGCATCCTATATCACCAAACGTACCTGTCATCTTACCTTTAAAGAAAGAACCGTGAGACTGGGCACAGTCCTCGATGAGTTTCAGGTTATGCTTTTTACAGAATGCACATATACTCTCCATATCCGCACTATGTCCGTACAGGTGTACAACCATGACAGCTTTTGTCTTATCGGTAAGCTTTTCCTCAAGCCTTTTTGCGTCAAGCATATAATATTCGTCCGGCTCGACAAATACAGGTGTAGCACCATTTATGCTGATACCCATTACACTTGCTATATATGTGTTGCCCTGAACTAAAACCTCGTCTCCTTCACCTATACCGAGAGCTCTCACTGCGAGAGTTAAGGCATCCAGTCCGTTTCCAAGTCCCACACTGTACTTTGCTCCTGTATAAGCAGCAAATTTCTCCTCAAATGATTTAAGCTCATTTCCAAGTATGTACCAGCCGGAACGGAGAGTCCTTATCGCTGCTTCCTCAAATTCTTTCTGATACATGTAAAAGCCTCTGTCGAGGCGATTTGTCATTATGTTTTCCATTTCATTCTCCTAATAAAAATCAAAAAACTGGATGGTGTTTCACACACTTCATCCAGTCTATATTATCAAAAAAAACTCTTTAAATCAAAGAAATCAGTCCTCGTCGATGCCCTGACTTCTGATATATTCGATTACATCTCCGACAGTCTCAAAATTCTCGAGTTCCTCATCCTCGACCTGCACACCGTACTCATCCTCAAGGGCCATAACGAGCTCCATAAGCTCAAATGAATCTGCACGGAGATCCTGCTTAAATGATGTGTCTGTTGTGATTGTCACATCAGGTGATACATGAAGCTGGTCTTTAATAATCTCGATAATCTTCTCTAACATATACTGTTCCTAACCTTTCGTTTATAAATATATCTTATAAATTAAAAATCAAAATTCAAAATCAAGTAAAGTATATGCATATGTATATCCTTTGTCAATCAGATTTAATCAGACTTTCATAAATATTTCTTTTGCTGACCCCTCTGTCCTTTGCAACGGCTTTCATGGCCTCTTTTCTGTCCATACCCCGGCTCTCATACATTGCCATATGCTCTTCTATGGACATATTTTCAAAGGAGGCAATCTCTTCGTTTTTTATATCCTCCCTGCTCCTGCCTTCAATGACCAGAACATACTCGCCCCGTGGCTCCTCACTCTCATACATCTCCATGGCTTTCTCTATGGTTGTAGGGAGTATAGTCTCGAATTTTTTTGTAAGCTCACGACAAATGGTCATCCGGCGGTTGCCTATCGCGTCTGAGAGAATCTTAAGGGTTCTCTTTAACCTGTGTGGTGCTTCATATATTATGACTGTCCTCGTCTCACGCTTAAGCTCTTCAAGGACTTCATTCAGTTCCTTCTTGTCTGATTTCTCAGAAGGCAGAAAACCCTCAAAACAAAATCTTCTGGTGGACAATCCGGACAATGTGAGTGCTGTTATGCACGCTGCAGGTCCGGGAAGGGAAGTAACAGTGATTCCTTCCTCGTGACACATCTTTACAAGCACTTCTCCGGGGTCTGATATGGCCGGAGTCCCTGCATCCGTTATGAGCGCAATATTTTCACCACTCATCATTTTATCTATTAAGATACGGGCTTTTTCTGTCTTGTTGAATTCATGATAGCTCGTCATCGGTGTCTTAACATTAAGATGACTCAGAAGATGTATACTGTTTCTGGTATCTTCTGCTGCAATTAAATCTACTTCTGCCAGTGTCTCCCGCACTCTTTCAGTTATATCTTTCAGGTTGCCAATCGGTGTGGCACAAAGGTATAGCATTCCCTTCATAAATAAACCTCTTTTAATCAATAACCGTATATTTCAGTTATCTCGTCTGTATATACACCCTGTTCTTTAAAAATAATCAGGGGTTTCTCCACTGTTATCCTTGATTTTCCACCCTTACATGCTTCTAAAAGGACCATGTTTGGTTCGTGGTCTATATAAGGGTAGACCAGCCTCATTCGCTTTGGCTCAAGATTATTAGCGATAAGCGTATTCATTATCTCTGCCAGTCTGAACGGACGATGAACGATAAACAGTTTGCCGCCGTCCTCAAGAACGTAGGACGCCTGTCTGGCAACATCTTCAAATGTACAGAGAATCTCATGTCTTGCAATCGCTTTTGGCTCTCCCGGATTTTTTAGTCCGTGATCGTCTATCATATACGGTGGGTTGCATGTCACAATTTTAAAAGAAGCAGGACCAAATATTTTTCCTGCCTCTTTAATATCGCCTGTTACTATATGAATCTTTTCTTCCAGATGATTTAATGCGACGCTTCTCCTTGCCATGTCAGCACTTTCGTTCTGAATCTCAAGGGCTTCATAACTCGATGCATCACACTTCGCTGAGAGCAGGATTGGAATAATACCTGTGCCGGTTCCCATATCGAGAACCCTGTCTCCCTTTTTTGCTGTCACAAATCCGGTAAGCAGTACAGCGTCCATTCCGAAGCAGAATCTTCCGGGATTCTGGATAATCTTTAGATTGCTTCTCTCAAGATCATCAACTCTCTCATCTGCATGTACAGAAAAGTCACTCATTACTGTTCATCCTTTTTATTGTCTTTCTTATGCTTTCCGTCACGATTACCTCTTTTGTCGAATTTTCTGTTATCGTGATTTTTGTCATAATTCTTTTTGTCATAATTCTTCGAGGGATTTTTGTCATGTCCCTTTCCGAATTCTTCTCCGGACTTTTCATTCCTGCCACCCTTATTGCCGGGACGACGCATCTCATTCTTTACAGGCTTGTCTTCATCACTCTCAAGCTTATCCATCTGGTCTTTCTTCTCAAGCTCTTCAAGCTCTTTAAGTTCTGCCAGCTCCTCTGCTGAGAGATTTCTGTCTTTATGATGTCCTCTCTTAAATGTCAGTTCAGATACAGGATATTCCTTAATCTCCTTCTCATCGCCCTCATCTATGATAACTCTGACGTTCTGCTTAAGAATGCTTACGGAATGAACTACACCCCTGTCTCCCTCGGGAGTGGTAACCATGTCTCCCGGTGATGGCATATGCTTATTAAGCTCCTCATATGTCTCTGCCTCATTTTTAATACAGCACATAAGTCTTCCGCATAAGCCTGATATTTTCTGCTGATTAAGGGAGAGACCCTGATCCTTGGCCATCTTGATTGATACCTGTCCAAAATCAGGAAGGAATATCTTACAGCAAAGTTCCCTTCCACATACACCGATACCACCAATCAGCTTGGTCTCATCTCTGACGCCTATCTGTCTCAGTTCAATTCTTGTTCTGAATGTTCCGGCAAGATCCTTTACGAGTTCTCTGAAATCAACTCTGCCGTCTGCAGTGAAATAAAAGAGCAGTTTGTTTCCATCAAATGTATATTCAGCATCTATAAGCTTCATTACAAGACCGTGAGCTGCAATCTTTCTTTTACAGAGTGCGAGAGCATCTTTTTCTTTCTCCCCGTTTTTAATCTGCTGCTCGTCATCTTCTTTCGTTGCAACCCTTATTACATTTTTAAGGGGCTGAACTATTTTTTCTTCAGGGACTTCCCTGACACCGCTGACTGCCGTTCCGTATTCAACGCCTCTGGCCGTCTCAACAATTACATGATCACCCTTGTTTATTTCTTTATCTTCTGCTCCAAAGAAATAAATCTTTCCGGCTGTTCTGAACCTTACACTTACTACCTTTACCAAATCTATAAACCTCCATCTATAAACCACATTTCGGCAAATGCCGATTATTAATTTTCTCTTATCGTCAGCATGAGAAGCTCCATTGCAAGCTCAAAGCTGACATTTGATTCTATTCTCTTCTTTGCATTCTCAAGAGCTTCCGTTACCTTTTCGATTCCCTCATAATCAGTTCTCGATGCAACTTTTCTGATATACTGAATCTCATCTCTGAATATCAGATGATTCATGTCATGTGTCGCCTTGAATAATAATACATCTCTGTACCAGACACTCATGATATCAAGATAGTCACCTATGTTGAATCCAAATTCCTTGATTCTCTTTAAGGCATCTATCACATCTGTGAGTTCCATGTCGTAGATATTTTTAAGAAGCGACAGAGCTTCTTTCCTGATTTTGTCAAAGTCTTCACTTTGGGCAAGAGCCTTGGCACGACCGACATTTCCTCTCGCAAATGCAATACATATCTCTGCTCTGTAATCAGGTATCTTAAGGACCTGCATGAGATATTTTCTCATCTCATCGTCCCTTACGGGCTTCATCTTAAGTACGATACACCTACTGAGTATTGTAGGAAGTATCTGCTCCATGGAATTGCAGAGCATTATAAATACAACATACTCCGGCGGCTCCTCTATTGTCTTAAGGAGTGCATTCTGAGCCTGAGGCGTCATCTTCTCAGCCTCTTCGATAATATATACTTTATATTTACTGCTGTATGGCTTAATGATTACCGTATCATTAATTCCAAGCCTGATATCATCAACACCGATTGTTCCCGGCTTCTCATGCTGAAGATAAATAATATCAGGATTGTTAAAGGTGTCAGCCTGCATGCATGAATGGCATTCGTTACATGGCTCTGTCTCGCCCTTCTCACACACAAGAGTCTTTGCAAAAATCTTTGCTATAAACTCTTTACCTGTCCTGGCTTCACCTGATATCAGATATGCATTTGAAACCTTACCTTTTTCAATTGCACCCTGAAGCTGTTGTTTTATCTGCTCCTGTCCGACAATGTCTGCAAATGTTGTTCCCATACTGTAACCCTCCGATTAATACTTTTAAAAAATTTTACTTACATAAATATATCGAGCAGCAGTCCCCTTATCTCACCTATCTTGGCGAGGACTGACATGTTATCTTTCTCTTCCTTGCAAAGCTCCTGTGCAAGTTCATCAAGCGTCTGATCAACCAGTCTGATAATACCGTAAACACGGTGACGTCCTTTTTTATCAAGAAAGTTTTCTCTTGAAAATGAGTGGGATCTGTTTACTATCTCATTCATGAAGTCTTTTATAAGACCTCTGTATTTCTTCATGTCACGGATATCTTTTTTCTTGCTTATCTTCTCTCCCTGAGCTGTTATTTCAGCCATCAGACCCGTAAGCTTTTCCTGAAGCTCGGATTCCTGAATGTTACTGGCAAGTATAAATTTGAAATCTCCGTCCGGCGCCTGAGTCTGCTTCACTTCAGTGACAGGGGCAGGTTCGGATATCTGATTTATTTTAATATCCATAATTTACCCTTTACGGTTATCTGCGTGACAATATTTCGTTCTTTATCGCTTCAATACATTTCTCGAGATCAGAATTATCATAGCGCTTCGCAATACCTGATGAAGCAATTTTATCCTCAGAAAAATCATCGCAGTCAGCAAGATATCTTCTGCACATTTCTGCATATTTCGGATTATCCTGACTTCTCTCACGAAGCAGTGCTCTCGATAAACGCTCTCCGTCATCGATTTCAACATATACAGGAACAATGCGATCGGCTCCGAAATATGAAACCAGCTTCGTATACACTTCAAGAGTACCTATCATAAGATAATCATCTGTATCATTTACATTGCCATCATCAACAGTGAAATAATACCAGTCTCCGTGGACTGTATGATAACATCTCTCTTCTATTACTCTGCCCTCTTTACGAATAGCATCCAGACCGTTTTCATCAGTGAAGTGATATTCGACTCCTTCGGTCTCTCCGCTTCTTATAGGCCTTGTAGTATACGGAACAATTCTCTTTAATGAAAGAGTTTCATCATTTATCAGTCTCGAATATAAAGTGTCTTTGCCACAGGCACTTTTACCCATCATACAAAAAATGTGTCCCATACCTTTTGCCTTCATTCTAAAGATTAAGCGTTACATTATATTTTACCAATTATACGAATATGCTACAACTAAAAACCAGATTTGATTTAATTCAAGAGATTGTATCGAACTATACAATAAACTGCCCGAAAAGCATCCTTAAGTCCTATTTTTTTACCTTTCTCAAAGGTTCTGGGATGATAAG
>JAEEGH010024095.1_pt1 | contig 12317 bp, 11 predicted proteins | sample 9134181 | NCBI WGS metagenome assembly JAEEGH01 (sample SAMN16246544, study PRJNA631951) | gut metagenome | biome: gut microbiome; feature: rumen; material: DP-attached | host: Bos | place: Iran: Karaj | collected 2018-10
GGTGGTGCGTTGCTGCATGGTTTGGCCCGCCGTTTGACAGATAAGATCACTATTCCGTTCCACGTAGCAGACGATCCGCTGCACTCCGTTGCCCGCGGAACAGGCGTAGCGCTGAAGAACGTGAATAACTTCGGATTCTTGCTCCGTTAATTCCCTAAAACGGCATGCAGAATTTGCTCAAGATACTGCTGCGGTATAGCAACTTCCTGGTATTTATCATCCTGGAAGTTGCTGCATTTATGTTATTTTCATATAACAATGCCTATCCGAGAAGCAGTATCCTGAGTACGGCGAACGAGTTTGTCGCCTGGCAGAACGAGCAGATTGCGGACATCACAAACTATTTCCGGCTACGTAGCGTGAACGAAGAGTTAGCGGCAGAAAATGCAGCGCTACGCAATCAGATTTGCTCGATGGATTCGGCAGAAAAAAGAGATGCCATCCATTATGAGGCGGCGAAAGTGGTGCAGATGACGACCGACCAGTTGCATAACTACCTGACGATCAATCGCGGTAGCAAAGACGGTATCCGTCGTGGACAAGGCATACGAAACGAAGATGGTGTGGTAGGCATCGTGCGTACGGTAGGACGTAACTACAGCGTCGTGATGCCGATCATCAACACGCAGACCAACCTCAGTTGCCGGTTCGTCAAGAACGACTATATCGGTACGTTGCAGTGGAACGGCAAAGACTGTCGTTTTGCCCAACTGGCCGATGTAGCTTCCCATATGGTGGTTAATCCCGGTGATACGATTGTGACGAGTGGTTTGAGTCCCGTCTTCCCGGAAGGAATTCCCGTTGGAATCGTAGAAAGTAGCGTACTGAAGGAGGGTGAGTCCTATTATACGATCCGTGTTCGGCTGCACACTAATTTCAAGCGATTGAAATACGTGGAGGTAGTACAGAACGCTGATCAAAACGAATTGGAGGAGTTGACAAATGGAATGGACTAAACAAATAGGACGCTATATCCTCGTGATGGTATTACAAGTGCTGCTGTTTGACCAATTGCAGCTATGGGGCGCATGCCATCCGTATATCTACTTGCTCTGTCTACTGATGATGCCGATCACTTTGCCTCCTATCGCAGACATGCTGATTGGTGGCATCATCGGTCTGATCATGGATATGTTCTGCAACTCCTTAGGCGTTCATACGGCGAGTTGTATCCTGATCATGTTCCTGCGCCCGTATCTGCTGGGCGTTATTCTGAATGACAAAGACCGTCTGAACGAACAAGTCAGTTTGCGCTCCATCGGCATGGAAGCCTTCATCAAGTATGTGGTTATTATGGTAGTGGTACACCATCTGACCGTGTTCAGTTTGGCAGCATGGAGCTGGTATCATATAGGATTCGTGCTACTGGAGACGGTAGTGAGCAGTGTGATCACTATCTTTGTTATCATAGGGTATAACATACTGAAATATAGATGATTAACGACCTGTATTATAGACGTCGATATGCAATCAGTGGCATTGCCATTGGTGTCGTATTGGTGTTTATTATCCGGTTGTTTTATCTGCAGGTCATTGACCAATCCACCAAAGATCAGGCGGATAATAATGCCTTGGTCAAGCAGACTGTCTATCCTTCCCGAGGACTGATCTACGACCGTAACGGCGAGTTGCTGGTATTCAATCAACCTATCTATGAGATCACGATGGTGATGCGCGAGATGGGCAAAGACTGGGACACCACCGCTTTCTGCCGCAGTCTGCAGATCACCCGGGCGGAGTTTGACGAACGCATTGCGGAAATCAAAGACAAGCGCAAGAACCGCGGATATTCCCGATGGACACCGCAGGTTTTTATGAGTCAACTCAAGAAAGAAGACATCGCTACGCTTCAGGAAGAGTTATTCTTATTCCCCGGTATTCAGATTCAGAAACGCACCTTACGCGATTATACCTATAAAGCCGCAGCGCATGTGTTGGGTTCGGTAGGTGAGGTCAATCAAAACGATATCGATCGCGATGATTACTATGCCCGCGGAGACTACTCCGGTCGCGACGGATTAGAGCGGACGTACGAGAAACAACTCCGCGGAGAGAAAGGTGTGGAAATCCTGATGCGCGACTCACGGGGACGTATGCAGGGCAGTTATCAGAACGGCGAGTTGGACAGGACTGCTGTCGCAGGTACCGATCTGCAGACCACTCTGGATATCCGGTTGCAGTTGTTAGCAGAAGAGTTATTGGCGGGTAAGATCGGTAGTGCGGTCGCTATCGAACCCAAGACTGGAGAGATATTGGCCTTAGCCTCCAATCCGGGATGGAACCCCAAAGTGCTGGTGGGCAAAGAGCGCAGTAAGAACTACAACGCCTTGCTGCACGACAAGACGAAACCCTTGTTGAACCGCGCCACACAAGCCACCTATACTCCCGGATCGACCTTCAAAACGATCCAATCGCTCGTGTGCCTGGAGCAAGGCGCCATCAAGCCGAACACGCTCTATCCCTGTTCAGGTCCGAGTAGTACGCCTATTAAGTGCACCCACCATCACGGTTCGCCGGTTGCTTTGGATCGGGCTATTGAGCAGAGTTGTAACCCCTATTTCTGGTGCGCTTTCCGCGATCTGTTGCAGAAAGACGGGTATGGCAAAGATAATGAAGATTTCCGTCATCGGTATGAGTTATGGCGGGATGCGGTGATGCAGTTCGGTCTGGGACAGAAATTCACAGACACCGACTTGGGAGAACAATCGTCCGGTAGTATCCCGAGTCTCAAGTATTTCGATCGTGCATATGGCAAGACCGGATGGAAAGCCATCACGATCCGCTCGCTCAGTATCGGTCAAGGAGAGATACTCGTGACGCCGCTACAACTGGCCAATCAGGCCGCTACGATTGCTAATGGCGGATATTATATCTCACCCCACCTGAATAAGAACGATTCCATGCGGATTCATCGGCATAATCTGGATATAGACCAACGTCATTTCGACGTGGTCAAAGAGGGTATGCACCGCGTGATGATCTACGGTACCGGACGTCATTATGCCGTCGACACACTGCATATGGCGGGTAAGACCGGTACGGTACAGAACCCGCACGGACGCGATCACGCCATCTTTATTGGTTTTGCTCCCGTGGAAGATCCGCAGATTGCAGTAGCAGTAGTCGTAGAGAATGCCGGTTTCGGTGCTACCTGGGCTTGTCCTGTAGCCACGATGATGATAGAGCAATACCTGACCGGAGAGGTTAAACGAAAAGATTTAAGAAAACGTATCGGAGAAGCTGTATTGAATGAGAGCGTCAAGAAGTGGTAACATATTGCAAAACGTCGATTGGATAACCATCGGTATTTTTCTCTTGATGGTCTTCTTCGGCTGGCTCAATATCTATGGTGCGAGTTATACGTTCGACCAAACGAGTATCTTCGATTTCTCCAACCGCGCCGGTAAGCAGTTTGCCTGGATCATGGGTTCGCTCGTGCTGGGCGGAGTGCTATTGCTCATTGACTACAAGACCTACGATGTGCTGGCGTACATTGCTTACGGAGCGATGCTGCTGCTCCTGTTGGCTACACCGTTCTTAGCGCACGACATCAAAGGATCTATGTCCTGGATCTCACTCGGTCCTGTCAGTCTGCAGCCGGCTGAGTTCGCCAAGTGTATCGTAGCGTTGGCTGTCGCCAAATACATGGGGCGCTATGACTATAAAGTGCGTACTTGGCGCAATCTGATCGTACCTTTTGCGCTCATCGGTGTGCCGGCACTGATCATCATGATCCTGCAGAAAGAGACCGGTTCGGCTCTCGTCTTTGCCGCTTTCTTACTGGTCTTCTACCGCCAAGGCATGAGTGGGTATGTGCTATGGACTGGAGTGGCTGCCGTGGCATTATTCATCATCAGTATCCGATGGGGAGGAAACGAACTGCCCTTAGGTAGTGGAAGTGTCGGTATGTTGACGTGTATGCTGCTACTCACCGCCATTGAGATCTATTTCATTTGCAAAGAACACCGTATGCGTTGGCAGGCGCTGATCCTGATCGGCAGCGTGATGGCAGTATACGGCATCTGTCTGTTGGTCAATATCTGGGTAACCGTTCCTTTCAATTGGATTTCGATGGGCGTGGTGATTGCCTTGGCATTATACACCGTTTTCATCAGTCTTTATTGGCGCAAGTAGATCCTGCTACTCGTTACGGTCTTCAGTCTGGGTTGTATCGCCTACACCCAAGCATGTGATTTTGTGTTCACGAAAGTGCTCCAACCGCACCAACGCACCCGTATTGAGGTGTTGCTCGGTATGAAAGAAGACCCGGCCGGCGCAGGGTACAACGTCAACCAGGCACGCATCGCCATCGGTTCGGGACGATTCTTCGGAAAGGGCTACCTGAAAGGCACGCAAACCAAACTGCAGTTCGTGCCCGAACAAGATACGGATTTTATCTTCTGTACCGTCGGAGAAGAATGGGGTTTTGTCGGATCCATCGGCGTTTTATTGGTATATCTGATTTTTATTCTACGCCTGATAGAGATCGCTGAACGACAACGAAACATCTCCACGCAGATATACGCCTATGCCGTCGCCAGCATCTTCCTTTTCCACCTTACCATCAATGTAGGAATGGTCTTGGGACTGCTGCCGGTAATCGGTATTCCGCTACCGTTCTTCAGTTACGGCGGTAGTTCGTTATGGGGTTTCACCATGCTGCTATTCATCTTATTACGACTGGATGCAGCGCGTATGGAGCAATTGAGATAAGATGGCTTTTGTTACCGACCCCATAGGAATCATCGGTGAAGCGGAGGCCACCAAGATGCTGGAGGCCAAAGGGTTTAAGGTCCTGGAGCACAACTGGCGTATGGGCCATCTGGAAGTGGATCTAATCGCAGAGAACAAGAAAGAGATTGTGTTTGTGGAAGTGAAAGCACGCACCTGTATTTTGAATGGCAAAATGCCAGAAGAAAACGTAGATGAGACGAAACGGAAACGGGTTGTTGCAGCCGCAAACGCATATATCAAATACCACAAGATAGAGAAGAAACCGCGCTTTGATGTCATTGGTTTATTAGTCGCTCGAGACACGAACGAGATCACGTACCGATGCCATGTGGAGAATGCCTTTCATCCCACAGCAAGGACTATCTATACCAATAGTTATAGCGGTCAGTTAGGATGGCATCATCGCGGACATACGATAGGCAGAAAGAAATAATGAATACGGATTTTACATACGATGTGATTGTTGTCGGCGCAGGTCATGCCGGATGCGAGGCGGCGAGTGCTGCTGCGCGCATGGGTAGTAAGACACTGCTGATCACAATGGACATGAATAAGATTGCCCAGATGAGTTGCAATCCGGCCGTAGGCGGTATCGCCAAGGGTCAGATTGTACGGGAGATCGATGCGTTAGGCGGTCAGATGGGTATCGTGACGGATAGGAGTGCTATCCAGTTCCGTATGCTCAATCAAAGCAAAGGAGCCGCAATGTGGAGTCCACGCAGTCAGAGCGACCGCAAACGCTTCATTGAAGAATGGATCAAGGTGCTTAGTCACACCGACAATCTCACTATTTGGCAAGATATTGTCGTGAGTCTTATTATCAGAGATAATAAGGTATGCGGTGTGAAGACGATGTTAGGCATCGAGATGAAGGCGCAAGCGGTGGTTCTCACCAACGGTACTTTCCTTAACGGACTGATGCATTGCGGCAAGACACAGGTGAAAGGCGGACGTATCTCCGAACCGGCCTCCTACGGTATCACGGAGCAGTTGGTTGAGTTAGGTTTCAGAGCCGACCGTATGAAAACCGGCACACCGGCACGCATCGATGCACGCTCTATTCATTTCGATGAGATGACCCGTCAGGACGGTGATCATGACTGGCATCAGTTCAGTTATCTGAATACGGTTCACCGTGAACTCAAACAGATGCCGTGCTGGATCACCTACACCAACCCGCAGACACACGAGGCACTACGTGCCGGACTAAAAGATTCACCCCTTTTCAACGGACAAATCCAGAGTATCGGTCCGCGTTATTGCCCGAGCATCGAAACCAAGATTGTCACGTTTGCAGACAAAGAAGCACACCAGATTTTCCTGGAACCCGAAGGTGTGGACAGTAATGAATATTACGTAAACGGATTCTCCAGTAGTCTGCCTTGGCAGGTGCAGTTAGCGGGTCTGAAGACCATCAAAGGACTGGAGGATGTAGTGCTCTACAGACCGGGATACGCCATCGAGTATGACTTCTTCGATCCCACCCAACTGCATCATACTTTAGAGACAAAACAGATTAAAAATCTGTTTTTTGCCGGACAGATCAACGGCACCACGGGTTATGAAGAGGCGGCAGGTCAAGGACTGGTTGCCGGCGTGAATGCACATATCAACGTGCATGGAGGCACACCGTTCACCATGGGTAGAGACGAGAGTTATATCGGTGTACTGATCGACGATCTGGTCAATAAAGGCGTAGACGAACCCTACCGTATGTTCACCTCCCGAGCCGAGTACCGTATTCTATTACGACAAGATAACGCCGATGAGCGACTCACCCGACGCAGCTATGAGATAGGGTTGGCAGCTGGCGATCGATATGACTTATTATGCCAAAAACAATCAGCCTGCGCCGATTTCATCGAGTATATGCAAAACACGATCGTGCATAAAGGAGAAGTGGACGGATGGTTGGAACAGATTGGCAGCACGGCATTGCATGAAGGATGCAAGATCAGCGAGTTGATCCTGCGCCCGCAAGTGAACATCAAGACGCTAGCCGAAGTATTTCCGGAATTGAAAGAAAAAATAGAGAATATCTCTGATGAGATCGTAGAGAGTTGTGAGATCCAAATCAAGTACGCCGGCTATATCAAACGCGAAAAGATGGAAGCAGCCAAACTGCAACGCTTAGACCAAATACGTATACCGGATGGATTTCATTATGACGAAGTACAAAGTCTGAGCACGGAGGCCCGACAGAAGTTAAGTCGTATCCGGCCCAAGTCCATCGGAGAAGCCCAACGTATACCGGGCGTCAGTCCGAATGATATCAGTGTATTACTGGTTTTGATGGGAAGATAACGATTTTAGTTTGCAAAGCAAACTAACTAAAAATGTTTCACGTGGAACACATCTAAAAAAACAAATAGTATGACAGTAGAAGACGTTAAAAAAGCGATTCGTAACGTGCCTGATTTTCCGATCAAGAGCATACAGTTCAAGGACATCACTACCGCACTGGCAAGACATGACTGCTTGTGCTGGATGAGGGATGAGATCGTCAAACGCTACAAAGACTTGGGCATCACGCAGGTGGTTGGTATTGAATCACGCGGATTCATTTTAGCTCCTGCTGTGGCTATGGAGATCGGTGCAGGATTTGTACCCATCCGCAAGCATAACAAGTTACCCGCAGAGACGGTATCTGTTACGTACGCTAAAGAATACGGGGATGATACCATCCAGATTCATAAAGATGCGCTAAACGAGAATGATGTAGTGCTTATCCACGATGACATTCTTGCAACCGGAGGCTCAATGGAAGCAGCTATCAATCTGGTGAAGAAATTAGGCGTTAAGAAAATCTACGTGAACTGTATCATTGAACTCGAAGGACTGAACGGTCGCAAGTATCTGGAAGGTAAAGCAGACGATATCAATTGCCTGTTCGGGATTGAGGTAGATGAGTGATAAAGATAATCATATTGCCCTGTTGTTAAAGCGCATCCCGGAGAGTCCGGGCGTATACCAGTACTTCAACAAGGACGGGCAGATTATCTATGTCGGTAAAGCCAAGAATCTTCATCGGCGGGTTAATAGTTACTTCAACAAAGATCATCCATCCTCGAAGACGCGACAACTGGTGGCGCATATCGCGGACATTCGGTATGTGGTAGTGGAGAGTGAACAGGATGCGTTTCTATTAGAGAACAACCTCATTAAGCAATACCAACCGCACTACAATATTCTGCTCAAAGACGGAAAAAGTTATCCATCCATTTGCATCACCAAAGAACCCTACCCCCGGATCTTTAAAACACGTACCATCAATAAGAAAGCAGGTGAGTATTACGGACCCTATAGTTTCAGTTATACGGTTGTGACCGTACTGGATTTGATTCATAAACTCTATCCGATCCGTTCCTGCAACCTGCCTATAACAGCCGATTCCATCAAGAAAAAGAAAATAAAGGTATGCCTCAAATACCACCTGAAGAATTGCTGCGGTATATGCGAGGGAAAAGGAGAAGAAGATTATCAGCAGTGGATAGACCAAGCGCGCAAGTTGATTAAAGGCGACGCGCATGAGATAGGTAGACAGTTGGAGGATGAGATGATGCGCAAAGCGGCGGAGATGAAATACGAAGAAGCTGCTGATCTGAAACACAAAATAGAGCTATTGGAGCAGTTCAAGAGTAAGACAATTATCACGAATTCATCGGCAAAAGATGTGGATGTGTTCGGATACGATGAGCAGGACGACCGGGTGTATATATCGATGCTGCATGTGCATAGCGGATGTGTCGTTCAAGGCCAGACGATCGAGTATCGGCGGAAGATGGAGGAAGAAAAAGAAGAGCTGCTGGCGATGGGAATGATGGAGTTAAGACAGCAACTGGAGAGCACGACACAAGACGTGATTGTACCGTTCATTCCGGATGTATTTGATGATACGCTGCATGTGCATATCGCCGTAAGCGGGGATAGAAAAAAGTTGCTGGATCTGGCGATGCAAAATGTACGGCAATATAAACTCGACCGACTCAAACAGGAAGACAAACTCAATCCGGAGCAACGGGGTGTGCGTATTTTGACGGAACTGCAGAAGATGATGGGACTTCCTACGCTACCGAAATGGATTGATTGCTTCGATAATTCGAACATACAAGGCACGAATGCAGTAGCAGGATGTGTGGTATATCGAATGGCCAAACCGAGTAAGAGTGACTACAAACGATTCGAGATCAAGACGGTGGACGGTGCGGACGATTACGCGAGTATGCGTGAAGTAGTTAGAAGAAGATACCAACATTTGCTCGATGAAAACGGACAGATGCCGGACTTGATTATCGCCGATGGTGGAATCGGTCAGATGCATGCGATTCGGGAAGCTGTCGAAGATCAACTCGGATTACAGATTCCGATTGCTGGATTGAAGAAAAATGACAAACACCGCACGCAGACCTTGCTGTATGGATTTCCTCCGATGGAGATCAGTATGCCGGTTACGAGTGAAGTGTTTCGGCTTTTGACGAGCATCCAAGATGAAGTACACCGTTTTGCGATCACGTATCACAAGCAAAAAAGACGTAAATCGCTTATTATCAGCGAGTTAGATGAGATAAAAGGCGTTGGAGAGGCTTCCAAACAAAAAATTTTAACGCATTTTGGTTCGGTCAAACGCGCTAGAACGGCCAGTGAACAAGAGATGGTTGATTTGCTCGGAAAACGCTTAGGATCAACGGTTTACGCGTATTTTCAGTCCAAAATAACGCGCTGAGAATTGAATGAAAATCAAGAACATGAGAACTTATACGATAAAAAAAGGGGCCTATTCCGAACTTTTGTTGCTCAATGAGCAGAATGAGGAAGTGAATGCGCTGGATATTTTGAAGACCTGCGAACCGCATCGTGTTTTTGCGTTCGATGGCCAGATGGGTGCGGGTAAGACCACGTTCATCAAAAAACTATGCGAACAGATGGGAACGATGGATGTGGTGAACAGTCCTACTTTTGCCATCGTGAACGTGTACGATGTGGAACAACCGTATAAGGGGGAGGTCTATCATTTCGATTGCTATCGACTGAAGGACATTCGTGAGGCCATGGATTTCGGTGCAGAGGAATATCTGTATTCGGGTAACTACTGTTTCATCGAATGGCCGGAGATGATCGAACCGCTGCTGCCGGAAGACACTGTCTATATCAAAATCGTTCCACAAGAGAACGGAGACCGAAAACTGATTATAGAAGATTGAAGATTTGAGACGGAAACTTTTCATATGGCTGATGACGCTCTTTCCTGTGCTGCTGCTAGCGCAGGAAAGCGTGGAGCATGACAATATACTGAAGGTGAAGGTAGGGACCGGTTACCAGTTGGACACGTATCTCAGTCCGTTGGGGTACACGGGTATGGTGTACGGGTTGGGCAACGAGTGGTGGCAACCGTTCCGCAAAGACACGAAGTTGGGCAAAGCCGGCAAACTGGATCATTGGGCACATATGGGGCGGGTGGACATCGCTCTGTCGGATTACTGCAGCAAGGCGCGCACGAATAAATACATGGGCGTTCAGGTGGCTGCCGGATGGGGTGCTTTCTACGAGTGGAGATGGATCGATGATCGTCTGAAAGTGTTTGTAGGACCGTATCTGGATGCGGATTTCATGGTGCGTGAACAGGCAAATAACGTCAATAAGATCGTGTCGTTTGACGTGGCCATCGATGTGATGGCGATGGGTGGTATCAGTTGGTCTTTCTATGGCAAGAAGACCAGTTACCGGCTCGGTTATATGCTCCGCACCAACCTCATCGGTTTTGACTATCTCCCTCAGTACTGGGAGTCGTATTATGAGATCACACAAGGTGTTCCCGGTCAACCGCGTTGTTCGGGACATTGGAACCACAACACGCTCAAGCATCAGTTAGCCTTGGACATGCAGTTTCCGCATACGACTTGGCGCATCGGTGCAGAGCACGAACTGATCAATTACGGCACGGATAATTTGCATTTTGTTCGTCACCAATTCGGGATCGTAGTGGGTTGTTTATGGAAATATAAAATACGCGCGAACGCAAAATTATGAAGTCGAGATATAGAATCATATGGCTGTCTATAGCGATTCTCTTGAGTGCTTGTCACGCCAAAGAGGAGATGAATTACTCCGCCGATCCGGTGGATAATATCGAAGCGCTGTGGCAGATCATAGACACCAAATACTGCTACATCGATACCAAAGGTATCGACTGGCAGGCGATCCATGATGAATATGTTACCAAAGCGGCTGCACTGAACAAGAACGACAGGATAGCCTTATTTGATCTGTGCGCAAGCATGTTGGATTCACTTCGTGACGGACATGTCAACCTGTATTCGGAATTCGACCGCAGTTATAACACCGCCTGGTACGACTCGTTTCCGGCTAATTATAACTCGGCACTGCAGCAACTCTATTTGAAAGATTACCGCATCGCCGGAGGACTCTATTACTGCACGATCGACGATGGCAAGGTCGGGTATGTCTATTACTCCAGTTTCTCGAATTCCATCGGGGTAAGTAATCTCTATTGGATCTTCACGACGTTCAAGGACTGCAAGGGCTTGATTATCGACGTGCGCAATAACGGTGGTGGGGACATCACCAATGCCTATAAGTTAGCAGCACCTTTCTTCACGGAGAACCAAACCATCGGATACTGGCAACATAAGACCGGGCCAGGACATAATGAATTCTCGGCCTTGGAGCCTATGACCCTGGATCATTCGTTGGTTGAACAATGCAAATGGCTCCGCCCCGTGGTGGTGCTATGTAACCGCCATACCTACTCCGCGGCCAATCTGTTCGTAAGCATGATGCGTTATGCCGAGCATGCCACGATCATAGGCGGCACCAGCGGCGGCGGTGGTGGTATGCCGATGAGTTATGAACTACCCATCGGTTGGATGGTTCGCTTCTCGAGCGTGCGCATGTACGATCGCGATAAAAAGGATATAGAACCGGGTATAAAACCGGATATAACGGTTACGATGACCAGTACCGACAAAGATGACATCATCGAGAAAGCCATTCAAGTGATAAAAAAAGCAAAATAAAAGCCTATGATAGAAGTAAAAAATATATGGAAGTCTTTCGATGAATTGGAAGTGCTGAAAGGGGTCAATTTGCAAGTGGAGAAAGGGGAGATCGTAGCTATTATCGGTAAGTCCGGTGCCGGTAAGACTACCCTACTCCAGATCATCGGTACACTCGATCGTCCTACCCAAGGACAAGTGATCATTGACGGCACCGATGTGTTCGCGATGAAGGACAAAGAGCTGGCGGCATTCCGCAATCAACATATCGGATTTATCTTCCAGTTCCATCAGTTATTACCGGAGTTCACGGCGTTGGAGAACGTCTGCATCCCGGCGATGATTGCGCGCGAGAAAGAGAACGAGTATAAAGCACGCGCAATGCAATTACTGACAGATTTAGGGCTTGGTGACCGGTTGAATCATAAGCCGAATGCTTTGTCAGGCGGTGAGAAACAACGTGTAGCCGCTGCCCGCGCGTTGATGATGACGCCGGATATCATCCTGGCGGACGAACCCACGGGCAGTCTCGATACACAGAACAAGCAAGAGTTGAGTGAACTGCTGCTG
>JAEEGH010024096.1_pt1 | contig 12315 bp, 13 predicted proteins | sample 9134181 | NCBI WGS metagenome assembly JAEEGH01 (sample SAMN16246544, study PRJNA631951) | gut metagenome | biome: gut microbiome; feature: rumen; material: DP-attached | host: Bos | place: Iran: Karaj | collected 2018-10
AGGCTTGAGATCACGGAGACGGCCTACACCGATTCCGTAAATACCATTATTGCAGTGGTGACCAGCCTTCGGGATGCGGGATATAAGGTGGAGATGGATGATTTCGGAAAGGGGTATTCCTCACTGAATATGCTGACATCGCTGCCGATAGATGCACTGAAACTGGATATGGCTTTTATTAAGGATATCGCAGAGAACAGCAAGGAGATGAGCATGGTGGAATTCATCCTGGAGATCGCAAGGTTCCTGGGAGTTCCGGTAATAGCCGAAGGTGTGGAGAACGCCGAGCAGTATCTGCTTTTGAAGAAGGCCGGCTGCGATATTATTCAGGGGTATTATTTCTCGAAGCCGGTTACGGCCAGTGAGTTCGGGCATTTGATTGAGAGGAATATCGGATTGTTTAACCATGATGTGGGCAGCGGAAGCGTGGTGTGAAGAGGAATCAATTGAGAACGATGAAGATCTGGCAGAGTGAGCTGTTCTTGCGGATGTTCGTGTGACACTGAAGCGGATTTGCTTTGTGAATTGATGCGCATGAATGCGGACAGGACAGTGATATAGATTGGTAAGCAGATTGCTGTGGTGAAGATTCTCAGAGAGGAGTGCAGAAATGACAATAGATTCATTGAAAAAGTTTGGCGCAAATGTTGAGGAAGGCCGTGAGCGTTGCATGGGAATGGAGGACTTCTACCTGGAGATGGTAGAGCTGGGCCTCTCGGATGAGCGCTTTGAAACGCTGGGACCTGTGCTGGAGTCCAAGGACATGGACGAAGCCTTCGATACGGTGCATGCACTGAAGGGTGTTATCGGCAATCTTGCACTGACTCCCTTATATGCTACCATCTGCGAGATCACTGAGCACCTTCGCGCCAGGGAAGACGTGGACTACAAGGTGCTTTATGACAAGCTTCTTGATCAGAGACGCCAGATTATTGAGATGGAGTGATGGTGTAGTGGAGTAATGGGGGGAATTGAGTAATAGAATAGTGGAATAGTGGAATAGTGGAATAGTGTATTGAGACTTATAGGCTTAGACATTATGGACCGGGCTTTCGAGGGTGAACTGATTAGGATTGTTCTTCCTGATGGCCCGGTTTTTGTTTTTGAGGTTGGCGGTTATCCATTTGTACCAGATAGACCTGTTTTTCAGAAAGTGACCCCAAATATTTTTTTAACAATAGGGCCACTTTTTTTGGAATTAAGCTATTTGTTACAAAATCTCGATTTGTAATAGTTTTCAACAATTTCTTAGGTGTATTCCATGCGCATTTTGTGCCCAAACAGGGCATTCCTGGAAATATGACCCAAAGAAAAACTTTGACACCGGAAGTTGTAGGCTCGAATTAGGGAAAAAATTTTGATTATTGAAATGTTTACCCAAAAGCATTGAGTGCAATGAATTTTCAAATCTGTCAAAATGGCTTTTTCTATCAGTTTTTGTGCCTAATAATGCAAAAACATAAAATGTGACCCCAAAACCGCCACTCATGCCCACAAAAAAGAGACTGTGAAAGTCTGACCTTCACAGCCTCTTACAATATCTAACTATAATCAAAACATATGTATATTCCTAGGTCCGGGAAAAGCAGGACTTTCACGAGGGAACAAAACGTTCACATCCATCCCTTTCTCCTGGAGCTCTTCCATAAGCTCACGCATCCTTCTGTCGAGCTCCTCCTGCATATTTTCGGGCTCCACTGCCTCAAGACCGCCGCATACAGTATCCAGATCTTCTTCGCTTAGCTGCACACCAAGACTCTTAGTAAATCCCTTAATATCTTCATCAGTTCTGCAACTCTGCAGAATAACCTTCTGTTCCTCATTGATCTTTAAAATGCCTATTAGTGTATCCTCCTCGCACAAGTATCATATCAATTACATGTGCTTTATACGGGAGCATAACACCATGTGGCAAAAGAACTTTGGGCACCACGCAAAACCATACCGGTCATGCCATCAGTTCCGATCTCTTCAGAATCACCAAACCCGGCATTTATTGAATTCTCCGGTCAGAAATTACCTTATTCAACCAATTCCATGAGCTCTGTTATATCCGGTGCAGATCATATTTGTATGGCTGATGATAATATTCCAGGCAATAAAAGGTCCAATGCAGCATACAAACTGTCCAAGAAGCATCCACAAAAGAACCGTGGTTCCGTTCTCTGAAACCGCATATCCGTATCTTCCGCAGTTCACTGCAAGTCTGTTTCCAACCTTGTAATACCAGATATAGCTGTAAATTCCGCAGGTTATAAGACTCAAAAGTACAAACAGAAGAAGTCCCGGTGTCTCATCGCCGTCGCCTTCGCAGGCTGTATTGATATCCTTTACGATCTGATAAAAGAAAATATACCAATAAATTCCACATGTTACGATTGACAGAAGAATAAAGATCAGAAGACTCCTGTCAGTCTTAAGCGGCATAATATTATAGGGCTGGTTATAGGTGAATCCGGTAGCCTGACCGCCCGCGTAACCGCCATTGCCCTGGATGCCTGCATAACTTCCGCCGTCCTGTCCTGCAGAAGCGCCGCCATCGGTCTGATTTCCCATAGCATTTCCTGCATCAGCGCCCGCATTCTGGCCTGTATAAGTGAATCCCTTAACTTCTCCGCTGTCTACGGGGGTTCCACAATTAGGACAGTACTTTACGCCATCCTCAATCTGTGCTCCACAATTACTACAAAACATCCTTTCACACTCCTCCTAAAAACAACTTAACAACTTTATAGATGAACCCCTCCTGCGGCCTGAATACCACCACAGTATCCGCGGGATTCATGATTCTCAATAGGTATATTATAGAGAACAGCCCTATCAAAGTAAACAGCCAAATTTTATAGAGTTTCCCCGGAATTTTTGCCTTGAAATAGTACATTACAACAGCAACAGGAGGCAAAAGAAATAACGGATGATAATGAAATGCACAGGCAAAGTCCAGCTTAAGAAGCGACAGATACGCCCTCGTCATCCCGCATCCCGGGCAGGAAACTCCCGTCACGAACTTGATCGGACACCCGATACCAACAATATGAAAAATGACATAAACAAGCACCACCGCCAAAATTGACAGCAGTGCACTTGTCAGGTTTTTCAAATCTTTTTTCAACTCAGTACTCCCATGACAAAAATCTTTCAGAAATCCCCACTTACTTGGTCTCTCTGTTTACGAACTTATTATGGAACTTGGAATACATGATCTTCTGGCTGCTGTATAAGCTGTGATAGCCTGAGAATGTATAGCTGAAGGCAATCGCCAAAAGATAATACGGCATCCCCTTAAATCCGAACAGCTCAAAGCATATGAACAGCGAAGAAATAGGGCAGTTGGTTACGCCGCAGAACAGCGCACCCATACCAATAGCCGCACAAAGAGCCGGATCAAATCCAAGAAGCTGCGAATAAAGGCATCCAAAGGTTGCACCGATATAGAGCGCAGGCACAATCTCGCCGCCCTTGTAGCCGGCACCAAGCGTCAGCGCCGTGAATATCGCCTTAAGTATAAACGCGTAGTAAGGAGCCTCGCCCCGGATTGCCATCTCGATGACATCCATTCCGGCGCCGTTGTAGTACCTCGTGCCGGATATGAAAGTCAGAGCCACAACAATGCAGCCACCGACAAATATCCTTAAATAAGGATTTGGAAAGAACTTTTTATAGGCCTTGCCCGACACCTTAAGCACATCGCAAAACAGCACGCTTACAAGCGCGCACAAAAGCGCCAGAACTCCTGTAAAGAAAGCATGATAGAAATTGAGATGAGGCACGATCAGAACAGAAAACTCCTCACCGAGAACTCCCATGCGCCCGGCTATGCTCTGGGCCATCAGCGCCGAAATAACGCAGGGCACAAGAGCCGAATAGTACATCACGCCTACGTTTTCTATCTCCATTGCCATGAAAGCCGCCGTCATTGGCGTTCCGAACAGCGCCGAAAAAGCAGCGCTCATGCCGCACATGGTCATGATCTTTATATTGCCTTCATTGAGCTTAAAGAATTTTCCCAGGTTGTAGCCGATGCTTCCGCCCATCTGCAGAGCCGCGCTCTCTCTTCCGGTAGAACCTCCAAAGAGATGGGTAAGCGTCGTGGAAATAAAGATCAGCGGAGCTTTTGTGATCGGAAGATGTTTTCCCTCCTGAATCGACTTGATGACCAGGTTTGTGCCCTTGTCCTCATAGTCCTTGCACAGCCTGTAAAGGAATACAATAAGAAGGCCTGCCAGCGGAAGCCCCAGGATGATCAGATCATGGCTTTTCCTGAAAGAAGTGGCAAACTCTATTGACTTGGAGAAAAGGGCGCCGATAAGTCCAACTACGGCCCCCGTCACACATCCAAGTATCAGCCAGCGGAAAAGAACTCTTATCTTGCCAAGCACATCCAGATCCGATACATGTTCTTTTATGTAGTTAATCGGGTTATGATTTTCGTTTTCCATATTACCTTTATCTTATCATAAACAAACACCGCAGTGCACATGGCACTGCGGTGAGATCTTTCGTCAGAAATCTTCAACAGCTCTGAATTCGTCGAACTGAGGATCTTCGACAATGTCGATTATTAGTTTTAATGGTGTAAGGCCAATGGCCTCATGATGAATCTGCTGTTTGATCACCATCTTCTCGTAACTGGATAAATGGTCATACTCAGGATGAGTCTGCTGGTACTTCTCATTGAGCTGGTCAAACAGGTTATACTCCGGATCTCCCCACGCAAATACCTGTGTTGTCTTGAGATTTGGTTTGAACGGAGAATAGCGCAGCTGGTTGGTCGACATGATCAGGTGCTCCTTTCTCTTTTGCAGGATTATGTGTCCCTGCACTTTTCGCAAATGTTTAGTCTCAAGCAGAAGAATTTTTTATCCCCCACATCATCATAATACCATAAAATTGAACAAATTTTCAGGATTATTCGAAAAATTTTTATACAAAATATCAGAATTCGAATTCGCGAAGGGCTTCATAGTTTTTTTATACTAATTTATTTCCTCATAATTGAATCTGCCATGCAAAAAGAATAGTATTGATTTAGAAAGTTGCTTAATGTAATCGTACTATGCGGTCATAGCGAGAGGTAATAAATGAGCTTATCAATTGGCGGAATCGGAAGTGCATATGGAGCAAGTTTCATCCAGCCCATGAACTACAGCTTAAAGAATCAGGCGGATGTCTCGGATGCTTTCATAGAGACGGGAATGTCAGGTGCGATCATGAACGTTCCACCTGTGATCTATCCCAACGCGCAGGCTATTCCAAAAGCAGAGGGTGAATCCGATCCCCTTTCACTTTCAGCAAACACCGTAAGGAAGTCCCAGGAAGCAAACAAGCTCTACAATGATGTAGCAGCTAAGTTCCAGGGAATGACAACAGGATATACTCAGAGTACTGAGGGAATATCCTACGGAATGAGCGGAAGTACAGTTGATCTCTTCGCCTGACCGTTGGAAATTACATATAAAACGCAAAAGAGCGACTACCCAAGGGATAGCCGTTTTTTTGCGCCATTTTTTTGGTTCTTTTACATGGGCTTGTATAGCTCTTTTCCGAGTTCTCTGTAGCTCTTTTCCCTAGGTTTCTGTAGCTCTTTTCCTTGGTTTTCTATAGCTCTTTTTCACGGAGAATCCGTTCGAATCTTAAACAAATCTTAAGAAATTTCGACGGTAAATCTTAAGATTTATCTGCTAGTATATCTTTCGTGCAGTTCTGCACTTTCTTGGCACTTCGCCGGAAATTTCACTTAACACATGATGCCGTGGGCATTCTCTGCTTCCGGCACCGCAAAGAAAGGAAACAGCTAAATGAATATCAGAGAAAAAATGCTTGTAGAAAAAGAGCGCCTGGAGGCGCAGCTGGCCAAAGAGGCCTATGATTTTGAGATGGCTAATTATCCGGAAGGAGTATTGCGAGTAAAGAGGGACAGGGATTACACAAAGCTGTTTATGGTGAGAAAGACGCCTTCAGGAACTAAGACAACCTATATTAGAAAAAAGGACCGCAAACTGGCAGAAACTCTGGCAATGAAAATGTTTAAAAGACAGCTGATTCAAAATCTCCACGAGGAATTGATGGCAACAAATGCGTATCTCCGCCATCTCCCCAAAAAAACAGCTTATGACCTCTTTGGAAAATCGCCCGAGTTCAAAGAGCTTCTGGAACCTGTTCTGCCTGAAACTATTAATCACAGCAAATGGGCCGGTTCAGATTACGTTCGCAGTTCCAAACATCCGGAACGACTGATATTTCCGACAATGAAGGGAGATATGGTGCGTTCAAAATCTGAAGCGATGATCGCGGATGAATTATACCGACGCGGTATACCTTACAGGTATGAGTGTTTGACGGATATAGGTGGTTATGAAGTCTATCCGGATTTCACTGTCATTGATCCTGAAACTGGGGTGGTATATATATGGGAGCACTTTGGCAGAATGGATGACCCTGAGTACGTGGAGAAATTCCTGTGGAAAATCTACCTGTATGTTCATAATGGTTATATACCTACAGTCAATTTCATATCGACATTTGAAAATGGAGCAAATCCTTTGACGCAGGTTGGGGTAGTAGAGACGATTGACCGGTATTTTGGATCTTGGAAGTGAACTGGATATGTGTCGTGGAAGAGGTATTTGGGACACATTTTAGAATTTGGCGTTATTTGGTACAAAAATGATAAAAAAGAGCGGGTTTTGACAATTTAAAAACTGGTTGTGAACAACTCATTTGGGTCGTATAATGTGAATTTCGAAAATATAGCCCCAAATTTGATAATCCGTATATGACGCTATGTTTTGATTTGGGTCTCGTTTTGAACGAAATATATATTTGGCACAAAAAAGCCAGTCAGATAACGAATGGATTGCATGGTAAGCCGAAAGTTAACAAGTTTTTGTAACAAATGACCATGTTTGGAAATAAGTGACCCAATTGTTAAATTATTATTTCGGACCAAAATTTCTAAATCATACATATATGGTACAAATCACCCAATGGCTACTTTTAAATAACCGATACAGCTTTATTTAGAATATACCCGGCCGGGGAAGAAACCATCTTTGGGAATTCAGGCTCGGAAGATGCTCCATCACGTGGGTTGACGTATTCCGAAGGTGTGGCATTCCGAAACAAGACTCTATATGGAAAAGGACATAATTCAGACGGTGCTATATGTAACAAGGGACATAATTAAGTGATACACCTCCCCCAGAAACTCCCCCAAGCCTCGTCGCCGAAAGCCTCCACGGAGCCTTAATAAACGCGAAACCGAATACTAATTTACGTTTATTACTAGATTGCATTTGTGCATTATGATTGATAAAATTAATCTATAGGGGGATGAACTACATGCTCAGTATAGCTTATGTGGGGATTGCATTTTCTCTGGTTTTCTACGTGGTATTTGGTGTAGCTGTCCGCTTTATGCAGCTGACAGACAAGGCCAGGAATAAGGCAAGGCTTATAATTCTCATTTCTTCCATGATAGTATTTGGCATATCGGGTTTAACAGCTGGAGTCCTTAATCTAAAACTAGGGCTTACTATTTATGGCGTTGCTTTCCTCGTTCTTTCAATCGCTGCGATCATCTTCGTGATTTCCATCTTTGTTGAACTTCATCAGATTAACGCCAGGGTGCGTATGCGCAGATTTATGGTTCTGTTTGATATAGTGGACAGATTCATTAATGAAGGTAAGAGTCATGAGGAGATATATGAGTATCTGACCAAGATACAGAAGCTTCCGTCAAAAGAAGCTTCGGACTTCCTTGAGTTTATATCAGACCCCAACAATCATCAGTTCCTGTCAGATGTGAATGACAAGATTCAGGAGGCAAAGCTTCTGCAGAAGGCGGAGAATGATTACTACAGATGAATCCAAACACCTGCAAAAGGCGGAGAATGTCGACTATATATGAATCGATCTCCTTAAGAATACGGATTACGACCATAGATAAACGTGACAAAGAGAACCGTCCCCATTGACACATAGCATTGACATCAGGCGCAGTATTATTTCAATACTGCGCTACTTTTTTGCTTTAAAGTATTGACTTTTTCTTATTAATAATTAAACTTAAACCTATACATTGTATACAAATATACATTTTCGAGGAGGACAAGTTTATGAAGAAGGTTAACAAAGTACTCAGTGCTGTACTTGCTTCAGTAATGGCTGTAGGACTTCTTGCCGGATGTGGCGAGGGTGGAGCAGCTTCAACAGGTTCAGGAAGCGGAACATTCAAGATCGGTGCCATCGGACCTTTCACAGGAGCAGCAGCAGCTTACGGCAATGCGGTTAAGAACGGCGCACAGATCGCTGTAGACGAGATTAACGCAGCAGGCGGAATCAATGGCGTTCAGATCGAGTACAAGAGCGAGGATGACGAGCTCAATGCCGAGAAGTCAGTAAACGCATACAACACACTTAAGGACTGGGGAATGCAGATCCTTGTTGGTTCAACCACATCTGCATGCTCAATCGCTGTTTCAGAGTATACCAAGCAGGACAACATGTTCCAGCTCACACCTTCAGGATCAGCTGAGGACTGCGTAAAGTATGACAACGTATTCCGTGTATGCTTCTCAGATCCTAACCAGGGTATCGCTTCTGCTCAGTACATCAGCGACAACAACCTGGCAACAAAGGTTGGTATCATCTATGACAACTCTGATGTTTACTCATCAGGTATCTACCAGAAGTTCGTAGAGGAGTCAGCAGGCAAGAATTTCGAAGTTGTTTCCGCTGAGGCTTACACACAGGACAACAACACAGATTTCTCTGTACAGCTCCAGAAGGCTAAGGATGCAGGTGCTGACCTGGTATTCCTTCCTATCTACTACTCAGATGCTTCTCTGATTCTTACACAGGCCAACACCATGGGCTACAACCCCATCTTCTTCGGTGTAGACGGTCTTGACGGAATCCTTACAGTTGAGAACTTCGATACATCACTTGCTGAGGGCGTTATGCTTCTTACACCTTTCGCAGCTGACGCAACAGACGACCTCACAGTTAACTTCGTAAAGCAGTACAACGAGAAGTACGGTGAGACTCCTAACCAGTTCGCAGCTGACGCTTACGATGCTGTTTACATCATCAAGGCAGCTATCGAGAAGTCCGGCGCAACACCTGATATGTCAGTTTCAGATCTCTGCGACGCGATCAAGGGTGCCATGACTCAGATCGAGGCAAAGGGCCTTACATCAGCTAAGATGACATGGTCAGCTTCAGGTGAGCCTAACAAGGAGCCCAAGGCTGTTGTTATCAAGAACGGCGCTTACGTATCTGCTGACTGATAATTTAGTCAAGGTCAGGGAAAAGAACTATCGAACTAGATAAGAATTCTTTATACAGCGAGGGATGCTGTCACAGGTGTCCCTCGCATTTGCGTATGATGCGGGGAATTTACACTGCGAAAAACACGCATTTACGGTATGTGAATTGCTACAGAAGCTTGCAACAAAGCGCATCATATATCATACTATAATATAGTTTATTTTAAGTTTTGGAGGTGCGGGATGAGTTTTTTAACCTATCTCATTAATGGACTGAGTCTGGGGAGCATATATGCCATCATAGCCCTGGGATACACCATGGTTTACGGAATAGCCAAGATGCTTAACTTCGCTCACGGCGATTTCATCATGGTGGGCTGCTACATAATCTTTTCAGTGAGCGCAGCCTTGAGTGGCAATTCAGTGGTTGGCATTATCGTCGCTATAGTCCTGTGCACGCTCCTTGGTGTGACAACCGAGTTCGTGGCATACAGACCACTGCGAGGAGCGGCGTCGCCGCTGGCAGTTCTGATCACAGCCATCGGTGTCAGCTATCTTTTGGAAAATATCGCGCTTTTAATCTACGGCGCGGATATTAAGTCTTTCACATCAGTAATCAAATGGGAAGGCTTATCCTTTGCGGACGGACAGCTCAAGATTCAGGGCGTCACCATCGTGACAATCCTTGTGAGCGTTGTCATTCTCGTCGCACTTCAGCTTTTCATCAATAAGACCAAACAGGGACAGGCAATGCTGGCAGCTTCAGAGGACAAAGGAGCCGCAGCACTGATGGGCATCAATGTAAACCGCACCATCGCCCTTACCTTTGCTATAGGTTCATCACTGGCAGCAGTTGCAGGAGCGCTCCTTTGCTCCGCATATCCGTCCCTTTCACCGTACACGGGCGCCATGCCCGGAATCAAAGCCTTTGTGGCAGCGGTTCTCGGCGGCATCGGTTCGATTCCCGGAGCCATGATCGGAGGTCTGGTTCTCGGAATAGTGGAGATCCTCTCCAAGACCTACATTTCCTCCCAGCTTTCAGACGCCATCGTCTTTGGAATCCTGGTAGTGGTGCTTCTTGTTAAGCCCACCGGAATCCTGGGCAGGCAGATGATCGAGAAAGTATGATGGGAGGCCCGGAATGAACAAGAAGATAACAAAGAACAATCTCATAACCTACGGAATAGTAGTAGCGGCATACATTATAGTAGAGATCCTGATGCTGACAGGAAACCTTTCAAGCCACTTAAAGGGCCTTCTGGTTCCCATGACTTATTACGCTATCATAGCAGTGGCGTTGAACCTCTGCGTCGGAATTCTCGGAGAGCTTTCTATCGGACACTGCGGATTCATGTGCATCGGGGCTTTCACCAGTGCTTTTTTCTCAAGGGCTACGGAAAGTTCAATCCCCACAGTGCCAAGATTTATCATGGCTTTCATTATCGGAATCGCTTTTGCAGCGCTGTTTGGCTTCCTTATCGGAATCCCGGTTCTGCGACTTAAAGGTGACTATCTGGCCATCGTTACTCTGGCTTTCGGTGAGATCATCAAGAACGTTATCAACGCTTTCTACATCGGAATAGATTCAAAGGGCCTTCATTTCTCAATGAAGAGCGCTATGGAGCTGGGCATGGAGCCGGATGGAGACATCATTGTAAACGGCGCCATGGGCATAACAGGAACGCCCCACAACGCCAACTTCACCATCGGAATCGTGGTGCTTCTCCTTACACTGTTTGTAGTACAGAACCTCATCAATTCCAGGGACGGCCGCGCAATCATGGCCATCCGTGACAACTATATCGCAGCGGAGTCCACGGGCATCAATATCACAGGCTACAAGCTGATGGCCTTCACTATTTCCGCAGCGATCGCCGGGGCGGCAGGAGTTCTTTTCTCCCACAACATCACCACCCTGACAGCTTCGAGCCAGTACTTCGGCTTCAACGCATCGATCATGATCCTGGTATACGTGGTGCTGGGCGGCATCGGAAACATCAGGGGCAGCGTCATCGCGGCCTGCATCCTGTACCTGCTTCCTGAGCTCCTCAGGGGCCTCAACACCTACAGAATGCTGATCTACTCCATCGTCCTTATCGTGATGATGATTGTAAACTGGTCGCCTAAGGTAATAGAATGGCGGAAAAGAACTTTCGGCCGCCTGAACCTGAGACGCACAAAGGAGGTGGCTTAAATGGCACTGCTGGACGTAAATAACCTCAGCATCTCTTTTGGCGGACTGAGGGCAGTTGACAACTTCAACGTAACAATAGAAAAGGGAGAGCTCTACGGCCTGATCGGCCCCAACGGCGCAGGAAAGACCACAGTCTTTAACCTGCTGACGGGTGTGTATAAACCAAACGAAGGAATCATCAGACTTGACGGCGAGGACATAACAAGAAAGAGCACCATTGAGATCAACCACGCCGGCATCGCAAGAACCTTCCAGAACATCAGGCTCTTCAAGAATATGAGCGTTATCGACAACGTTAAGGTGGGACTTTCCGAGAGATTTAAGTACAGTGCACTGGAGGGAGTCCTCCACATGGGCAGGTACTCCAAGGTGGAAAAAGAGATGGACGACGAGGCCATGAGGCTTCTCAAAGTCTTTGATCTGGACGGCGAGAGGGACATACTGGCAGCGAACCTTCCTTACGGAAAACAGCGTAAGCTTGAGATCGCAAGAGCCATGGCCACGAACCCGAAGCTCCTTCTTCTGGATGAGCCTGCAGCGGGCATGAATCCCAACGAGACGGGCGAGCTCATGGATACCATAGCGCTTGTCCGCAAGGAGTTCGATATGACGATCCTTCTTATCGAGCACGACATGAAGCTCGTTTCCGGAATCTGCGAACGGCTCACGGTGCTGAATTTCGGTAGGGTACTGTGTCAGGGCGAGACAAAAGAGGTCCTTGCTAATCCCGAAGTTATCACTGCATATTTAGGAAGCTGAGGAAAGATAATGAAACCAATCTTAGAAGTTACGGATTTAAGTGTATATTACGGAGTCATCCAGGCCTTAAAGGGGATTTCTTTTCACGTAAAC
>JAEEGH010024098.1_pt1 | contig 12314 bp, 9 predicted proteins | sample 9134181 | NCBI WGS metagenome assembly JAEEGH01 (sample SAMN16246544, study PRJNA631951) | gut metagenome | biome: gut microbiome; feature: rumen; material: DP-attached | host: Bos | place: Iran: Karaj | collected 2018-10
GTTTATATATTCGTCAAGCGTTTGATCCTGAATTGAAGCTTCAAAAGAATGAAGCGAAATATTGACCTTTTTTACCGCCGCAGACGAAAGAAGAATATCGCCTTTTTTATCCAGAAGCGTTCCGTTAGTGGTTATAATAATCTTATAACCGTTAGCTTCAGCTATTTCGAGAAACAGCGGCAGTTCGGGGTGGCAAAGAGGTTCGCCCATAATGTGCAGATATATGTATTCCGTATGCGGACGCAGCTTTTTGCACACACTTTCAAACTGTGATGCTCTCATCACCGTTTTTTCTCTTTTCGTTCCCGGACAAAAAGCGCATGATAAATTACATACGTTCGTTATTTCAACGTAAGCTTTCTTAAAGCGCATCTGCAACAGCAACTCTCACAACAGTGTTTGTTCCGTACGGATAACCTGTGAAATTAACGCTCATCAGTCCGTTATCCGTATTTTGCGTAAAATCAAGCGACTCGTTGTTGTCTACCCATTTTATCGAGGAGAATCTGGTCTTAACGTTAGTAAAGGATCTCGGTCCCACGCCCTGCACGCCTTTTACGACATTTGCCTGAGACAATACCGAAAGATCATGGATATAAAACCAGTATCTCTTTCCGTCAAAAAGAACGAAGTCTTTGCCTGTCGAGCGTATTTCGCATGGTTTGGCATTGTATACCGAATCTCCCGCCATTTTTATCCAGTCGCCCACGCCGGCAAGAAGTTCTTTCTGCAAAGGAAGTATCCGTCCTTCCGCGGTCGGTCCGACGTTCAGAAGATAATTTGCCCCGACTTTTCTGCATGCGCAGAGATTTTCTATCAGCTCAGGCAGAGACTGATACGCAAAGTCGAGACTGCCTATTCCCCAGTGTCTGTTTATCGTCTGGCACATTTCTGCGGCAACGTATTTTTCCATACCTTCTCTGTTCATCGGCTCCGGACGTCCCTGCTCGAAAGTTACGCTGTCAATATAAGGATTTCCGATTTTTCCGCGCGCGTCAAGACCCGTGTTGTTTATTATCATCGCGTCGGGCTGATTTTTTCTGATGAGAGCGTAAAGCTCGTTTTCTTCCCAATCTTCATTCGGTTTAGACCAGTTTCCGTCAAACCACATTCCGCCTATTTCTCCGTATTGCGTGCAGAGTATTTCAACGGAGCGGCGAAGATATCTGAGGTATTCTTTAAAATTCCCGTTAAAATCGGGATTGTACCAATCGAGCGTAGTGTGGTAAAACATCGGCAGGATCCCTTCCGCGCGGCAGCCTTCCACAAAATCCGCTATCAGATCGCGACCTGCAGCGGAGTGCGGAGCGTCGTAATCGTTAAGTCCTCTTGTGTCATAAAGTGAAAAACCCTCGTGATGGCGCGTGGTCAGGGTTATGTATTTCATTCCCGCACGTTTTGCGATACGGGCAATTTCTCTTCCCGAAAAATCCTTCGCAGTAAAAGTGTCTTTAAGTTTTATATATTCTTCTTTCGGTATTTTTCCTATTTCCTGGATCCATTCTCCCTTGCCTAGCTGAGAATAAAGACCCCAGTGAATAAACATTCCGAACCCGAGTTTTTCAAATCTCGCAATTCTTTTTTCCGGAACAGGTACAGCCATAGTGAAATCCTCCTGAAATATTTTTCCGTTACGATTTTACCATATCACTCATAATATGTCAACACCTGTTTTGCATAACTTCCTATTTTTCCGACGCTTATAAGGCATCTGAAACGGTGTATTGATTCAGTCGAAATTTACAACAATAAATGAATTCTTTTCTTCTCTTCTTGACAACAGCAAAAAATAGCGGTATAATTCGGTCAATAATTCCATGTGAGGTGGTTTTTTTTGGATTTTATAAAAAAATTCTTCAAACGGTATTTTATTACAGCAATGTCATATATGGCTCTCGGGCTTTTTTCATCTCTTATTATCGGGCTTATAATCGGACAGATAGCAAAGATCCCATATCTTGATTTTCTTACTCAGATTTCCGATATGCTCGCAGCATCGTCTCCCGTGGTCGGTGCCGCGATAGGCGCAGCGATCGGATACAGCCTTCAAAAAGATAAGCCTCTCGTTGTTTTTTCCGCTGCTGTTACAGGCGCCGTCGGATATGCGGCGGGAGGACCTGTAGGCGCGTATCTTGCCGCGGTTCTCGGCTCTGAAACAGGCGGGCTCCTTTCAGGAAAAACGAAGATAGATATTATCGTTACTCCTCTTGCATCGATCATACCGGGCGGACTTATCGGAATTTTCGTCGGTCCGTATATAAATCAGTTCATGCAGTGGCTGGGAAGCGTTATAAACAGCGCAACAGAGCTTGCGCCTATACCCATGGGCGTTGTTGTTGCCGTTATTGTCGGTCTTGCGCTTACAGCTCCGATAAGTTCTGCCGCTCTTTGTATAATGATCGGGCTTGACGGTATTGCCGCAGGCGCCGCTTGCGTAGGATGCTGCTGTCAGATGATAGGCTTTGCGGTAGCTTCTTTCCGCGACAACGGATTCGGAGGACTTATATCTCAGGGCGTCGGCACTTCTATGCTGCAGTTTGGCAATATCCTCAATCATCCGCAGATATGGCTTGCTCCCACGCTTGCATCCGCAATACTCGGCCCTGTTTCCACCGCTGTGCTGGGTATGACAAACACATCTTCCGGGGCAGGAATGGGAACAAGCGGCTTTGTAGGACAATTCGGCGCATTTGCGGCGATGAATGACGAGTTCGGAACGGTCCTTACTCTTGTTTATATTTTCCTTATGCATTTTATTCTGCCTGCGGCGCTTACATTTGCGTTTGATCTTCTTTTCAGAAAAATAGGCTGGGTAAAAAAAGGATACATGAAAATTCAATACTGATTACCGAAAAACTGAAACCGGAGGAGCTGATCGCTTTTCCGGTTTTTGTTTTCGCAAAAAAATCATATTTTTTGATTTGTTATATGTTGATATTCTCGTAAAAATATGATATATTATAATAAAGTAGTGTCTGAAGGGGGAGAAATATGAAAACGGGCAAAAAAGATCTTTCTTACGTTGTTGCCGCCGCAGCAGGGCTTACAGCGCTTATTTTACTTGTCGTTTTCGGATTGACGATCCGCCCCTCGTCTCCCTCCCAAACCGCCTTAAACGGTGAAAAAATGCAGATAGTTTCCGACGGGTCTTTCGGCGATATCGTTTTTAATGAAATGCTGCTTTCAAACGATAAATTCTATCCCGACGGCAGCGGAAATTTTTACGACTACGCTGAAATAAGAAATATGACTGACAGAACCGTTGATATTTCCGACTGGTATATAACAGAGGATAAAAATCCGGATAAGTGGTTTTTCCCGAAAGGAACTACAATAATCCCGAACGGTTATATTCTCGTGTTTTTCTGCGGGGAAGAAAAAAGCGGTCTTTACTGCCCGATGAAACTTTCAAAAAACGGCAGGGAAATATTTACTCTTTATACAAAAAGCGGTTCTGTATCCGACAGAGTCGTAACATCGCCTACGGAAATCAATCTCGTTTATGAGCGAACAGACAGCGGCTCGTGGCGATCAAACGAAGCTCCGTCTCCGCTGTATCCTAACAACGAGCAGGGAAAAGCGCTTTTTGCCGCCTCTCGCATCAGAAAAAACGATCCGATTAAAATAACGGAAATCATGGCTGATAACCTGTTTACCGTTTCCGACTCTGACGGAGATTTTGCGGATTATATCGAAATAACGAATTTAGGGAGCAATGAAGTCGATCTTGAAGGATATACTCTTTCGGACAATTCTTCGGATCGCTTTAAATGGTCGTTTCCGTCTGTAGTGCTCGGCACCAACGAAAGCATTGTCGTTTTTGCGTCCGGAAAAAACAGGATATCAGGTGAGCTTCATTCCTCTTTCCGCCTTTCTGCAGACGGAGGATACGTAAGCTTATGCGATAAAAACGGGGTGCTTCTTGATGAAGAGCAGTACGGAGATCTTGAAAACGGCAAAGTTCTCTCCCGTTCTTCAAAAGAAGAAGAAATGACCGTTCTTTACACACCGTCGCCTGGATATACGGATATTGACGTTTATTCAAGAAACAGCGACGCCTCAAAAGAGCTTCTTATCAATGAAGTTATGGTAGTAAACGACAGATATGTCGTTCAGAACGGAGAATATTTTGACTGGATTGAGATAAAAAACAATTCCCGTTCACCCATTCTTCTTTCGGACTATTATCTTACGGGCAACAAAAATGATCCGTCTCGCTGGCAGTTCCCTGCAATTACGCTTCAGCCGGGCGAAATGATCCTTGTTTTTGCTTCGGGAACTACGGAAAGATCAACAAGCGCATTCATCCATTGCAATTTCAGGCTCGACTCGGTTTACGAAGAGCTTTATCTTTACAGATCCGAAGGCGATTCCTTCAAGCTTTGCGACGGCGCAATTCTGACCGAAATACCTTACGGCATGTCATACGGTCGTTCTTCGGCAAAAGGCGGTTTCGTATATATTCCTTCACCTACACCCGGAGCGGAAAACTCTGAAGGAGTAAGATATATTTCTTCTCAGCCGTTGCCTTCGGTAAAAGGCGGAGGATTTGACGGAATATCGTCACTTTCTGTTTCCTTTGACGGAAACGGTGATATTTACTATACGCTTGACGGATCTTTGCCTGATAAAAACAGCTTGCTGTATTCGTCGCCCGTTACGGTCGCAAAAACATGCGTTATCCGCGCTGTTTGCTTTGAAAACGGAAAGCTGCCGAGCAAAAGCATCACCGAAAGCTATATTATCAACGAAAACCATACTCTTCCGGTCGTTTCAGTCGCCTCCGACCCGCAGGGATTGTGGAGCGAAGAAGAGGGCATATGTTTTCGCGGTATTGCCGATGAAAACGGCAGTTACCCCAAAGATGCGAATATCTGGCAAAACTGGGAAAGACAGTGCTCTGTCCAGCTTTTTGACGGGATATGGGGATTTAAGGCGGATTGCGGCATAAAACTTTTCGGTCAGTCAAACAGAGAATACCCCAAACAGTCCTTTCAGCTCAAATTTCGTGCAAAATACGGATGCCCCGAAATATACTGTTCTCTTTTTGCAAACACGCCCGAGCTCACACGTTTCAACAGTCTTGTTCTTCGTTCAGGTTCTCAGGATTACAGACGTTCGCTTATAAGAGACGAGCTTGCCACGTCACTGGCCGCGGATATGGATCTGCTTGTGCAGGGATATAAGGCGTGCGTTCTTTATATAAACGGCCAATACTACGGTATTTATTATATCCGTGAAAAAATCGATGAAAAATTTATCGCATCGCATATCGGCGTATCAGAAGAAAGCATAGATCTTCTTGTAGGCAACGGCAATGTGATATACGGCAGCAATGACGACTGGTACAGTGTGCTCTGGTATGCGAGAAATTACGATCTTTCCGTTCCTTCAAATTATAACTACCTTAAAAGAAGCATAGATGTTGAGAGCTTCGCCGATTTTATCATAGCAGAAGCGTTTTACGGAAACAGAGACTCAGGCAACATTAAATTCTACCGATCAAGCGAAACGGACGGAAAATGGCGCTGGATCCTTTACGACCTTGATTACGCCATGACGGATGACACTGATTTCGGTACATACGGGTTGTTTTATATGATCGACCCGGAGGGAACAGGGTATGCACATAAATACAGCACCGTGCTTATCAACAGGCTTCTTCGAAATCCTGAATTTTTTGATATGTTCCTTCGCCGTTTCGCGTTTCATCTTGACAATACTTTTGCGGCAGACCGTATAATTTCCGAAGTGGATTCTTTTCGTCAGCTTATCGGAGGCGAAATAGTAAGGAACATAAACAGATGGGGCAGCACTTACAATACGTGGGACTGGCAGACAAAAGTAATAAAGAATTTTGTTACGGATAATTACGACTCCGGAAAAACAAGAAAAGAACAGCTCATTTCAGAGATCAGATCTCTGTTTTCTCTTTCGGATACGGCGGTTGAATATTACTTTTATATGACGGAAGAAGAACGCGCGGAATTTGATACGGTAATGTCTCTCGGTCTTATTGAAAACTCCGAAGATATTTTTGCTTATACCCACCCTGCAGATTCCGCCGCTGGGGAATTGCCCGTTTTTGAAGAAGACTCCGGAGAGGGGGAATGGGATGAGACATGAGCTTAAATATATGATCAGCAAAGCTGATTCCGTTTTGCTGAAAAGCATCCTTTCCCGTATACTGAGTTTCGATCCTCATTATAAAAACGGGACATATACCGTATCAAGTCTGTATTTCGATGATCTGTCGTTTGCCGCATACAACGATAAGCTGAACGGCGACAGCGAAAGAGAAAAATTCAGGATCCGTCTTTACAACGGCGACGAGTCTTATATCGTTCTTGAAAAGAAATGCAAAAAGAAAGATTTTGTGAATAAATATTCATTTTTAATGAATAAAAATGACGTTTTAGCTGCGATCGACGGCAGAAGAGCAGAAAGCGATAGTGAACTCGCAAAAGAGTTTTATGCAAAAACGGTTTCGCAGGGACTGAGACCTGTTGTAACGGTAAGATATGAGCGGACGGCGTTCGTTTTTCCTTTGGGAGAAACAAGAATAACGATCGACAGAAACATTCGGTTCTCAATGGACCCCGAAGCTCTTTTCGGCGGCAGAGATCTGTTTTATCCGCTGCCGTTTGCAGAGTCTGATATACTTGAAGTGAAATACAACGAAAATTTTCCTTCATTTCTCACACCGGTTCTTTCATCCGTTTCAGCCGAACGGATCGCATATTCAAAATACGCTATGGCTGTAAGCGCAATTGAAGGGAGCAATATATGAATTTTTCGGACATTATCAAAAACAGCGCGCTGAATGAGTTTTCCGGAGAACTGACATTTCCCGGAGTTATTCTTACGATCACTACAGCTTTTCTGATATCGCTTTTCATTATTTTTATTTATAATGTAACCTTCAAAGGAGTAGTATTCAACAAGGGTTTTGCCCTGTCGCTTTCGCTTCTTTCCGTTGTTACGTCCGCAATAATCATGACGGTCACTTCAAATCTTGTGCTGTCTCTTGGCATGGTCGGCGCATTGTCGATCGTTCGTTTCAGAACCGCAGTAAAAGACCCTGTTGACACGATCTTTATGTTCTGGGCAGTCTGCGCGGGCATAATGACGGGCGCGGGATTGATTTTCTGGTCGCTTTTTGCAAATATTCTGATCGGACTCGTTTATCTTGCGATTTCTTTTTTCGCAAAAAAGAGTACGTCGGTCCAATATCTTCTGACCGTTCGCTATTCTTCCGAGGCGTCACAGGAAATAAAACATAAGATCCGTATGTTGTCAAAATACAAAATCAGAGCAAAAATATACGGAAAAGACTATATCGAGCTTTCGGCAGACGTTCGTATCCGCGGAAAGGATATGGAGATAATCGATTCGATCAAAGATCTTCGCGGCGTTGCCGATCTTTCCCTGATAGAATATCAATGATTGTTGCTTTTATACATATAACGGAGTTTGAATTCAATAAAGTTTGTGGATAAATACCATTGCATTTTTATTCCAAATATTGTATAATAATTCATATTTGTTTGCAAAACGATTTTTACATACAGGAGATTGGAATATGGGTAATCTGAATATCACAAAAGAAATAAAAAAAGTGGTTCTGGCTTATTCCGGCGGACTTGACACCTCTATCATTATTCCATGGCTGAAAGAGAATTTCAACAACTGCGAAGTAATAGCAGTCGCCGCCGATGTGGGACAGGGCGGAGAGCTTGACGGTCTTCGTGAAAAAGCGATAAAAACAGGCGCGTCCAAAATATATATTGAAGATCTCGTTGATGAGTTCGTAGATGATTATATTTTCCCGACCTTGAAAGCCTCTGCTGTTTACGAAAACAAATATCTCCTCGGCACATCGTTCGCGCGTCCGATCATAGCCAAACGGATCGTTGAAATAGCTATAAAAGAAGGCGCAGACGCGATCGCTCACGGCTGCACGGGCAAGGGCAACGATCAGGTCAGATTTGAGCTTGCCATAAAGGCGTTCGCTCCCGATATGCCGATAATCGCGCCGTGGAGGATCTGGAATATCAAATCACGCGACGAGGAGATCGATTATGCGGAAGCTCATAACATTCCTCTCAGAATAAGCAGAGAAACAAATTATTCAAAAGATATGAATCTGTGGCATCTTTCACACGAAGGTCTTGATCTTGAAGATCCCGCAAACGAGCCTGATTACGATAAGATCCTTGAACTCGGAGTATCCCCCGAAAAAGCGCCCGATACCCCGTCGTATGTTACCATAGGCTTTGAAAAGGGCATTCCCGTATCTGTTGACGGCGTAAAAATGAAAGGTTCGGATATCATCAGAAAGCTCAACAAGCTTGGCGGCGAAAACGGCATAGGCATTGCCGATCTCGTTGAAAACCGTCTTGTCGGTATGAAATCAAGGGGCGTTTACGAAACTCCGGGCGGAACGATCCTTTATCAGGCGCATGATATTCTCGAAACACTCTGTCTGGACAGAGATACGCTTCATTTCAAACAGCAGTCAGCGCTGAAGTTTGCCGAGCTTGTTTATTTCGGTCAGTGGTTCACACCGCTTCGCGAAGCGCTTTCCGCTTTTGTGGACGAAACGCAGAAAACGGTGACAGGCGAGGTCAAACTCAAACTTTACAAAGGCAATATCATAAATGCGGGCGTAACTTCCCCGAATTCTCTTTACGATGAGGATATCGCCACATTCAGTGAAGATGATGTATACGATCAGGCGGACAGCGCAGGCTTTATCAATCTTTTCGGTCTGCCTATAAAAGTAAAAGCAAAACACGAACAGAAAAACAGATAATCGGAGGCGGCAATGAACGCAGTAATTACCGTTACGGGTAAAGACACGGTTGGTATAATTGCAAAGGTCAGCAGCGAATGCTTTAAATATAACGCAAACATTCTTGACATAACGCAAAAGGTTTTCGGAGGAATGTTTGTTATGACGATGCTCATATCCGTTGACGAGCTGAATATCAAATTCGCGGATTTCGTTGATATAATGAATGACCTTGCTAAAAAAGAACACCTTGTTATCCACACAATGCATGAATCGATCTTCGACGCAATGCATAACATCTGAATTATACACGCGGCGTTTTCGTGCGTTTGCATGGGAATGCCGCTTCAGGTTATTTTTGAATTATTGGAGACAAAATGCTGAACGAAAGTAAAATTCTTGAAACAATAAATATGATAACGCAGGAGCATCTTGATATCAGGACCGTCACGATGGGTATCTCGCTTCATTCCTGCGTTGACAGCGATACAAAGAAGTGCTGTGCAAGAATATATGATAAAATAACAAAAAAAGCCGAAAATCTTGTTGCAGCAGGTGAAAGCATCGAAAAAGAACTCGGTATTCCCATAATCAACAAACGTATTTCGGTAACTCCGATATCCCTTATTGCTGCGGCAGCGGCTGGTGACGACGAGAACTTTGACTGTTCTCCGTTCGCCGAAACGCTTCAAAAAGCTGCGGATACATGCGGCGTGAATTTTATAGGCGGGTTTTCCGCTCTTGTTCAGAAGGGGTTTGCAGTCAGTGACAAGGCGCTTATAAAATCGATTCCGTCGGCGCTTGCGGCTACAAAAAACGTCTGCTCTTCGGTAAACGTCGCCTCCACAAAAGCGGGAATAAACATGAACGCCGTTGCAATGATGGGCAAAACAATAAAACAGCTTGCATATCTTACGCGTGAAAACGATTCGATAGGCTGCGCAAAGCTTGTTGTATTTGCCAATGTTCCCGAAGATAACCCGTTCATGGCAGGCGCATTTCACGGCTCCGGCGAAGGCGAATGTATGATAAATGTCGGCGTTTCTGGCCCCGGCGTTGTAAAAAGGGCTCTCGAAAAATGTGACGGCGATCTTTCCGAAGTCGCGGAAACAATAAAAAAGACTGCTTTTAAGATCACAAGAATGGGTCAGCTTGTTGCTGCTCAGGCTTCAAAAAAGCTCGGTGTTCCGTTCGGCATCGTCGATCTGTCCCTTGCGCCAACGCCGGCAATAGGCGACTCTGTAGCCCATATCCTTGAAGAAATGGGACTTGAGAGCTGCGGCTCGTGCGGAACAACAGCTGCTCTTGCGCTTTTGAACGATGCGGTAAAAAAAGGCGGCGTAATGGCGTCGTCACACGTAGGCGGTCTTTCCGGAGCATTCATACCGGTTTCGGAAGACGCTGGAATGATATCTGCGGCAAAAAGCGGAGCGCTTACAATAGAAAAACTTGAGGCAATGACTGCGGTATGCTCTGTCGGACTTGACATGATAGCGGTTCCAGGAGACACGCCCGATGAGGTCATTTCCGCTCTGATCGCGGATGAGGCAGCGATAGGCGTTGTAAATTCCAAAACCACTGCAGTCCGCGTGATACCGGCATACGGCAAAACGGTAGGCGATACTGTTTCGTTCGGAGGATTGCTGGGAGAGGCTCCGGTAATGAAGATCAGCAGTTTTTCTCCCGCTAAATTCATATCCCGCGGCGGACGTATCCCCGCACCGATACAAAGTCTTAAAAACTGAAAAGGAAACAGCAATGAAACTCTGGTCAGGAAGATTTTCAAAAGACGTTGACGGTCGAGTAAACGATTTCAATTCATCAATATCGTTCGACAAACGGCTTTACAAACAGGATATAGAAGGCAGTATCGCGCATTCTCAGATGCTTTACGAATGCGGGATAATAACCGACGAAGACAGAAAAGCAATACAGAGCGGACTGAAAAGCATTCTTGAGGATGTTGAATCGGGAAAACTTGATTTTTCTTCCGAAGCGGAAGATATTCATATGAATATCGAAACGATACTTACCGAGCGTATAGGCGACGCCGGCAAACGCCTTCACACCGCAAGATCACGAAACGATCAGGTCGCGCTTGATATACGCCTTTATATGAGAAGCGAAACAGACGATATTTCCGAAGAACTTAACAAGCTTATATCCGCCATTGTAAAGATCGCTGAAAAAACGACCGACTGGGTAATGCCGTCTTATACGCATCTTCAGCGCGCGCAGCCTGTTTCGTTTGCTCACTATATAATGGCTTATGCGCAGATGTTTCTGCGTGACAGACAGCGTCTTGCAGACTGCAGAAAGCGTCTTAACCTCTGTCCGCTCGGCGCAGGCGCTCTGGCAACAACAACATATCCGATCGACAGATATATGACCGCGCAGCTTCTCGGGTTCGACGGTATTTGCGAAAACAGTATGGATGCGGTTTCAGACCGTGATTTTCTCATTGAATTCTGTTCAGACTGCGCAATGATCATGATGCATCTTTCGCGCTTTTGCGAGGAAATTATATTATGGTGTTCTTCTGAATTCAGATTTATTACTCTCGACGACGCATTCTCTACCGGTTCATCTATAATGCCGCAAAAAAAGAATCCCGACGTGGCTGAACTTTGCAGAGGCAAAACCGGCAGGGTTTACGGCAGTCTGATAACTCTTCTGACCGTTATGAAATCTCTTCCTCTTGCATATAATAAAGATATGCAGGAAGATAAGGAGACGGTTTTTGATTGCTGCGATACCGTAAAAATGTGCCTGAGCGTTTTTACTCCGATGTTTGAGACTGCGACCGTCAACAAAGAAAACCTGAGAGCAGCTGCATCTAAAGGTTTTATAAACGCAACAGACTGCGCTGATTATCTTGTCAGAAAAGGACTTCCGTTCCGAGACGCATATAAGGCTGTCGGCAGAGCGGTAATGTATTGCGAAAAGACCGGAAAGGATCTTGAATCCCTCACGGTAGAAGAATACCGTGAATTTTCGCCTCTTTTCGATTCGGATATATATTCCGCAATAAATCTTGAAAACTGTATGCTCAACAGAAAAGCGGCAGGCGGTCCGTCTCCGGAATCGGTAAAGATCCAGATAGAAAATCTTAAAAAGGCGAACGAACTTATATAATCAATACAGACCCGAAAGGAATAATCCCGGATGAATTCAAACGTTTATAACGTATCAATAATCGGCGCGTCAGGTTATGCCGGAGCAGAGCTTGTAAGAATACTTCTTTCTCACCCGAACGCAAAACTCGCCGCTCTGAGCTCTGTTTCTTATACAGGTCAGAGCATAGCCGAGCTTTATCCTTCATACAGAAATATATGCGAGCAGATCCTTGTTTCAGAAGAAGATGCGATTGAAAAGGGCGATGTTGTTTTCGCATCTCTTCCTCACGGTCTTTCCCAGGAAATTGCTCTTGAATGCGACAGAAAAGGTAAGCTTTTTATCGATCTCGGAGCAGATTTCCGACTTGACAACGGCGAAACATATACTGAATGGTATGGCAAAG